>Ga0123353_10000265_pt1 | contig 65902 bp, 92 predicted proteins | sample TergutLab28metaG_3_FD_92763 | JGI IMG/M metagenome (GOLD analysis project Ga0123353, IMG submission 92763) | Labiotermes labralis P3 segment gut microbial communities from Petit-Saut dam, French Guiana - Lab288 P3 | ecosystem: Host-associated > Arthropoda: Insects > Digestive system > Gut ... | reverse complement strand
CCACCTCCGATGGATGCTGGTGGCGCACCTCCTCCGGGAGATATGCCTCCTCCACCTCCGATGGATGCTGGTGGCGCACCTCCTCCGGGAGATATGCCTCCTCCACCTCCGGGTGCTGTATCTGATGCACGTGTAAAGAAGATACAGGCAGCGTTCAATGTCCCTTCAAATAAAATGAAAGGACTAGGGGCATTATCCGATGAGCGTTTCAAACTTATCGAGGAAGCCATTGACGCCATCAGTGCTATACCAGAGGATGCGGCTGACTCTGCAACAGTTGAAGTAACATCTGAAAGTGCGGCTCCAGTTGAAGCTCCTAGTGAAGCACCGCCTGTTGAGAGTACACCACCTGATACATCAGGTGAAGAAGTCACAGAAGCGAGTGACGAAGAAGATTTAGGTGATGACGAATCTGATCTTGATGAGGGTTCGATAATCAATAAGACTCTTAGAGGTCTTAAATTATAAGCCCTGCGTGACAGGGAGCAAGGAGTCGTAACTTATGATAACTCAAAGTTACATTGATGGCCTGACACGTCAGGTCTTTATCCGGGACTACATACTCAATGGTATGTTCCCATGTCAGAGCGACATTGTTCGGTCTATCAGAACAAAAAAGAAAGAATGGACGTTTGCAGATCGATTTGAATATCGTATGTTGCTTGCAACTACGAATACTTCTGGTACTCTCAATAGCCAAGTATTCAATCGTGACGTGTCACTCCTCAAGCCAAATGAGCTTACTTATGGTATCTTTAGGGCTACCTATGGTACAGTATCAGACGGTTTTGATGTTGACATGACGGTCAATCTGGAAACGCAGAGTGCGAAAGCGTCTTTCATCAGCGATTATGCTATGAAGGTACACTCCATGAGGGTGAACGTAGCCAACTCTTTCAAAAACTTTGCGATCAATGGTCGGTTCGGTGTCGTACATCGTATATCTGCTGCTAACGTAGCCTCTACTGCTGGTATTGGTTCACAGGCTGCGGGTACTCCGTTTGTCCTTGATGTACCGATCAACGTGTTTGCTTCTGGTTTTAAGATGGGACGTTATCTCATTAAAACCAAAGAGGCAACTCCGTGGGGTGATGCAGATGTCAAAGAATTGTATATGATTCTTGACAATCAGCCGAAACGCTTGACGATTTGCCGTGTTGACGGATCTACTACAACTACATGGAACGCTGGTGAATTCCTTGAAGTGGCTGGCAACAGGGAAGTTGCGGCTGGTGGTAATTTTGCATGGAACGGCCCGGTATGGGATGGCTCTGGCTCATATTCCAGTGGTGCTGATGCGGTTACTGGTGCTATGGAAGGTCTTGCTGATATGTTCCCGTGGCATGCTGACACAGCGAACAACAGGCTTGGCTTGAATCTTCCGTTCCGGGATCAACCGAATCGGTTGCGATTCAGTACTGAACAGGCTGGTGGTTTCTATGTACGGCAGACTGGTGAGTCTATCATTGACGCAATCATGGCTGCTGTTGCGATGACTGCTGCTACTGTACCACATGCTGAAATTGGTGTATGGATGAATCCAGATACCATGATTGGTATGTCGTATCAGGAGTCGGATTCTGTTCGTCTGATCAAAGAGCTTGCACAAGCTAGTCCTCTTGTATTCCAGAGGGGTGTAACTTCTCATACATATTCAATCGGATCGAAAATTATCCCGAATACGTTGACCGATCATAACCTCCCCACGAACATTATCATCGTTGGGCCGAGGGAAGATTTGGCATACAATTCATGGGATAATTCGATGTTCAAGATCGATGAATATATCCATGAAATATGGGCGAAACAAGAGCCTCCGAAACCAGAGGACATAAGTGTACCGAATGATTTCGTTGCGAAACTGGATCTCGCAAACAGGATCACTTATGGTGCGCCGATATTGCAGGACGGTAAATCTTATCTAGGATTTAGACATCCGAGCAATAAACTCCCCATCGCTTTCCATGAGATGGGTGCGTTGTTTACCGAGGTCCCGTATGCTTACACAGTGATCAATCTTAGGAATGAGATTATCAATCCTGCGGAAGCAGCGAATTGGACTAATTAAGAGGTGACGTGTGGCGAATGAGACTCGTTATAGAAACATACAACGATACTTGGAAGAACGAGACACCATCGCCACACAACCTTTTATTAGAGGTGGTAAGAAACATTTAACGCAAGATGTTGAGACCGGGTATACGGTAGAGGAGCCGATGGGCAAAGATAGTGTCTTTGGACACTTACCTAAGTCAATGCGGCCTACCAATAAAATACCTATGACATTTCAAAATAAGGCAGTTAGTGAATCATCGTCAGATGATTTTTTGCAATGGCGTGGACTAGAGGATGATAAGTTATTTACAGAAGTAATTGATGAGAGTATGCTCAAATCTAAAATGGTCAGTAAAATTGAGTATGCACCATCACGATTAGTGATGAGGGTTAAGTTTGAGAATAAAGGTTCAGTGGTGCTATATGACCATGTACCAGCCAACGTATTTTTTGAATTAAAAAATTCAGTTATATTAAGTGGCGGTAAAGTAGGCGAGCGTTTTTGGGACGTGGTGCGTATCTATACAAGACCGAATCTTGTACGATACGGTAGTAAATATCCGTATACAACATTACATTACGGGTATGAACCGGGGATGCGCCGAGGTGCTACAGGTGTGGATTATTCGTCTGGTAAGAGCCAGCAGTATAAGCCTACCGTTGAGAATGGTAAAGTAACGGTTACAGGTAAAGCAAAGCGTAACCGTGCAGATATACAAGCTCTTATAGATGCGCAGAAATCTGGTATTCTAAAAAGAGATGGTAGTATTAGTGCAATGACAAAGAAAGAATTAGCGAGTTTAATAGGTGGAGAATCCGAAGCTACATCTTCTAAACCAAAAAAGTTTAGTCAAATGGGAGCAAAGAAAGCTCCTAAGAATTGGTTACAAGGAGAGTAAACAATGCCTTACATGACACCTTTCAAAGAACGTGCAGCACGTAAAGATGCAATGTACGAGGTTATAATGAATGATCTGATTAAACTAGGGATTATCAATAGTCCCCAAGTTAAGACAGCGAAAGACATTATAAGGATCATCGAAACTACAGAGGTAACACCTCAAGAAAATGTAATAGAACAAGCTACTGCATAGGAGGAAATGCTATGCTCGGAGTCAAGACGTTGAATTGGGATCAGGCTACAGAAGAATTAGGTGTACTGATCAGAGATCGGAAGAAAGGATCACAGCATAATAGCGTACAGTCTGTAGTTAAACAGTTGGTACGTCTTGCAAGAATGGGACTTGCAGAACCGGGTGAACCAGAGGAGCCAGAAGAACCGGGTGACGGTGGTGGTGAAGGTGGTGATCCAGAGGGCGGTGATCCCGAAGGCACAGGTGAACCAGACGAAGAAGGAACCTGATGGATGACAAGATTATTGGTGCTGCCCTGATCGAATTAGCGGATCTTGCTAATTGTGTGTCAGGTGATTTTCATACCCTACATCTAAACGTACACGGTATAGAGTTTGACTCTATACACAGTGTACTAAAGACGTATTATGAGGAAGCGGCAGATGATTATGATGAGCTTGCAGAGAAAGCCCGTATGTTCGATATACTTGTACCGAATAAGAATGGTTCGGCGACAAGGATTGGATATGGATCTATTGATGAAATGTTATTTACGAGATCAGAATGTGTAGGTCTGATCCAGACTGCTATGATACACCTTACTGAAACGTATTTACAAGTGTATCAGCAGTTAAACAAGATTGATACCTGTATTAAAAGTGTAGGTATTTCTAATTTCCTACAAACTAGGATTGAGTATTGGTCTAAGGAGCTATGCTTCTTTAATAATAGTCGGGCAGATGTGGGGGAATAGATGAGTACGTTTACAAAATGGAACGGCCCGGATGAAGAAGGCAATTTAAGTATTCAGCGTGATTTGAATGATGTCAAAGATCGTATGGCACAACTTGAATTGCAGCTTCAATCCAAAATGGATGCTATACATACAAATAGTACGCTTGCTGGAAATGGCACTCCTCAAAATCCATTGAAGATACAACGAGTACATACCGATGGCGTTACCATTGGTGGCAATGGTGCTTCCCCTCATATGAACGATCTTATTTCCTTACGGCAAGTATTTACCGATCATACCATGAGAGGTAAAGGTATAGCGGGAGATCCATTATCTGTTATTCCAAGTGAAACTACGCTTGTCCGTACTGATAACACCCTTAAAGGTGAAGGCACATCATCCAACCCGCTAGGATTAGCTGGCACTGATACATATTTAGATGGCTCTACAAACCGTAAGCCATTGTTAAATCGTGGATTGCGCAATGGGCGGCGGGTGCTTGATGTAGGTAATCCGTCTGTTCGTGTGGTATTAGACTCACGTGAACGTCCTTTAGTCATAGATAATTCCATTAGTAATTTAGCGCATCGTGAACGGCGCATTGCATATACCAGTGATATTATTCGTAAATTATCATGGCAGGATCGTGTAACAGTAATCTTTGAAAATCTTGAAGATGTTGCTACTTCGATTGATCCGGGCCAAAAAGTTGTCATTGATACAGTAGTGGGTAATGAAGTTATACCGTATTACTTTATGACTGGCGATACTGCATTAGTCATGGAAAATGCACGGCTCTATACTTTTGATCAAGAACAAGGTGTATGGAATGATCAGGGTATACAATTACAGCCCATTCCCGGTCAAACAGCTTTCGTATGGTTTGGCTATGCGAAAGCCTACGGTGAAGAAAGATATAATCGTAACTTTGTATTATGGACTCCGAAGGAAGATCAGAAATGGCATATAGCGGACGCTATAGCAGGGCCACGAGGCGCACAGGGTGATCCGGGTATTGGATTCAAAATCATTGGTATATATAGTACAATAGACGAGGCTCCACAAGGTAACGCTGGTGAGAGCGTGATTGTGGATAGCAACCTATTTGTATGGGTTGTGGCATCAGGTTCTAATCCTGCGCATTGGGAATTGGCAGGGCCGATTGGTGTAACCCCACATATCGGGCCGAATGGTAATTGGTTTATAGGCGGTGTGGATCAGGGTATGCCCTCACAGGGTATTACACCGCACATTGAAAATAATAACTGGTACTTTGGCGATGTTGATACAGGTGTTCGTGCAGAGGGTATTGATGGTCTTACGCCTCATATTGAAGTAGATACATTACCAATAAATAAATCGCTGTTAGACTTGATGCATGTTGGGTTAGATGTGAGAGGCGGTAAAATGGTTATTATCGCTAAGGATGATGACTATAAGCCTATTATTGATTTTGATCCTGCGGACTTACATAATGAGATTGTATCTATAGTTGGAGTTGGTCAGAAGGATATACTATTGATCACTTCAAAAAATTCATTAGGTGAGGACGTAGTTGTACTTCGTGGTACAATAAAATCTCCTTGGGGTTCTGATAGTGAAATTGTTGTAACTAATCCGGCTTTTGGCTTGTCTACACTCAAGTTCCAATGGATATATAATACTATTAGTGGAGTAGATCTTGACTATAATTCTATGTTTACATTTGATGATTCTAATACATATTATGCAGATCCTTTATCCACAGTAATTACGCATATTGACTATGAAAGCCACCCTATGCTAGATAAATTATTCGCTTATATTATTTTCGCATATAGCGGTGTAGAGGCAAAATACTGGTTTATTGGTGATGTCAATACTGGTGTTAAAGCCGAAGGTATTGACGGTGATACACCATATATTGATGGCGGTCATTGGTTTATAGGCGGTGTAAACACTGGTGTTAAAGCCGAAGGTATTGATGGCGAGGACGGTGAGGACGGAAAAGATGGGGTATCCCCGCATATTGGGCCGAATAATAACTGGTGGATAGGTGATTTCGATACTGGTGTAACCGTTGGTAGTGGTGGTTTGAATCCTGATAATTTTGTACCTCGTGAGTCTATATACACACATGTTAATGAGGGTAAAGGTGTCACCCAAGTTAATAACACAGACGATCAAGTCTCGTTAATTCATAAAATTGATTTTGAATATGGCCCGATAACATACCATGAAAATAAAGTCGAAGTAAATGAGTCGTCAGTTGATATACAGTCGTTAACTAAAGATGATTCGGATGTTGTTGAGATTTCGTCAGTACATGTAAGCCCAAAAGGTATTGCTGCTTATTCTGATCATGAGGATGGATTTACATTTAATGATAAAAAGGTATTGGTTGAAGGCGATATAGAAGTTGGTGCTGGTGTCCATTATGAATACACCGATGTTGAATCTATGCGTATCGATTGGGCTACATTCAAAGATGGTGACATAATTTCAATCCCACAGGTTAGGACTATTGAGCATCCGGCACAAAATGGCGAAATTATTTTCTTGGATGATATTGGCGCATTACCTATAGTTAAATTATGTTCCGATAATGATACATTACTTATGGCTTTATCTAGTACTGGGGCATTGTTACTATCTGTTGATGGGAAACATTGGATTCCAAGTTATATTAGTGATCCTTCGGCTACTGATAAATGGACATCTATCTGTTACGGTAATGGTAAATATGTAGCAGTTAATGCGGGTGATGATCCGCAAGGATATGTAGCATATTCTACTGACGGTATTGATTGGTATTATGTAGATCCTGATCCATTACTTGAGCATCCGTGGCAAGCTATATGTTATGGTAATGGAATGTTTGTGGCGGTATCCCTTGATGGCAGTATTATGTATTCTACTAACGCTGAAACTTGGACGGTGACAGAAGTATTTGATCATGAGACGGATGTTTGGCTTCATATAGCATATGGGGACGGTGTATTCATAGCTACTGCTATGAGTGATATACCTCAAATTATAAGATCAGAAGATGGTATTAATTGGAATGTTATAGATGTTCCTAGTGGTTCCGTATGTCGTAAAATTAACTATGGTGATGGCGTATGGGTCATCATATCTAAAGGTGTGATCACACCCAGTGACCATCTTATTATGTCTACTGATTCTGGTTTAACTTGGGTAAATGTATTATCGTCATCCGTAGAGGGTACGTGGGAACATATTAGTTATGATGGTGGAAGATTTGTAGGGCTTCTTCATAATCCTATTGAAAGTTTGTATAAGTTAGTATACTCATTAGATCATGGGAATATATGGATACCTCTCCTTGAGTTGAATAATGGTGTTAATACGAGTCAATGGCAAAGTTTGCAGTATTTCAAAGATAATATATTTATTGCATCGTCTTATGGAGGATCATTAGGCACACCTCAAGTAATGGCATATATTGATGCTACGTACACTCCACCACAAATAGAAAAAATTGTTTCTAAAGATGTTGAGTGTTATATTCGTACGGGCTCTGATCCTTTGACCGATTATCAAATTATATCGGGTGGTGCTAAAGTTCATTTGGGATATACCGATGAGCAAATTGTAAAAGATGATTGGGATAAGTTTAAGATTGGAGATGTAATCCCTGTATCACTTCCACGGACTACGGTAACTCGTAGGTACGTATACCATGAGGCGGAGTTAAATGACATGACCTTTTTATCATCTGGTGTATCTGCTACATGGAGAGCCGTCTGCTTTAGTTATAATGGAACATGGGATACTAGAGGTATGATAAAGGCTGTACGAACAAATTCATCTGACTATATGAATGTATTAGAGATAACTCATAATCCAGATCTCATATCTAATCCTGATTATGTAGCTCTTAAACCTCTTGAGAATAGTGGTTGGAATTCAATATGTTCAGGTCGTTTTCCATCAAATGATATAACTATAGCCTCTACTGGACTTGGTTCATTTCCCGGACAGTCTTATAGAAGTTTCGCATACTCACGTGGTGGAGGTGGATGGCTTACAAGTGAAACTAATAATGCGGCTATCTATAATGCACTATGGATTGTTTGTTATGGTAGTGCTGGTACTGGTATATTCGTGGCGATTGCAAGAGGAACAGGGGCTATATTTACATCTGTAGATGGAGAAACATGGACTTCTCGTACATCATCTACTACTACCACTAACGGTTGGAATTCAATCTGTTGGAGTCAAGCAAGACAATTATTTGTTGCGGTGTCATCTCCTTTGCCCGGTGTAGGTACGCCTACATATTATGTTAAGACATCACCTGATGGAATTACATGGACAAATAGAACGAGTATAATAGGACATTGGAATAAAGTACAGTATATTGATATACTAGGTTTATTTGTAGCGATTGCAGAAGCTGGTTCAGCATATCCTCTGATAATGGTATCTATTGATGGTATTAATTGGTCTTACGGTATGCCTTCTAAAGAGATAGACTATAGATCATTTTGTTATGGCAATGGATTATTTGTATTCGTTAAATCTAATTATAATGAAAAAGTATATCTATGTATATCTTCTGACCTTGAAACATGGACTGATGTACCGATTCCACTCGCTACTTCATCTGGTATTGCGATTGTTGGATATGATGAGGTTGCTAAACAATTTGTTATATTAGCTGGTGGAAGTTTGTCAGGCACTACTGATAATATATTAAGGACATCTGCACAATTTACGCCAGCGTGGACAGAAACTATTATTGAAACACATATAGAAAAATCGAATGAGATTGATAAGATGTATGTTAAAACAGGTGATGATTCATCCGAAGATTATCAGGTGTTAATCCCACAAACAAGGACACATATTGTTAATGATATGTTAACTGTAAGCGATAATTGGAAAAACTATAATATCGGGGATCTTATACTGATACCTACAGGATCAGAGGAGTAATATATTTATGGAACGTACACATGTATTTGTAAAACACGGCGAAAACCCGGAAGATATGTCTCAATTAGTATCTAATGATGTCTATAGGGCTATACCTAACTATGCTGAATATCATAAGCAAAACAAAATAACAGCGAATAATGGATCATGGAAAGTTGAGCATGATGGATTTGTACGTTGCAGCATTAGTGGTGCTGCTGTTGGTAATACATGTATAGTCAAGAAGAATGATATTATTGTATATACAGGTATAACAACAGTGGCGGCTGGTTGGACACAAGAGACATTAGTACCTGTCCAAGTTAATGATATTATTACGTTATCTACTAATGGCGCACCCGCTCCGGCAGATTGGACTCGTGATCCTTTCGTCACTAATGCAACTGCTAATAACTTGAAATGGTCTGGTTGTTATTTTGTTCCGATCAAATGGGTGAATGATGTTACGGGCTTACCTGCATATAAGATACCAGAAGCATTGATGATGAGACCTCCTGATTATACAAACATGGAGAGTGTAAATCGGATTAATGGTACTAATGGTGGATCATGGACAGTTGAAAAGAATGGGTATGTAGCAGTATTGGTATCTTTATCATCCAATGTATTTATATATGCGTCCATACTTATTAATGGGAAATTGATGGCTTCTTCTATTATGGACAATCTAAATCAACTTATAGATATAAGCACTATTATGCCAGTTAAAAAGGATGATGTAGTGTCTATTACAGTTGGTTATACAGGAGGTTCTGGAACGATTCTTACTAGAATAATTGGTTGTTATTTTATACCTATGATACCAAATCCATATGCGTTCTTGGAGAAGATGCCGCCTATTATTATTCAATCTACCGATCCCGGTGTCAATTCACCTTTAACAACGGGTACACTTTTATTTGTATATGAGGACGATTAGTGCATGCCTATTTTAATTGGCGAGGACAATTTCACAAAACATGTTTCTCGTATATATGCAAACATTCACGATAAAGCTAAACGAATATCTAATGTGTACGTTGGTGTAGATAATAAAGCAAAAAGAATAGCTCCTCTTAATAGCGTTATGTTTGATATTGGTAATCATTATTGGACAGTACCTTTGGGTATTTCTAATATATGGATTACTGCTATAGGTGGAGGAGGGGGTGGTGGATCTGGCGGTGGTGAAGGCAGCTCATACTATGGTGGTGGAGGCGGTGCTGGTGGCAGTTCTGGCTCATGGGTATTTAGAAAGTTATATCATTTTGAGCCGGGGCAGCAACTCTCAATGAGAGTTGGATTTGGTGGTAGAGGCGGCGTTCATCCGGGAGGATCTGGTAATGGAACAGGTGGATCAAATGGTGGATATACGTCCATTGATTTAATCCAACAGAATGGGCCAATGTATGATGAAATCCTTATCCTTGCTCTTGATGGTGGCGGCGGTGGTAATCCCGGCCTCGTTAATGTGAATAGTAATTGGGCTGCACCTAATAGGATAGAAGGTGGAAGTAGTTTTATACCAAATTTACCAAGTGTAGACTCTAGTACAGGTGGTTCATTATTAGGTGGGCATGGTGGGCCAAGACGTAATAATTTCATCTATAATAATGCGTTTAATCTAAATCCAGCCCTGCAGCTATATGGAGATAACGGGGAGTATTATCTCGATCCATTAAATGAGCATATACTAGCAAGTGATGGTCTTGTTGTAGGTAAAGGTGGAATGTGCGGGTATGATTACGGAGGTAATAGGGGTAGTGGTGGAGGCGGGGGTGGTGGAGGGATGAGTCCTGTCACTATTCTGCGTTGGTTTTATGATATTAACAAATGGGGTAATAAAGATCGTAGTTTAGTGATAGCCGATTTTCCAAGAGCTGGTGATGGTAATAGGGGTACTGACGCTGGCCCTAGTCATGGTGCGCAAATGTCACCGGGGTTTCCAGCAGATAAGGAGTGTTGGGGAGCGGGGGGCGGTGGTGCTGGTGGTTCAGGTGGACGTAGTGCTTCTGGAACGAATACAGGATCTAATGGTGGTGATGGGGCTGATGGTGTGATCATATTTGAATGGATAGGTGTACCGATATAAGGATAGCGATGTGTCTATTTTAACTGGCAATGATGTTAACTTATCTAAAAAGATTTCCCGTATATATGCAAATGTCCATGATAAAGCAAAGACTGTTGTAAAAGCATATGTAGGTGTAGATAATAAAGCAAAGTCGATATTCCCATTACATAAACTAGAATGGGTTGTACCCGATAGTTATGAATGGATCGTTCCATCAAATGTAACCAAAATTAGAGTTGTGGCATCTGCTGGCGGCGGCGCTGGTGGACGTGGTGGTACAGGGGGTGGCACTGGGGGAGATACCACAGGTGGATCTGGAGGTGCTGGAGGTGGTGGCGGTGGGTATGTTGATACTATATTAGATGTCATCCCAAATCAAACTATATTTATTAAAGTTGGCGCAGGGGGTAGATTTGATAACTTATATTCTTATCCCGGTGATCCTACATATCTAAGTTATCAAACTGGTTATCCTTATCTTACTTTTTTATTTGGTGGAGAACCGGGTGGTAATGGCGGTAATGGTGGCAGCACGAATCCTTCTGGCGGATCTTATGGTGGTGCGGGTGGTGGTGATGGTGAATACTCGTCTGCGGGGCGTGGTGGTAATAGTGGTGGCGGGGGTAAGTATTCTACTTCTGGTGGGTCAAATTATATTGGTGGGGATGGTGAGAACGGATTTTCTATTGGTCTAACAACAATGGGAGGGCAAGCTGGTGGAGGTGGACAAGTATATATAGATAGTGGTGTATCAGACGCACGTGGTAGTGGTGGAGGTGGTGGAGGTGGTGGCTCGTGTAGTGCAAAGTTTAATGATGCATTTGGTGTATTTGGTATACCGGGGAATGGTGGACGTTGTGGGCTAAGGGCGCAAATGGGTTGGCCTTTTCAAATAGATGGTAGTAATGGTACAGATGGATATAGAGGTGCAGGAGGCGGTGGTGGCGGTGGTGGTGGAGGTAGAGGTGGTATAGGTGGACATGGCGGATATGGAGGTAATGGATATGTGCGTATTGAATGGTGGTAAATCATTCTGTATATAAATGTCAACCAGTCAGGAGGAGGACAATGTGTCTAAAAAAATCATGGCTTTTGTGTGCGGTATTATTGTGCTTGTTATTGCTTGTATCACAAGCTGCACCACAACAGGAACAGTCGGATCAGCGTCAGATATTGTCAATGTTAGCAGAACAGGCTACATTGCAGTTGGACGAATTGAACAAATCAATAGCGATCTTGAAAGAATCCAATCAAGATTTGGAAGTGAATTGGAAGTCATCACGGGAACAGTTCACGATCTTGGAACAACAATTCACAGACTCGTTGAATTTGCTAACGGATTACTCAACGAAATTGATCAACTTAGAGATACAATTAGCACGCTCACAGAAAATCCAGAATACATTGTGGACTATCTTGATCGTGTGGACATCATTGAAGATAATAATGTTGATATTAGGCGTCATCCCTAAGACAAAATGGATCTTTAATCTATGTCCGAAATGGGTACATACACTTTTATAGTGAGGTAATAATATGAGGCAAGGTATTCAAGATGATTTTCCAGATTCTATGCTGCAAGAATACGGGTGTTATTTTTTCTGCTTGCTTGAATGGTCAGAGCGTATTACCGATGAGCCTGTGATGGATCGTGAAATAATACCAATCTTTGATTATTGTTTATCGAAGGGATGGATAGAGGAAGATTGCTTCATTATCAATCCTGTTGCGATACTTAATCATTGTATTGGACGGAATGTATTCAGATCAGTATGTAAATCAGGGGAGATGCCGAAAGAAGGTATATGCGTAGTTTATATTAAACGTCCGGGGCATGGGCATTTCGTCTTAGAAGAAGATGGTGAGAGGTGGGATTCAATGAATCCTAACCGCCCTGCGGCGGCGTTGTATTCGGTAGACAGCTACCGTTTGTTTAGTTAATCCCATCTGTTTCGTTACTCCGCAGATGTGATGAACCCTCCCCCATAGCGGGGAGGGTATTTTTTGCGTCATCTATACCTAATAAGCACTCGTACATATCACGATTATCAAAGTCATCAGGTTGACCATCTTTAACCCATTGAGTCATAACCGCTTTAGCTAGAGCCTTTAGGTTCTCCCTCTCCATCATTTTGTGATTCCATATTCATGTTTAGTTCAGGCTGCTCGTATTCTGTTTCAGAGATATAGACGTATGGAAATCCATTGATCCGTGATTCTGTCCCATCGGAGAATCGCACAACACAATCAGGTGAGGCTTCTTCAAACGTAACGATGTCTGTTACTGTACCATCATTGGCTCCCCAACCATACGATGTTTGCCCTGTAATGAATGTGTGTGGCCCGTCTGGAAAATAGATTGTAATTCCTGCCGCCATATCAATCCCCTCCCTCTAGCGATTTAAGATAGATCTCAATAACTTTGTCGTCCATGATAATTTCTTTCTCCTTCAATAACATACTGTCATAGAAAATAAAATCCCTGCCGTCCTCTGTGACTGCTTGATAGCAGTATATATCTGTACCCCGTGCGGGGGAAGATCCTATATGACGCAACTTCACATACATTAGAATGTAATATCTTCGGGTATTTCATCGTGCATTGGTGGATTATCAGTATGTGACGGGGTGGTAGTTTCTTTCTTACCGCCTAGTAGTTTAACACTCATAGTGGTTAATTCCCAATCATGGTGTTTAGTACCATCTTTGCCCGTCCAATCATTTGCTGTTAATTCACCAGAGAATCCAACCAACTGGCCTTTCAGCATATACTTGGTTAATGCCTCTGCCCCTTTACCAATGAGCTTACAATTAAAGTAACTCACCTTGGCGTAATTCCCATACCCTGTGTTGTTTGCTATACTGAATGATAGAAACGCTGTCCCGCTTGGGAATGTTTTTAATTCTGCGTCCCGTACCAATCGTCCCGTTAATACCATACAATTTACATCAGCCATTTTCTTCCTTCTCCTCTTTATTATATTCAAGCATAAACTCTCGCATACGCTCAATGATACAAATGTCCTTATCTGTTAAATCTTTGAATGTCATATTTGATTCATTAGGAACATTACCTACTAGGTAATCCACTGTTACACATAATGCAATAGCCAGCGCATAAAGATTAACCACTGTAGGCTCTCTATCTGCGCTCTCAAACTTGCATACACTTGATGCTTGTAGACCCGCTTTACGTCCTAACTGTTCTTGCGTAAGGTTACGTGCGAGTCGTGCTATTTTTAACCGCCGTGCAAAGACCTCTCGTGAGAAGCCCTTCTGATTACGTGCTGTGGATACAGACATATATCACCTCGCAGCGATAGATGTCTTGCCCATAGCTGCTAGCATCATCCATGCTGTACCAGCCGATACATAATGAACACATGCCGCACATGTTCCATGTCCGAGTCCATGTTCAAAGCACTCATTCTTTTCGTTGCTCTGCATGTCATAGCAACGATTCACCTTTTCAAGAGCTTCCTGTAATGTGATTGCATTTGGTTTATTCATCTTCTACTCCTTAATATCCTGTGATAAATGTAGCATATACATCAGCCGTATATAAACATAACACTTCTGGATATGCCTCTATCGCCTGATAGTATTGCTTTTTTGCTATATATTGATCAGGCGGCCCCATATGGTAGGCCACCGCCATAGCCCATGCCTCATGTTCAAACTCGTAATACTTTTCAATACGGCGTAATGATTCTGCTCCATGATCAATTTGTATCTGTGTCACATCAACTTCATAGCCGGGATATGACTCCCACCTACCGTTTTTATCCTTACGCCATTTCTGTACTTCTCTATACAGATTACATTTCACAACGTCATGGAATAACGCCGCCACTAATCCGTCCCGGTCATACGCATCTGTACCCCGGCCTACTTCTGGCGGCAATAAATGTTGCGTATGTTCTTTCAAAGCATCCCATACTGCCAATGAATGTTTTACTAAACCAAATGGTTCAGCACCGTGGTATTGCGTTGACGCTGGTGCTTTGAAGTAGTCAGTGCTACAAACCCAGTTCCATAACTCATCTAACTGTTGCTTATGCACTGATAATGTTTCATAAACCATTTCCTTATACTCATTCTCTGTATGAGGTTCCAATAGCCATTTACTTAACATATTTCATTAACTCCTCTTTTTCATCTTTAAGACGTTTCACTTTTGTACCATCAACTTGATTCATACTGTATCGAAATGACGTGTACTTCCGATACTTCTTAGGCCATAGGGCAAGTGGCATTTTGAATGTTTTTGTTTTCATACAATTATTTCTCCATGTGGGTTATATACTGGATCATAGTTTTGCAATGATCTCTTGTGTTGCTGTTCTGCGGCTTGGTATCCTAACTTAAACCAATCTTCTATGGTCATACTCTTACGTTTCTCTGGTGATAACGTATGCGTATATTTTTCAAATTCAAACTTCCAACTCAATGTGCGCCTCCATCTTATTCATTTCTTTTTGCTCTCGCTCTTTATACAAGCATAGGCTACATTTTACTTGTTTGATCTCATCTATATACTCATGCCCATTAGCACGTAGTTGTTCTACCCCTTCCTCATATGTCTTACAGATCGCCACTAATGCGGAATTACACATACTGCACCAGAAGATCCATGTATTCATACAGCCTCTTGTAATTGTACCCATTGCTGATTATCTACATTCGCCCAATCTGGCCCTACTTCTGCGTCAATGTTGATAGGTATTTTTAATCCCTTGCAACAGTTAGACATTAGTTGCTCAAACTCTCGTGCTGCTTCTACAGCCTCTTTAGTGCGTGGTATAGAGAATACATTCTCATCATGCACGGTTAGATGGAGGTTGAGTACGTTGAATACTCCAGCGTTCCATCCATCTCTAAGCCCCATTTTAAGCACGTCAGCAGCGGAGCCTTGAATGAGATAGTTGACAATAGCATAGTCCCTGCCGTCCGGTGGTAGACGGTGTATACGTCCACCTACACTTCTGATACTTCCATACTGCCTTGCTAATACCTGTATGCTATTTACAGTAGGACGTATGAATGTCATCCTTCGCATATATTCATTATAATACTTCTCGGTGTATTGATCTGTTGTCATGCCTACGGCTCGTGCTGCCTTGCGTACTTCCAATGCAAACTTCTTTTTGAATCCATTCAAACCCATACCATATATCATACCAAAGTTAAAGTTCTTAACAACCTTACGTGCGTCAGGGAAATCCCATCCGAGCATGGATTGTACTAACTTGTGGTAGTCCGCTCCTTGGCGTATGTTCTCACGTAACGCTTCACTTCCGGGGCCGATTGCAAAGTGCGCAAGGAGTCTATACTCAATCTGCTTATAGTCAAAGCTTCCAAGTAAGCATCCCTCATCAGGGAGAAAGACGCTTCTGATGATGTCGCCGCCTTTCTCCTCTCGGCTAGTAAAGTTTTGCATGTTTGGCTGCTTGCTACTATATCGTCCAGTAATTGTTCCACCCTCGTAAGAGAGGTAAGGGTTGAATGATCCATGTATTCTATCTCCTATACGAAAGTCTACAAGTGCAGAAGTTAGATACTTCTCTAACATAGTTTGCTTTCGTTTTAACGCCATCACCGCTTCAATGAATGGGTGATCAATAAGTGACAATGATTCAACACCCACCGCTAATTGTCCTGTAGGTGTTGAACCACACTGATCTGCTAGGCCAAGTTCCTGTATAACAGTAGGCAATGCCCCCGGCCCTTTACGCTTTGTCAATGATGTTAAACCATATTTACTTTCAAGATGTGCCAATCCTTCTGTTACTTCCTGTTGAGTCTGTATGGTATACTGATCAATCTTTGGTATATCAATACGTATACCATTCTTGCGCATCTCCACCACAATAGGTATCTGTGCATATTCCAGTTCTGCGGCTTCTTGTAAGCGCATTGCTTTTAATTTCACATTCTGATTATGGTACAATTCATACGTTGCTTTAGCGTCTTGCGCATTATATTTATCTCTAATATGTTGTGGTATTGTAGCAAGATTGGCGATTGCTTTGCCTTGGAATCCATTCTCATGCCACCATTGTTCAATAGTATCCTCATAGTTCTTGCCTTCTACACCTTCACGTAAGCAACAACTATCCAAGTCATAGTGTCCAGCATATTCGTTTATCAATGCTGCTTGAGCCATAGTGTCATGGATAGGCCCATTGATTTTGAATCCAGCCCCATTTTGTAGCCACGAAGCGTCATATACTGCATTGTGCATGACTTTAATTGTATTTGGATTTGCTAGTATATTTTTTATTTGATCATAGTCATTAGGATCATTGTAGTTATATACAACCGTACCTGTTGGCCCGGTGATACCTACAGATAGAATATATCCATCATTGCGTATTTCCCCCGGCCCTAAGTCGTTAAGGTTAGATTCTTGTACTTCAATGTCTACCGCTATTACGTCCATCGTAGTGTCCTTGTATGTTTCATTGAGGCATCTTCTATTTTTTCTTGCAGCATGAGGGCAATAGTAGATGGATGATTTTTAGATTCCATGTAGCGATCCACTTGCTTAGATATAAATGCTAATTCTTCTAGTGTTAACTCTAAATTAATCATGGGTTGGATTGAGTCCATTTGCTTGTTCCTCATATAGATTACAAATACCTACGAAATCTACCTCGTTACCTGATTCTAATAGGTCACAAGTAGGCATACCATACGAATTAAATCGTGATGACTTACACTTAAAGCAACCCTTTTCAGGTAATTGCACTGTATATAATACATCTTGCTTATTCTGTTTCGGCATTGTTATTTCCTCCGTGCATTAGAAACAAACAATTACATATAGCATGAGCTAGATGATGACGGCAACTGTTAGGATCTGTAATCTCACCCTTCATGTATGCGGTGACATGCCGCATCAGGGCATTGCTATATCGTTCTTCAAATGGTGTAACATTCATCCAGTTGTTCAGACCGTACGTCTTAACACCATCCTCTAGTATTTTGACTACTTGTTCTATTTGTTCCATAAGTGGGTTTATGGTATGCCATTGGAGTTTACCCTGATCAAACTTCTTACCCTCTACCACCGCCCCCACCGCCTCCATGCCACCATCCGTTCCCCCCGCTCCCGCCTCCCATTGGAGATCCCCTTTGGAAAGAATACCCTGTATAGGGGTTAGTTTGTCTTTGTCCATCGTTTACCTCTACTTTAATAATCAATGGTTTCATACAGCCAGAGCAAATGTATTTTTGAACATACGCATTATTCTGCGGTATGTGAATTGCTGTATCGTCAGCCGCTAGAACCGGGCCTAGAACCTTTTTGCAAATGGGACATCGAAGTAACATCATGTGTTTTCACTCACAATTTTTCCCTTTTACATGTACGATTTATAGGTACAACATACCTATATTTCACGCATGCCGAAGGGGAATAAATCCCTTCGGCACACATGATCCTACTCTGCCGCCTCTGCGTCAGTGCTGTCACCCGTAGGTGCGGCGAGCAAGAATTGATGAGAACGATCTCGTGCTGGAAGTATGAGGGCTTGATGTAGATCTCTCTTAACCCATCCCTCATCAACGATGTTGTCTAAGCCGTAGAACGCTTTGCCCGTTGTCTTGGATATTCTGCTTCCCGCTATGAGCCGCCATGTCCGAAGATGAATCGGAGCCGGATCGCCATTCGGCAACCGTACTTGACTCATCATGGTGTTCCATCTGCGGAAAATCTTCATACTTCCAAGACCAGCCGTGAGCATTACGAACCCGGCTCCGGGGTCATCAGGCAGTACCAACGCATAAGCGAAGGTCTCTACTATCTGATTGCCCGTGTCAGGATTGATCATGGTGGGATAACCCGGCTTACCCGGAGGGGGCGGCACGAGATTGACAGGTATACCTTTTGGCTCATACCTCATCAATGTTTTCCCTGCCCGATCCTTCTCATCCCATACGGTTTTGTAGGCCACAGGTACTACACGTACCTCTGCACCTAGCGCATGACCCGTACCAGAATTGAAGAATACCCCTTCCTCGGCTTGCTTGTTAGCAACCGCATCACTCAACGAATTGGTGATGGAAAGAAACGCTACTGATAACGCCTCTTGCGGTATCTCACTTTGTTTCTGCCCTGCAAACTGATTGAGAAAATCCTCATCCAACGCATCTGGTGTTGCGTTTACACCCGAAGTTTGACTGCTTGCTTCTTGCTTTGCCATCTTACTTCTCCTTACAACTTCATTCATTCTCGATACATAACTGGTAGACTCAAAACACAATACACTATATATTATGTAATATGCTATGTACCGAATATATCAAACCTTCTTCAACGAAGCTAGGTAATGATATTCTATCATACTACTCTACTCTTTTACTATTTATACCTATAGTTTCCATACCAATATCGCCTTTATACTCTACGGCAAATGGTAATAGCCGTTCTACTAGTGACTTAGGTACTGCGCCACTCACTAATTCAATCATTTCATTAGGCCGCATGTATACCCATCGTGACATTGACCGTGCTTCTAACTCTTTCTTTGGTATAATACAGAGGAATAAACTTAATCGGCTCGTGCTTTGAAGCCCGGATTTACCGATGATTACAAACTCCTCTATCTCAATACCATCTTTGGTTAACTTTTCAACCATGCTCATAGCACCTAAAGGCATGCGTGGTAATTGAAGATGTGATACATGCACTATAGGAAATGCCTGTATACCGTACACTGGTGACTGACGTGGTGAGCGGGTACATTTCTCATAGAACCCCGGCGGCCCCCATTTGATAGGAAACGTGCTGGTTGTCTGGAAACTATGCCCTTCTTTATCAGCCCACCATTGGCGTGCTGCTTGGATATATGGCTGTAGTTTATCGATCAGTATGTATAAGAATACTGGATCATCTTTTGTTATGTCTTTCGCCATTTAATATGTTCTCCTCTATGAAGTTTATTAGCAGTAATGCTAACCTATCTATGTCATCATCATGGCATTTCTCTAACCAATCCATATGGAAGTCATTGCTAATACCATGTAAGGCTTCATGTATAATACATTGCCATGTATCCCTGATATTTAATTTTTCCCATATGCCTATCACCCTGCTCTCATAGTCTATGTATCCTACTGCGCCTAGATCAAATCTTTTTATATCATCGAAATAGACCACTTTATACATAACTCCTAGTAATCGTACTTCTTTTGGTTTAGTTTTCATCGTACTCTCTATCTATTGATTTGATTATATCTGACGTTTGTCTACTTTTCCAATACTCAATTTGATCACGTTGGTAATGTGAATCAATTTGTTTGTTCAATTCTCTCCATAACTCCCTCGTAGAATAACCCATTGCACGAAGTAACCTATACGCCGGGAAGAATGTCTCTTGCCTCATACCAGCCCACCTACGATCTATAAAGTACGTCTCATCTAGGATAGATTTAACCGCTTCATGGTAGATAGGTTTACTTGGCAGTAATTTACCACGCTGCTCATACGATGATAATGGCGCATTTTTCCATGCCTCGTATATCCCACGCCAATTTATGTTGAGAACATTATCCCAATTTTCTTGAAGTAATCTTTGCTCACCAATAATTTTGAATTGATAACTCTTATAAGTAGTAATACGTTCTTTCTCAACAGGTGAGCGTGTAAGCCTAGTAGGATCTTTTGTACTCGCATCAAATACTAAACGATCAGAGAGTGTTGATTTGAGGTAAGCATCAAGCCATACTCTTTCGTCTAATGTGCGTGGGCTATCTTGTATGCGCACTAACATATGTATTGACTTACTACCCGAATACACTACCCTGCATATCTGCTTACTATTAAATAGACGAATAGCTTCGCTCTCTTGTATTTTAAGTCTGCCAGCATAGAACACTTCTGCTTCTACTTTATCGTCAGGACTAAATGTAGCAGCTAGTTTATCTTCGATTGCCTCAATCGTTTTAGAAACAGTATCAGATTCTAATAAGAATGTATCCATATATGCGGCGGTTTCTTTACGCCGATTATGAGGACATGCTTTACATAGAGCCATTGTTATATTACCCCTGCTATAACATTTCATACATGCGTCATAATGTTTTGGTCGAATCTCATTAAGTGTCTCAAACTCACCATCTGGATCAAATAAAAACTTATGATTATATCTGGCTCTTTGTCCTATACGTTCCGTAATTGCTCTAGTAGGCACTGTAATCTTTGCTCTTGATTCGGGTTGAATCGTGTTCGTAGCAACCATTTGAGCCGTATCTTTTTTATTCGTATTTTGCATTGTACCCTGTGCCTTAGAAACATCCACTTTCGGCGTAGATGATACATCATTTTCTCCTCCTTGTTTTAGTGCGAACCATGCGGCTGGTGATGTCCTTACCTTCGTATGTATATTCTTAAAACCATTGCTCGGTGGATTAGTGTCTGCTAACAGTGTCAAATTATATAGATCAAGTAACCATTTACGCATATCTAATAACACACGATCAACTACTGACGGACTAAGTGCTTGGCCCATTGCATTACTGAATACTAATTGTTTGCATATAGCAAGGCGATCTGTACGTCCCCCTTTACCGCTTACAAATTGCATAGCGTTAGTGTCATGGATTACACCGTCTAAGAATATCTCATGCACTTCTCCGTCATCCTCAATGAATAATCGATCTACTTCTGTACGCTTGAGTAGTGACTCCTTAATGAACGGCGCAAGAGCCTTGATCGTTGTCTCAACCTCAATAGATTCACCTGTCCGGGGTATATTAAAGCAGCGATGATATGCGTCAGTCTTTGGAAATTGACGATAGTTTACACCCTCGGTATCTCTTTCATGGAGTAATTCATATTTGAATTGTTCAATAGCTGCTTTATCATCTACTAATCGTGTAGTGACCTCATTACCATTACCATCGTAACCATATAGGCGTGTGAATACCTCATCCGCTAAGGCTGATTTGTCTCGTGTGAAATCTGGATCTACTTCCATAATCATAAACCTTCTCTGATTATCTCTATCCTCAAACTTAATAGGGACAACCTCATTAGTTGACATGACATACGCTGTGTGACTGTCTTGATAATATGGGTCAACGCCTTTATTTTCTTTACGTACCTGTGTTGCTGTGGCAGATGACTTGAGCATACTTGCGGTATTACGCTTATCTTCTTGTGTTTTTTCTTCGATACATACAACAAGGGCATCTGCCTGATCTGCGTTGAACCGTGCGCCACTATCAAACTGGTATGATACAATTACGTTCTCCTGTTCAAAGAGTGCTTTGCAGATGACTTCTCCGAAGGTGCTTTTTCCTGTTCCTTGGCTTCCAGTAAAGATAGGAATGACTTCGATTTTTTTGGTAGGGTAGATAAGTTTGTGTCGTAACCAAGATAATAGGTAGGGGTAACATTCTCCTGCAAGAGCCTTGAGCAACGTATAGATATGTTCTGTGTCTGCTCCTGTTTGTCTAGCAAACGTTGTAAAAGATCGTGCAGAATTAAACGCACCTCGCTCCTCACTATAGTATCCTGTAGGCACGAAGTAATCTCTATAGTATAACGGCTGATATTTTCCATCTGCTTGCTCCCCAAATATCTTTGCTTTGATCAAGTTGTGATAACCACTAGCGTCATAATAAGCAATCTTTGTATCTCCTGTGTTCGTTTCATAGGAGTAATAAAGAATGTCTCTATATAGACGATTCCATTCAGCGTGAGTCAAGCTGTCTCCACGATGACTCACGCTACGGAATGTGCCTAATGATTTCATGTATACAGTAACGTCCATGTGGTTGTCACGTGCAAACTTTTCGCATAGATCCCTACTGGCGAAACCTTTACCCGCTTGGTTACTTATGAGATGCTCTTGAACCTCCATCAGATCCTTCGCTTCTTTATACGTAACACCTAGTACGTTATTGTAATCCCGGTTGCTTTTATCCGATAGCAAGGGATTCCCTCCACCTTAATTAAATGGCTTGTGCAGATATTGTAAGACACGCTATTATTAAATTACCGCATGTGCATTTACTCTCTCCGATAAATGTATAACTCCCGACCAGTTTAAGATCATCCCCCATCATCTCTTGCACTGAATCCATAACATGGTTCTCGTCTGTGTTGTGCCTCATTAGCACCTGAATATCAGTATGACATTTAGGGCAAGAGCAATTCAGTGGGGCTTGATCGGTCATCCTGTAATAACCTCATTCGCTATTACAAAATGTATACAGTCGGGTATTTCTTCCAAAGAGATTTTTGCAACGCTTCCCTTAGTGTAACCAAGGGCATCTTTTAGAAATGCTTTAAGTGAATTGGTATTCATATCAATCTTTTCTGCGAAGGGTATGCCAGCAGAACGCATCATATCCAACTGCTCTGCTTCCACTTCACCTTTACGCTTGATAAGGAAGTCGCCACCCTGTTTCATTAACCATGCTTCAATGATCTTACGATCCGCATCGTTCTTGTTAGGGTTACAATACCACTTCGTTTCTAATTTAACAAAGTTTCCATTCTCATCTTCGATTGAGTTAAGTCCAGCACTTGTCATACTTGCAAGCACTACAGATGCCTTGTATTCCTCAAACTCTTTTTCGGCAGCTTTGAATAGCTCTTGCTTCTCAAGCATATCGATCTCTAGCTCTCGCATCTTACGTATCTTCGCCTGTATATCCTGTATCACTTCGGATGCAGCAGATGGGGCGTCAGCGACAAGATGACTCAAATCTTCGTCTTGGTTTTCCATAGTCCGATTCTCCTCTAAAAGATTATTTATTTTTATTATATCACAGTCCCGGCCTTTGGGCCGGTTTATAGGTATAAAAAGGGCAGTCAGCGGGGGTAAGCTTCGACCTTAAAACACATCATCTTTTCTGCATAGTGGTAAAGATATGAGGTTTAGGTAACACCCTAGAACAAACGTATACTGATTGAAACGGTGGCGAGCCTATCTCATCCCACTCTTGATTAAAGTATGACACCCGTGGATATAGCCACATTACCTCTACCTCTCGATGACTAAACATAGAATGTCTCGCACCTTCAAACAATCCTACGCCACCTACGAGCATAGCGAATGGTCTATCTAATAGGAATAGATGCTGATACACTTTATCTTTCACCGAGTACGGTGGATTACTGATCACGTAATCGACATGCTTTACTTCGTCTGGTGTGATCGTAAAGAAATCTCTACCGTCTTTGATATGTTCGTACCATATCGTATGCCCAACTGAATGAAGCACCCGCACGAAAGCTGAAATCTCCTGATCGAATGGACATAGGATTGTACTGTTTGGTTTAAGGTAGGGTACTAGAGGATATACAGCATAGGTTGGTGTATACCATTCGTCTTGTGGCTTGCCATTTTGAAGCATTTGTCCAATGTTCATGGGTTATCCTGATTATGGATATGGTTATTATAATCATCCACTAGGATTGCCACCTTATCAATAAGTTGTAGCAATGTCTCCTCTAGTAATTTAATCCGCTTATTCATTATATCAAATGTAGCTTCTAATGTTTCCATTACTTGGTTTGCAAATGCTTCTTCCTTTTCATCCATAATGTCATCCTTAAAATCTTAGGCCATGTGGTTCTGCTATGGAGATTTGGGAGGGGAACCATAACAGCATGGCCTAAGATCGCCCTTGAGGTGTTGTCACCCCTTGAACATTTTATATCCTCGTCTCTCGCCAACGGCGGTTTACGCTGATACCTTCTTTAGCATACGTTCCGCAAGGCATAGTTTACTGCACCATTGTTTATACTTACCGTCCCATATCCAACCACGATGTCTAACAAGTACGGTACTTATTGCATAGTCCATGTTACAATTCTTAACCTTAACTTGTTTACCACATGTGTCACAAGCAAATGTGTGTACTGTTTCTATGTGCATACTGACTCCGTTTGCATAGCTTTAACATGACACGCCTCGCTGCACCATTGTTTTGCCATTCCATTATGTATCCAATGATGTTGTTGTATAAGTACATTACGTATGGCATGTTCCCTAGTGCAATCATATATGATTATTCGTTTACCACATGTCCCACATTTGAATACGTGTGTTGCTTTTATCTTTAGTATACTGTCCTCTGCTAACATTTTAATGCCCTCCATACAGCACCGTGACGCTCAATCATTTTTGAACGCAAACGTGCTTTGTCTGATTGTTCCCAACCTTTAGTCACATGATTAAAAGCTGTCTGTAACTTAACTCCATTCCTCCAATACTCCCATACTTTGTCGGAGCATAAATTAAGTTCTGGTACTGTCATCGTAACCTCCACTATGCTAAGTTGTTTATTTATTTTTAATTGGTTACTGATGGTTTAGATTATTTAGTTATATATTACTTTCCATTATTGTTACCTCATCTTCATCTTTGAGCAATGCTGTCAATGATGTACCTCGAATATAATCAAGCAACGCTCGTTTTTGTCGTAATGCTCCCACCACTTTAAGGTCAATGGTTCCTTCGTTGATGTAGTCTGTATAGACACATGTATTCCGTTGACCAATCCTAAAGATACGTCCCTCTGTTTGCAAGCGATCTTCAAGAGAGAACGTGTTACTATAGAAAAACATTTGATAAGCATTTTGTAAGTTAAATCCCCTACTGATACACCTAATGTTTGCAACCAGTATTTCATATTTACCTTCCTTAAAATCTTCTATTGTACCTGTTTTCTTCCACCCAGTATATAATAGCACTCTGTTGTTCCGTTGTAGATCATCATATATCTTTGACGCTTCAGCTGAGAAGCGAGTGATAACAATACTGGGTTTGCTTGATTCCTCAATATCACGGTATATAGCCTCAAGCTTAGGCAAGCTATTACCAAGCCACATAATTTCACCCGGTTCCAAATCGTAATCTTCATTTACATTACCCTCCTCGTCTAATGATAATTGCCCTTGTACGATAAACCCAGAGCTAATTTGTTGCAAGCGGATTAAAGCCGACAGCTTATTGGCTGCTGTCGTTGTAGCTCCGCCATACATCGCCAACAGTTCTCGTTCCATCGATTCATATGCTTTGAATTGCTCAAGTGACATGGTAACGGTTTTTTTATTGTATATCTGCGGAGGCATGTCAACGCAATCTTTAAGAGTACGGAAGCTACTAATTGGTTCAATAAGTTTTTTAAGTTCATCTTCATTCTTATATGCTCCTCTAAATGTTTCCTGTGATTGAATGATATTGTATGTTTCTAGTGATACACCGAACACCTGATTGGCTTGTATATAATCGCTACATCGTTTAATACTCTCCCACAATTCCGGGTTGATAAGTATTTGCGCACTACCATAGGCTGTAGTAATGTTTGCTAACATCGCATAGTGATTACGAAAGCTGTAATAGTTCCTCTTAAAATAATTAGGACGGAGAAACTCAAACAGACTCCATAGATCAAGCACGCCATTCGTAACTGGTGTACCTGTGAGTATAGCCCGTGCAACAGTGCATGGTATACTACTGATAACTTGTTTACGCCTCCGAACCACTTCGTTAAACTCATATAATAACCTCTCTGTCCTCTTTGATTTAATGTTTTTAATACTCGTTGCTTCATCAAGTATCACCATACATTTAGTCGCCTTCACCCATGCTGCTATATCTTCCCACTTCTTAGGTGTACTAAATGTATCTATATTAACCACCACGATCTGAAAGTAATCGGTGTAGTAGAACGGATGTAACTCCTTAGTTCCGCCTCTACCTCCAAAGCATTTAACTTCACGATCAATATCCTTTGGCAACCACTTAGGTATTTGCTCCACAGCCCATTGTTTATGCACGTCATTAGGTGCGATAATGAGTAGTGTCTTAATGTCACCATTACGATACTTATGAGCAGCCACACGAAGTATGGTAGCTGACTTCCCCATGCCCATATCGTGAAATAAAGCAATCTCGCTCTCGTCTTTATATCGTTGAAAGTCATCCTCTTGATGTCCGTAGTATTCATCATCTACCTCCTCTTTGATATTTACCATATCAAACTTAGACTGATTATTTTTATACCAGTCTGCCATTGAGTTAAGAAAGTCATCATGTGAAATTGGATCATCCTTCTTCGTTGTCACATGCTCTATACGTGCTTGCCAGTTTGCTGGTTTAATAATAGCAAAGTGCTGACATGAATTATCCGGGCCTACGAGCAAATCATTATCCATCATCTGACATGGTGCTTGAGTATCTACCCACTTCCATCCGTTCCATTCATGCGGCTTCCATGCCCAACATACATTACAACTTCCCACGTTTCCTCTCCTGATATATTCTCATCAATTCTGATTGACAGGGGCGGCAATAATAATTCTTGCCGTCTTTGGCTTTACAATTATTAGCAAAGGCATCTTCCTCTTTATATGTGTTACACCGTTTGCAATACTTTGTAACTCGTAACTCCACTAATCCATTCACTATGTTATCAGCTAATACATTGACCGCTCTATCCATATATCCCGGATCATTTATCTGCCGCCGTAACTGTTCTAATTTGTCTTTTGTCATACCCCGCCGAATGTAAACGCATTTGACTGGAGTACAATTTTATTACATTCGGCGCATCTAATACTAATTTCTGATTTATCCCTATCTATACATACCCATGTAGGAGATTCAGGATGACATTTAGAGTGTATGTATACCATACCTTCTATCTTGCTACATTCATCACACATAGTAGAGGTAAAACTAAGCCGTTGTTTTTGATGTATTAGATCTCTTGTACGCTCAATAGCATTAGCAAACCAGCTAATCATCAGCCCTTCATCAACAGTAACAGCTCTTGTATACACAAGTTCCATGAACGCTTGCGCCCATTTCTGTGCATTATCACCACACTCGTTTAATAGTTCTGGCCCGTCCAATCCTACATATGTCATAACTTATCCACCTTATCTTTAAGTACATTCTGTCTCTCTTTCAATAGAGAAACATCTACAATCAGATCCCTATACGCTTTGTCACTTTCTCTTTCATGCGTTTCCATCTTGTTTATATAATCCGATTTCAGATTACTTAATTCTTTATCTATCCGGGCAGATACATCTTTGATTTGTTCCCGTAGGCTCATGCCCATTCCATTGATCTCTTTCTCATGTTGCGCCATCTTTGTCTTGTATACACCATACGATGTCGCTAATGTAGCAACTAATGTACCGATAGATATTAACAGTGACGTGCTTATTTCCATATTCACTTCCTTAATAGTATAGGTGCTACGCCACCATATGTTAACTCATTAAACTTTTTTATTACGGCATCCGCATACCTTAATGTAGAGGCTGGAGGATTCCGTATCCGATTTATCCCGGCATTATAGGCTATAGCCACACTCCAATAGGTAGTTGTCTCCGGCCTATTTATTAACATTTTAATATGCTCACACCCTGCCCGGATATTTGTTGCAGGATCACGCCAATTTATATGCCCGAAATTAGCACTGTTTAACTGCATGATACCTAAATCTATCGTACCATTTCTATTCGGCTTGCTGACAGCATTTGGGTTTAATGTGTGATTCTCCGTTAGTGCTATGGCAAGTGCAAATTGTGGGGGAATCCCCACCTCTAGCGCAATGGTCATTATCAGCATCATGATCTGATTCATTAGTTCCTCCCAGTACTAATGCAGTATGTCCGATTTTTAATTGTCCTGCAAAGATTTGTTTAAGTCTATACTCTACTCGTTTCCAATCTACAAATGGCCTCGGTGATATATTCGGTTCAAGCATAAGAGGGCAGCCTAATGCCGCATCATCTATATACAATTCAGCGTATGCTTTTGGAGAATCTGACCATGACTGATTAGGATTTTTATTGCATCCGTACAGTGGGATTTCATTTTTAGCAAACCATCCTACAGCGTCATGTAACTGACCTTTACTTCTCATCGTCCAAAGTATTAGCTGATGCCCTTCATTCACTAACCATTTCAATACTGGTACAGCACCGATGTCCTTACCGACATTAGGGTAATCATGCGTGACACAAGTACCATCGAAGTCTATTGCTATGATCATAACGGCTCCTTATATTCACTACTGTCTCTACATATTGGGGATGATTTAACCCTGCCTACTTGTCGCATATGCGTTAGGATCATTTGTTTTTCATTCACTACATCGTATGCATCTTGACATGTTTTACATACATCTTTGAAATGAAATGAAAGCACAGACGATTTAATGATTTGGTAGTCACGCTTGATAATCTCCTCACCGCATATATCACAAAATACTGCTGTCATCTTAGTAACCCTTTTAGTATATTCCACATCTCCTTAACTTCCCTGCTCACAGAATCCATAATGTCTAAACTATTTGGGACAACTACTTTAGCAATCTCTGTCTTTAACCATACGTCACGGAAAAAAATTACTGTAGCAAATAGTATAATAACTATGCTAGTTATAAGTGATCCTATATGCGCATACTTAAATAGTGTAGCCTTCTTATACGTAACCCATTCATCATCTTCCCATGCAATAGATATTATCCATAGTACTGCTGTTAGCGCAATACTCACAGCTACAAATGGAGTTAGGAGGGCACTACCAAATTGTAGTAATTGATGCCAGAAAAATAAATCAATGATAATGTCCGATGTCATAAATACCCCCTGAAATAAAATATGTGTGTCTCTCCACACCGTCACGCCTCTGGTTCTAAGTAGGTTATTCGCCAAGCGTTTTATACAGTCTGTTACCCCTACTCATTGCACCAAGTCCCCTGTTCAGCTTCCGGCGTTCTAATGCTCCTCTACAACGTCAGGTTTGCGGTGGCCCTCCACACGGTATCGGACTCACATTCATAAAGTTATAGGCGATGTCATTCGTATAACTTTACCGTGATAAAAAGATAACGGAGCCGGGACTTGCACCCTGCTGTTGCATATTCACTCTATTGTTTCTCTCCGTACCGAAGGTTCCCATGCGTCACCTACAACATTCATCCTTTGAGGAAGGATAACGGAACCGGGGCTTACACCCGGAGTAATCACCTAGCGTGTATAGAATCAATGCCGTTGATTAGATAGCATTTTGTCGGGACGTATTGCCCTAGATCCCCGCTCTCCGTACCGCCTGATATGGCTCCGGTGATTTCACGCATAGCGTTCATCTACCATCTGCACTTACTCACAGGCTTTGTATGGGGCCTAGTGGGAATCGAACCCACACCTGTTGATGGAAGGAGGTATGAAGCCACCATCAACCGTACAACCATATACTATAGGCTCAAGCCCGTATTGATAACCCTCAACACGGAAAGGTTTGGCACAACAACCCATCAGGATACATCACTATCCTGTGAATTACACGCTTGTTGCTATCCAAAGTATAGCTGTTACTACAATACCTATACATGCTATTCCGAACATAACTACCTCCTCACATATTTAGTATATTTATCTGTCTGATCTTCATTTATCGTGAAATCATATAAAGAGGAAGGCCAAAAATCTCGCATAAAATATGACTTTGTAAACCATCCTTCAAGATAATAAGCTTGTGGCTCAATTCCTATCCATGTATTATTCAACCATACTACATTAAATAGATGGTTGAAGCCCGTGCTTGGATTATAGTTTAATATAATCCCTACATATTTTTTATCATCAGGATAGTGCTGATAAAATAATACAGCAGCATCAATACAATTTATCAGACCGTCACCATTCACATCTATTGGTCTACGCATTGCATAATCAACTTGCTCTAATGTCCATTCAATTTTCTCTTTAACGCTTTGCGCCGATGTATTATATGCTGTAGATGTTTGAGTCGGTGGCTTATGTGGTACAACTATTTGTGTCTTTGTCTTGAATTGATATGGCGGTACATTATATAATTCTATGTGACGGTTCCAGCCATATATTGCCAACAAAATAAATATAACCATTGCCAGAGCATATCTGAAATGATGCCCACGGCGATCTAATTTATATTTGTAGGCTTCCGTATCCGCTTGAAGCATGAGCATTTGTATAGCACTCTCGTTAGTGTTAGGAGCATACCTACGGATATACACCCGGCATCTCTGACATCTATTGCTATCAAACTTCACCTTACATTTTTTCTTACATCTTCTAAGTGCGCACTCTTGCGCCACTGACCAGTATGATTCCCCGCTTGATGGGATGTCTCTCTGTGCCATAATTAAACCTCCTCGTCATCGTAATCTTCTTCGTCCTCATCGTCATCATCTTCGTAGCCATCTACGTCAAGATCATCATCGTCATCATAGTCCTCATCATCTATATCGTCATTATCAAAATCAGCATCCTCATCATACTGATCCTGTGTATCGTCAATATCATCTTCTTCGTCATCGTATAACATAATAACCTCCCGCTTTTAATAGGCTCCCCTTCATACGAAGGGGAGTTGTAAACACATACCGTAGGTTATGAGCCTACGGCTAGGGTACTTATGCGCCAAGCTTCTTGATGATGTAATGCGAATCCATAGGATTCTGCGGGTTGAATACATACTCAACATCTGCCACATTCTTCTGCTTCCAAATGCGACACTTGCTCTGCATGTAGTCAATACCTTTGTAGTATTTCTCAATGACCTGACGAAGTGTAACCTTGTCGCCAACCTTGGGTGAATCACCGAACAGACCAGTGAAGATCGGCTCACCAAATCCACCACCGCCAGCCTTCGCCGCCTTGGTGATCAATTCAAATGCCGCAATGAGCTTAGGCTCAAGCGTATTACGAATTGGATTGAAGTAGTCCGACACCAATTTCTTGGCAGCTTCTTTTTCTGCTTTCTTTGCAGCCTTGACCTGCGGATCAACTACCTTAGCGGCGGGAGCCGCACCACCCTGAACACTCGCACCCTGATTATTCAACAGTCCCATAATAAATCTCCTCTACCAGATAGGAATTAGTTCATTCGATTCTTTTTCATCCACGATTACTTGAATCGCCTATACCCTCTTGGTATACTCTATTACTCTATCACAAATCATTTACTATTTACAGTTTATACCTATAAATTATTCAAAGCAAACTTCTTTGAACACCGTCCACCAATCCTCACCCGTCATGCTATGGAAATGATACACTGGAACCTTACCCTCTGGATAGAATCGGTACATCTTGAACCCATACCATCCATCATTAAAGCAAACCATCACAACAGTAAACCTTCCAGTTTTTTGGTAATGCTCCAACGCCCATTCCTGTTGCCCCGGCTCGAACTTAATTTGGATCGGTCGCATCTTCCCATTGATAGCACGTGCTTCCACGCTGTTATCTGCAAGCCCCGGAAATACTTTATTCACCACCTTGCACTCTATCCATTGGTTCACATGTACCCATTTAGAATCATCTAATCTACCAGCTATGTATAGATCTGGTACACCAGCACGGGTACGGGTCTGGATTGGTTGAACGAATAGATCCTTTTTGCGTAAGGCATTGCATAAGTCTAACTTGAAGTCTCGCTCTTTCATGCCTCTTGCTCCATCTTCCATTTGGTTACTAGGCGTTCTGCCATGCTTGCGCTCCATCCATGTAAGGCTAGGTGTGATATAGTTTCGCCCACGTTCCATTCCCCGGCCTTATACTTCTTCCGGGATTGCTCTAGCACCACATGATCCCTATCAATCATGTGTTGCGTCTTGGGTTTGTTCTTATCTCTGCCGAGCTTTGGCATAAGCCTGCCTCACATTCTCTAACATATCTGCGAGCTGTTCTGGATTATCTGCCTGTGATCCATTGGCAACCTTGGCCTCATACGCCCGGCGTATCCCCGCCAATGCTTTGTCTAATGATATACCTTGCTGAATCATTAGCTCCATTGGATTACTTACACCTTTAAGTTTATCAAAAAATGTATCATTTACATTGATCATATCCAGACAATCTGAATACAGATCAACCGCCCTCATTACAATATCTTGGGGCAACTTATCCCACGTATGGATACGCCCAACTAAACCTAGCAATCCTTCAATCGTCATGTTTTGTGTTGACATTTCTTTTCGCCTCCTCTCTGGCTTTTTTATACGTTGCTGTCTGCCGATACCCTACGTATATATCGTCAATATATGTCGGTGCATAGTTTGGATCTTTCATCCTATGCTTTGTCCGTTTAATAGCCTTCACTCTATCTTTGTGTCGTTTCGTTGTCATGTCCCCTCCGTTTGTTCTGTCGTTTCATTGGATACAATAACTTATCCAACCCCATATATGCCATCGGTGTTAGTCTTAACCGTGCTGGTATATGCTGATCTACACTTTCCTCTATACATGCAAGCATTGAATCCATAAGATGTAATACATGTATCTCCCGCTTGCTGTCCGTCCTGACCTTCTGCGCATAGGCCGGGGTACATGTTTCACCATCTACTGTTTGCTGGTTCATGGCTTGTCTTATAGCATGCTTTAATTCTGCTATACGTGTAGAGCAATCGGCACGGAATGTTCCGATGTTCTCGGTATGATTTGCCAATATAAGATCACCGGGGATCATACGCTATCCTCATTGCATGTCTGACACATATCATTGATCCATCCATCTGCACATTCATAGCATAGCTCTCGCTCACATGCTACACATATACCAGCACCTTTGATCCATCCCTCATGATCTTCCATGGTAGATATAACACCATCGGGAAGTGTCTGTCCAACAAAGATTACTTTGCCACATTGCTCACATTTATATTCTTCCATTGGTTCCCTCACGTGCTATAAACTTGGCCTGATTATACCATGCTCGCCTATTGATATGCTCCGTGCGTAGCACCGTAGCAACCCGCTCCACAATAGCACGCCCCTGCTCCGGCCTACCGTCCGCAACCCATTGCTTACAGATCGCCATAAGCAATAACCTTGTCCCTCTTGGATTCACTACATACCCCCTATGAATAAACCTATACCTATCCCTATGATAAGCCCTACGATTGATACCCATATTCTAATATAGGTATGTCCGTAATACTGATGATAAATCATCCTACTTTTCTCGGTTCTCATTATCCCCCTCCGCTATATGTAGTTGAGCTTCCCGGCGTTACTGATTTAATCTGCCAATACTTTTGGTTATCTATGAAGGCATGCTGTTTCAATACACTACTGATATAGCAAGCTAGATCAGTAGTGGTTCGTATAGGATCATCTTGCCCTACTTCTTCCTGTTCCTGTGGCTCCCATTCTATCACCACATATAATTCTGTTTTAGTTCTCATAGCTTCATCGCCTTTATTTTATTCACCACCAATGGAAGATCATCATAATGGGCATTACTCTCCAGTGTAGATTTAATATAGTCTATTACATCTTGCTCACTATAGAATAAGACTTCCTCATTCTCATTTTTCAACATTTCATAATCATCTTTATCGACATTCCGTTTCCAAAATATATTCAGTTCAATGTTTAATCTCATATCATACCCCCATAAGCTTATCATACCAGCCCCATACGGGGCGGTTTATACCTATAAATTAAATAACTTCTTCCTCTGGCTCATCTTCCACAAACTCTAAATAGGAATAGCACCCGTCATTATCATAGACAGCTTCCTCATAGTCCCGGCTCCATTCCTCTGCTTCCGCATTGGTTTTCCAGAGATAGAAATGGAGGGCTTGCCATACTGCATGCTCATAGCCGCCTGTATCGGTGGCCTGTGTTATATTGTATAGCCAATCATGCCATTCGTGCGATAGAAAAGAAAAGAATCCGTCATACGATTTATAATTGTCATATAAAAACGTAGGGAATACGTCCTTATAGTTATACCGTATGTCATTGAATATCTTATCCATCTTCTCCCGGCTAGTATCGAATGTGAACAGGGCGCAATCATCCGCAAAGTTGTACTCACGGGGCATATCTATCCCGGTGTATTTTATTCTGGCCTGAACACCGATCTCATTGCACCGCTCAATAAACTTATCCACCCATATTTTAGAAATGTGTATACAGTAATCCCGATAGTTCATTTCATAATGCCCCGGCTTCCAGTCTGGATTCGGTACTTGTATCCTATGCTCAAGATAGTTCTGATCATAGTCCCCTGTTGTACGGGGAAACAATGAGAGCTGACCCTGCTCATGCTCATCTATATACATGCACTCATCGCTATCGTGATACTCATTCTCCCGTTGCTCAATGCCTTCAATGTGATCCGAGAATCCATGATACGTTCCCGGCTGGCTTACCCTATTGAATAGGTTACTTGACAGTTTTAATCTCATTTATCCCTCCTCTGGTTCCAGCGCATATACAAGCATGTGTACCACCCACCGAATGATCTCTAGCTCATCCGATTCCTCATAATGTACCGTAAGCTCCTGTGTCCCGGCATTATATGTAAACTCTTTGACCCCACATATAAAGTTCTCTTTGGATTCATTGGTTACTTTGTAGACTATTCGTATCATACTATCACCCGTACATACCTACGGCAGTATCCGAGATAACGTCCCATGAAATCCCTGCAATACAATGGCTCTCTTTACATGCAAGTAATACATCCATTGCTTGCTTTTTAGTTAAGTCTGGACACACACTTAATACGTCCTCTACTGACCACACAACTGCGATTTGAGTTTTCTCATCTATCTCTATCTTCATTTATTTCCCTCCTGATCCTCCATAGATAAATCCTCTGCATAATCGTTATTTGGTAAAGGCATAATCATAAGATCATCTTGTCCATCATCGTTACCTTCATTCCAACTCTCACGGCATTTCTCAATGGCTTCCGTTTCGTTACTCGCTTCTACATCATCATATACACGATATGTAGTGAAACATAATGATACTCTATACTTCATTTGTTTCCCTCCTGTGGATATAAAATACTCGCTACACATTTAAGTATGTCCCATGATATACCTATGCTAGCGTCATGGTGAGATTTACAATGGAGTAATACTTCCATTGCTTGATCATCCGTTAAATCCGGGCGTACTTCTAGCACGTCCTCTACTGACCACACAACTGCAATTTGAGTTTTCTCATCGATCTCTATCTTCATTCTATACCCCCCTTTAATTGATATATGTTATACCATTGACTGTTGTTTCTGTACGGGAAAGCGGCTCCGCACGTTTTACTTCCTTACCATTCTCATCTATGTAATAATGCCGTTCCCAGAATGAAAGCTCCACCGCACGCAAGGCAATACTTTCCGCTTGCTCAAGTGTTGTATCCGTATAATCCGTGATGAAACATGCAAGCTGTTCCCGTAAGTCTGTGAAGCTATCACAATAATAATTCCAGCATGAATCATTTTGCTCCGTTTCCAGATCAGTTATCTTGAATCCGTACACTTCCCCACTATTCGCCATGTTCATCATCTTTACTTCACGATGCAAGCACGCCATAGCTTTATCCCGTAAAGCTTTTGTAATACGTTTCAATGGTACACCTGTATATACTGATTTACCGTCAACAGTATTGTAATTATGTTTGCCGTATGCTCTTTTCAATTCCTCATAACTGACAAACGCAAACCCCATGCACCCACTATCGAAACGGGCATGGCCTTGTGGCAATTCACCGTCATTCCAACCACTACCAGCACGGATCGTATCGCCACTATGTCGATACAAATAGAGCCTGACTACCATATTATCTTTCAAGAATTGTTTATCAAGATGACCGTCATCATCTACAAAGTCCTCTACCCTGTACCATTTACCTGATGACCATGACCCCGGATACTTTGCATTGTCTTTGTTATAGCTTGGGTCTCTATCACTATACCCGGCATCCATGCTAGTTACCCATGTCCATAAATTATTGAAGTCATCCCGTGGGCTTGCGTCCATAGTATCGGGAAGCACCTGTACTAAACAGGTATGATTATCCTCATTGACATAGGTAGTATGATATATAGCATCCTTATCAACAAAGTCCTCTACCGATACAGTTATAGTTTTCTCTTTAGTCCAGTTACTCATTTAATACCCCCTGTATTCTGATGTTCACATGCTAGGCATGTTTGCTCTTGGCATACCGGGCAATGATCCGTTAAGTATATCACTTCAACCCGTCCATTCTCAACCTTATAAGGCCGCCTATAATTTCCATAGGCTATACCCGCATCATGTAGCACCTGCGCCACACTATCCGATATATAATCGTCAATGAAGTATGTCTGTAGTGTACGCAAACTATGATCATGACCCATAAGTCTAAAGTCTATCGGCTTGCCTTTGGGAATGATCAAAGTAAAGGGTATGTATCCAGCATAGAAACCATGCTGATCCATCCTATGCCATTCAGTATATGCTCTGACATACCCCTTCTTATTATCTATCTGCCATTTACAATCGAATCCTGACCCGGATAATTGCTCAATGACAACCTTAATCCTCTGATACTTATTCACTACTGTACGCTTATCCAATATCATAGTATATACCCTTGGCTTCGTTCATAAGCCCGCTGATTATCCTCATCCTCATAATGACATTTCTCACAACGCCATTTACCATCTTCCCCTTTATAGGCATCCACATCAGATGTCAATGCCAGATCACAATCATAGCATGTTTCAGCTTCATGTAACCAATACACACATTGACCGTATGTGATTGCCCCCGGCGTGCTATCCTTATAGTCCGTACAACTTCCATTACAACTAGCACATGTATCGCATCCGGCGGATTCATGGAAGTTGTCTGCACATTCCTGACAACGGTCATTCTCATCAGAACAGTTTACAATACAAGAGGGGCATAGGGCTTTGTGGCAATTCTTACATTCGGGGCATCCATTCTCCCGATACATTGCCAATGATCCTATAGTGTCCCCACAATGATCACATGTAATATCGTACCCGTCAATAGCGGATTCATTGATACAATGATTCATAAAGTCCTCTGTTATAATTTGAGTACCGTGGTAGTCAATGAATAAATCCACTACCTGTTCCCCGGACAGCTCCGCTAACTGTTCAATGATTAAACTTTTCTGTTCTTTCGTCATTTTTCATGCCCCCCTATACTAATAGTTTAGCAATAAGATATTGCCATTCTCAAGATGATAAGCTATCGTATGATTCAATAGCTCCTGCATAACTGTTTCTGTAATTCGCTCGTTGTATTCCTCTGCCGATTCATCATCCTCTGCTTCGTCAATGTCGATGTTATAAGCATGGACTACTTCCATTACAGTATCGTATTCCGTCCATTCACAACAAATAGCTATTACATCTATCTCATAAGGCTCTCCCGTTTCATCAGATAGACTATCATAGTATTGAAATAGCTTGCCATACCCTTCCGGCGAGAATTGATCTCTATCCATTTTTTCAAAGTAATGACTGAATTGAGCTTCCGAATGAATCACTTTCACTATCATACTCATACCCCCATTGATATTGTATACATATAGTATACTAAAATTGATCCAATGTGTCAAGTCCCCTTGACACATTGCCATACTAATAGCTCGTTGTACTTATCACGGCATTGCAAGTATCTCGTATACATGCAAGCACGGAATTGCAAACTACTGAATACTTATGCACAATAGATTGATCAAAGCTATTGATCTCTACGTCCGTCAACTGTTTGCCATTAAACCAATAGGTAGTCTCAACCCCTATATCATAATGATCACGGGTATATTCTATACTATCCCATATAGTTTGCATAGCATGGATCTTGTCCTTATCTTCAATCGTATCCGCATGCTCTACCGCTTCCCTATAGTTAAACCCCTTAACTATAGGAATATCTATCATCTTCCCCGATAATTTTAATGTATCCATATTAGCTCCTTGTATATTCGATATGCTCCGCCACTATTATAACCTTATAATGTGGCTTGCCGTCATCATCTGTCCAACGCTCTTGTTTCAACCGTCCAACTACCCGGACGCCCTTCCCTATTTTACCCTTACTCATAGTATCTTTGCCGAGCTTGCCCCATGCTTCCACATCGAAAAAAGATATTTCTTTTTCAACTTCATTACTATCCTCTATTCGATAGAATCTATTGGAAGCAATAGTAAAACGACAAACTATTGATCCGCTAACAGTTGTATCAGATAGAGGGTTTCTAACCATATTCCCCTCTATCAATACGCTATTCAAATTATTCATACTGCCCTCCATGCCTTGCAATTATGAAGATACATATATCTTCTAAGCTGTTTCAATGTCATAGACCGCATCGTATATACGGTTATTGAAGCTGGGCTCATGCCCCACATGCAAGTATATAAATTATACTCATCATACTGCACCTGTAAACATAGGTCTTGATCTTTATACAAGCCATTATATTTGCTCATACCGCCCCCCTCTTTAATGATCTGACAATCTTCCGATACTGTTTCCATGTATTCTTGGAAACATCCTTCACTTCCTTACTCTGATGACACTTTGCAATATACTTCATACCTTCTTCCCCTTATAATACTACCGTATAGATAGTTTTTATTGTAATATCATAATCATTAAAGATTATGAAAGCTTCATCCTCTCTGTCATCCGTTCCATTTCCTTCATAATGATTGATATACTTCATACCGTTATACCCTTTAGATTGAATGAATACTATAAAGTCCTCTATGGTATTTACTGAATCCCATTCATGCGGATTATCCAACTCAAGATAATCATTCGCATAAGGACTAAAGTATTCTTCTATCATTTCATAATCCCATTTACCGAGATCAATACTGATGTCAAGAATACGTATCAGATTCAATTCACATTCATAAATATATCCAATTTTATGGCCTTGGCTATTCGGCATAATGTCAAGCCTATTGAAATTATTATCCGCTTGTACCCTAGTACCGAAATGAAAGCCAAGCTCTTGGATAAACCTATTATCAAATACATCGAATAATTTATTAGATGAATGAAACATGATCATATTATCATCCTTATTATAGCATGGATTGACAACAGAATCAATCCATGCAGTATGTCTACAAATCAACCCTTACCAGATCAAACTTCTGAATGATCTTATAAGTAGTCTGCGCCGTATAGAATTGTATATTATATTGGTTATAGTATACCCGATAGATAGAATGAATTGGATCATATACTGATATAGTGATCATCCTACCATTGCCATTTCTCCGATAAACCCCCGCCATACCTTACCCCCTATAATTTGGATCAAATGAAGCCACTATAAGCTCATCATCATCATCATTGAATGACAATGTAGCTCTACCGCTAATCTGTACCTTCCTTCCGTCATTGTACTGAATATATGGAACATACTTCCGGGTAACTATTTTAGCATGCGCCCCGATAGTGAATAGGAATCCATTCAACCGATCCCGTGTTGTATTCGTATTCCAGCCACATAATGACAAGTAGTATTTACCCTTATCATACCATACGATTCTATTATCATGCAAGCATAATTCCCTATTGCCGTTAGAGAATACCCTTACATAAGTATTATCGTTGTAATACTTATGTCCTCTGATCAATGCGTGAACAGCTTCACGTGTTATTACTCTCATTTCATACCCCCGTAAAATTGTTTATAGGTAAACTACCTATGATCTATACAATGCCGATAAACTATAAAACTTAATGGTTTATCGGCAAGATTCCTCTATGCCATATCTATCCTTACTCTATACTCCGTATCGGTACTTATCCGAATATAGCGGAAGTAGACCGCTATCAGTTAGCATGTATACAGTACCATTAAAGACCGTATATAAAACGCTATTGATACAATAGAGGAATCCCCTTCCCACTACTTCCCGATCTCTATTGTATATGTATACCCTATTTCCGTATAGCATGGAATACCCAAGCTCCATTGTACTAGTCCTCTTATTCGTCATTTTTTGACCTCCGTGAATAATCCCTGCTCTATGGCCTTATTGATAAGCTCTAGCCTATAGTCAATCTTATGTACCGCTCTATTAGTTTTCAATGTCCTTACAGAGTAAATAGTGTATAGTCTTGTATCGCTCATATAGGCAATAATCCTATGATCTACCCGATTATCGGCTTTTACTATTTTATTATATATCATTTCATACCTTCCTTATGATAACCGATATGAATACGGTCTATTGAGTACCGTATACATGGAAGCTACTTCATAGCCCCGACCGTTCTGATCAGCTTCAATAGCTTCGTTCCAGAATCCATAATAACACCGAGATGATTTATACTCTGGTTTTACTATGCCATTCAACCATTCAAAAAATGCTAACCTGTCATTCATGCTATACTTCATTGTATACTCCCTTATGATATTATAGCATGGATTGACAACAGGATCAATCCATGCTATCCGATTATCATACGAATTCCGAATTGACTACTTCCCTCTGTAAGATAATAGATTCTTGATTCAATGCCCTCTTTAACAGATCAATAATTGCATAGGCTTGATCATCGGTTATATCATACAGCTCTACCTTTAACGATGTCTCTATAACGATACTTCCGTTATTATGCTTGTATACCCCGTGTCCTTCAAAAACAGAGCATCCGTCCACATTAGAAGTAACTAGATTATAGATAATCTTGCATGCTTCAACAGTGCTGATCTCTTGACGTTTGGTATCCTTATCATTCAATCCCACATATAACGTTATCTTATTCATAGCATACCCCTTGACTAGCAAACTTCAACACTTCATACGAAGTGTTATAATACTAATATACAACAAACTATTCAAAAAAACAATACCCTTTACTCGCAAATTAAATCAACTAAAAATATACTTCATTCACTAGCAATATAAATCATTGACTAGCAATATACGTCATTGACTAGCAATATACGTCATTGACTAGAGAGAATGTCTCAAGCCCCGTTGTATTTATCTATGGGTCATTTCAGTATTGTCAATCAAGACAATGGAGCTTGATCCTTGACATTCAATTCGGTATTTATAAACCACGCTTTCACCTTCAAAAGTCTCCGGGGGTCTTGGCTCATTGCCCCTGCCCCGTGGTTTCCGTCAACCGATGCGCCATTTTACCACATGGTACAAACCGCCCCGATTTTTGAATAGTCCAATATAAATATATAAACATGTGCAAATGCACTTGGATAACACCTCTCGGAAGATCTCAACATTTTTATTTTGTCAAAATACTTGTAAATATACCCTTGATCTTCACACACTTTTATGCTAGCATCATAGAATGATATACTTAAATAACGAGAAAGCAGATGTCAAACTCATCGCCGTATTCAAATACCTAACAACTCTCATCCAAGGTAAACATCCCTTGAACCCCCCACCACACCTGTTGCGCACCGGAAATCCTGCTATAGATAAAATGTTCTCCTCTCTCATACGCTAACATTTATTATGACCCCCTCTTACTCTCAATAAATCTTAACATTTTACCTTCACCCATAGGTCTGACCTCCTGCCTCCTTCTCACCTACCCTCTCAATTTTCCCCACTTTTCCCTACGTTTTCACACTTTGCACCACCATCCTCATGCTCCAAGCCCCTATATCACCCACCACCTACCACTATTCTGCACCCATCAATCTCAAAAAATCACAAAAAGATCATTTATTTTACGATCAAAAACCGGGATTTCCTTGGGTCGATCTAGAGGTATAATATACCTCTAAAAAGGCCCCTAAATTTAGCTGGATCGACCCTCAAAACACATCATATCTTTTGGCGATCTTCGTTCACGGGACTGCTCATCAAGGGTCACGAGCCATCCTTAATCCTCCATTCAATCCGGGCTTGAACCATTCAGTCTTGGCCTTGAACCATCCTTAATCTGCCATTCGGCTTTGGGCTGGAACCTTTGGGCTTTTCATCGGCCTTGGTTCCGGGGCGGAAATCTTCTATATAACAGAATTGCGCCGAGGGTGATTACGCTGATATGACAAACGTCAACGTATGTCATGGTGAAATAATAACTACAAATTATGGGTTGATTCCCTGAACATTGTGTGATACTGTTATACTGATCCTCTACTGGATTTATGGTGGGCCTACGAGCCGTTATTCTTTGTCCGAGGGTAACGGTTCCCACCATTTTGAGGGTCAGGAGACAGAGGGTTAGGATCACCCACAGGAATATGAAGGAGAAAATAATGAGCGAGAAGATGAGCAACATAGTTAAAAATATCGCAGATTGGGCAACGATCATAGTTCCGGGGCTATTGATTATCGGGGGCGTGCTATGCCTCACAGGTGTTCTTTGTTTGAAGGGTGTATCAGAAAATACTGATAGGATATATCAGATAGTTATGATTACTGCTGGTAGTATTAGTGAAGGGGCGAGTTTGATTTATAATAAGATAAATAAATCAAAATCGAAATAACGTATAACAGTAGAGGAGTTAACGGACAATGGGTATTATTCAATTTAAGTGTCAGGTGAGTAACACACTCCCTTTCACAGCGTTGCTGCCGTTTCAGGGCGGCCTCAAGAAGCGTTCGGAACAAGATATTAAAAGTCTTGCAGAGTCATTGTTACATGATGGTTTGAAACAACCATTGAGCATTTGGCATAAACCTAATGACGGAACGATGTATGATGCAGAGTGGCATAATTCACAGCCGCATTATGTGTTAGATGGACATAGACGTATTGAGGCGATACAGTGGATCGCTGATCATAACGATCCTTCGGTGCTGAATGATGAGTACCCGGTGGTGGTTGTTATAGAGGATACGTTGGAGGAGGCGAAAAATTCGCTGCTCCTTATGTCTATACCACGGGGGCATATAACCCCGAAGGGTTTAGTACAGTTCGTGGCTGATTGTCCTAAGATAGATACTGCTAAACTTGGGATTAAATTGAAGGTGGGTGATGTAGCACCTGTGGTTCCGAGTGTGATAGATAATCAGTGGGCGGTGCTTAGATTGAGGCTGCCGAAGGATAAGGTTGCAGAGGTTACGAGTATTTTGTCAGGTGTTTCGTTTGTAGAGATTTTGTAATAAATGGTGGGTTATGATAAGTAGTGACTCTACGTTGAATATGACTCGTGATTTGAGGACTTTCCTCTTGGAAAGGTCGGTTCGTGATGTATCAGAATTAGGCATACAGGATGACATATTCGATTCTATTTACTCTCTTGCGAATAAGAGGGGCGTGACACTACAGGAATGGGTTAGCAGGGATAGCAATGGCGTATGGCGCACGGCACAGACGATTGTGGCTTCATGGGAGAAAGTGTTACAGCAAGCCGCTATAACTGGCTCTGTGGATACTACGCAGGGTAGGTCAGAGGTAACACGTCAGACTGTGCGTTTAATCGAGAAATCAGTTACTAATGCTAGGGACGATTTGAAAGTTGTGGAGTGGATGATCTCAACGGGGCAATCGGATCAGGCTCGTAAGGATAGATTGATTGAGGCGTTGTATAGTAAGGCGTTGCGTGGCGATGTGAAAGCCGCTACGTATATTATGGATCGGGTAGAGGGCAGGATTCCCGAAGCACGATTGCAGGATCTTGATTATAATAATGCTGGTACGGTATTTCAGATTGTGCATTACCTGTTTGATAAACAGTTGGAGGTGTTGAATACTGGGCCGGGAACCGTGATGGTGTGTTGCTCACGCAAGGCTGGTAAGACAGAATTGTGTGCAGCTTTGTTGTTGATTGAAGGGTTGCGGAATACTAATACCACCTGTTTGTGCATTGGTGAGACGATGCAGCTACAGGATGGGTTGATTAATAAAGCGATGAATAATATCATCGATAAACTTAAATTACGGGATAATAAGGGAGATAGGCTTAATTGGCGCAAGTTGAGTAACGGTTCAGAGATAATCATTCGTGGGTTGTCTAATACTAAAGACCCGGATTTAATAAGAGGGCTTAATGCGAAAGTCATTATCATTGATGAATTCTTCCATCTCAAGAGCGAATTATTGGAGTACATGCAGACGGAGGTTCTTGAGCCCATGCAACTCGCCTATGCTTCGGACTATAAGTTGCTTCTTGTTGGTACTCCTCCGAAGATTAAAGGCACGTATGGTGAGAAAGTTTGGCAGCATTTAGATGTGCCTCACTTTGAATGGACGTGCTTTGATAATCCGTACTTAGGTGATGTTAATGCGTTTGTCACAGAGAAAGCACGTGAGAAAGGGATTGAGATTACGAATCCGTTTATACAGCGTGAGTACTTTGGCAAATGGGCCTATGACGAAGATGCGTTGTTATATCCTGAATACCATACGTGGAACGATGATGCGGTTCCGACAATCGATCTTACTCATATTTATTTTGGATTGGATTATGGCGTGTCGGATAATGACGCAGTTATTGGTGTTGCATGGAGCGATACACAACGGCGTGGGTTTATCTTTTACGAGTCTAAGTTTAATCGGTTGACTGTGGAAAAGAATATGACAATGCTCATGCAGTTGAAGAAAGAAACTAAATTGATATGGGCGTATTCGTTAGATTGGTTAATGCAGAAATTACATCTTAATCCTAAAGAAGCAAATAAACTTATCCAATGGGAAGCAGATAGTAGCGATCAGCAGTTGACACAGGAGTTGTTAGCTAATGTGAAGTTGGATAACTACCCGGATTTGAAATTACAGATTGGTAATGCACACAAAGTTGATAAGATTTTGATGCAGGATAAAGTCCGGGACATGCTCCGTACTGGTGACTTGTTGCTTCCTGAAAACGGTGCTACAGTTCGTGAGTGCGAGATGACAGTGCTAAAACGTGATCCTAATGGTAATTTAACAATAGAGATAGATGATAAGACATATCATCCAGACTTATTACCAGCGTTGCGATATGCTATGTGGCCCGCCGTTGGATTGGAGGTTTTGAATGGCAGTTAAGATCCCGTTTGAAAAAAACGATGTTACGGGTATGTATGAGCCGGGGCGTATCAAGATTGCTACTATTGATAGTTTAACAGATAAGTTGGCGAAAGAGGCCAAGGAACAAGAAGTAGATAAGCAGTACGCTAAGGCGAAAGTTAAAGGCATCGATACGTATTCGTTAAAGGATAATAAGGATTTGAGCAAGATAGATGAGGAACAGTATAATGCTTATCATCGTCAGCTTAAAGATGCTGTGGAAAAAATGCAGAATCCTGAATTGCGTATGAAGTTTTTTAAGAATCCCGATCTAGTGGATAGATTGTTACGTGAGCGTATACAGCTTCAACGAGATCAGGAGTATGAGGATTTACTCAAAGGTATTAAGGGTGCGCCGATGGAAGATGTACCACAACTTAGAGAAGTTGGTAAGAATGAGATCGTACTAGAGCCTGATCCTCCTAGTGATATAGGAGTGAAAGATATAGTGCTTAGTGACGAGGATATAAAAGTTATCTTAGATGGCGTTATGCAAGGAGAATCAGATGAGGAGTAATGACGAAACTATGGCTATTCTCACTAAGGGTTTAGATGATGAAGAAAAAGCACCTGATGTTGTTGTAGAAACGGAAGGTGACTCAATGCCTAAGTCAGATATGAGTGCGGTTGAGGCGTTGGGTGATAAACCTGATTTGGTGAGTGGTAATGAGGAAGATGTAGAGACCGAAGAAGAAAAAGATGATGCCATTGTCTTTGATTTTGATCAGTCTACAAATCCGTTACGTACAGAGATACTTCGGATGAAGAAAGAAGGGTTGAAGTCAGATAGTGACGTGGCTGATTTTGAGGAAGCGTTGAGTGCGCTTGGTAAGCTATTTGCAGGGAAGTCAGCAGAAAAGAAACCAGTTAAAAAAGATGATGGCATCGACATGGAAAAATATGCAGCCTCTATATTGGGGATAAAGTAATATGGGGATCTTATCGGACATACGATCTATTAAACAAAGCCTTGATGAGATAAAGAATGACGAGGTGTATAAGCAGTTAGTCAATGTTCAGAACGAGCGTGCTAAGATACACAAGGCGTTGGATTTATTAAAGGAACAGGAATGGTCAGTAGAGTTTCTTGTTGCTTTATTGAATAAAGCCGTTTATTTCAAAAAGAATAATTGTCAGGTCTTGTTGAGAAACAAGAACGGTCAAGAGTTGTTGATTACTTGTGATATACCTATTACACAGGATATTAGTAATAAGGATCAACAGTTAGATGTATTAGCAGGGAATGTGACCTTGGAAGCGTTGCTGGATGCTGCGGAAGTCCAAGGTGTATTATAAATAACATAGGAGGAAATTATGTTTTATTATGATCCTACAGTAAAAGAGATTGCGCCGTTTGATGAGCATGGTCGGGGGGTCGTGGCTCCTCTTACGTCAACCGAGTTGCAACAGTTGGCTGATAATAGTTACGACCGGATGAAAGAAATCATTCTTGGCGTGACGAAGGATACTGGCCTTGGTACACCGTTTGAGGGATTCAAGAAGTATGAAGGTGAGTTGTGGAGCCTTGTAGCAAACTTCGTATTGGCTACGGAAAAACTTTAGGGGTAATATATGGATAAGGATATGTTACGCCAGCGTCAGTTTATTGGCATTATGGGTGCAATACTGCCTATTGCTATCTGGATTAGTGCCGGGGTATTTGGAGGGCATGGATTTTTTCTGCCGTCAATTTCCGCAACGTACTACATGAATTCAGTGGCGATATTTATGATGTTGATGGGTGCGGCAAGCGTGTTCCTGATATTCTATCAGGGATATGATTTGACGGATGCCCGTATATCTAAAATCGCTGGCGTTGGTGGCCTCGTGCTTTCCTTGTTTCCAGTGAGTTATGGTTCAACCGTGCATAACTTTTTGCAGTTACCAATGTATATTACTAATGTGTTGCATCTGACTGGTGCGATTATGTTTTTTGCGGGTATTAGTTGGATGATGTTGTTTCAGTTTACGAAGTCGGCGAAAGACATTGAGAAGGGGTCACGTAAGGCATTGCGTAATAAAATATATAAGGTATGTGGTATTACGATGATTGCGGGATTGATTGCTGGTTTCGGCGGTGCTAGGATCTTTGGTTTTTCACCGTGTATTTATTTTGGTGAGGCTATTGCATTGTGGGCGTTTGGTGTTGGTTTTTTGGTTAAAGGTAATGTGCTGTTGAAGGATTTGAAGTAATGGATGAGGTGAAGAAGAAAAAAGCATTTTCTTTACGCTTATTACAGATAGCATGGGTGATAGAGGTTGCGGCAATTATTGGATATACAATGGTTGCTGTACCTTTAGCGGAGACAGTCCGATTAGGCTTATGGTTACAAGCGTTACCATTGCTTACCGCTCTCGTAGGTACGCAGGGTATTATTGCTGGTGGTGGGCCGTTGTTGGCTGATAAGTTAAAGAATGGTCATAAGGAAATGTGATGGATAGTTTTGTCAAAGGGTTTCGTGTAAAAGAAACTCCTACTGGTGAGAAAGTACTAATCCCATTCTTTACTCCAGCTAGATCTACAAGAGAGCGAGAGCGGCAAATATCTAGGGTAGGTCAGCGAGAGCAGTTTGACGCAGAGCGTCCCGGAGATTTTCATTTAGAGTCAAGTAGTTTTGGAAGTCAGCCGGGGTTTTCTGCTGCGAAGATAGATCCTGAAAGTCAGTCAGAGTTATGGGATTATCTTACGGGTAATAGTAGGGATACTAAACGCTATCCTGTTAGGATTCATAAGGTATTAGGTAAACGGACGGATGATGAAGGTCTTGCTGGTGATTGGCATGTGTATCTTAATGAGATGGAACCACAAGAAGAATCTATTGATCCGTTTGAAGGTCAGGATAGATTAAAACAGAAAATATCTGATAGATCTAAGCGTACATATAGAGGAAATGTACCTAAAGAAAAGTTGGATATGATGCGGAAATTACATAGCTTAAGTAATTCGTCTAATGAGAATTATTGGAAGGCTATTGCAGCAGTATATGATTGGGCAGAAAATAATAATGTAAATGTTACTAAGAAAGAAGTTGAAGATAGCATTATGCGGAGAGCGCATATACCAGAGAGTCAGAGAGAAGAAATGAAGGCTCATGTAAAAGATAGAGATCCTAGTTCGGTGAGCCTTTATGACGCTCCTGTAGAGTTGTTAGATGAGGCAACTAAACAGCAACGTAAAAGAAGTCAAATACGTGAGTTGCTTAGGCGAGGCCCACAGTATTCAGTATATAATGAGATACGGGAAAAATTATTAGTTGAAGATGCTTTGAGGAGTATTGAACCAGAGAGGTTAGAAGCTTATTTAGAGGCATTTTTGGATGAGTATTCTCCTACTAAAGTTATTCAACGAGATGTAAGAGATCGTACACTTGAGGCTATGCCAGCTTTGCTTAAAGAAAATAAGAAAAAGTTTATGAGTAATGCTAAAATTGGTGGAGTGAGCGATGAAGATATGAAAGTTATCAATCAGACATTGACGCCTCATTCAAAAGGTGTGAGTCAGGTGGTGCGTAATGGCTAAAATTAATTTTGAGAAGAATAAAATCACAGGTTTTTATCAACCGACACAATATCCTGTGCGTCAAGAGGATCATTATGAGTCAATGATGGTTCCAGAAGGCATTAGATCAGACTTCTATCGCCTAACATCGTTGATTGAAGATAAATATACGAAGGAATATCTAAAAATATGTGCATTTTATAATAAATTGTTTCCATCATTGAAAGATTATGACTGGTCAAGATCATCATATAACACTGTACCATTCACATTACAGGATCAAGAGCGTACAGATACAGGAACCGGGCTGTCATCTAACTATTTGAAGGGGATTATTGATTTGGTTGTGTCAAGAGTAGGTAATACTACCTTCGATTATAAGTTAACTGCTGATGTTCCGACAGCTTTGTACCTAATTTATCGTGATGAGATAGAAAGAGTGTTGAAAGCAACGGTTAGAAAGCATAAATTGAATAGAATTGCGGTTGAATCATTCCATGATGCGGCTATTTTAGGGTTCTCACATGTGTTTATCGACCCGTGGTCGCATGAAATACGCAAAATAACCGATTGGGAGTTGGGTGTATATGAGTCAGAGTTCGCAGACGGCAAGCTAAAACGTGTTTTGATACGTGATTGGTCGTTTCCAGTGAGCGCATTAGGGCCGTACATACATGGTTTTAATGACGAGAAGGTTAAAAACCTTGGTAATACGAAGCAAAGAGTGGATTTGAGGCTGTATATTGACTGTTTTAGGCATAAAAAGTACGTTGCGATAGGGTCAGATATGGGGCCGGAGACCGATTATCCGTTTGATCATGTGCTTTTATCGTCATTTTCGTGGGATTTAGGGGTCAGAAAGACCACTGTATCGTCACTCTTTGACTTATTATACCCCTTACAACGGGCATTAAACAAGCTTTTAGCGAAGAAAACACAGTTATTAGTCAACTATAAAGGCCCGGTTCCAGTGTTTAATCGTGAGTCAGAGGTGGTTGTAAAGCAGATTGGGAACGCCGCAGGGGAGTGTTTATTCCTTGATACGGTGCGAGATCCCGCAGAATTGATGACTGTATTGCAGCCAACACCGTTAGATCCGCAGTTAAGTGCGGAAGTTGAGGCATTAAAGGGTCAAATGTTTGAGTTGGCAGGGGTACAGAACATATCTTTGGAGCTAGAAAGCATGAGATCTGCGGCGCAGATGGTTGCTTTGAACCAATATAATGACTCCGGGTTCCAAAGTCAGTTGGCTTCGCTCGCTCATCATATACAAGAGGTGATTTTATACTATATTCAGTATAAAGCGGTGATAGATGAGGGGAGTGGATGGGAGAAAGTGCATAAATTGATTGATGAGGCATACATTGATGTACTTCCTGTCCATGATAATGACGCTACTGGTGGCGCAGGGGCAGAACCAGAGGAATTAAACTATCAACGGGTGCAAGTGGAGCGGTTTGTTGCTGGTGTGTTGATGGGAGAGGCATGTTATTGTGATCTAAACTTTACTATCGAGCCGAATTTACTCCGTCAGGTTGCTTCATTGAGATTGGTGCAGATAATGTCTGTTGGCGGCTCCGAAGATTGTGCAGAAGTGAAGCGGCTTATTGATTTCCTGATGATGTTGTATGTTGAGGATATGAAATTAGGTAATATAATGTTGGCGCAGCCAGCTATGGCAGAGGGGGAGTTGCCTCCGATGGAATCATTGCCGCCGCCAGAAGAAGGTGGAGGTGAGGAAGCCCCGATTGTGGAAGGTATGTAATGGATAATGCAGATGTATATGACATACCGATAAATTCTCCTCTTGAACCATCATTAGAAGATGCGATTGTCAACGTACAGCGTCCAACCTTTTCATATAATCCACAAGCTCCTGTCAGTGGGTTTCTTTCTAATTCAATTAAATATGAAGGTGATGGAATCTTTGCTGATTGGTATAGATATGATTATCGAGTGTTATATACACATGTAATTAAGTATAATTCTGATGAATTAGATCCATTTCCGCAACCGCAGATCTTGGAAGATGAGATTATACGCAATTTTTGGTTCTATGAGGATGTACCATACGCTCTGCATGTGTCGTTTCCGTGGACGCAGTACTTAAAGAATCTTGAATTTACTGCTGGTTTTGGTGATATATTAGAGGATCAGACTAAAGTAGGTGATGTAGTTGATCCTATGGTTGAACGATTGCCTGATTCTACAAATCTTGTAGATGTATTGGCTCCAACGGCGAGTACATATTACCCATCTGAAAACCCTGTACCGGGGGAGATGTATGAGAAATATATTATTACGGGCAGTACATATAAATGGGGCAATACTACTATAAATCCTGATAATCCTCAAGATTATATGTTCCGTTTGTTAGTAGATCCATATACTCGGTTGATGGAGGAATATCAAGAAGATGGGAATGATAGCTGGCCCGCATATGTTCCTAATGATTATGAAGCTTTCATGGATTTTGGGCAAGATGTTATTACGGCTACGGTGCTTCGGAAATTAAAAGATGAAGATAATTTAGTAATGGTATATCCATTATTGATTGAGCATAATGTTGCGAATGATTTAAGTATTTCAAGAGTAGAGAAAGAGAATGGTATTACTACATTGACTTTTGCAGATGGCGAAAGTAATATACAATTACAAGATGATCATACTGATCCTATACTAAGTAATCATTTAGGTTTAGATCCTTTGGGCTATGTAGTTAATCCAGATGTTGTGGATACAGTAAATGAGTCTGTTGAAATTACTGTGCAGAATCCGTCATCTACACAAGTAGATTTAATGGTAAGTGTTAAAGAAGCAATTACACAGGTTAATCCTTTAGCACGAAGGCCGTATAGATTAGCTGTTACCCCCGCTTTAACTGATCGTGCAAAAGCATTAAGCCTTCCACAGCCGAGTGTAGTGTTAGGTGCTTATGAAGCTGGACGACAAGATTGGCCCACTATAGATAATCAGCCATATTTGGATGGCGTATTACATTTATCGGGTCAGTTTTCATCATCTTTTATGATTGTTACTGCATTAGATAATTTATCGTTTAATGGGATTGATGGGTTTATTCAAAAAGTTGTAATTACTCAAAATGCTGTGAATGAAGATTCTGGTATAAATACTCCATTTTATGCGTGGAATCAAAATTATCTTAGTAATGGTAGAGCTTACAGAATGTCTGTTCGTTCTGATTCACGATGCGAGATTAAAGACATTGATAAATACGGACGAGACAGTTTGAAGGTTGTTAAGATTTTTGATGATATGTTAGTTCCAGAACAAGGTATATCTGGTAATAATTTCCATTGGGGGTGGGATGATGTTAGATTAAGTGCATTTGAGAGTGGCTATTATCCTAAATCTACAAATAGCATTTGTTTGAAAACAAGTATTACCTCTGTTGCAAAAACATTATGGCCTATATATTATTGTCCAAATTATACATTTAGATTTACTACGGCTTCTATTTCAGATGATGACTCTCCTCCATACGAAAAAGATGGTTTCGTTTATCCTATGAAGAATAGGGAAGTGGCGGTCATCTTTAATGGTATATTTCCCTACTATAAAGGTACAACGGCGGATATACAGTGGGGTTCTGGAGATTCGGCTATTTGGAATAGATGTGCATTTGTGCCGGGAGCTTCATATCAACGTGGTTCCCAAGGGCCTACAGATTTTCAACCGATAACTGGTAAAGAGTTCATATTTAAGAGTTCTCTTATTGAGAATATGGATAGTGTGAATGATGGATCTATAGATCCTGACTTTCATTTTAAGTTAGAAGTTAGTGGTGACGATGTATATATTTATCAGATGCGTGCTTATACGTGGGAAAAAATAGAAGATGATGGGGTGACTATAACACCTAAAACTGGTTATCTTACACGTAGAGTGAGGGCTGCTACAATAAATCGTACAGATCCATATTCTATTACTAATTATGGTAGAATTAGATTAGTACTAAATGGTGAACAGCTAGATCCGGGGAGTCCTCCTGATAATGGTTTATTTGTGTCAGGTTCCCAATGGTTTCCTCGATTAGCAACAGCGACAGGCGTTACCACAGCAAGCACGGTTATTACTATTACTGCGGCACTTCCGTGGGATTGTTGGAGGGTAGACGATGATAGTAAGAATGATGGATTTATAGAGGAGGAAGAAGATAGTAGAAACTTTGTGAATAGTGGTCTTATTTATGAGGATATTGGGGAGGGTAGTTTCTATAAATACTTTGAGAATGATTATGGTAATGAGGGCTTAGATTTACAGAGTATCGATCTATACCATTGGTATAATTTTCGGTTTAATGTGGATGATTTATTTAAGGATATATTTTCTGAAACAATGAATGATAATGACGAGCCTTATTTTACATCTAATAATTATATTGAAGAAGATAAGTTATTACGTTTTGATTATACATTTAAGTATCCTGAAAATATGTGGTATCGTCCTGATCAAATCAGTTGGGGTCTTGATAATGCTGGATCTTATTGGGGGAATAGAGTTTCTTTTGAGGGTGGCCCTAATTATTTATTTAATCAAGTAGGTACTGCGGCAGAGACTATCCAAGATCCTAATAACTCTCAATTTATTGCTTATGGTAGTGGTATAGAGCTTGATACTGCTGTGTATAAACAAATAAGCCTTCAAAAAATACAAGGTTTGCAAAATGTGCAATTTACTCATTGGGCGAGTATCAGTTGGGGTAGCGGTATACCATTTTACGGAGTGTCTTATGCGCATAAGGCTATTGTAAATTTAGCTATCAAGGGGAATGAGAGTGTTGGGTTTACGTTAAGATGCCATGAAGTAGAGAGTGGAGATTGGTCATTAGATGTCACATCTGAAAGCTCTTTAATGGAGCTAAAAAATATAGAAATGAATGAAGATCTTACTGGGGGTATTATTAATGTAAGTTTTACTCAAGTGCGACAACAAAAATCATCAGGACAAGAGCTTGGTATTACATTCGATTTTATTCCACGTAAGTTTTTATATATTGATGAGATTGCGTTTAGATCATCGAATAAAAATATAATGCAGATACCATTAGGACGAGTACAGGAGGTTGGTGTCGAAGCAGTATTTCAACCGTGGGATTTCCTAAATACGCTTACTAATGCTGGTGGTACGTTAATCCCAATGCTGCCCGGTCAGTCAGTGCAATATGCACTAGATGATCATGAACAGGACATGTTCTTTAATTTCTCTGGTGTGTCGCCATCTGAAATTGCTACATATCTTACAACAATTAATCAGGCAACATTAGGTAGGCCGGGACGTACCGAGGTTACGTATCGTGCTGGTGGATATTCATTCGATATGCAAATGGGTAATATCGGAGTAGTTACTCGTGAGAGCGTGGAGCGTCCGGCACGGTGGATTCTGCCGGGGTTGAGTGATGCTACAGAACGATTTATTAAATTGCGTAGAATGTTTATGTTGCCGCCATCTGGAATGGTAAGTGATTATGAATTTATTTCTGCAAATGGTAGTCCAGATGTAATGGATATGGTGTTCAAAGATAGCCGGGATGATGAGTTTATTATTCAGTTATTGAATGGCGTGTATGCCTATAAGCAAGAGAGTGATGAAATTGAAATTGGCAATACCACTGATTATGTTCGTAGTGTCGGTGAGTACCCTGTCAGTGTCGAGGAATTAGATTTAATTGACGATGTTCGTAATGCAGAAATAGACGAGGATGATGAGTCAAGTGAGGAATTACAGCTACAGTTGGACGAGGAATATAATAAGAGTCCTTATAATGTTTCTGAAAATGGGAGTGTTGTACGATTCCTATTTAGGGATTCTGATAAAGGCGTTATTACCTTTTTGCCGAAAGGGATATATCAGAGGGCGAGTGAGGATATAAAATATATTGGGCTTATAGCAACAGATACAGATGTTGATGTTCAATTTGAATACATGCCCCGTACAGAGTATGACAAAGAGGAAGAATTAAGGGAGCCGAAAACTTCTAGTGTGACAGTAGAGTTCGATGGCGAGGCTTATATTCGATGCCTAGCGCATGATCTCCGCACAGGTGATAAAAAGGCATTATCACTGTCATCGCCGAAAGATGATTTTGCAGTATTGACAACGCAGTTTGATAGTGATGCGGCGACAGAAAACTTTTGGTATATCGATCAGGATCATATCTTACAACTTACCGCAGATAGTTTAATTCTATTGGAACGAAATACTGATTTAAGTTATATTGATACAGACGGTGAAAGAAAACCGAAATCGTCTAAAGATGGTGGTTATTGGGAGCAAATAAAATCACGCCCAAGGGAAGAAATTTTCGGTAGTAGATCTGATGGGTTCAAATATGGTGTTACGTGTGCGGTGGAGGAATTGCCATATCTTTATGTAATTGAACCGATTGATACTGGTATTAAAATACGTTATGTATCTACCCGGACTACTGATTTATTATTTGAAGAACAAATTACTAATCAGTTTAGTCCGACATGGAATGAGAAAACATTTAAGTTTACTACAGTTGAACGTAATGGATTTTCCAGTAGTACATTATCATTTATTGGTCAGCCTCCTGTTCCATCATTCTTTGTGAACAACATTGAAGTGACATCGACATTGTATGAAGGCACAGTATTGCTTGGGATTAGATATGACCGTGGTGTTCATCAATGGACATTGGTATTAAAATCTCGTCCATTTGTATTTAATGGTTATGGGTGTGTCGGGATCGATGGGACGGTTACGGGTGGTGCTATACCAGCGTATGCTATGAATATGCGGCAGGGAATGAGGGTGTCGCTTCGGGATAAGCCAGAGTTAAGTGCTGCTATGACACAGAAAAAGCGTGCGTTTATTTCTGGTCAGTCATTATGTTTTGTTGATGATGTGTTTAATGGTGGTATATGTGTTGGTGCAAAGTTTGACGGAAATCAATTCCGATTAAAAAATCTTCCGTTACGGTTTAGCAGATATAAAGCGAGTGAAAGTGCAAAAGGATCAGGGATTGACACCAGAGTTAAAGGTGAATTCATTTTCCCGAATCCTCTTGTGGTATTCCTTGCTACTGCTTGGGTGTGGGCGAGGACAACGAGTGCGGCAGTATTGAATTATTGGTCTGTTAATATGATGACCGAGGATGAAGATTATTATGAGGATGAACAGAAGGCAGAACGTGTAGCTGGTATGATTAATAATACATTGTATCGTGTGGCGTTGGCTCTTATGGCGAATACGGCTACAGCGACAAGTATAGCTGCTGATAAATTAGGTAATGTTATGGATCGCATAGTTAATGACAGTAGTAGTAATAGGAAAGATCGTTGGAATGGTGTGCGAGAAGGAGAAACGCAAGAGGAGAAATCGCAGAGACGAAAAGATGCATGGAAGAAAGTATGGCAAGAGCCAGAGTGGGATTCACAAGAGGAAAAAGAATCAGCAAAGTTAGGTCGTATCTCTATGAATAGAAAGTATTATAGAGATAAAATTGCCGAAGGTATTATGGCAATGTTTAATGCTTCTAATTCTGGTATGCATAGCCAGCCACGTGCGTTGTCTGTTGCTAAATCTCGGCTTGGTTTGTCAGGTGTATATAGTATTTCTGCAAATCAAAATGTGTTCGCTGGCCCCGGATTTACACAGATTCAATTTGTGCAGGGCAGCCGTATATCTGGTAGTTATAGTAATTCACATGGTGCGCAGGGTGGTGGTTCTCAATTAGGAATCCGCATACCGCCGATACCAATTCCATTTGTCGGGCCGCTTGACATAAATAATACTGGTCTAGTTGGAGTACAGCCCGTGCAGGGTGTAAATACATTTGATGTTAAAATGGAGTATCAGCCGAATGTTAATGTTGGTTCTAAGCATATGGTGTATTCATATCCGACACAGGATATTCATTCACATATAATTAATCAAACTGAATTAATGCCTGTCACACAACCAGAGATGGTTGAATTGTATAAGGATGAAGGTTTTCCAATTACACGAAATTATGAGAAGCGTATATTAAAGTTTGCGACACAGACAAAACGTACAGAGTTTTATGATAATTGCAGCCTAGTACAAGGTGTAGATAGCTTCTTTGCCGAAGATTCGTTACTGGATTTACCTGTCAAAATAGATACGGGTTATCCAGTATTCAGTGAGCCGGGGTTATTTGACTTTTGTGTATATCCATCGGCGCAATTATTTTATTCTGCCATTGCTGGTGAGATATTTGGTGTGAGTGTTCGGGATACATTGATATTGGATGGTGCGCCGAGTAATGTGGTAATTAAAAATGAAGTACCGTTAGTTGCCTCAACATACACGTGTGTGGAAGTTACGAATGAGATCAGTAATGATACATTATTCCCAAGAGTATTCTCTGGTGATACAGTATTGTTTAATACTACAGGGTATAACACGATCAAAAAGTTAGGGACGTATCATGGGTTTGATGGTTACACAAATAGGATTGCTAAATTAACTGGTGAGGTTGGTGTAGACGCAGAAGTCCAAAACTCTGTATTTAGTCATGTTGCACAGGACGCCTTTAAGACGGCAGCCCTTCCTCCTCCCACATCATACTTTGGGAAGTTTACGGCGGTTCCTGAATTAGATACATATTTACATAAGGTACAGATATATTCACGGTATCTTGGTAATATGGGGCGATCTCCTGAAAACTTGCAAGGTTATAGATACTCTATTCCGATAGTACATAATAATGTGGCAATACTCCCGGCCGCTGTTCAGGGAATTGCTACGTATAAAGCGCATGTTATTGATGGTATTACATCATTAACAACAGATTTGCGTACAACAAACCCACGTGCTAAAAAGCCGATAGCGCATGACTTTGTGATTTACGGTCAGGCGTATAGAGCTAATGCAGAATATATTTCACGGGTAAATGCTTCGATGGGAACCATATCGTTACAAGATGTTGTGGCTACATTAGGCTTGACATATCTTGGCTCTACTCCGAAGATTGCATGGTTCTATTCTCCGACTATTCATGCGTTCTATACATTTACTGGATCAGATACATTAGAGAAAGTGAATACGGCCTTTAGATTCAAAGATGTAGTGTCAGGTACATGGGACTTTGTGTCACAGGAAGTGGCGTTTAGAACGATAATGGAAAATAGACTTACTATAATACGTGTTGATCAAGATTTCATTGGACAGGTATATCCTCCGAATAAGAATGTAATGTCACTTCCATATATTAATTCTAACAATGATAAGATTTCTGCGGATTTCAAATACTATGGTTTAGCGTCAGGGCTTGCACTACAAGGGCCGAGACGTGGACAAATCAATCGCTTTGTATTGCAAGAGAATATGTTCCGTGAGGGTGAACATCCATTAGACGGGCCGAATGATGGTATACCTATGAATGAGCGTACAGGTAAATTCTTCACACATTGGTTCAAGCCAGAGAATAATAAGTTAAATGATTTTTGGGAGGAGAGGGATTATGATTGGGGTAACAGTAGGGTTAATCCTATCAATGGTTATTATATTGAGCCGTTTAAGTTAGCGACATCCTTCTTAGGTGTGGATGAAAATAAAGAATGTCAATTTGAATGGGAGATTAGTTTTGCTTTAACTGATCTAATGAAGAAGATATTGAGGGATCGTTATGTTACAGTTAATCTTGCGTCTGAATTGCAAACAGTCGGAGGATTCAAACAAAGTGAAGTTACACGATTGTATCTTAAAGAAGATTTATTTGACAGGCGTAGTGGGTCAAGCGGATATTACAACTTCCGATTCAATGGTCGCAACGGTGCAGGAAATAGTGAGAAGTTGTTTATTTGGTCAGACGGAATTGTGTCCATTCGACAACTCAAAGTGCATGTGTCTGTAATTAGTGAGGCGAGGACAGCTCCGTTGGTAACACGTCCTGATGTGCAGAACATTGAGGAAATGTAATGAGGTTTGAGGCGAATGATATTGATCCTGAAATGGTGAATATCATAAATGTAAATATAGCACGTATTGAGGAATGGCTGATGAGTGATATTCCTTTACAGGATCAACAACAGGTAATAATACTTGATGATGAATTTGAGAGGTATCCTTTTAAGAAACGTACAAGGGATATATCACAGCCAGTTAGGAGACGGCGGCGGGATTTAGAGGGTGAGAATCTTAATGCTCATGCAAAAAGTCTTGTCCCGTATCCTCCGTTTATTTTACCATAGATCAGTGGTTGATCGTGGCATGATTTTATGATATTGTAGAATTGGAGACGTGTAATGGCGATTGATAATCAACTATTAATTAATGCAATTCAGTATGCGAATCAATTCTTTACTCCTGACACACCTGATTGGGAGGCTTATGTTAAAGATATTCTCTCACGTCCTGTGAGTAATCAAGAAGGTATACAGGGTGGATATGGTGCAAATAAGGCAGATGTTGATGCTTTAACTTCTGAACAATTAAGTGCTGCGAATAGAGAAAGACAATCTCAATTAGCATATACGCAAACAGATAATCGTAATAATAATCAAGTAGTTTCTCAAGCGGATCGAGATAATGCACAAGCACAGTTAAAAGCCACACAAGATCAAATCGCTGCTCAAAATAATTCTCAATCCCTTCCTACGCAAACAGATAAAGGTCAACCATTCATGGTTCCACAAGATTGGAGAGGTATTGGTCAATCAATAGCGGGTGATATTTTACGTGGTGGTGCGGGCGGTGCTGGTAATGCGCCTACTAACGAAGCATTTACACGTAGTATAGGTGCGTTGGAAGAACAAGCAGCACGAGAGCGTGAGTATGAGTCTGCGGCAGCAGCACGGGCGGCACAGCCAGAAGCTGTACGTGCGGCAATGCTTACCGAAGCGACAGCGAGAGGAGCTGGGGAGCAAGCGAGGGCGCAGTTAGGTGGTGCGGCTGGTGCTGGTGCGGCAGCGTTGGCTGGTGCGCAACAGGCAGAACAAGCACGTGCTGGATTTGCTGGACAAGCAGCACAGATGGCACAGCAGTATAAACTTGGTGAGGAACAGAAAGCCTATGAGCGTGGGCTTACTGCACGTCAGACCGAGGCTGGAGCGAGAGCCGAGGAGAAAGAACGTGTAGCAGCGCAGCATGATTATCAGCAGATGCTTAAACGTAATAGAGAACAAGATGAGTTAATGAATAAGGCGGGGCAAGCCTCTGAAAAAGAGACATCTGATAAACGAGCGTATGAACAATGGAGAGTGCAGAATATAGATGCCCGTGGTAAAATATCTTTTGAAACATGGCGTGCGATGACTGATGATCAGCGTAGCCGTTATGGTGCAAATCCGGGTACTACAGGTCAGAATGGTGATACAGAGCGAAAACCGGGTGATGAGTCCGCAGATGCAGCAGCTAAAGCGGCGGCAGAAGGTACTCAAAGTGAAGGTGGAACAAGGCCCGATCCTTCTCAAACAGGTACTCCTATCGATATTAATTCTCAAGATGGCAGTACAGCATTAACTAATGCACAAACAAAATGGGTCGCTGGTACGTTTGATGCACAGCGTGATCTTGCCCGTTTAGGGTTTACGTCAGAGCAGTTATCTGTCATTCAACAACAAGCTGAAGCTGTAACGAGTCAAGGGAAAATTGCAAAGCAACAAGGTAAGTCTATTAAGTGGGATTATTCAGGACGTGCTGTTGATTATTTTAAGGCGGTTAAAGCTAATAATGTTAAGACGTTACCTGTTGAAATAGTAGATACTCCATCTGATAGACGAATTAAGACTAACATTATTCCGGTGCTTAGTGATTTTGATATGAAGCAAATTCAATTAGCGCAAAGAAGTATGATGAGGAGATTTGCATGAGTTTATTAGCAGCTTTACTTGCAGTAAAAACAGGTATGGACATTGCTGGACGTGTAGGATCTGCTGCTACTAAACTTGCTAATATAGGTGGGGCTGGGCCTAATAATAAGAATCCTAGTATGAGTGCGGGTATGGACGATGCTATACAACTGGCGAAATTAATGGGGTCAGAAGATAAGGAGCGTAATAAAGCGTTTAATGCTATAGATAAAATGCGTGAGGAGACTATTGCGGCTTCTGATATGCCAGCGACACCTGATCTTAATGTTGATCCTGACAAGGATTCTGACTCAAGAGTAAAGATGATCTTGAAGTCTAAGGGTAAAGATCAGGACTATTCATCGTTCGAGAAGTGGTATAATGAATTTGTAGATAAGAAAGGTGATGGGTTTGGTGATATTAAGACGATTAAAGATGATGAATTAGCTATTATAGTTAATATGTGGTTAGCTAAGGCTGGTAAATTACCGAAAGATCTTGAAACTAAAAAGGAAGAAGCTGAACAGACTGTAGAACAGATTGAGAAAATTGAGGATGCGCCTAAAGGTAAAATAGGGCTTGAAGGTAAGCCAACTGATAATCGGTCTATATTGGAAAAAGGATTTACTATTATTGACGATGATAATAATGGATCATCGGGTGGATCATCGGGTGGATCATCGGGTGGATCATCGGGTGGTGTTAGTGTTATTGTGGATGATGAAGAAGATGACGAACCTCCACTTAGTGAAGTCACACGTAAGAATAGATGGGCTGATATAGGCGGATGGGCATTAGGAACAGTACCCGGTGTTTTGTCTAGTATATTAGGTATGGGTGGTGTCGGTAATCAGTCACAGTTTGGATTACGGGAAATACAACAAGGATTAGGTCAAATATCTAGTCTTGCACCAGAAATGCAGACTGCCGCTAAAGGTAGAATCCTTAGAGATTATATGGCTCAACTTGATGCTAAACGTAATTTAGAGATAGAGGGAGTTAAAAATGATGCGACATTGGATGATGTATCGAGGCGAAATAAATTGTCGGATATAGATACGCAGTATAGATTTGAAGTAGATCAAGTTTGGAAAACGATTAATCCTAGATCATCTTATACACCTAGACGGATAGGTTCTGATAAGAACATCAAGTACGTATATCATGGTAGGGATGCTGCTAAAATGTTACGGTCAGGTACATTGTCTGATGAAGATTATAAAGAATTAGAGGGGTGTGATCCATACGATGTTGCAAGAGGTATTTTAGCGGAAGGGCCTCCGTATCGTGCGCATGAATTAGAGTTTTTGCATGCACTTGTCGATAGAGGCGATCCCTATAAATACGATATTCAACATTCATCTATTTGGAAAGATGATGTGTTGAATGGTTACATGAAACATATACGAAATTATGTGTATAATTATAAGCCGGAGGCACAGGCAGTAGATCCAAACATCGATCCTAATGAAACTCACATCGGCCCGATGGCACAGGATATTGAAGAAGTAAATCCAGCATGTATTATTGAAACTCCAGAGGGTGTTAAGACTGTAGATACGGGTCGTCTTGCGCTTATGACAGCTGGTGCTGTAAGTGCATTAGCGGATGAATCAAATACTGCTATACAAAAATTGGCACAAGAAGTTGCCTCTATAAAGGAGGCTGTTGTATGAGTGATTTGTTTAATAATGATCTAAAAAAATTAGAGGATGAACGTAAAAAATTAGTCGCAGAAGGTATGATGAAGCATAGTGCTAGAATTACTGAACTTGATAGAAAGATAGATCAGATAAAGCAATCTTCAAGAGATTCCTTTGTGTCATCGGCTAATCAGGCAGTAGCTGAAGCTAATGCAAAGAAGCCTGAAAATCAAAAGACAGAGGATTTAGTAAAACGGTATCAGTTTATTTTACAGCAGATTGATAAAAAGATAGCCGATATTAAGCCTATAAATGATATGATTTCAGATTATGGATCTGAAAGTGTGTTATCTCAAGAGCAAATAGATCGGTTAAAAGTATTTCGTCAAGAGTATGCTAGTCTTACTAAAGAGGCTAAAGATATTTGGGGGGTATTAGGAGTCAGGAAAGCTCGTGGGGAAAAGGGAATTCCTAATTCTTCTATTGCTGATATTTATATAAGAGATCCTACTGATCTTTCTTATCATAGAGGAGATAATACTAATAATACTAGCGATACGAATAGTACGAATGACAATAATAATAATAATAATAATAATAATAATCAATCACCTCCACAACAAACAGGTGATGGATACCGAGCGAGAGTATGGGATGATGTTTCAGATGCAGGTCTTACTTCACGAGATATAACATATAGACAAACGGGAGCCGCTGGTAGATCAGCAAGTCTTGATCAATCTGGATTAGATCAAGCGTCTGTACCTAAGACTGATGCTGCGCAACGTACCGAATATTTTCAGCGTATGGCAGAACGTCTACAAGCGCAAAGAGATCAACATGCTTCTACTATGAATTTTATTCCCGGTATGGGTATGGTAGGTCGTGCAGCAGAAATATACCAGATGACACCGAATATCGAGATGCATGATAAGATGGAGCAAGCACAACAGTTAGCTTTACAAGGTAAGAAAGAAGGTTATCAGCAGCTTGATCGTATAGTCAAAGCAGATGAGATACTTAATACTGTAGTACAGAATGGTGCATTAGCTACTAATGATCTTCAAAAGCTTCGAGAAGTAAGCAATGAAGAGCTTCGTCTTGCATTTAATATGGGTACGGTTGATGTTGAGAACATGTTGAAAGAAATTAATTCAGGTTCGGTTTATCAAAGAGCTTTAGCAGAAGCTTCTGTGGCATTAGATATTGATCAAGAACGTATTGTATTGATGCTAGCGGCAGCGGCAGCGAGTAATGGGGATAGACTTACTATTGCAACAACTGCGAGTGTTTTAGGGGTTAATCTGGAGGCTCCATTTCTAACAGGAGTAAATCAATTTATGAGCGATTTTGTGGGTAGAACTGGCGGTACGTATCAGACTATTCAAAATACTGTGCGTAATGTGCAGGATAGTCATAGACGGTTTGCCGTGCATACTCCATTAACATTAGGTAGGCGATAGCATAAAATGACACGACAACAAATGAATGATATGGTATTATCAAAGATACAGGAACAAGTAGGTGAGTCAAAGAATGTACGTGATGAGATCACGAAGTCATTCACCGATTGGTTCCAAGGCCATGTGACAAGTGCATTGGCACTTACACAATCAGCCCCGGCAGAAGAAGGCGGGGAGGGAGAAACAGAAGGTGCAGCTTAAATGTTATGCGTCAGACATTATTTATGATGCTATGGAATTGGCGCAAGCAAAAGCTATCAACTCATTCTCATTCCGTGATATAATGAATACGCTTACGGAATTATGGGCATATTGTTATGAGCGTATATCACAAGTAGATTCAGGATTTTATTCCGTGGTAATGCCAATCGATCAGCGATTGACACGATTACCGAGCATGCTAAAACAATCTATATTAGTATTTGCCTCTAGGGATTTGTCCAGCCCACGTAAAGTATACAAAGAAGCCGGGTATAATGATATGAATTCTCCGTGGACATACCGTATATCAGGTAATGATTTATTTTGTTGGGATGCTCCGACACGGCGGGTGTGGCTTGAGTATGTACCAGAGCCTCCCTTCCTTACATTCACGAAGAATAATCGTGACTATAAGATATTCAGTACAGTACCAGCGAAACAGGATGATATATTTAGATATGGAATGTTTGAATTAGTACAAGAGGGGGAAACCCCCGCCGCAGAGTTGAATGAGTATATATTCAGAACACGGGGATCTACCGAGGAAGTAAACCTCACTAATTCTATTAAACGAGAGGGTTACGAGATACGATCTTTTATATTAGATCATCCTTATTTATTTATTTCTTATGAGCATGTCCTTAATGGTGATACGCCTACTGGAGATTTTGAGTCATACATCATTGAAGATTTGCTAGGGGCATTTACTCGTAAGAGATATAACCCATTTGATTATATGGGCCGTGATTCTAATTTAGAGTTTCTTAGTGCGAAGTATAATGATTATACAGGTATGGGTGTCGTGGTGTTGGATCACGATGACGGCGTTGCTAAAGAATTGGGATGGACTCCTGATTCATTAGTTACATATCCATCGAATGTAGTTGTAAATTATCTTCGTGCGAACATTGCAAAACGATTTGCGAGTTTGAATAATGCTACAATCATGGCAGTTGAGGAATCGTTAGTGTCATCTACACATGAGATTAGTAAATTCTTAAAGAAAGATCAATCAGCGTGGTCTAAAATGAATAATGTTACTGGGCCAACATGGGCTGATTTCTTATAAATTAGACATTGATCCGTGGGGATCATTATGATATTGTAGAGATGGAGTGGATATGGACGAATTAGCGAAAATGGCAGAACGTCTTGGAGCCTTAGAATCCGAGAATAAGGGCCGCAAAGATAAGGAGCGTCTATCTGACTTCATCGGTAAGCACGGTAAAGGCTTTTCCGATGATGAAGGTATAGGTGCTGCTATCTTGGCAAAGCTTGATTCGCAAGGGATCGATACGTCCGCAGCTATTGAATCAGCAGTTACAGCGATACTTGATGAGTTGCGCACAGAGATCAATGCTATTTCAGGCAAAATTAATAAGGTGGAGAAGGCAGTTGACGAAGCCGTTGGCGGTGATACTCCACCTTCGGAAGCAGGGATAGAACCTCCAACAGATGTTCCACCTGTTGAACCACCTCCGATGGATGCTGGTGGCGCACCTCCTCCGGGAGATATGCCTCCTCCACCTCCGATGGATGCTGGTGGCGCACCTCCTCCGGGAGATATGCCTCCTCCACCTCCGATGGATGCTGGTGGCGCACCTCCTCCGGGAGATATGCCTCCTCCACCTCCGGGTGCTGTATCT
>Ga0123353_10000263_pt1 | contig 66472 bp, 64 predicted proteins | sample TergutLab28metaG_3_FD_92763 | JGI IMG/M metagenome (GOLD analysis project Ga0123353, IMG submission 92763) | Labiotermes labralis P3 segment gut microbial communities from Petit-Saut dam, French Guiana - Lab288 P3 | ecosystem: Host-associated > Arthropoda: Insects > Digestive system > Gut ... | reverse complement strand
GCTAAAGTATGCAAGCCCCGAAATGGAAGTTCTGCGCTTCCGTGCGGAAGACATTATCCTGCTGAGCGGCGGCTATGAAGGCCCGGACCCCAATCCCGGCAGCGGCGATCCCGGCGATGTGACCGATCCCGGCGGCCCCGGCGGTCTGGATACCAGCGACGACTGGTTCAACTAAACACACTTCTCCTGACTAATGAAAACGAGACAAGCAAATTGTCTCGTTTTTATATTGCAAAACTATAAAATTATGTGCCGCGAAAAAGATATGCAGTAAAAAAAGAAAATTTCAGGATTGACAAAGGAGGAAAAGCAAGTACAATGATTCCGATTACGGAAAGGCGTTTCGTATGTTATGGAAACGAAATTTGCAATCAAAAACGCAAGCTTTCTGACCAGCTGCGCGCTGGGAAGCAGTTTTCCCGCGCCCCGCGCGCTGGAGATCGCCTTTGTGGGCAAGAGTAATGTGGGCAAGAGCAGTCTCATTAACAAGCTCTGCCGCAACAATAAGCTCGCGCGCGTCTCGGGCGCGCCGGGCAAGACGCGCCTAATCAATTATTTCGATATCAACGGCGCGCTGTACCTGGTCGACCTGCCAGGCTACGGCTATGCCAAGGCCAGCAAGGCGGAGCAGGCGCAATGGGACAGGCTGATGGGCGAATACCTGTCGAGCGGGCGGGTCAGTCACCTGTTTATGCTGCTCGATATACGCCACCCGCCCACCGCGCTCGACCTCGCCATGTATCAGTATCTGCTCTACTATGGCATACCCTTTACCCTGCTCGCGACCAAGTCCGACAAGCTGACCCGTTCACAGCGGCAATTGGCCGCGAACGACAACGCGAAGCTCTTGGGCGCGCCGCCCTATGCCCTCCCGGTCTCCGGCGAAACGGGCGAGGGGATCGCGGAATTGGTGGATCGTATCGGCGCTTTACTCGCGGACGCGCAGGAACGCGCGAAAATGGATACCGCTGCATATGATTCCCGTAGGAGAGGATAATATCCTCCCGTCGAATACATTCAATATAACTCAAAGGAGTCCCATCCCATGGCACTGCGGCAATGCCCCCTCTGTGAAGTCAATTACCTGCGCGGCGACGAACGCGTCTGTATGGTCTGCGCGGCCTCGAAGAAGAAGAAGAATCTGCCCGAAGAGAACGAAGTCCTCCTCTGCAGCGAATGCGGCGAAGAGCCTGCCCTCCGCTCCGGCGAACTGTGCGAGGCCTGCTGGCGCGAACAGCAGCGGCAGCTGGATTTGGAGCGCATGGCAGATAAACTGCGTTTGGCCGAGGTGGCCGCCGCAGACGAAGTGGAGAGCGACGCGGATATCTTTGAATCGGAGGACGCCGAACCCGGCCCCGCCGATTTGGAGGACGCCCTGAGCGGCGGGCTGAGCTTAGAGCTATAATGCCCAGACTTTTCGCCATCGCAGACCTGCATCTCTGTGCGTCCGTGGAGAACAAATCCATGGACGTTTTTGGTGCGCGCTGGGAGCGCTATATGGAGCGGCTGGCGGACAATTGGTCCTCTGTTGTGCGCGAGGAGGATCTGGTGCTTATTCCGGGCGATATCAGCTGGGCCATGCGTTTGGAGGAAGCGGCGGCGGATCTGGCCTATATCGGCGCGCTGCCGGGGCGGAAAGTCCTGTTGCGCGGGAATCATGATTTTTGGTGGGCGAGCTATGCGAAAGTAAAGACCGTCCTGTCCGCAAACTGTTTTGCGATACAGAACAATGTCCTGCGCTTCGGCGATCTCTGCATTGCAGGCAGCCGCGGCTGGATTACGCCGGGCATGCACGGCTATACGGCGGAGGATGAGAAAATTTATCTCCGTGAGCAAGTGCGATTGCGTCTCTCCCTCGACGAGTTGCCGCAGGATACGCAAAACGTCGTGATGCTGCACTATCCCCCCTTCGACAATACGCAGACGCCCAACACCTTCGCGCAGATTATCGGTGAATATCCGGTGCAGAACGTCGTATACGGCCACCTGCACGGGCCTGCGCAGAAGTATGCGTTTTCGGGGGCTTATGCGGGGGCGCGTTATGATTTTGTCGCGAGTGACGCATTGGGGTTTGTGCCGAGGGAGATTGGTATCTTTTAATCCTGCCCGCGGCCCTTGGTTAAGCCCAATTTTGAACCGTGGCCGTGGCCGTCATCCCATGCGTCCGGCAGGGTCAGTACATTGTGCGCAATCGTGCCGCTTGCGCTGGTGTTTCCATATGAAAAAGTGATCGTTATCGTGTCGCCCTCGATCGTTTCCGTGTAGGCTCCCGCCCGGTTGACGCCGTGGGAAAGACTAGCGGTGAAGCTGCCGTTGCTGTACAGGGTGACTGTTTGGCCGCCGCCGGAATATACGCGGATTTGGCTTTGCCGATATACGCTGAACCCGATGATCGCGGCGAGGACAAGGATGGCCGCGATAACGACAATCAGGATGATCCTGTTTTTCTTTTTCCGCTTCATTTCGGCTTCGCGCCGAGCCTGTCGGGATTCTTTGGACATAGCTGTTACCTCGCTTTTTTTGTTTATACAGAGCATATCATAATTTCGCGGCGATTGCTACCTGTTATATATGCCTTATTGCGGCGCATACGATGCGGTATGAGAATTGTTCCTGTTTTTCTGTGCCTTGTCCTGTTTTCGGCCTGCGCCGCGCCTGCTGTGGCGGAGCCCTTGGTTAGCCCTACCCCGGTGCCGGAGCCCGAGTTTACGGTGCTGCTGGATTTCGGGCATGGGGGGCGGGACGGCGGCGCGGTGGGGATGGATACGAAGGTCGCGGAAGCGGATTTGAACCTGGCCATCGGCTATAAGATCGCCGCGCTGCTCGAAGCGGAAAACGTGCGGGTGATTCTGACGCGCGCGGACGGCAATGCGCTGGGCGCGTCCAAGCGGGAGGATATGGAGCGGCGCGCCGAGATGATGGCCGCGCCCGGTTTGGACGCGGTGCTCTCCATTCATATGAACAAGTTCCGCGACCGTTCCGTGCAGGGGCCTGTGACCTATTATCAGGCGGATCCGAAGAATGAGGCCGGGAGACAGTTGGCGCAGGATATACTCGATGCGCTGACCGGCGCGCTCGGGCGCAAGCGGCGCATCGCCAACGCGGGCAACAATATGGTGACGCGCGCGCCCGTCGTCCCCGCCGCGCTGGTGGAGTGCGGGTTTTTGAGCAATTCCGCCGATGAGCGGAATTTGCAGGACGAGGCGTATCAGGATACCATTGCTATAGCCGTAGCCGAGGGCTTACTGGTTTTTTTGCGGCGCGGGGTTGCGGTGCCGTGAACAGCCTGAGACGCAACACAATACGCCTGAGCTGTGCGGGCATAGCCGCCGCGGGCATTGATTTTCTGTACAGGGTTATCGTCTCCCGACAACTGGGGGCGGGGACTGTGGGGCTCTACGCGCTGATTATGCCCGTCTACGCGATATGCAATGCCATTATCGCTTCGGGCCTACCCGTGGCCGTGATGCGGTTGGTCGCGCCGTACAAAGAGCATCCCGCCGAGCGGCGCAGGATTGTGCGGGCGGCGTCCCTGCTGATTCTCGGCGCTGCGGCGGTGATTGCACTGCTGATCGTGCTTTTTCGGGAGGAGCTGGCCACATTTCTGCGCATAGACGGGCAGGGGCGATCCCTGCTGGTGCTGGCGCTGCTGGTGCTGGTGACGGGCTTTGACAACCTGTTTTATTCGTATTTCTACGCGGTGGATGAGATTGCGGTTCCCTCATTCGCGCAGGTCTTGGAACAGCTGCTCAGGCTGGCCGTGCTCTTTGTTTTGCTGCCGTTTATCGCGAAGCTGAATGATTCCTATGCTGTTGTCGCCTGGCTGCTTTTTATTACGGTGCTCGGGGAAGTGTTTGGGGCGCTGTATTTATTTTTGCATTATCGGAAAGGGATGCGGGGGTACATTAAGAACGGCGATGGACGCCCAATAGCCGCCCCTACGGGATCGTTGCTGAAGATTTCGGCGCCGATTACGCTGACGCGGATCGTATCGACGGCGATAGTGTCCGTCTGTACGACTTTGGTGCCGTTTCGGCTCACGGCTTGGGGCATGGCGCAGGCGGACGCGGTGGCGCTGTTCGGCGTGCTGGCGGGCATGGTGCTGCCGCTGGTGATGCTGCCGAATATGCTGCTGCGGGCGCTGTCCGTTCTGATCGTGCCGACCCTGTCCGAAAACAGCGCGAAGCAGCGGCACCGGGATACGGCGGCGAAGATCAAAAAGACCCTGCGGGTTACGGCACTCGTCGTGTTCCCCACCGCGGCGCTGTTTATCGCGCTGAGCAAGCCCTTGGGCAATTTGCTGTTTAAGAACGCGGACGCGGGCCTCTATATCGCGCCGATGACGGCGGCGATGGTCTTTATGTGTTTTTCGCAGATGCTCACGTCCATACTGCATGGACTTGGCAGGCAGAATATGGCGTCGTTTTATCAGATCGTCTGCGGACTCGTGCAGGTCGCGCTCGTGTATTTTCTGGTCGGCATCTTGGGCGCGCAGGGGGTTGTATGGTCCTATATACTGCCCGGCGTGATGCTTTGTGTGCTTTTGTTATTTGAGTTGCGAAAAGCTCAATACATCGGGTTGATCCAGCCGCCCGAGAGCACATAGAATACGAGGTCGACGGATTTTGTGAAGCCCGTCTTGGCCAGCATATTGGCCTTGCGATATTTGACCGTATCGACGCTGATAAACAGTTCCGCGGCGATCTCGCGGCTCGTCATATTCCTGCACATCAGGCGCAACACTTCCATCTCCCGTTCCGTAAGCGCGGTCTCGCCCACGGGCATGGGGATGCTCTTCGTTTCGGGATAGCAATATTCGCCCCGCATTACTTTGCGGACGACTTCGATAAAATAATCGAGACTCCTGCTCTTGAATACAAAGGCGCGCGCGCCCGCTTCCTTCGCCCGCGGCGCATAGGTGATTTCATTGAAGCCGGACATTACGATGATTTTTATATCGGGATACAGTTCGCAAAGCGTCCTGGTTGCGGCGATGCCCGACGCGCCGCCGTCCGTGCAGACGTCCATCAACACCAGATCGGGGCGCAATCTCGCGCAGAAGGTCTCGGCATAGGCGGCGTTCGACAATTTGCAGACCACCGAATATTCGCCCGTAGCCTCCAGCGCGGCCGTTAGCGCGTCACTGATAAAATCGTGGTCGTCGACGATCAATACTTTATACATAGTCCCCTCCCGGCAACTCCGCTCTGAGCACAAAGCGCGGTTCTGTGATTACGGTCAGCATGCCGCCCAATACCGCCGCCTTGCTTCGCATGCCGCCTATGCCGCCGCCCTCCATGACGGGCTTTGCAGGCGGGCGTCCGTTGTCGCTTATCTCCATATGACAATTGCCGTTTGCATACCGGATTTGCACGTTTACCACGGTCGCAAAGCCATGGCGCACCGCATTGTTCGCGCCCTCGCCGATGATATTTACAAGAGCCTGACCTCTGTCTCCTGTCTCCCTTCTCCCGGCAGCGCTCCATCCAAACATAATTCCACGCCAATGCTTACATAGGCTCGGCACAGGGCTTCCCACTGATTCTGCGGGGCGTCGGTGCCGTCCCCTTGCAGGGCGCGGAGCAGATCCTCCAAATTGATGTGGAGCAGATCCTGCGTGCGCCCGCTGCGCAGGGCGTGGATCAGTATGGTCAGGCGTCCGCCCAATATATCGTGCGCGCGCGTTTTGACCCGCTGGATTTCCCGTTCGCGGCAGAGTATATGCAAGCTTGCCATTGTATCCTTTAGTTCTTCGCTGTGGCGCATCAATTCACTTTCCTGCGCCCGCAACTGCGCCGCCAACGCCCAGCGCTCGGTGATATCGGCGGCATGCAGCTGGATACAGGTCTTGTTTTTGATTTGCAGCTCCGTCCTGATAAACATCCAGGCGCTGTTGTCGGGCAGCAGGCACACCGGCTGCCCTTCGCATTCCGCCCGTTCGCAACCGGACGGGAGCACGCCCGCGCGCAGGGTCTCATAGAAACGATTGCCGTTGCGCTGTGCCCTGCCGCAGATGATATACATCAGTTCCTGCATGCGTGCGTTGGCAAGCAGGATAAAGCCGCCCGGCTCGCAGAACAGGAGTCCGGCGGACAGGGTATCGATGGCGTTTTTTGATGGACAGGGCCGAGATGCCCGTGCGGATTTCGCGGAAGCGGCGTATGCAAACGAGCGTGCCGCGCAGGAGCCAGAACAGGAGCGCCACGATATACAGCCAGGCATACATGCCCCGCGCGAGGTTCTCCATAAACGGCAGGGTCAGGCAGACGGCAGCGACCGACGGCAGCGGGCTCACCCGTTTTGCGTTTACCGTTACAATGCAGGCGGACAGGACAGTTGCGGCGGCGGCGATATAGCGCAATGTTTCGTATCCCGACGGGACTATCATGCCTATCCAGTGGCTGTGCTGGCCCCGCCCATAGGGCAGGGAGAGGATGAGGAGGTGGAACCATATACACAGTTCAAAAGCGTTTTCAAGCCAACGGGTGCGGCGCAACGGGCGTCGGAAATAGCTCGCAACCAGCGCCGCCGTCTGCGCCAGTATGCCGAGGGCCAACAGCAGGGAGACGAGGGCGCGGGCGTTCAGGGGCCAGCTCATGCCGCTGCACATCGCGGTCTCGAAAAACAGCAACGGGAACAGGCCGACAACCATCGTATAATCGCTTTCCCATGCAATGGGTACCCTTGCGCAGGTCGATCTGAAATACGAGGTTGTGCAGATCGTTGCTGAGGACAAGGATGAGAAGCAGTGTGCTGATTGCGATGATCGCGCGCAGCCACCCCGGAAACGGGGCATCCTCCCGCCTGTCAATGTTCCAAGCCAACCGCAAAGCTGCCCACGGCAGCGCCATCTGGCATATATAATAGCCATACCACAGATAGCGGCTCAGCGTGTTATCGGGAATTTGCCATTTCATCAGGCGCATACACATCCAAAGCAACAGGATGAGTGCGGTAAACAACGCCGTGCGCCGCACGCCCCGCTGCATAGCGCGGCGCATCACAGATGCGAACCAGACCACGACGAGAACCATATACAGCAGCGCAACGAGCTGGTGCTCCCGATTGTCCACGGAGCTGAACAGGCGCTCCCGAAGCACGATGCGGCGGTATATGCGGTTGCCGTCCATACATACGTTGTTAAAGCGCGCGCAGTCCGTCACCCGGTTTGCGTTCGCATAAGCCGCGGCACTCGGGTAGAGGGCTTCGTCACAGCGCCCATCGGGCAGGCGGAACCCGGCGGCGAGCAGCAGGGTTTCCACATCCCCTTCGAAATGGAGGGGAGCCTTCGATAAAATGCCCCGCGCATAGCCCAGGGTTCACTCCTCGGGGACGATGATCTCCAAGTTGCGCCCGGCCTGCTTCAGCGCGACCGCCTGGTGGTCATAGCAGATCAAGATAGCAGGGTCGAAGCTTCTGTCGAAGTGGCCCACGGCCCGCAGTTTCGTCAGAAAATCGGCCGCGCCGCGCAGATTGAAATCCTCCCCCTCCAGCCCGCAGGCCACGGCGGCCAACTGCACCTCGCTCGGATACAGGCCCGCATAGCCGACCGTCTCGTTTGCGGAGAGGAGGTCGCGCCAGCCGCGTATGGCGGTTTCTGTCCTATCACGGTCGACTGCTATAACGACCGTGGAGAGATAGTGGGGATACCAATATGCCGCGACGCCGCCTTCCAACGCGGGCAGGGCCTGCACATCGAAGGCCTCCGCCACCCCGCTTTGCAGGGATTCGAAGACGCGGTTGGATTTTTCTCTTGCATGGATCGGCAGCATTTGTGCGAGCACGGCGGGATAGGCCGTGTGGTCTTCGATAAAGCTGTAGACCGTTTCCTGGCCGTCGCCCATGGTACAACCCCCGAGGGACAGGAGGAGCAGACAGAGCAAGGCCCACGCCGCCGCGCGTCCCATACGCCTGCCCTTCCCTTTTTGCATTACAGCACAAATGCCCTTCCTGCTTTTTTATATTATAACATCTGATTTCACGTTTGACAAAGGCGGCGGCTATATGGTATAAATATTTTAATTCGGCATATGCCGAGTATATATATTTTTCAGGAGGACGTTGTTATTATGATTACCGTTTCAAACAAAAAACTGCATGCGTGGATTGCGGAGCTGGCCGATTTGTGCCAACCGGACAGCGTTGTCCTTTGCGATGGTTCGCAGGAAGAGTATGAGCGCCTGCTGGGCGAGATGGTGGCAATCGGTATGGCGATACCCTTGAATCCCGAAAAGCGGCCCGGCTGTTATCTCTTCCGCAGTCACCCCTCCGATGTGGCGCGCGTGGAGGACAGGACCTATATCGCGTCTTTGAAACAGGAGGACGCCGGCCCGACGAACAACTGGGTCGACCCGGCGGAATTGAAGGCGACGATGACGGAGCTCTATCGTGGCTGTATGCGTGGGCGGATCATGTATGTTATCCCCTTCTCCATGGGGCCTATAGGCTCCCCGATTGCGAAGATCGGCGTGGAAGTGACGGACAGCCCCTATGTCGTCGTCAATATGCGCATTATGACGCGTATGGGCGCGGCGGTACTGGACGCGCTGGGCGATGGCGACTTTGTGCGCTGCCTGCACTCCGTGGGCGCGCCGCTGGCCGAGGGCGACGTGGACGCCGCCTGGCCCTGCGCGCCGATGGAGCAGAAATATATCAGCCATTTCCCCGAGGAGCGCATGATCTGGTCCTATGGCTCGGGCTATGGCGGGAACGCGCTGCTCGGCAAAAAGTGCTTCGCCCTGCGCATCGCCTCGGTGCAGGCGCGGGACGAGATGTGGCTGGCCGAACATATGCTGATTTTGAAATTGACCGACCCCGAGGGCAATGCGAATTATGTCTGCGCGGCGTTTCCGAGTGCCTGCGGCAAGACGAACCTCGCCATGCTCGTGCCGACCATACCCGGCTGGACCGTGGAGACCGTCGGGGACGATATCTCCTGGATGCGCTTTGGCGAAGACGGCAGACTCTACGCGATCAACCCCGAAGCGGGCTTCTTCGGCGTCGCGCCCGGCACCTCGGAAAAATCCAACCCCAGCGCCATGGCGACCGTCGCGAAGAACACGATCTTCACGAACGTTGCGCTGACCGACAACGGCGACGTCTGGTGGGAGGATATCGGGACGCCCGCGCCCGAACACCTGATAGACTGGCAGGGCAATGACTGGACGCCGGGCTGCGGACGCAAGGCGGCCCACCCGAACGCGCGCTTCACCGCGCCCGCCGACCAATGCCCGGTCATAGCCCCCGAATGGGAAGAGCCTGCGGGCGTACCCATATCGGCCATTCTGATTGGCGGACGCCGTCCGAGCACGATACCCCTCATCCACGAGAGCTTCGACTGGAAGCACGGCGTGTTCCTCGGCTCCGTGATGGGTTCGGAGATCACCGCCGCCGTCATTTCGGACAAAATCGGCCAGGTGCGCCGCGACCCCTTCGCGATGCTCCCCTTTATGGGCTACAATGTCTGCGATTATTTGCAGCACTGGCTGGATATCGGCGGGATGGCGGACGAAAACAAGCTGCCGCGCATCTACTATGTCAACTGGTTCCGCAAAACCGCCGATGGCCGCTGGCTCTGGCCGGGCTTCGGCGAGAACAGCCGTGTGCTGAAGTGGATCATCGAGCGCGTGGGCGGCAAGGGCCGCGCGCACGCCACGGCGATCGGCAATATGCCCGCGCCGGAGGATATCGACACGGCGGGACTGGATATATCCCGCGAGGATATGGAGGAGTTGTTGCGCGTGGATGCGGATGCGTGGATGCTCGAGATTGAATCCATTAAGGAGAATTATGCGAAGTTCGGGGCGACGCTGCCGGAGGAACTGCATGCGCAGTTGGCGGCTTTGGAGACGAGACTGCGGGGGTAAGGCAATACGCAGTGTTCAACGCGCAATGTTCAATGTTAGAAAAAACGCCCTTGCGGGCGTTTTTTGATTGGAATGTTTTGTATTACAGTACTGTGATTAAGCCCGCCAGATAGCGCAGTATCATCGCCGCGTCGACAGCGGAGACGCTTGTGCCGCCGGAGACTAAGGCGTTGATTTCGCCTTGCGGCGTTAGAGTGGACAGGCCCGCCAGGTGGCGCAGGATGGCCGCCGCGTCTTTCGCATCGACGACGCCGTCGCAGTTTGCGTCGCCGCGCAGGGGGGGCGGCGTATATCCTTCATGCCAAAAAGCCGCCCCGATTGTGATGATCCCGCCCAACTCCACATTGTTCGGAATCGGATAGTTGATGGAACCGGTGAGCGGGTACACCGACACGATCCAGTCGGTCGAGGGGTAGCTTCCTCCCGGTTCTTCGGGGATGAAGAGATCGCCGGGGCCGGACAGGGTCAGACCGTTGGCCGTACCCGCCTCCGACACGACATAGGCTATTGCGATTTGGCTGCCCACCTTGCCGTAGGGGCCCGCGATCGTGATCGAATCGCCCGGTATATTGCCGGACAGGGACGCTTCCACCTTGTATACCTTGATGGTCGCCGTCAGCTGGCTGCCGGGGGCGTCGGCACGGGTGAGGGTCAGCGTGAGCTCTTGGCCCAAATTATAGTTCTCCACAGGGAGCGTAGCGGCGCCGGAATCGGTGACACTCTCGCCCGACCATGCGTATGCAAACGCGCCCGAGCCGCCCGTGACAGCGCTTGTGTTCGCCGTCAGCGTGCCGTCGGCGCTGTTCACATCGATGCCCACCGTCCCGGTCAAGACATGATTTGTGTGCGCAAATGTCCCGACAAGCGTGATGACACCGTTCACCGCATCGCCGGACACAAACTGGGTATAGGAGGAACTGCTGCCGGGCGCCGTGACCGGTATGGGCGGGGTTGCCTTGCCCGAATATGTGAGGGTGTTGCTTGCGTTACCTATGTTTGCCAGCGTGTAGTCTATAATCATGGTGTCCAGGTGCTTGCCATATCTGGTGAAGCCTCGGATGGCAACCGCGTCCGCGCCCTGCGCGCCGGATGCAGTGATATCCGCGCGATAGACCGTCTCGCTTGCCGTCAGGCTGCCCTTTCGCTCCGCCTTGGTCACCGTGCAGGTGATGGCCTTGCCGAGCTCGCTTGCGGCTGGCAGATATGTGTTGCCGGAGGGCGTATTCACCGGCGCCCCCTGCCCCGCCACCGACCATGTATAGACATAAACCCCCGAGCCGCCCGAAACCGTGGCAGTCAGCCTGCCGTTTGATCCGTCCAAGGTCAGTGCGCCCAAAGTCCCTTCGATGGGCGGGTACGCGCCGATGGTGAATGAGTTGCTGGGGGCGGAACGGATGGTCGCGCCATAGAGGGTCTCTCCGCCGGGATAATAAATCCCGCCGCTGAACAAGCGCGTGATTTGGCTGCTCTGTAATGTGGACGAAGCGGTCAGTGTATAGGTGCCGTAGGTATCCACGCTGAGACCGGGGAAGCTCGCCGCGCCACTTGTCCATGTTTTGGATTTTGTGCCGTTTAGGACTGCGCCGCTCGGGGTGGTGAGCGCAAGTGCGACCAACGCCGCGTCCGCGACGGTCACCGTCTCGCCGCCCGTCGTTTTCAGCAGTACGGCGGGTGCGCTGCCCAGCGGCTGATCCTCATACACGCCGCCGCCGGGATGGGTCGTCCAGGCGATTTGGTTGACCCAGGCTATATGCTTGTAAACCTTTCCCGCGCCGCCGACCATGTCGAGGGCATACACGTTGTCCTTGCCATCCACCGCGATGCCTGCGGGTGCCTGGAACAGATTCGTGCCGCCCGGCGCGTTTTCTATCTGATAAATCGTATCCGACGCCGGGAAGATGGCATAGACATACTTCCTGACCGAATCGCTCACGTAGAAGACGCCCTGGCTGTCTATGGCGAGCCCCGTCGGGTTTGGCACAAGGTTGCGCGTACTGAATAGCGCATCCCAATCGCCGGGCGTGTTATTGTATTGATAGATGGCACTGCTAAAGAGGGTGGTGGCATAGGTAAACTGCTCCGTCACAACATAGACATTGTCGTTTTTATCCACCGCGACCGCGATAGGGGCGCGGAACGGGCTGCTCCAGTCCGTCCAGCTCGGGTTGTTGAAGATGCCGCCCGTAAAGGAGCCGGTGATCCCCACCCATGCGTTCGTCCCGGCCGCCAGCCTGTATACCGCACTGGTATTGTTGGGCGAAACGTTGGGGATGGCCGCGCGCGCGTCGATGGCGTACACATTGCCCTTGCTGTCCGCGGCAATTCCGCTTATTTCCTGAAATAAGTTGCCATGGGTGATGTCCGACCAACCGCTGCCCTCCTTATACATTAAGACAAGGGGGTAACCGGGCGCATACGTTTCGGTGGCCGCGATGTATACATTGCCCGCTCCGTCGACCGCAACCCACTTGAAACGCCTGCCCGGATACATTTGACCGGAGGGGGTAATGGTTGTCCAAAGCCCCGTTGACGCCGTGTATTTCCATAACAACTGGTAGGTATAATCCACAACATAAATGTTGCCGTTGTTATCCGCCGCGATATCCGAGGGGTCGAGCAGCGCAGCGGGGGATGATTGGTCTGTCCAATTCCCCATCCATGCGGCGTCGTTGCCCGGCGACAGCGCCAATGCCGAGCGAAGCGTAAACATGGGCAACAGGGTCAGCATCAGGATCGCTGCCAGCAATACGGCAAAGTTTTTTCTTGTTTTTTTCATTTTTCATTCTCCCTATGATAATAAGCATACACAATTATTATAAGGGAAAAAGCGGATTTTCGGGAGTGACTTTTACCGCCCGAAAAGTCACGTATTACAGGATCAGTTTTGATAAATCCTCCCTGTTGCCGATGAATAATTCGCCGTAGATTTTGTTCAGCCTGTTTTTCAGCGTGCCTGTGGAGATATGGAATTGCGCCGCGATCTGCGCGTTCGGGACGCCCCGGGCCGCGAGATGCGCGATCTGATAGTCGCGCAGGGAGAGGATCAGGGTGATATTGTCCTTGGTGAAGCGGTTGTGGAAACTGAGCCAATGGGAGAAACTGCGGTTCCACTGTTCGGTGACGGGGGCATAGAAGGCGGGATATTCGCGCTTGAGCAACCGTTCCAGCAGACCGCCGAACGCGGTGATCGACTCGGCGAAGGGGGTGATAAAGCCGTGGGGCAGGGCGATGGCCATCGCGTCCAACAGGTGGCGCTCCGCGTCCACCGCGCGCCCGAGCGCACAGCAGGCAATGGCGCGGGCTACGCGGAAGTAGATATCGTGGAAGCTGACACCCGCGTCTGTCGCACAGAAGGCGAGCGCGATCTCGGACACGGCGAGCATGGACTCGAATTTGCCGAGACATTGGAAATATTTTGCGCGTTTATATACGGCGTCCGGGATTGCCTTGGGGTGCAGGCGGGCGTAATCCCCGTTTTGCAGCCAGGCGGGTACCATGTTCGGCGCAAGCGCGCTCACGTAGGCGGTTGCAAGGCAGAGTTCGGCGAAGGCGACGACGCTCTCGTCGTTTGTTTTCTGTATGGTATCTTTCAGAAAGGTTTCGATTTCCAGATAGAAGGGATAGTCCCCCGTGCTGATGGCGGCGGCGATGGCCACCGACGCCGCGCGCAGGCGGGCGGCCTCATCGCCCGCGGTTTGGCGGAAGCAGTCCGCTACGCGCTCGAAATCGCCGCGCAGATAGGCCAGCTCGCCCGCAAAATGCAGGCGCTCGTCCTCCATGCCGTGCAGGGGCAGGGGGCCTATGCTTGTCTCGAGGATATGCGCCAACTCGGCAGGCAGAGGGCTTTGCGGTCTGCGCTTGCCCGCGGGCTTCTGCGTATCGGCCGGGATCAGCCACATATTGCCCATTCTGCATATGCCGGGGATGCGGTTTTCGCTGATGCAGAGGTTGACATAGCGACGCGAAACGCCCCACGCTTCCGCGGCCTCCTTGGCTGTGATGTAGGTTTTCATGGGGGTATTATACTACCGGATCTGGAAGTGAACAAGGGGGGCGTATCATTAAAGCATCTTTTAAAAGGAAAAGACACAAGCAGACGGATGTTTTGCCGTATGGGTGTCATATCTTATGTGGGGAGATAGCAGCTATCCTTTCTCAGAATGTTTGATTGATGCACCGGATGTATTGCTTAAATTAATATTTGCCGGATCAGATATGGCGAAGGGTGATATTGATCAATGGATGAAAGAGATCATCGGTTCACTCAGCATCCTTACCACCGAGGATAACGGATAATCATCGCGGCAATCATTCTACACGCAAAGTCTCAAGCAAACCACTTGGGCTTTTGTACGTTCTTCGCATTATCATTCGGCGGGACGATTATAATCGTCCCGGCCGGGTATGTTGTGATTCACGGGCTGCTATCCGCCCCTACGGGTTCGTGACGTACGGCGGGGCGCAACGTCTCCTGCGGAACCGTTTGCAATCGTCCCCTACGACTTCGCAATAAATTTATTCCCGCAGCGCGAACAGGTGACGCGGATCTTGCCCTTGCCGCGGGGGACGCGTAGTTTTTGCGTGCATTGGGGGCAGGAGAGGTGGCGGTATTGCTTGGCTTCCTCCCATTGCTTCTTTATGTTCGATTTTTTGCGCGGGGGTTTGGGGGGCTTGGTGCGCGGTTGTTGGGTACCCGAGGAACCGTGAGCGGTTCCTCTGAAGAAGTCCCTTAGTTTCACTTGGAAAACCAACCAGCGCTGGTTTTCCGTGGCGCGGGCGGCTTTGTTTTTGGAGAACATGCGGAAGGCTGCCCAACCTATGCAGGCGAACGCGGGGAAGCGCAGGGCGAACAGGGTCCAGGCGAAAGCACCGCCGGGCGCTTGCGGGACATAGCCCAAGAGCCAGGTCAGCAGGAGCAGACCGCCGCCGACATAGAGCAGGGTCTTGTTTAATTCATCCGGGCGGAAACGCGGCAGCATAGCCTAAGCGTCCTTTCGCAGTATCTTGTAGGAAAGCGGCGGCAATACGCAGTTGAGCGTCGCGTCGATGCATAGGGTTTCGCCCGTGCCGAGCTCCTCGTATACGCCCGCAAAGGGTACGGGGGACATACCATCGGCTCCCTCCCAGAGCAGCGCGGGATAGAGCAGGGCGGTATTGCTTTCATCGTCCGCGTTGGCGAGGAGGATGACGACTTCGCCGTTATCGGCATAGCGCAGGATGGCGAAGACGCCCGCGTTCAGCGCGCCCATGCGGGTATGCCCGCTCTGGAGGACGGCGCTGCCTGCGCGCAATTGCATCAGCTCTTGCATTTCGGAGAGGAGTTCCTTGTCCTCCGCATCCCAGGGATAGGTTTTACGGTTGAAGGGATCGTCCAGACCCCACAGCCCGGCCTCGTCCCCGTAATAGACGCAGGGGACGCCCGGGTGGCACAATTGTATGGCGGTGGCGAGCAGGAAGCGGCGCTTGCCGCTCTGTAGCTTTTGCTCGCCCGGCGCGAACAGGGCCTGCTCGGCGCGCGGGGATTTTTCCCTGCCTATGCCGCCCGAGAGTCGGGCCAAGGCGCGCGCTTCGTCGTGGGAACTCAGGAGGTTCATGCAGGCCAAATAGAACGGCTCGGGATAATTCTCGCGCAGGCGCTGCAGGGCTTCGTTTAATGCAAACGCATCCGACGCGCCCGCGCAGAAGGGCAGCACGGCGCGCAAAAACGGATAGTTCATCGTGCTGTCGAGGAGGTCGCCATCCACATAGGCGCGGCGCCCGCCGGGGCCTAACTTCGTGGAGCAGTCATCCCAGACCTCGCCCAAGAGCAGGGCGTCGGGGTCACTGCGCTTGACGGCGTTGCGCAATATACGGATAAAATCGTCCGGCAGTTCATCCGCCACATCCAGGCGCCAACCGCTTGCGCCGCGCGCCTGCCAATGCGCCAACACCCCGTCCCGCCCGTTGACAAATTCCACATAGGAGGGCGTCATTTCGTTGACGTTGGGCAGGGTCGGGAAGCCCCACCAGCTCTCATAGCGATACGGATAGTCGTGGAAGCTGTACCAAGGATAATAAGGCGAGGACTTGCTCTCGCAGGCGCCGCCGCCATAGAGCCCGTAGCGGTCGAAATAACGGCTGTCGTCGCCCGTATGGGAGAATACGCCGTCCAATATAATGCGTATGCCCATGGCCTTGGCGTCGGCGCAGAGGGCGTCAAAGTCGCCGCTATTGCCGAGCAGGCTGTCTATTTCCATATAATCCGCCGTGTTATAACGGTGGTTGGAATAGGCCTCGAATATGGGATTCAAGTATAGGCAAGTGACGCCGAGGGACTGCAGATAGGGCAGCTTTTCGCGAAGCCCCGTCAGGTCGCCGCCGAAATAGTCGTCGGGGATATAGTGCGGCTTGCCCGATTCGGGGAGATAATAGGGCTCCTCACTCCAGTCCTCGTGCAGTCTGAGGTGGCGGCCCGCGGCGATGCGCGCCTTGGCGCGGCGGGCGAACGCATCGAAGTCCCCCCGCGCGAAGCGGTCGGGGAAGACCTGATAACAGAGGGCATGGCGGAACCACTCGGGCGTGGTGAAGTCCATGCGGTATACGGTGATCTGCCAGAACTGCGGCGCGGCGCGCGAAACGCGGCCCTCGCCGCTCTCCGCGCCATAGAAGAGGGTCTCCTCGCCGTCCTTGCGATAGAAGCAATAGTGTACGAGACCGGGCGTGCCGGGCATCTGCACGGCGGCGCTGTATTGCCCGGCCAGGCGGATGAGAGGGATATGCGCTTCGCGCTGCGGGGTTTGCAGCCAGAGATACCAGTCGCCGCCATCGGCGTCGAGGGTCAGGCGCACCCGCGCGGCGCAAGGAGCCGCGCCCTGCGGGAAGCGATAGTTCGAGTTGCGGGAATGGTGAAAGCATTGGATATTCATATGGGTATTATATACGAGAGACCCGCGCTTGCAAACAAGCACGGGCGTATTGTTGCGGTTTGTTCACAAAGGGGGGGTGGATGTCAATGCATGGTGAGACGAAGCGGATAGCTTAGCGATGCGAAATAATAACTGATATAAAGCACGCCGTCGCCGCTGTCGTATATCTCGATTTCGATCGTGAAATGCTCTGTGCTGTTCCCGTTCCACGGGATGAACGTGATGCCGCCGTCCTTCGTGACGAATATGTTTTCGATCACGGCATTATCCCACTGCATCGCCCCGCTGCCCCGCGCTATGATATTGGGCTCGTCCTCGGACCGGGGCTCTTCTAATGTGAAGCGGATATTGTTCAGCAACCCGTCAATGACTAATTTTGCCGATGTCATTTGGCCGCCCATCGCTGCGAGGTAATCGGTCTCGTCATAGTCAATCCGCAACTCTCCGATTCCTGTGTAGTCACCGTACAAGCCGTCGCCTTCATTCTCCGCCGAAAACATGATGGTAAAGTCGAATTTGGCATATTCATTTTCGATATGCTTATCTGTACCTCCCGCGCTTATCGTATAGATGGCTCCGCTGCCGGGCGCGGCACATTCGCAGGCTTCGCTGTCACCGCAGTCGGCGCAAGCGCAGTCTTCCTGTATGCAGTCGGGGCAGCAGGGACAGGGGTCAGCGGCGGGTGCGGCGCTTGCACTTATCTTGTCGTTTGAAGGGGCATCGGGGACGCCGGGGATGCCCGCGCACGCGGCAAGGGACAGCGCCAACAGCAGCGCCGGGACGAGGGTGCATAGTTTCTTCGTGATCGCCATAACTTTGTCCTCCCTGCAAGCAGTATATGTGGTTTTGCCCTTGCATTGTATCACGGTTTTTGTATAAAGACAATGTGTTATGCAAATGTGATTATTTTGACGAGACCTCCCTGCGCGAATCGAAAGCCCTGCATTTGGAAGCGACGAAATATTATTATCCTTAAGCTGTATATGCCCTCCCCCATTCGTTCGTTTTGTCCCCGAAACACGTTGCAATTGTCACATATACATAAAGTTTTCGTAAGGATGCAGTCATATATTGTCGCGGTTTTTGCGCTTTGCTATAATGAAGGGGGAGAGAAGAATAGGAGTATCGGTATGAAATCAATTGCAAAAAAAGCGGCGCTTCTCTTGCTTGCTTTGGCGCTTATGTCGTCGTTTTGCGCCATTGCGTCGTCCCTTGCGGCAAGCCCTTTTCGGAACGGCGATGTGGATGGCAACGGCGTCATTACGGCAGAGGATGCCGCGCTGATTCTTCGCCATCTGGCGGGGGCAAGTATCCTCACGGGCGACGCTCTCCTTGCCGCCGACGCGGATTTGGACGGCGCTGTCAGCGCCGCGGATGCCGCCGCGATTCTGCGGTATTTGGCGGGGCTGGGCGGCTTGCCGGACTGGGGGATGGAACCGCTTTATCATCCCGGGGATGTGGCCTTTATCAATGCGTTCATTGACAGCAATGGGTGGTCGTGGGAGAAAGCCGATCCCGCCGACGGCAGCTATATCCCGGAGGATTGGAAGAAGGAGACGATGCACGACGGGCCTATTCTATATTGGTCGGAGGATGTGACCAATAGGCGCATTGTAAAACTGTTTCTCAATGATTTCGGACTGGAAGGTTTCTTGGATTTTTCCGGGCTTCCGGCCTTGAAAGCGCTCCTTTGCGGCGACAATGCGCTGACCGGTCTGGATGTGAGCCACAACCTTGCATTGGAACAACTCAGCTGCCATAACAGCGGCTTGACCGAACTGGATGTGAGCAATAACCTTGCGCTGGAAATTCTGGATTGCGGATACAATGAACTGACTGAACTGGATGTAAGCGGGAATCCCGCATTGATCGAACTGAACTGCGATAAAAACCGGTTGACCGAACTGGATCTGACCAAAAATCCGGCGTTGGAATTGTTTTGGTGCGATTACAATGACCTGACCCGGCTGGATGTAAGCAAGAATCCGGCGCTAAGAGATTTCAATTGCAAGTACAATCAATTGACTGAACTGGATCTGAGCAAGAACAACGCCCTGTGGTGGCTCGATTGCCGTAACAATCAACTGACGGCGCTGGATGTGAGCAAAAACCCCGAGTTGTATTATCTGAATTGTACATTTAACAATCTGTCTGCGCTGGATGTAAGCGGGAATGATGCGCTCTATCTTCTCTATTGCAACAATAACGAATTGACCAATCTGCAATTGGGAGAAAACCCTGCGCTTGAACGCTTGTATGTGTTTGAAAACAAGCTGACTGATTTGGACGCAAGCAAGCCCATTGCGCTGCAGATGCTCTATTGCAGTAACAACAAATTGGTCAATTTGAATTTGGGCGAAAATCCTGTGCTATGGGGTCTCGATTGCAGCAACAATGAATTGATTGAGTTGGATCTAAGCCGCAACCTTGGACTGAGAGCTTTGCAATGTCAAGTGAACAAGCTGACCAATTTGGATCTGAGCGGGCTTGTGGAATTGCATTATGCGGATGTCCGCTACAACCTTTTCACGGACAAAAGCCAAATTGTAGGGTTTGACCCGCAGCGATGGGATACCGGATCCTTCTACTACTCCCCGCAACTGGGAGATGATGCCCCCAATGTGCCCTGATCCACACGTCATGCCCCCTCCCCCGCGACCCGGTTGCGGGGTTTTCTTTTTGTAAAAATTCCTATTGACATATAGTGTACCACACTATATAATAATGCGTACAATAGTGTAGAGGTGATGAATTTGGATAAGAAAGAGTTGATTTCCGGGTTTGTTTTGGAGTTGCGCCGGGGGACGGTGGTGCTTTGCGTGCTGGCGAAATTGCGGGAGCCGACTTATGGGTACAATTTGATTGCGGAGCTGGCGGATTCGGGGGTGGCCATTGAAGCGAACACGCTCTATCCCCTGCTCAGGCGTTTGGAGGGGCAGGGTTTGCTCTGTAGCTCGTGGAATACGGACGGCGCGAAGCCGCGCAAATATTATGTCTTAACCGCGTTTGGCGGGGAAGTTTTGGCCGAGATGCGGGCGCATTGGTTGGGCAATGTGCGGGATATACAAAGACTGCTGGAGGGTTGATGATGGAACACGAACTGATTAAGCGCTATATTTATGCCGTGGTGCGCCACTTGCCGCAGAAGGCGCGGGCGGAGGTGGAACGGGAGCTGGACAGCCTGATTTCGGATATGCTCGAGACGCGCTGTGGGGCCGTGCTGCCGACCGAGAAGGATCTGCGGATTGTGTTGACGGAATTGGGGACGCCCGAGGAGTTGGCTGTGAAATACAGCGGCGAGGAGCAGCGCGCGCTGATTTCGGGTACTTATTTGCTGCTCTATAAGCGCGTTTTGAGGATTGTGCTGCCCATACTGGCGGCGGTGGTGATGATTGCGGGCGTGATGGCGCTGCTTTTCGGGGAGCCACTGCCCGCAAACCCCTATCTTTTGGTGGGGCGCTTTTTCGCACAGTGCATAGGCGGGGCGTTCAGCGGCGTTGTGAATGCCTTTGCCATTATCACCTTCATCTTTGCGATTTTGGAGCGTAAAAAAGTCAAACTGCCCGAGGGGGATATGTTCGCGCGCTTGCCCGCCGTGCCGCAGGAGCAGACACGTATCAAGCCGCACGACGCCATTATGGGTATCGTTTGGGCCTTTATCTTCACCGTGCTCTTTCTGGCCGTGCCGTGGTTTGCGGGGGTATACTTGGAGGGCGTGGGCTGGATTCCCGTGTTTGTCACCGAGACCGTGCGCGGCTTTTGGCTGCCGATCATTCTGTGGGGCTTGCTGGGGATCGGGAAAGAGGTCGCGAAGCTCATAGAGGGGCAGTATACGAAGCGGCTCGCCGTTGTGACCGTCGTCGCCGATGTCCTGATGCTGGTCTGCTTGGTTGCGGTCTTTTCGGGCAGCGGGATAGTGAACCCGGTCTTTCTTTCCAATATAGCTGTTTTGTTTGAGGGCGAGGGGGCTAAGCTCATACCGCTGTTTGCCAATCTGCATTTGGTTGTTTTGGGTGCGCTCAGCCTTACGCTGCTGCTCGAAATTGTCACAACGCTGGTGAAAGCGTTCAAATATGATGTGAAAAAATAAGTTTCTGTGATATAATAGCCCTGTAAAATAAGGAATGTTTTACAGAGGGAGAGTACATTATGAATACATCGCATGACAGGCCCGCGTCTGTTCGCGTCCTATCCGTGTTGATGGCAGTTATGCTGGCGCTCGCCGTGATCGGCGCGGCGCCACGCAAGAGTTCGGCCCTGACGGAGGGAGATTACGAATATACTGTTTACGCGGGATGGGCGACAGTCACCGGCTACACCGGCAGCGGCGGCGATATCGTGATTCCCGCTACGCTCGGCGGCTGCCCTGTTCGTTACATAGGAACCGGCGCGTTTCTGAACAACAAAAAGCTTACATCCGTGGTCATACCCGATACCGTTACGCATATCATGGGCTCCATATATTGGCAAGGTGTTTCATCGTATAATAAAGGCGCGTTTGCCGGTTGTACAAACATCAAATCAGTCACATTGCCGGCCAATCTCAGAGAGATACAGGGCTATGCCTTTCGTGAGTGCCAAAGCCTGAAAACCGTGGTATTCCGAAACACATGGCTGCCCGGCGGCTTTGACAATCCCCTGCTGTGGGCAGGCGCTTTCCAGGTCGTAGAAGCACACAGCAGCTATGCCTTGTGGACGGCGCCCGCTTTGGATCGTCTGTATGTCGCGAGAGGTACAGCTTCGTATATAGCCCCGTTTTTCCGATTCACTTCCGGCGGCAAAATCATTGAAGCAGGCGACTGCAACAAACATTACGAAGACGAGTCCGGCTTTATCTTAAACGCGCACGCCGTCGCCATCTGCGGGCAGCATTATGCCTGCGACGCGAATTTCAGCCCGCCCGAACACTGGGCGGCTCCTTGCGGAAACCACTATTTTTGCATGGACGGCTATGTTTCGTCCGAGCATACGACAGGCGCCTGCGGGAATCACTATCGCTGCGCACCCGGATTTTTCGCGGGCGACCATGAATCGAAGGGGCAGTGCGACGATCACTTTGCCTGCGAAGAAGATTATTGGCTGACCAGTCACAACTTATCTCCAAACTGCATGCGGCATTTTATCTGCGACGGCGGCGACCATAGACCGACAGCCTGCGGGAACGGTTATTATTGCGACGGCAGCATCCATCAGCCCGCCTGCTATTGGCACTGCACCTGTCAGGGCGGCGACCACAGCTTGCAGCCATGTATATGGCGGCACTATAAATGCGAGAACGACGGCCTTGACCACAGCCCGGCGTCCTGCGGGGATCCCGACCATTATAACTGCCACGGCGGCGACGCTTATCACGCAACTACAGCTGCCTGCGGAAAGCACTTACACTGCGCGACCGGTGACCACCGGGCGGCGCTCTGCGGCAACCCCGCGCATTTCAGATGCGATGGGGCAAATCACGGCGGCAGCATGCCCTGCGGGAATCCCGCGCACTTTGCATGCGACGGCGCAAACCATAATGCGGCGCCCTGCGGCAATCCTGAACATGTTGGCTGCGATGGTGGCAACCACGGCAACGCAGAATGCGGACTTGCCTATCACAGCAATTGCTGGCAAGGTGAGCACGGGCATGGCGCGGCGGCCTGCGGCATCGCAGGACACTGGATTTGCGACGACACGCACATCTGCTACATTTTGGGCGACGCGAATTGCGACGGCAGCGTCGATGCCGCCGATGCCGCAGCAATACTGCGTCATTTGGCGGGACTGGGCACGCTCAGCGCGCAGGGGCTGATTAACGCAAATGTAAACGGCGACAGCGAAGTCGACGCGGCAGACGCGGCGGCAATACTGCGGTCTTTGGCGGGACTGGGTTCGCTTACAACTCCCTGACAGCATGAAAGTAAAGCGCTATACGGTCAAATACGCTGTCGCCCAGGGCATGTACTGGATGACCGCGAGTTTGATTTATGTCAACTCCCAGACCTTTTTGGAGAGCCTTGGGTTTGCGACCGCGCAGGTGGGGCTGACGCTGGCGCTGGCCAATGTCTGCTCTATGCTGGTACAGCCCGCGCTGGCGGCGGCCCTGGATCGGGGGCGCTTTTCGCTGAAGGCCGTGATCTGCGCGCTGGTGGGCGTGGCCGTGGCTCTGGCGTTGTTCCTGGTTTTGGACAGCCCGCTGCTCGTTATCGGCGCGCTGTTTTGCGGGCTGGCCATCTGCACCATGTGCGCCCAGCCCTTTCTGAACGCGGCGGGCTTTGCGCTCGAGAGCGCGGGACACAAGCTCAATTTTTCGCTCGCTCGCGGCATAGGCTCCGCCTGCTTTGCAGGCGGGAACATCGCGCTCGGCTGGCTTTTGGAGCATGCGGGTACGCCGAAGCAGGTGCTGCTGCCCTACTATATACTCCTGAACGCGGCGCTGTTTTTCTGGACTCTGTATCTGCTGAGAGGGCCGAAGAAGGCCGCGCTGCCGCAGGAGCAGGTGCGCGCGCAGGGCAATTTCACATTGCTTTGGCACAACAAGGCCTTCTTGCTGATGATTATTGGCCTGACCCTGCTCTTTATTCAGCACAATATTATCAATACCTATCTATGGAGCATCACGGACAACGCGGGCGGTGACCGCCAGACCCTCGGCCTGCTTTTGGGCTTGGCAGCCTTTTGCGAAGTGCCGACCATGCTGCTCTTTGTACCCCTTGAGCGGAAATTCCGCGTTGCGCCGCTCTTGGTTTTTGCCGCGCTGGTACAGACCATCAAGTCCGCGCTGCTGCTGTTCACGGGCGCGGGGCTTTGGGTGCTTTATCTCTCGCAGAGCACGCAGATGCTCGCCTATGCCCTGATTGTACCCTGCACGGCCTATTGGGTGAACCGCAACCTCGCGGAGAGCGACCGCGTGAAGGGGCAGGCCTGGCTGACCGCCAGCACCGTGATCGCGGGGATATTCAGCAATCTGGCGGGCGGGTTTGGGATGCAATATCTTGTCGTGCAGAACGCGATTTGGATTGGGACGGGGATCAGCGCATTGGGGACGGGTTGTTTGATTTGGGGGGTTGTGCGGGGGGAGCGGGGCAGGCAACGGGCAGTACGCAATAGCCAATAGGCAGTAGGCAGTAGAACAGAGTGGGTTTTACTCTATCAGGGCATGCGGCGGATCTCGCCAAAACCTGTTTTGGTGGGTGCCAATCGCGCCCCCCACACTTCGCGACAGCTAAAACTGTGTAGTAGGGGCGGATAGTATCCGCCCCTATGGTATACCTAAACCGCAAAAACGTTAGATGATGCGGGGTGCTCTACCGCTGCATTTGAAGTAGGTTACAGCAAACGAAAACCCGCCGGAGCGGATTTTCATTTATGGCTGCGGTTTTATGGGAGGGTCCAATTGGATGCATCCATCACATATGCCATGAATTCTATGAACGCCTGCCATTGGCTTGCGCCCGATGAGGGGACGAAGCCCTGCGGGTACATATCGGATGATACAGAAAAGTATTGCGACACGTGCGCGGCGCCCGCCTTATCCACGGCGATGGTTGCCTTCAATGATACGAGTGGATTCCACGAGTACGCAGGTGTACATGGCACGCATTCGCCATAGCCGAGATAACCCAGTTGCAATACCCACGCCACATTCTCTAATGGCACGTTCGGGAAATCCTCATCCCGTGGAGAGACAGTGTAGCCCGTGTTGCGATATCCGTACATGTTCGTTGATATAACACCAAACCCAATACCTTTATATTGATTTGGGTTTTCCTCGTTTTCCTGTTCTTCCTCTTTCGTCAAGCGCGGCATTTCTGCTCGAAGTGTCTCCCACATCTGTAACGCATCTAATACATCCGGGATTTCAGATATAAACTCGGATTTCCCTGTTCCTTCGTATGTAGCGAAAAACGTCTGCAGCGCTTCCGCTATTTCGGACGGATCGTTATATGTCTGCACTTCAATGGGCATGTACCATACGCCCACGAATTCGTCAATTATTATTTGATACGTTTTTACAGATAGTTCTGTCGCGACAGCATTCGCAATGTCTATATAGCCGCCGTTTTCGTAATCATAACAATCAAACTCGAGCATGGCGGAACAGAGCAAGTCATCGGGATATGTACCCTTGTGGTAACTGAACGGATCGATATATTCGTTTGTGAAGTCCATCCTGACAGCCCACCATACTTCGGTAGTCGGCCCTTCAACAAAGGTAGACTCTACAAATTCCCATCCGTCCGTAAAGATGTCGTTCAGAGCGAGAATCAAGTCTTCCAGCGTACTTCCCGGTATCTCATAATAGACGTAATCATTCAGTTCGGCGTCTATGAAATCACAATAGAAACAATCCTCCATCGAATAATACCAAATACTGACCTTCATACCATCCGGGAAACGCGGGTCGGGTACGTTGATCCAAATCAGCCGGGTATACCCCTGATACTCCCATGTCCACGCGCCCGCGCCAAATAATCCGTTCAGAAACGCGATCACGTCCTCCTCCTCCGTGAAATATTCTTCCGCAGCAGTATCCCCTGTTTCGAGATCCCAAATTAAAAGATACCCATCCCAATCAGGAATCCAAAGCCCGACGGTCTCCTCCTCTACATAGATAAAATAACGGCCTTCGTTGAGATAGAAATCATTCAAATCCGTCGGGGTAAACGAATTCCAGACTTCCTCCCAATCGCTCGTCTCGCCGACGAGGGGCTCAATGTTCGTAATAAAATCCTTCCCCCGCGCCATTTCATAGGCTTCTGCAATTGTCAACCCATGGCTTGGCTGCTCCACCCAGTCGGGGATGGTGGCGAGGCCTGCGAGGTGGCGCAGGACGAGGGCGGCGTCCGCGGCGGTCACATCGCCTATGCCGTCGGCATTTGCCGCGGCGAGCTGCGCGCCTTCGAGCGTGATGAGGCCTGCCAGATGGCGCAGAATGAGGGCGGCATCGCTTGCGTCCAATTTGCCGTCGCCGTTCGCGTCGCCGTGCTTTAGCGGGGCTTCCGCTGCGAGACCGGGGGCTGCGGGAAGCAGGGCCAACAGCAGGGCCAAGGCTATGCACAAGGTCAAGATTTTTCTTAGATTGCGTTTCATTTTTCTCTCCTCCGTATAAATTATTGCATTGAAATGTGAAACCGTGTCAGTTTACGGTGTTAATGTACATAATACCCCCCTCCCCCCCCCAATTCCAAGTGTTTTCATAAAATTAACATTTAGAAATATATGGGAACAGAACTGCCTATTCCCTTACATATCGCCTTGACATAGGCCCCGCATCGTTGTAATATAGTAGCATACAAGGCTTTTACTTTTTGTATACAAAATCCGGGCGTATAGGTGGGATTTACATATGATCGGAAGTTTGGACGCTCTTGTGCGCGCGCTCTCTCCCAAGCCTGTTTTGGCCGTGGCCGTGGCGCAGGACGCGCATGTATTGCTTGCACTGCGCAATGCCGCGGACGCGGGGCTTTGTCGGCCGCTCTTGATTGGAAACGAGGCGGCCATTTTTGCGGCGGCGGACGCCGCAGGCGTGGCGCTCGGCGATATGGAGATCCTGCCCTGCGAGGGGGATGTCGAATGCTGCCGCGCCGCCGTGCGTCTCGTTCGCGAGGGGCGGGCGCAGGCCGTGATGAAGGGGCTTTGCGGGACGGCGACGATCTTGCGCGAAGTGTTGCATGCCGAGACAGGTTTGCGGGAGAGCGCACTGCTCTCCTATGTCAGTGTGTTTGAACTGCCCGGCTTTGAACGGTTGATTTTCCTGACCGACCCGGCGCTCAATATGTATCCCGATACGGACGCGAAAAAGCATATTATCCACAACGCCGTGTCCGTGGCGCGGGCCATGGGCGTGGCGCTGCCTGTGGTCGCCTGCGTTTGCGCGCTCGAGACGGTCAACCCCAAGATGCCGCCGACTTTGGACGCTGCGGAATTGGTGCGCCTGTGGCAAGAGCGAGAGATACAAAACTGTATCGTCACCGGGCCGCTGGCGCTCGATAACTGTTTGTATCGCGAAGCGGCGCTGCATAAGGGGATAGAGGACGAAAACGCGGGGCGGGCGGATATATTGCTCGTCCCGAATATTGAAGCTGGGAATGTGCTGCATAAAGCCTTCTCTATGGTGCTTGGGGCGCCCGGGGCGGGCGTTCTGGTCGGCGCGCGCGCGCCCGTTGTGATCACCAGCCGCGTGGACAGCGAGGAGTTCAAGCTTCGCTCTATCGCGCTGGCGCTGCATATCGCCGCGGAAAGGAACGCTTGATATGATATTCCGGATACTCGCCGTCAACCCCGGCTCCACCAGTACGAAGATCGCGGTTTACGAGAACGACGCGCCGCTCTTTGAGAGCACGGTGCGCCACGACGCGGGAGGGGACGCATCCCTCGCCGTGCGCGAACGCATGATTTTGGACGCGCTGGCCGAATACGAGGTCGCCGTGGAATCCCTGCACGCGATTATCGGGCGGGGCGGGATGCTGCGGCCCATACCCGGCGGGGTCTACCCCGTGAACGAGGCGATGTTGCGCGATTTGCGCAACTGCGTCTATGGCGACCATGCCAGCAATCTGGGCGCGCAGTTGGCGCGGCGCATGGCGGAGCCCTTGGGCATACCCGCCTATATCGCCGATCCCGTGGTGACGGATGAGCTTTCGCCGCTGGCGCGGCTCTCGGGGCATCCACAGATTGCGCGGCGCTCCGTGTTCCACGCGCTGAACCAGCGGGCCGTTGCCAAGCGCTTCTGCGCCGCGCGGGGGCTGCACTATGAGGACGTGAACCTGATCGTCGCGCATATGGGCGGCGGGGTGACGGTCGGCGCGCACCAATACGGGCGCGTGGTCGACGTGAACGACGGATTGGGTGGCGACGGGCCTTACAGCGCCCAGCGCTGCGGCGGCCTGCCCGCGTTCGGGCTGTTGAAATTATATGATACGGAGAAACTGACACCCGCGCAGATGGCCAAGAAGCTGACGAGCGACGGGGGGCTCTTGGGCTATCTCGGCACGGATGACGGATTGGAAGTCAGCCGCCGCGCGCAGGAGGGCGATAAGGCCGCGCGGATTGTGTATGAGGGGATGGCCTATCAGGTCGCCAAAGAGATAGGCGCCTGTGCGGCGGTGCTTTCGGGCGAGGTGGCGGCGATTATACTCACAGGCGGTTTTGCGCGGGACGAGGAATTGGTCGGGTGGATTGCCGAACGGGTGCGCTTTATTGCGGAGATTCTTGTGATACCCGGCGAGGATGAGCTGCGGGCGCTGAGTGAGGCGGCGTTAAGGGCGCTCAGGGGTGAGGAGACGCTGATGGCGTATTAGGCAGTAGGGGGCGACGCCGTGTAGCGGCATCCCGTGGTGAACGAGGGAAAATGCAAAATAAATTATACATCATCACAGGGCATTACGGCAGCGGCAAGACGGAGTTTGCCGTGAATTTTGCGTTGCAGCTTGCGCAGGCGGGCGGCTCTGTGACTCTGGCCGACCTGGATATCGTCAACCCCTATTTCTGCTCCCGCGAGCGCAAGGCGGAGTTGGAAGCGGCGGAGGTGCGGACCATACTGCCGAGCAAGGGGCACGGGGACTTGCCCGCGCTGAATCCCGCGCTTTTGGCCATGTTTGAAGCGGGCGGCGTGGGCGTGATGGATGTGGGCGGTGACGCGGCCGGCGCGCGCGTGCTGGGCCGCTTTGCCGCGCGGATTGCGGCTGTGCCCCATGAACTGTATTGTGTATTGAACTTTAACCGCCCCGAGACGGCCACGCCCGAACAAGCTTTGCGGTATTTGCGGGAGATTGAGGGCAGCAGTAAACTGCGCGTTACGGGGCTGGTCAACAATACACACCTCTGCACGGAGACGACGGCGGAAGACGTCCTGCGCGGCGCGGCCTTGGCGCGGGAGACCGCCGCACTGGCGGGCCTGCCACTTGTGTACCATGCCGTGGAGCGCGGGCTGGCGGCGCAATTGAATTCTATGGAGGGCGAGTTGTTTTTGATGGATATATATATGAAGAAGCCGTGGGAGTAATGGCTTAGGGCAAACTTGGCAGCATGGATTGCTTCGTCGTGAGGGTTCACCGCATGTTTGATTCTGCTCCTCGCAATGACGGGTGAAGAAGCCGTGGGAGTAGGGACGCACGCGGACGCCCGGAGTACATGAAGGATGTTTCAGGGCGCAATATATTGCGCCCCTACAGGAATAACTCCGGCTGGGTTGGGGGAAATCATGTGTGAACGAAAGAAGGGGGAGATTATTATGGAGAATGCAGAGGCAAAAACAAAAAACAACAGGCAAGGTTATATTCTTGCCGCAATCATTACGGGTATATGCACAATAATAGCTGCCCTTGTTGTCCTTATACCAAATTACAACAAGGGATATGCTGAAGGATATCAAAAGGCCAATGAAGAAAATGAAGCCAAGATAGTTACTGCACGCGATGCTGCTTGGCAGGAAGGCTATGCTCAAGCAATTGAAGATATAACAACTCCCGAACCACCACCTACTCCCGAACCACCGCCTACCCCAACACCCGAACCGATTGCATTATTGCAAGAGAAAACTCCCTTTAGAACGGAACGTTCAAATGATTATAGCTCCTTCCGTACACTCAAAGATTATGCAAGTTCGAGCGACATGTATATTGCCAGTAATAATGCAACGTATACTTCGGGACTTATATTTTACATGAAGGGCAGTGGTGAGCAACAAATACAATGTCACTATAACATAGAAGGAAAATACACACAGTTGCAGGGCGTCTTTGCTCTGACAAAGCGTTCAAGTGGGAGCAGGGCAACTTGTACCTTAATAATCATAGGTGATGGCGACAAGGAATTAGGAAGATATAAACTATCGCCCGGAAATCCTTCTTTGCCTGTGGATTTAGATGTTAGCGCGAAGCATAATTTGATTATAAAGATAATTTACACCGACAAAGATGAAGGAGAAACGAAAGCCACATTTGTAGGCTTTTATGACGCGGTATTGATCCGGTAGGCGCGCGATATATCGCGCCCTGACGGAGTACAATAAATAAGTTTCCACGCGCGATATATCGCGCCCGTACAAAATTAAAACCAAGGAGGACAACAATGGCAGGCAGAGTACTATTCGACCGCGACCGCTGCAAGGGCTGTGAGCTGTGCGTGGATGTGTGCCCGAGGCATATCATCGGGATGGACAGCGCGACCAACAGCAGGGGCTATCACCCGGCGCATGTGGAGCGCATGGAGGAGTGCACGGGCTGCGCATCCTGCGCGCGCATGTGCCCGGACAGTGTGATCACTGTGGAAAGGGATTGATATGAAAGAACTTTGGAAGGGCAATGAGGCGGTCGCGGAGGCCGCGATGCGGGCGGGCTGCCGCTACTTTTTCGGCTATCCCATCACCCCGCAGAATGAGATTCCTGAGTATCTCGCGAAGCATATGCCCGCGCGGGGCGGGGTCTTTGTGCAGGCCGAGAGCGAGATTGCGGCGATCAATATGATCTACGGTGCGTCCGGCGCGGGCGCGCGCGTGATGACGAGCAGTAGCTCCCCCGGCATCAGTTTGAAGCAGGAGGGCATCACCTATCTCGCCTGCGCCGAGCTGCCCGCGGTCATTGTCAATATGATGCGCGGCGGGCCGGGGCTGGGGAATATCGCGCCCTCGCAGGCGGATTATTATCAGGCGACGCGGGGCGGCGGGAACGGGGACTATCGCACCATCGTCCTCGCGCCCGCGAGCATTCAGGAGGCCGCGGACTTCACGCAGGAGGCCTTTGACCTCGCGGACGTATACCGCATGCCCGTCATTGTACTGGCGGACGGGACGATAGGCCAGATGATGGAAGCGATTGAATGGCGGACACCGCCGCGCCGCGAACTGCCCGCGAAGGAGTGGGCGACGAACGGCCACCGAGGCGAACGGCCGCACAATATCATCAACTCGCTCTTCCTCGACGTCGCCGACTGCGAGGAGCAGAATTGCAGATTGCAGGAGCGGTATGAGCTGATTGCCGAGCGGGAGACACGCTATGAGGAATATATGGCCGAGGACGCGGAAGTTTTGTTTGTGGCATATGGCACAAGCGCCCGCTTGGCCCGCGCCGCCGTGCTGAAATTGCGCGCGCAGGGCGTGAAGGCCGGGTTATTCCGTCCCATTACGCTCTGGCCCTTCCCGGAAGTGGCCCTGCACGCGCGGGCGGCGATGCCCTCCATGAAGGCCGTCATTGCGGCGGAGATGAGCACGGGGCAGATGATCGACGATGTGAAGTTAGCGGTGAACGGCATCAGGCCAGTGTATTTGGTTGGCAGAAGCGGCGGGGCGATGCCTATGCCGATGGAGTTGGTGGAATTGGCTTTGGAGGTGTTGGCATGAAGACAGTATATCAACGTTCAAAGGGCTTGATGGATGCTCCCACGCACTATTGCCCCGGCTGCACGCATGGGGTGATACATAAATTGGTGGCGGAGACACTGGAGGAACTGGGCATTATCGGGACGACTGTCGGCGTGGCACCTGTGGGCTGCTCGGTCTTTTCCTATAACTACTTTGCCTGCGATATGCAGGAGGCGGCACACGGGCGCGCGCCCGCGGTTGCGACGGGCATCAAACGCGTGCATCCCGACTTGGCCGTGTTCACCTATCAGGGCGACGGCGATTTGGCCGCTATCGGCACGGCGGAGATCGTGCATGCGGCGATGCGCGGCGAAAAGATTACGACCATCTTCGTCAACAACGCCATCTACGGCATGACGGGCGGGCAGATGGCGCCGACAACGCTGGTTGGGCAGAAGGCCACGACCGCGCCGTTCGGGCGGGACAAGGAGCGGCAGGGTTCGCCCCTGCGTATGTGCGAGATGCTGGCGACGATAGACGGCTGCGTCTATGCCGAGCGCGTGGCGGCCGTCGATGTGCCGGGCATCCTGAAAGCCAAGCGCGCCATCAAGAAGGCGTTCCAGTTGCAGTTGGAGGGCGCAGGCTTTACCTTTGTCGAGGTATTATCCACCTGCCCGACCAACTGGGGATTGACGCCGCGGGACGCGATTGCGTGGCTGAAAGAAAATATGGTCCCATATTTTCCGCTGGGGGTATATAAGCAATGACACATGAGATTATTATTTCCGGCTTCGGCGGGCAGGGCGTGATGGCCATTGGCAAGACCCTTGCGGAAGCGGGCATGCACGAGGGGCTGGCCGTGAGCTGGCTGCCGAGCTACGGACCCGAGATGCGCGGCGGCACGGCTAACTGCGCGGTCGTGCTGACGAGCGGCGAGATTATCTCGCCCATGGTGCAGGAGCCGACCGAGCTGATTGCGATGAACAAGCCCTCGCTGACCAAGTTTGAGCCGACCATCGCGCCGGGCGGCATGGTGTTTGTCAACAGCAGCATCACCGAAATCAAGGCACAGAGAACGGATATTGTGGCCTACTATATCCCCTGTCTCGAGATTGCGCACGAATTGGGCAGCGCGAAAGTTGCAAACATGGTGATGCTCGGCGCGTATATCGCCGCGACGGGCTTTATCCGACCCGAGACCATACGCGAGATGCTGACCCATATCTTTACAGGGCCGAAAGCGGCGCTGGTGGAGCTGAATGTTGAGGCGCTGCGGCGGGGAGCGGGGTGCGTGGACGGATGAAATCCGTCCGCGCAGTTTGGAGTGAGGGGTGTGAAGTGTGGAGTTATGGTAGAAATTCCTGCGGAATTTTCAATTAAATTTGGAATCGCTTGCGATTCCTGCCGCAATTCCACACTCCACTCTCCACACTCCAAACCCTTGCCACAACCAGCCCCTTAACCCCCCGAATAAATCAAATACAAGGAGAACACCCCCCATGCAGATTCCCATTACCCGCAATCCCGCGCCCAAGGCGAAGTATACGAACGAACGGACGCTGGGCTTCGGCACCGTTTTCACGAACCATATGTGCATCATCCACCACGACGAGGAAAAGGGCTGGCACAACGCGAAGATCATTTCATACGGACCACTGCACATCGACCCGGCCTCGCCCATACTGCACTATGCCGTCGATATCTTCGAGGGCATGAAGGCATACCGCTATGCGAACGGGGAGGTGGGTCTGTTCCGCCCCGAGCAGAACGCGGCGCGCATGAACCGCAGTGCGGCGCGCATGTGCATGCCCGAGATTCCCGAGGAATTGCAATTGCAGGCGATTGAGACCCTGGTCGATCTGGAGCGCGATTGGGTGCCGGGGAGCGAGGGCACCTCTCTATATATACGCCCCACGATGATAGGCGACGGGAGCCGTTTGGGCGTCGGCCCCGCGCCGAAGCATATATACTATATCATTTGCTCACCGAGTGGGCCGTATTACGCGAATGGTATCGTACCCGTGCGCATCCATATCGAGGACGCCTTTGTGCGCACCGTGCGCGGTGGCACCGGCACGGCCAAGACGGGCGGGAACTACGCCGCCAGTTTGCTGGCCGCCAGCATTGCCGCCAAGCGCGGCTTTGACCAGGTGATGTGGCTCGACGGGCGCGAGAACCGCTATGTCGATGAGGTTGGCGCGATGAACATTATATTTGTCATCGACGGGAAATTGGTGACACCCGCCTTGACAGGCAGCATTTTGGACGGAATTACGCGCGCGAGTGTGCTGACCCTGGCGCGGGATGCGGGAATTTGCGTCGAGGAACGCCAGATTTCCGTCGATGAGCTGTTTGAAGCCAGCGCTGCGGGGCTCTTGACCGAAGCCTTCGGCACGGGTACGGCGGCCATCATCTCCCCCATCGGCGAGCTGTCCTATAAGGGCAGGAACATTCATTTGGGCAAGGAGATCGGGCCTGTCGCGAGACAGATTTATGACGAGCTGACCGGGATTCAGTGCGGGCGGCTGGCAGACACGCGGGGTTGGACGCGGGTTGTGGCGCGCGGGTAGGCAATAGGCAGTAGTTTTGAATGCGGTGAAAGATACCCATGCCCATAATCTGCACAGATTATGGGCGGGGGTATTTCTGATTTAAGCCTTACAGCTTGAATACAAGGCACTATTGCCTACTGCCTATGCCTTTTTTCGCCTATTGCCTAATCACCCTATGCAAATGCACGCATATATGCTATACTGTTATTTGTGAAAGGAGGTGGGCCATATGGCTGTGTTGGGGACTTATGCTGTCGTTTGTATTATCCTCTTTGTGATCGGGCTGGCCTTGCTGGTGGTGGAGATGTTTACGCCGGGCTTTGGCGTGGCGGGTTCCTTGGGGATCGTCGCCTTTATTGTCGTCATCGTGTTGCAGTTTGTGGGCAACACGCGCACTGCCGCCTGGCTGGTGACGGCCATTTTGCTGATCATTACCATCGGACTGCTGTATTGGATGGTGCACTCCTTCCAATATGGGAAGCTATCGCGCTCCAAGTTGATTTTACAGGACGCCGTGCGGGAGAACGCAGCCCCTGCGGTGGAGACGGCGCTTTTGGGCGTCGGCACGCGCGGCGTGGCCACGACACCCCTGCGCCCGTCCGGGATCGCCGCATTTGGGGAGCGGCGTGAAACTGTGAATTCCAACGGGGAATTTATCGAAGCGGGTCGCGAGGTGGAGATACTGTCCGTAAGCGGCTTGAATATCGTCGTCAAGAAAATATAACACAGGAGGAATTTTTATCATGGGAACCCTCGGAATCGTATTGGTGGTTATCTTTATCATCGTATTCATCATCCTGTTCTTCTCCTTTGTCCCCGTGGGGCTTTGGATTTCCGCGGGCGCGTCGGGCGTGCGCATCGGCATCTTCCAGCTCGTGGGCATGCGCATCCGCAAGGTTGCGCCGACGCACATCGTCGACCCCATGATTAAGGCGACGAAGGCGGGGCTGACCATCTCCATGAACAAGTTGGAAGCGCATTATCTGGCGCGCGGCGGTTCGGCGCAGGGCAAGTTTTCTGTCAACCGCGTCATTGACGCGCTGATTGCCGCCCAGCGCGCGGGCATACCGCTCGACTTTGACAAGGCCTGCGCCATCGATTTGGCGGGGCGCAACGTGCTGGAAGCCGTGCAGATGAGCGTCAACCCGAAAGTGATAGAGACGCCCATCATCGCGGCGGTCGCGATGGACGGCATCGAGCTGCGCGCCAAGGCGAAGGTCACGGTTCGCGCGAATATCGACCGTCTGGTCGGCGGCGCAGGCGAGGAAACCATCATCGCGCGTGTCGGCGAGGGCATCGTCACCACGGTCGGCTCCAGCGCCAGCCATAAGCAGGTTTTGGAGAACCCGGACCTGATCTCCCGCACCGTGCTCAACAAGGGACTCGACAGCGGCACCGCGTTCGAGATACTCAGTATCGATATCGCGGATGTGGACGTGGGCCGCAATGTCGGCGCACAGCTGCAAATCGACCAGGCCGAAGCGGATAAGCGCATCGCGCAGGCCAAGGCGGAGGAACGCCGCGCGATGGCCGTCGCACAGGAGCAGGAGAATATTGCCGCTACGCAGGGCATGCGCGCGCGCGTGATTGAAGCCGAGGCACAGGTGCCGCTGGCGCTGGCCGAGGCCTTCCGCAGTGGCAGATTGGGCGTGCTGGACTATTACAATATGCAGAACGTCGTGGCGGATACCGGTATGCGCGAGGCCATCGGCAAGGGTGCCGCGCCCGCAGTTGCACCGACCGAGCATAAGAATTCGTAAGGCCATGGAAGGCGCTGTAATTTGGATCGTCTTAACGGCTATTTTTGTGATAATCGGTGCGGTCTCGCGCGCCGCGCAAAAGAAGGCCATGCAGAGCGCGCAGGCAAGGCCCCCATCCTTTATGGGTACACAAACGGACGCGGTGGCAGAGCCCGAATATATGGAGGGCACCCCCCCGCACACCCTGCGCCCGCAGGTAGTGCAGGCGCAGAAGCGCGTACAGAGCGCCGCGCGGCCTTCCGCGCCGCCACGGCCCGCGTCATACACGGTGTTGTCCTCCAATATGAGCGGCTCCGTGCATCAGGAACTCTGCGCGGTGGAGCATACGGGCCTGGCGGAGGCCACCGATGAACCCGCGTTCGCCCTCGCCACGGATGCGAACGCAATCGTACAAGGAATGATATGGTCGGAGATATTGAACAAACCCAAGGCTCTGCGCCGCAGGAACCCGTAGAGCTTGCGCCCGCGGCAGATACGGCAGCGGAAGCGGAAGCCGCGGCAGATGCGGCGGAAGAGATAGGCGCGGAAGAGTCGCCTAACGCGGAAGAACTTGCCGCGCCCGAAATCGCGGCGGAGGAAGTTGCTTCCGAGGACGCGGCGGATATTGTTGCGCCCGAGATGGCGGAGGAGACGGCAGCGGGGCCCGCAGAGGATGCCCCAAAACCCGCCGAGCCGCCGCGGCCCGTGGAAATTACGCGGGTTTTGGATGAGCCGCCGCCGACGCCATTGCCCCGCGTGCCGAAGACGAAGAACCCTGCGCGCACGTTGCCCCCGCCCCACAAAAAGAAGCAGCTCAGCGGCTTTGAGACCGCGCAGATTCTGCTCACCGTATTTCCCATCACCGGACTTGGCTTCTGGTATTTCTACAACATGCGCGGCTGGAACTTTTCGAGTCTCGCCGTCTCCTTCCTTATGCTGGCGCTGGTCTGCGTGCTCTTCGCGCTCTTTGTGCCAAAGCTGCTCAATTTGAAAAACGAAGCCTTGCAGCCGCTCTTCGGCATGGACGCGCATACGCGGCGCGCGGGCCGCAAATACCGCCTGCCCGAAATCCTTTGGGTCGTGGGCGGGCTTCTCTTGTTCCGCTTTGTGCTCATGGTGGCGGGCTATGCCCTCCACTATATCATCGGCGGTTATCAGGGCACCTTCTTAGAAGTGACAAAACTTTGGTCCAGTCCCGCGCTCGGAAACGATGCCTACCACTATATGGCGATCGCGCGATACGGCGGATATACGACTGTGGCCAATTCCACGCCGGACGGTGCCGAATATCTGCGTCTCGTGTTTTTGCCCTTCTATTCCTATGTCGTGCGCGCCCTGGCGCCGATTGTGAAGCTGTTTGTGCGGCTTTTCCTGGGCATAGGCGGCGACGGCATCGTCCCCTCGGGCATACTGGTCTCCAACCTGTCGACCATCGCCGGGGGTGCGGTGTTCTATCGGCTCATACTCTTTGATTTTGACCGCAAGGTCGCCCGCCGCGCCATCTTCTATTATTGTCTCGTCCCCATTTCCTTTATACTCAGCGTGACGATGAGCGACGGGCTCTTCTTTATGCTCTCCGTTTCCGCCCTCTATGCCGCGCGCAAGCGCAATTTCCTGCTGGCGGGGATCTTGGGCGCGCTGTCGGCCTATACGCGCATACTCGGCATATTGATCCTCGCGCCGATATTTTTGGAATATATGCAGACCTATTGGGCCAGGCCGGAGAAGACGCTTGTCGCTTCGTTCCCGTTGCGCCAGACCCTCAATGCGCTGGCCCTGCTGCTCATCCCGCTGGGGCTCGGCATATACCTCTTCCAAAACTGGCAGATCTCGGGCAACGCGTTCCAGTTCCTCATCTATCAAGAGAGCAATTGGTACCAGGGCTTCTCGCCCTTCTTCCGCACGCCCGCCATACAGTTCAGTCACATGATCGGCGCGGACGCGCGCACCATCTTTGGCCTGTCCCTGCCCAATTTGCTGGCCATCTTCCTCTCCCTGATCCTGCTGATCAGCCAGCACAGGAAGCTCCGCGCGTCCTATATCGCCTATGGCGGGCTGTATATCATAATTGCCACCTCCACACGCTGGCTGCTATCCGCGCCGCGCTATCTGTTCTGCTGCTTCCCCATCCTGATCGCACTCGCGCTGGGGACCAGAAAGCGTTGGTGGGTGGATGTTCTCATAAGCTTCATCTTCGGGGCCTGCTATGTGGTTTACTTCTATATTTACTTGACGATGGGGCCGGTGTATTGAGTTAAGAGTGAAGAATTAAAAGTTTTGGTTGAAATACCTATGGCATTTCTTTAACTAAAGAATCGCCTGCGATTCTTACCATAACTATTCACTCTTAACTCTTCACTCGTAACTTCACCAAACGGGTGATTCCATGCTGAAACTTTTTCTCGCATTCCTCAAAATTGGTGCGTTTATGGCGGGAGGCGGCTATGCTATGCTGCCGCTCCTGGTGCGTGAGTTGGCTGAAAAGCGGGATTGGACGACCGAAGAGGAAATACTCGATATTTTCGCCGTAGCACAGTGCATGCCGGGGGTGATCGCCGTCAATACGGCCACCTTTATCGGCTATAAGCGCCACAAAGTGCTTGGCGCGATTGTCGCCACCATAGGCGTTGTGACCGTGCCGTTTTTGATGATACTCGGGCTATACTGGCTGATGCGCTATGCCATGAACTTTCCGTGGATGCTGCGCGTCTTTGCGGGCATGCGCGTGGCCGTCTGCGCGCTGATTGTCAATACGCTGATCAAGCTGGTGCGCGAAGGAATACGCGATTGGCTGGCCGTTCTGCTCAGCGTCGCCGCGCTGCTGCTGGTGGCGGCCCTGCATGTGAATCCCGCTTTTGTCGTGCTCGGGGCGTTACTGTTTGGCTTTGTGCTGTGGGGCAGGGAGAGGGTGAAGAAATGATTTACTTGCTGCTCTTCTGGGAATTCTTCAAGACGGGCTTGCTGGCGTTTGGCGGCGGGCTGGCGACTGTGCCGTTCTTGCAGCGCATGGTGGACACGCACGGGTGGATGTCGCAAGCGGAGCTGATGCACAGCATCACGGCGGGCGAAAGCATACCCGGACCCATCGGCGTGAACGCCGCGACCTATGTGGGCTTTCATGTGGGCGGCGTATGGGGCGCGACCGTCGCCACCTTTGCGCTGGTGCTGCCCTCGGTCATTGTGATGATTTTCGTGGCAAGGGCGCTCTCGCGCTTCCGAGACGCACCGCTCGTGCAAAAGCTCTTTTCCGTACTCCGCCCCGTATCGCTGGGCCTGATTGCCGCCACCGCCTTTGCCATGCTGATGGAAACCGTGTTCCCCGCAAGCAGCTTTAATCCATGGAATCTTGGCGTCCTTGCCGTCTTGATTGCATGCCTGCAAATTCCCAAGGTGAAAAAGTGGGATCCGATTCTGTTTATTCTGGGCGGCGGCCTGTTGGGCCTGCTCGTACCCTTCGTATAGCATGCTGTTTCCCAAAGAAAAGTGGTTTCATTATCGGCCCATGCTCGGGATTGCGGCGGGTGTCTGCGCCGGGGTACTGGTGGGCAGCTATCTGCCCTTTGCTCTTGCACTGTCGCTGCTGATTGCGGCGCTTGGGTTTACTGTACTGCTTTTTGTCGCGAGGAAACCGCTGCTTGCTGTTATTCCGCTTTGCCTTGCGCTGGCGCTGGCGCGGACGCTTTGGCTGGCTCCCGATTTGCTGGATCCCTATGGCGGCGCGGCTTTCCGGCTGCTGCGCCCGCTGCGTGAGCTGTTTGCGTCCGCGCTGGACGCACTCTTCGGCGCGGAAGCGCCACTGGCGCGGGGCGTTTTGCTGGGGGACACTTCCCAAATCGGGGAAGGCCTGATGCTCTCCATGCGCAACAGCGGGCAAGTGCACATCCTCTCGGTCTCCGGCCTGCATATCAGCATCTTCGCTGTTATACTGAATCAACCCACAAAGGCACTGCCCAAATGGGGGCGACTGCTCGCGCGCTTTGCCGTGGTTGTATTTTATGTAGCGATCACGGGCTTTTCCGCGCCCGCCGTGCGCGCCGCGCTGATGCTCTTCGCATTTTGGGTGGCCGCGCCGCTCGCGGGCCGCAGCGACGGAACCACGGCCCTGCTCTTCTCATTTGCGGGGACGGTTTTTTTGCAGCCCCTTGCCTGGGTGACGATCTCGTTCCAGCTGTCCTTCGCCTGTATGCTCGGGCTGATTGCACTGGAACCGTCCATACGCCGTCTGCTGCGTTTTCCCGATAAGAGCGTCTACCGCCTGTTTTCCTCCACCATCGCCGTGCAATTGGCCGTCCTGCCCCTCGGCATATACTATTTCGGCGGCTTTTCGTGGATCAGTTTCTTCCTCTCGCCCCTGATTATCCCGCTCTGCCCCTTCATCGTCATCCCGGGCGTGCTCGCCATGTTTGCGCAACCCCTGTGGCCGGGGCTGGCCTGGGTGCTGCACTGGCCAGCCCGCGCGGGTTTATGGGGCATGCAGCGGCTGTTTTTGCTGATGGACACGCAAAATATACCCCTCCCCCGCCCTCCCGTCCTGACCATTGCGCTGTGGCTGGTCGCTATCCCGTTCCTTTCCCCGCTCTTTTTGCCGAACCGAAAGGGGAAGCCGTGGTTGGGGCTGGGGCTTTTGGCGCTGAGTTTGGTGGTTTGGGTGGGGTGGGCGGTATTTTAGTGAAGACGACGGGCGGATGATATCCGCCCCTACGTCCCCTTCATCCGCCGTATCACTTCCTCCATTTTGGCGCGCTGGGCATCGTTTAGATGCGGGTAAATCTGCGCGTATGCGCTTTCCAATACACTTGGGCCGCCGGCGTCGCGAGCGCTATCCACGATGGCGTCCATCAGCTCCGATTCGCTCTTGCCCGCGTTTCGGGCCAAAATACTCTGCATTTCCCCTTGTGTCAGTTCCATAGGCACCTCCCAATATTTATAGCAATATATGCGGAACTGTGCATTTTTTGTACGAGAAGCATAGAATATAGCATGCCAGAGCACCCGCATTGCCATATTCCCGAGCTCACGCCCCTCAGCTGCGCGATTGCGCTGGGGGAATTTGTGCGCGCGGAGGTGGGCAAGCGCGGGGTACAGGAATTTGTGCACTGCATGTGCCGCTTTCTGCCCTTTGAATTGTGCGAACAGCTGGCCTGCCGCCTATCCTGTGAGCCGCCGCACCGCCCGCCCGAGCCGCATTGTGAGCACGCCCGCGGGCAACAGGAGCACGAACATCACAATCCGCCCCATGAACCGCCCAAGAAGAAGGAGATGAGCATGGAGCAGATGATGCAGATGATGCAGATGATGTCGGCGTTTAGGAAATGACTCAACTGCAACTCTTGTACAACCTGTATCCCCCGCTTAAATTGTATGTTTCAAATCCGTGTTGGGATAAGATGCGGGCGGCTATGTAGCTTCTTGTGCCGCTGTGGCAGTGGAGGTATACGGGGTTATCGGGGTTTAGGTCGCCTATGCGGGCGCGGAGTTCGTCGAGGGGGATGTTTGTGAAGCCTTCTATCATTCCGTTGGCCGCTTCACCCTTGGTGCGGACGTCGAGCAGGGTTGCACTGCCGTCGCGGGGGAGGGTGGCGACGTCGTGCCAATGAATTTGTTTTACTTTGCCCGTGAGGAGGTTTTCGATGACGAAGCCCGCCATATTGACCGGATCCTTGGCCGAGGAATAGGGCGGCGCGTAGCAGAGTTCCAACTGGGTGAGGTCGCGGGCGCTCATACCCGCGCGGATGGCCGTGGCCAGCACGTCGCAGCGCTTGTCCACGCCATAGTAGCCGACCATCTGCGCGCCGAGGATTCTGCCGCTCTCCTTCTCGAAAATGACTTTCAGGGCGTTGGAATTCGCACCGGGATAATAGCCCGCGTGGCCGGGCAGCCATAGGAAGACCTTGTCGTAATTCAGTTGCAGGCGGCGGGCCGTTTTTTCGTTGACGCCCGTCGCGGCGACCGTCAAGTCGAAGATTTTCAGGATGGCCGAGCCCTGCGTGCCGCTGTACGCCGAAGGGATGCCACAGATATTGTCGGCGGCGATACGGCCCTGTTTGTTCGCGGGGCCTGCGAGGGGGATGACGGCCTTTTGGCCCGTGACAAAATCCTCTGTCTCCACCGCGTCGCCCACAGCGTAGATATGGGCGTCGGAGCTACGCATATGGGCGTCCGTTACGATGCCGCCGCGCGGGCCTATGGAGAGCCCCGCTTCCTTGGCGAGTTTGTTTTCGGGGCGTACGCCTATTGCCATAATGGCCATATCCGCGTGGAGTTCGCCGTCCGTTATTTGGACGCGCAGGCCGTTTGCGTCTTCGGCGATGGATTGCACGGCGTTGCGCAGGTATAGCGATATGCCACAGCGGCGCACATAGTGGTGGACGTCACAGGCCATATCTATGTCGATCGGGGCGATCAGTTGGTCGGCCAGCTCTACGATGCTGACGGACAGGCCCGCGTTTTTCAGGTTTTCGGCCATTTCCACGCCGATATAGCCGCCGCCTATGACGACCGCGCTTTGGGGGGCGTGCGCCTGCATGTAGGCTTTGATGCGGTCGGTGTCGGCCATATTGCGCAGAGTGAAGACGCGGGGAAAGTCCGCGCCGGGTATGGGCGGACGGACGGGCTCCGCGCCGGGGGCGAGGAGGAGTTTGTCGTAGGGTTCGGTGTAGGTGGTGTTTGTGGTGCCGTCGCGTACCGTGACAGTTTTGGCTTCGGGGTTGATGGCGAGGGCTTCGGTTTTTACGCGCACATCGATGTTGAAGCGACTGCGGAAGCTCTGCGGGGTTTGCACGAGGAGATCATCCCTGTCCACGATTACGCTGCCGATATAATAGGGCAGACCGCAGTTGGCGAAGGAGATGTGTTCCCCCCGCTCGAAGAGGATGATTTCGGCGTGTTCATCCAACCTACGCAGACGGGCGGCGGCACTGGCGCCTCCGGCTACGCCGCCGATGATGAGGATTTTTGGCATGGTGGGCCTCCTTTGGGGGTTGGAGTGTGCTGGTTCGACGGGCGTATTGGTATCCGCCCCTACGGGTTGTTGGGTTGGCGGGGGTGGCGGAGAGGGCAAATGATTATTTACCCATACAGGGGTTTACAGGGCGATCCGGTGATTCGCGAGGGCGATGCTTGCGCAGTGTTCCAAGCTTTCCATACGGAAGAGGGCGCCAAATATGTCCTTGCCCAGCGTTACTGCGCCGTGGCGTTCCAATAGGATTGTGTTTGTGTTTTGCGCTGCCGTTGCCGCGCCGCGCGCGAGAGTTTCGCTGCCGAGCGGAGCGAATGGCGCGAGGGAAAGGTTTTGCAGGGCGTATTCGGCTTCGGGGAGCAGGGATAAGGTTTTTTCAAATGTGGGGAAATGCAGGGACCAGGCTATGGCCGTCGGCGGGTGGGCGTGGATAATGGCGGAGATGTCGGGTCTGGCCGCATAGATGGCGCGATGCATTTTCAGCTCGGAGCTGGCGGGTGCGCCTGCCAGCCATTTGCCGTTTTCGTCCAATATGGTCAATTGGTCGGGATCCATATAGCCCTTGCTGACGCCTGTGGGCGTAATGAGAAGCATGCCGTCGGGCAGGCGCGCGGAGATATTGCCGTCGCTGCCCGCGACAAGATTGTGCAGATAGAGCCGTCGCCCGGCTTCGCAGATTTGTTCGGCCAGAATTCTGAATGTTTCGATCATGGTTCCCTCTTTTTGTAGACGTTGTCCCAGAGCCCGTATTTGTCGGGGTTCAACAGCGCATGCATCATCTTTTCGCGCAGGTCGGGCATTGTTTTTTGGATGGTGCACATCAGTTCTTTCATCTCCTCGCGCTTGGTATGCCCGGCGACGTCGCAGTGCGGGGGGAGGATGGGCAGTTCGAGCTTTTGCGCCATACCGAGACAATAGGACTCGGGCAGGAGGATGAGCGGGCGTATAATGGTGACGCCGCTGCGCGAGAGGGGCGTGACCGGGGCAAAGGTGTGCAGGCGGCCCTCGTAGAGCAAGCTGAGCCAGAAGGTTTCCAGCACATCCTCGCGGTTGTGGCCCAGCGCGACCTTGTTGCAGCCGCGCGCCGCGGCCTCGCGGTTCAGCGCGCCGCGCCGCAGTTTGGCGCAGAGCTCACAGGGACTGCGCTCCTGTCTGTATTCAAACACGACTTTGCCGATATCACTATAATACACCTCGAAGGGGACGCCGATACGTTCGGCGTATGCACGGATGGCCGTATAGTCCTGCTTCTTCCAGCCCAAATCCAGCGCGATGGCGATGATTTCAAAACTGCGCTTGCTGAAGCGCTGATAGAGCTTCATCGCCTGCATCAGCAGCAGGGAATCCTTGCCGCCCGAGACGCCGATGCAGATTTTGTCGCCGTCCTCGATCATGGAAAAGCGCTCGTCGGCGCGGCGTATGCAACCCAGAACTGTTTTCACATGACCTCCTGCGTTTTTGCTTGCGCAGAGATTATACCATAAAATCAAGCAGGGCGCGATATATCGCGCCCCTACGGATTTACTAAATTCGGGATCAACCGCCGAGCAGCAGATCGAGGAGGGAACTGGGCTCTGTGGCGTCCGTCGGCCAGCCGGGCTTCGTGCCGTCGCCGGGCGGTTTTTCCTCGTCGTCATCGCCGAGCCAAATTGAGGAGTCGACCAATATGTCCGCACCGCGCAGCTTAATGATCTCTATTTTTGGAGTGTTGTATTGCAGCATAACACGTCTCCTATTCGTTATACGGGCTGGCGGGATCATAGGGATAGGAGAGGTTTCTGCTACGCTTGATCTCGGCAAACAGTATATTGTTGATCGAATTGTATTTCATTATACCCAAAATCCCGTCTTCTGACAAGGGTAAATATGTGGAATTTTCTCCAAGCAGCAGCGCTTCGACGAAGGGCATGAATGCGACGAACGCGCTCTGCATGGATGTGGGGGCATTGTCCAGCATTACGCAGTATTCGATGATATCGCCGTGGACGGAGAAGATTTTGACGTCTGTGCGGCCGCCCGCGCGCAGGGCATCCAACCAGGCCTGGGCATCTTTGGCCGTATCTAATTCTTCGGTCCAGGTGATGCTCCGGCCCGAATTGTTGTTCGTGCCATCGGAGCAGACGACGCGGCGCAGGGCATCTGTCCCCGTTGTCAGGTGGAGCAGACCGTTCGTGTAGGTCGTCAGCATCATATCATAGAAGCCGAAGATCAGGATATCGCCGGGCTTGAGCAGGGCCTGCAGCTCGCTCAAGCGCAGGGACGCGCCATAGCGCAGGGCGGAGGCGTCGGTTTTTGCCTGCGCGCCGAGGGTTGTAACGCTTATGGCGGGCAGGGGCGGCAACGGGTCTATGGGGCGGATTTCAAAGGCATCGCAAAAACCGCGCAGGCATTCGCGCCGCTCCTCGCCCGGTATGCCGATTTGGGGCGCGATCATTTCATACCACGCACCCCAGTCGTGGCCGAGGGCGGGGAGGATTTCCATCGCCGCATCGCCGCATTCGCAGGCAGTCGTCACCCTGCCCTCCTCTGTGCAGGTTGCGTGGATCATGATTTCCGTATAGTCGTGCTCGTGCGCGGGGAGGAGGGGGCGGGTCTCATAGGCTTCACAGTCTTCACGCAGGCAGTCGCGCCGCTCTACGTCTTCAGGCGGATAGACCTCGTACCATTCGCCCCAGTCGTGGCCGAGGGGATCGGTGGGCTCCCGCTGCTCTTCGCCGCATTCGCAGACCCATATGTTCCATCCGCCCTCCGTACAGGTCGCGGGTTCTTCGGAATCCCAAACGAAGTCGTGCTCGTGCGGTTCGGGCTCGTCCCAGGCGGCATAGACCGTTGCGGGAGCAAGGCGGGGGGCTTCAAAGTCCCAGGGTATGGTGCAGGCCGCGTCCGCATACCAGCCGAGGAAGGTGGCGACCTGCCTGGTGGGCGGGGTCGGCTCGGCATAGGCCGCGCCATATTGCACGGTGGCGCTGTGGTATATATTGGGCGTGCCGCAGTTCCAGTCGAATACGAGGTCGACGAGCCATTTGGCATAGAGGTTCGTGGGGTCACGCCCCGCGAGGTCATTGCCGAAATTCCAGGCCTGTCCGGTTGTGCAGGCGGCGTCCTTATACCAGCCCGCAAAGGTCCAGCCCTTGCCGTTGTCGGGATTGAGGGGCTCCTGGATCGTCGTACCCGCGGGCCAGGGTGTATATTGTTCGGTATAGTGCGTCAGATCGATATAGTACGCGCCGTTGCCCGTGCTGCCGTCGTTGCGATAGAAGACGACGAGCACCGTACCCACCAGCGCGCTCTGCCACTGGGCGTAGACCGGCAGCAGTTTTTTGCCCGCATCGTTCGGGTCGCTGACGAGGTATTGCGTGTAGGCCGTCACCTCCGTGTCGGAGAGGAAGACCGCGCCGGAGCCGTCAGGCGCGAGATTCCAGCCCATGAACACGAAGTCCTCCTTCACAGGACCCGTCGGATTGGCGGAATAGGGGACATAGACGACCATGCCGAAATAGTCCGTTTCCACCTCGATGGGACCATTCAGGCCGTTCGGGAGCTCGGCGATATAGTCCGGGTTCTCCTCGGGCCAGGCGCCGCTATTCGGGTGGAAGGCGACGGTATAGATATCGGGGATCGGCGTCCAGACCGCGTAGACATTGGTCTGGCCCAGAAAAATCAGCTCGCTCGCGGCGGGATGGAAGAAGGCCGCCGCGCGCTTGGGATCGCTTTGATAGCTCCAGCCGACGAAGACATAGCCCTCCTTCGTCGGCGGCGCGAAAGTCGCATAGTGCGCGCCCGGCACATGGTTGTCCACGACCGGGATGGCCAGGGTCAGTGATACGCCGTCCGTGAACAGGCCGCCCGTTTCGGGGGTCAGTTCATCCGCTTCATAGCCGTTGGCATAGAAGACGACGGAATATTCGTCGCCTGACGTCACATCCTTCTCCCAGATGGCATAGAGACGATTATAGGCCTCCGGAACCGTGCCGGGGAGGAGGTTTTCCGGCACGGCATAGTCGAGCAGGGAATAGCGGAGATTGCCGCCGGGCGTGATATTCTCGCCGCTGTAAGCGGCGCTCTGCGCGTCATAATTCACCCAATAGCCGAACGCGTCGGAGTCGGTGTTCCAGCCCTTGAACGTGTAGCCCGCAAGCATCGGCGCGGCGGGAAATGCGGGATATTTGATGCCGTCCGTGGCGGGCGGGCAGAGTATGCCGCCGAAGCTGCCCTGCGGCAGACCGATCAGGGCGTTGCCGTTCATATCCACGCTGTTTGGCAGGAATTGCAGCGCGTACTGCGCGGGCTCCCAGATGGCGTAGAGGTTCATATCCGCCGACAGCGAGATCGTCGTGATCAGGGCGCTTGCGCCATTATACGGATCCTCATAGCGCGTACCCGTGCCATTGGGGTTTGTGTCCCAGCCACGGAAGGCATAGCCCTGCCGCGTCGGCGCCATCGGCGAATAGTTTGTCTTACCGCCATTCGCGCCGAAAATTGCGTACAGGAGGGTGCCGTAGACCGGGGCAACGGGCGTACCCGTATATATGTTGTCGTAGAAATTTATTTTGTAGGGAATCTTGTTTCCCTGCACCACCAGCCACAGGGCATAGACCGTGGGTTCATCTCCATGCCCCGCCAAGGACGCTATGCCCGCTTGGTTGGGCGTCATCAATTCGCTGACCAGGTTGCTCCAAATGTGGAAATTCAGCTCGCCGATCGCGCCCGTAGAACCGTCGGAAAGCACTACAATGTTGGGATTGCTGCCCTTTCCGTATACCTGGAAAGTGGTTACCCACCCGCCAAATACATAGATGTTTTGGCCCGTCAGGGAGGGAAGCCCCGCCGTGCCGGGGTTGGGCGGCATGAAGGGAATGATGCCGTCATCCGATTCGATGTGCCAATAGTTGTTGTGGCCATCCTGTATATCCGAACCTGTCCATGTGCCGCCGCCGGGGTTGAAGTGGACGACGAGGTCCTCCACCACCTGTTCGCTGTCGTGGCTCTGCCACACCGCATAGACCGTTATGTTCGCGCCGATGGCCGCGGGTACGGTAAAGGGGGTGACGGGACCGATGAAGTCGCCGTTCTCGTCATAGGGGTTTGTCGTGCTCCAGCCCTCGAAGGTCCAGCTCTTGCCGTCCGCCGTGACGCGCTTTTTCGGGTTGGTCGCGGGATAGCGGTCCGCCGTCGCCTGCTTCGTCTGCACATCCTCCTTGAAGGGGATCGTGCGCGGGGCGGCCTCGGAGTCGCCGATGCTGTTGTCATAGGTCACGATAAAATATTCCGCGCCATCCGTGGAGATGGGCGGGATATTGGGCCAGGGGCCGTTCTCGATGCCGTCCATGCCGCAGATATCCGCGTTCAAGGTGTTGTCCTGCATGGCCGTGCCTGCGCAAAAATAGAAGGAGGTGGTCGGCGTGAGACAGAGTTCCGGCTTGCCCGCCTTGATGAGCGCGGCGTTGATATCCTCCAATGTGAATACAAAGCTGATGAAATAATCCTCGTTGCCGGAAAAGCCGTTGCTTCCGACACCCACCTCGATAAAGGAATAGTTCTCCCCCGCCCGCGGCTGATAGGAGGCGATGGGCTTTGTGACGCCCGCGTTGCTCGGGCCGGTGTTGGCCAGCGCGGGGTCGGCGAGGTAAATGCCCATGCGCCCGGAATTGCCCGTCGGGTTATAGGTACCCATGTAGAAATCCATCGCGCCGTCGCCGTCCACATCTATGCCCACATGCGCAAAGCGTTTGAATTGCAGGTTGGGCGCGGGGCTGTCTGTGCCGTCGACGCGTATGCGCACGGCGATTGCGTCGCCGCTCTCGCTGAACTGCATGTAGGCGGGCGGATATTCGGCGTTGCCAACGATATCCTGCGAAACCGAGGAACCACCCGTCTGCGCGTCCGCCTCGATATCGAAGATCGTACCCCCGCCAATGGGCCGCCACGCCGAGCAGTCGGGGTCGTCCAGATTTCCTGCAAAGCTGACGGCACGGCTCAGGACACCGAAAGGCAACGCGGCCGCACAGAGCAAGGCCGCCAGCAGCGCGCAGAGCGTGCGTCTCGTCTTTTTCAAAATAAACATACTGCTCTCCCTACAGAAAATGTTATATGTGGACACACTATACATAAAATATGTAGGCGCATTCGGGAATTCATGGTTTCTTTACGGAAAATAGCGGGTTTATTCATGTTTTTGCAGTATAAAAGGGGATTTTGGGGGACGGCGGTAATGTGTACGGCGCGCGGCATGCTGCCACTGCTAAATTTTTCTTGACAAGATTCCCAAGCTCTGTTATTGTAACCTATGAGTAATCATGTGCTGCCGCACGTGTTGGGATATAGATTTACAGAACTTTTTTTGAGCGGAGCGGACGTTTATCCGCAGGGCTCATATATACATCCGTTACGCAGGGCGTATTCTGTCTATTATTCCCGCGAACTGACGCGTCGTTTTGTTTGCATAACCGGGCAGCACGGCCCGGTTATATTATTGTTATAGATTCGGAGAGAAAAATTATGTTTGAAGGATTCTGGTGGATTTGGCTCATTGTTGCCGCCGTTGCGGCGATTGCCGCCTATGCCTGCGGGTTCTATTACCGCAAGAAGGTCGCCGAAGCCAAGATTGAAACCGCCGAGCAATCGGTGAAACGTCTCTATGAAGAGGCCCAGCGCAAGGCCGAAGAGATACGCAAAGAGAGGATATTGGAAGCCAAGGAGGAGGCCCTCCGAACCAAGACCGAAGCGGAGAAGGAAGTCCGTGAGCGCCGCGCCGAGGTACTGCGCGTCGAACGCCGTCTCGCCACGCGCGAGGAGAACCTCGACAAGAAACAGGAAGTCTTGGAGACGCGCGAAAACCGATCTAACGAGCGCCTGGCCGCGATAGACCGCGCGGAAGCCGAGATCAACGCCCTGCGCAACGAACAGCTGAAGCGTTTGGAGAGCATTTCGGGACTGACCCAGGAAGCCGCCAAGGAACTGCTGATTACCAGCGTGGAGCAGGAGGCCCACCGCGACGCGGCCATACTCGTCCGCGATATCGAGCAAAAGGCCAAGGAGGAGGCCGACAAGCGCGCGCGCAACATCGTTACATTGGCCATACAGCGCTGTGCCGCCGACCATGTGGCCGAGACCACGGTCTCCGTCGTACCCCTGCCGAACGACGATATGAAGGGCCGCATCATCGGCCGCGAGGGCCGCAATATCCGCGCGCTCGAGACGGCGACGGGCTGCGACCTGATCATCGACGATACGCCCGAAGCCGTCATACTCTCCGCCTTCGACCCGGTGCGCCGCGAGATCGCGCGCATCGCACTCGAAAAGCTGATCATGGACGGGCGCATACACCCCGCCCGCATCGAAGAGCTGGTGGAGAAGGCGCGCCGCGAGGTCGATACGCAGATCCGCGAAGCGGGCGAACAGACCGTGCTCGATTCCGGCGTGGGCGGTCTGCACCACGAGCTCGTGCGCCTGCTGGGCCGCATGCGCTATCGCACGAGCTACGGACAGAACGTATTGAAGCATTCCATCGAGGTCGCGCATCTGGCGGGCATCATGGCCGCCGAAGTGGGCGCGAATATCTCATTGGCCAAGCGCGCGGGCCTGCTGCACGACATCGGCAAGTCCATCGACCACGAGGTCGAGGGTACGCATACGCAGATCGGCGCGGATATCGCGAAGAAATACCGCGAGAGCAACCATGTTATCCACTGCATACTCGCGCACCACGGGGACATTGAGCCAAACAGCATCGAGGCCGTGCTGGTGCAGGCGGCGGACGCCATCTCGGCGGCCAGACCGGGCGCGCGGCGCGAGACGCTCGAGACCTATATCAAGCGTTTGGAGAAGCTCGAAGAGATCGCGAACAGCTTTGACGGCGTGGACACCACCTTCGCCATCCAGGCCGGGCGCGAGGTGCGCGTGGTCGTCAAGCCCGAGCGCGTGAGCGATGCGGATACGGCCCTCTTGGCCAAGGAGATCGCCAAGCGCATCGAAGCGGAATTAGAATATCCGGGGCAGATTAAAGTCAATGTGATCCGGGAAACAAGGACCGTGGACTTCGCGAAGTAAAGCCTATTGATTGCAACATACGGGTATGCACGGCATACCCTTTTTTTACAAGACATTTTGAATGGGGTATTGGTATGATTTTTCCGATCGCGGACGCGCACTGCGATTTTCTATACGGGGCGATGGAACACGGTTATGACTTAGGCAGCCAGCGGCGGGAGCAGGTGACGACCCTGAAGCATCTGCGCGGCGGGCATGTCGCGCTGCAATGCTTTGCGGTTTGGACGGACGAGAACCTGCGCTTGAGCCCGGAACTGCAGGCTCTTTCTATGATCGACGCCTATCACAGAATGCTGGAAAAATACGCGGACGACCTGACGCCCTTTTCGGCGGATTATACGCCGCAGAGCGGCAAGATCGCCACGCTGCTGACCATCGAGGGCGGGGAGTGCATAGCGGCCGGCAAGGCCGTATTGCGCAATTTCTATCGGCTGGGCGCGCGCGCGCTGGCCCTGACCTGGAACACGGACAACGAATTGGCCGGGGCCGCCGCGGGACGCAAACAGAAGGGACTCACTTCCCTTGGGCGGGAGATTTTGGCGGAGATGAACGCGATAGGCATGGCCTTGGACGTTTCGCATCTCTGCGACGAGGGGATTGAGGACGCCCTGCACCTGTCAAGCTTGCCCGTCTATGCTTCACACAGCAATGCCCGCACCCTCTGCGGCGCGAAACGCTGCATCAGCGACGAGCATATCGCGGCGATTGCCGCACGCGGCGGCGTGATCGGCGTCAATTTCTACGGCCCGCAATTGACGGGCAGCAAAGCCTGCGCCATCGCCGATATCGTGCGGCACATCCTGCACATGATACGCGTGGGGGGCGTGGGCTGCTGCTGTCTCGGCTCGGATTTCGACGGCATGACCTCCTATCCCAAGGATTTGAAGAACGCACTGGACTTTCACCGTCTTTGCCGCGCCTTGCAGGAAGCGGGACTGCGCGACGTGGATATCTATGCGATTGCGTATGGGAACTTGAGCGGGTATTTGAAGCGGTTTGTATAATGCGTATTTGTTATACGCAGGGCATTGAATAATCGAACGTTTTCGAGTATACTGTATGTGATATTGTGGGTGGGGTATATATATGGCGGAAAATGTACATAAAAAGGTGGCCGTGCTCTGTTGCGATGCGCCGACGCTCCTGACTTTGCGTTTGGACCTGCTGCGCGACTTTATGCGGGCGGGTTTGGAGACGACCGTGCTGGCACCAGCGGATCCGAAGACGGAGCGCGCGCTGCTGGCCGAGGGGCTGTCCTTCATCCCCGTACCCTTGGATCGCAACGGCACCAAGGTTTCGGCGGATATCAAGGCGGCGCGGGCGGTGAAGAAGGTGCTGCAGGCGCTGCAACCGGACCTGCTCTTCTGCTTCCACGCCAAGGCTGTGGTCTACGGACTGCCTGCGGCGAAGGTGGCGAAGGTTCCGGCGCGCTTCGCGCTGATCAACGGTTTGGGTTCCGTGCTGATGCACAGGGGGACGGATCTGCGCGGCAAGCTCTTGCGCCGCCTGCTGCTCTTTCAATATCGTTACGCGCTGAAGCGGGCGCGGACAGTCTTCTTTCAGAACCCGGACAACGCGAAGCTCTTTGTCGACGGCGGCATTGTGGATCCCGATAAGCTGCGCATTTTGAACGGCAGCGGGGTCAATTTGGAGAATTTTCTGCCGACGCCCCTGCCGAACGAAAAGCGTTTCCTCTTTGTGGGCCGCTTTTTGGCCGATAAGGGTCTGCCGGAGTTTTTGGAAGCGGCGCGGCGCCTGACGCGGGAGGGCCTGCCCGCGACCTTTGCGATGGCGGGCTATTATGACAGCAACCCGAGCGCGATGCAGCCCGAGGATGTGGAGCCCTATATCCGGGACGGCAGCGTGCAGTTTTTGGGCTTTTTGAAAGATATACGCCCCGCGCTCTGCGACTGTTATGCCTTTGTCCTCCCCTCCCACCACGAGGGTACGCCGCGCTCGGCATTGGAAGCGATGGCGACGGGACGGGCCATCATCACCACCGACGCGCCCGGCTGCCGCGAGACGGTACGCGACGGAAGGAACGGATTCCTGCTCCCCGTGGGCAATGTGGACGCCCTGGCCGACGCCATGCGCAAGCTGGCGGGCGACCGTGAATTAGCCAAGCGCATGGGCAAGCGCAGCCGCGAATACGCACAGGAACGCTTTGACGTGCGGGAAGTGAACCGGGTGATTTTGGAGGAACTATTGGGAACATAAAATCGTAGGGGCGGATATCATCCGCCCGTGTAGGGGCGAGGCATGCCTCGCCCGCGAAGAAAGAGGATATATAGTTTGGAACTATACGACCGTCTCATAGCCAAACAAGCAACCCTCTCTGTCATCGGCCTGGGCTATGTTGGGTTGCCTATCGCCGTCGCTTTTGCGAAGAAACTGCAAGTGATCGGCTATGACAGCAATACCGCGAAGGTGGCGCAATATATGGCCGGGCGCGACGCCACGGGCGAGGTGGGCGATGACGTTTTGGCGCAGAGCACACTGCGCTTTAGCGCGGATGCGACAGCGCTGGCGGAAGCGGAATTTCATATCGTCGCCGTGCCGACCCCTGTGTATGCCGACCACAGCCCCGATCTGCGACCCCTGCGCAGTGCGAGTGAGACCCTGGGCAAGTATTTACGGGCGGGGAGCATCGTGGTCTATGAGTCGACGGTCTATCCCGGCGTTACCGAGGAGATTTGCGTGCCTATTTTGGAGCGCGAGAGCAATCTGGTCTGCGGGCGCGACTTCTTTGTGGGTTATTCGCCCGAGCGCATCAATCCGGGCGATCGCGCGCACCGCTTGGAGAGCATCATCAAGATCGTATCGGGCATGGATGAAGCAACGCTGGATACCGTTGCGCGCGTCTATGAGCTGGTGGTCTACGCGGGCGTGCATCGTGCGCCCACGATACGCGTGGCCGAAGCAGCCAAGGTCATCGAAAACAGCCAGCGCGATATCAATATCGCCTTTATGAATGAGCTCTCCCTCATCTTTGACAGGATGGGGATCGATACAAAGGATGTGCTCGCCGCGGCTGGTACGAAGTGGAACTTCCTGCAATTCTATCCGGGGCTTGTCGGCGGCCACTGCATCGGCGTCGACCCCTATTATCTCACCTATAAGGCCGAGGAATTGGGCTATGCGAGCCAGGTGATACTCGCCGGGCGGCGCATCAACGACGGGATGGGGAAATATGTCGCGGAGCGCGTAATCGATGCGCTTTTTGCACAGGGCGTAAGCGTCGGCGAGGCGAAAATCGCCATCCTGGGCCTGACCTTTAAGGAGAACTGCCCCGACACGCGCAACACCCGCGTGACGGATATTATAGAAGAACTGCGTCGCCACGGCATCCGGCCGCCTGTCTGCGACCCTGTGGCCGACGCCGCCGAAGCGAGGGCGCATTACGGGCTGGAATTGGTGCCGTTGACCGCGATTGCGGATATGGACGCGGTGATTATCGCCGTGGCGCATGAGGCGTTCCGCGATCTGGACGCGGAAAAGCTGTCCGCGCTATATGGCCCGCGCTGCCGCCTGCTGGCGGATATCAAGGGCATTTTGAATCGCGGCGAGATGGAAGCCGCGGGCTATACCTATTGGAGATTGTGATGCAGCTGCCGAAATTGCCGAAAAATGCCCGCGTGCTCGTCACGGGCGGCGCGGGCTTCATAGGAAGCAACCTTGTGGAGACCCTGCTCCAAGAGGGCTATTTTGTACGCTGCTTAGACAATTTCTCCACGGGCAAGCGGGAGAATATCGCGGCCTTTACGGCGCATCCGCAGTTTGCGCTGATGGAGGGCGATATCCGGGACTTCGAGACCTGCCGCCGCGCCTGCGAGGGCATGGACTATGTCTCTCATCAGGCGGCCTGGGGCTCCGTGCCGCGCAGTGTGCAGCTGCCCCTGCTCTATGAGGAGATCAATATACGCGGTACGCTCCATATGCTCGAAGCGGCGCGGGAAGCGGGCGTGAAACGCTTTGTCTATGCGTCTTCCTCCTCGGTCTACGGCGATGCGCCGAAGCTGCCCAAGCGCGAAGGCGAAGAGGGGCGCCTGCTCTCGCCCTACGCGGTCACCAAGCGCGTGAACGAGGAATACGCGCGGCAATATACGCTGCACTATGGGCTGGAAACCGTGGGTCTGCGCTATTTCAACGTGTTCGGGCAGCGCCAGGACCCCGCAGGGGCATACGCCGCCGTAATCCCCAAATTCATCGCCCAACTGCTGCGCGGGGAGACGCCCACCATTGACGGCGACGGCACGCAGAGCCGCGACTTCACCTACGTGGACAACGCCGTGCAGGCGAATCTGGCGGCGCTGACCGCCCCTGCGTCCGCCTGCGGTCACGCCTATAACATCGCCTGCGGCGGGCGCGAGACCCTGCTCTCCGTCTACGCGGGCATCTGCAAGGCCCTCGGCGTAAACACCACGCCCCGCTTCGGCCCGCCGCGCGCCGGAGATATTCCGCACAGCAATGCGGATATTGCGAAAGCGAAGGAGACTTTGGGGTATGACCCGATATTTGGGTTTGCCGAGGGGATGGAGAGGGCGATTGCTTGGTATAGGGGGGATATGTGATGTTGTATGGAATAAAGGAAAGGCTGCGCAAATTGGCGGATACCCGTGTATCTTTTCGTTTGCATTATATGCGCATACGTAATTTCACCGCGCATCTGCTATGCGTGATGCCGGACACCAAATATGCCAAATGGATGTACAAGCGGTATACGGGTAAAAGCTTACATCTAGAAGATCCCCGCACCTTTGATGAGAAAATATGGTGGTTGAAACTGCATAATCGCAATCCTCTGCTCACGCACTGCGCGGACAAGGTTGCCGTGCGCGACTATGTGATAAACGCGGGCTTCGCGGATATTTTGGTTCCGACACTCGGTATATGGGAGCGTCCAAAGGATATAGATTTTGACACGTTCGCCGACGAAGCCATGGTCAAACCCAATGTTGGCAGCGGGGATAACTTCCTCTTCGCGAAGGGCGGAGAGCTGGATAACCCGCAAAAGCATCGCTATATGCGCAAGGTGATGGACTATGCTTTGCGACAGAAATATCACCTGATTTCCCGCGAGTGGCACTATAAAAATGTGCCACCGAAAATTATTGCCGAAGCTGTGCTGCGCGACAAGGATGGCAGACTGCCGCTGGATTACAAATTCTTCTGTTTCGGCGGGGAACCGCGCATCCTGACTTTGGATTTGGGTGTGTTGCACGAGGATGGCAGCCTGAATCATCATTATCGCCGCAATGTGTATGATATGAATTTTCAATTGCTCCCCATGCTCGAGACGCGGGAGAATTCGGATATGGCGGTCGAAAGGCCGGATAATTGGGAACGTATGATCAATATCTGCCGCGCGCTCTCCGCGCCCTTTCCCTTTTGCCGCGTCGACCTCTATAATTTGGAGGGAAAAATCTATTTCGGGGAGATTACTTTCTATCATGGTGGCGGCTGCAATGATATAAAGCCACCGGAATGGGATCTGCGCCTGGGCAGCTGGATAGATTTGAACAGTGAACACATAGTTTATAAGAGCGAAAGGAGAAAAAGTTATGCGAAAAAATGATAACCCTTCTGTCCGCGAGCTGCGAAAAAAACTGCGCAACAGGCAATGGATGGCATTACGCTCTGTTTTGCTTTCCGTTGTACCCGATGTTTTATATGCAAAATGGGTGTATTGGCGCACATGTAATAAAGAATTGCATCTGAAAGAACCGAAGACCTTTGACGATAAGCAGTGGTGGCTGAAGTTGAACAATAGAGATCCGCAATTGACGAGGTGCAGCGATAAGCTGGCCGTGCGGGACTATGTGGCAGAATGCGGTTTTGCGGATATTTTGGTTCCGTTGTACGGAATTTGGGATAGAGCACAAAATATAGATTTCAATGTTTTGAGCGAAGAAAGTATCCTAAAGTGCAACAAAGGTTCGGGTGGGAATATCTTTTTTCGTAAAGACGGAGAGTTGGATAATGAGACGGGGAGAGCACTGATTCGCCGCGCGCTTGCCTTTGAGAGCAGATGGAAATATCAATGGCTATCGCGAGAGTGGAACTATAAAAACATAGCGCCGCAGATTATAGCGGAGTGGATGTTGCGAGATAGCGCCGGGCATTGGCCTACAGATTACAAGTTCCTCTCTTTTGAAGGGGAAGTGCGCTTGGTCTGCGTAAAGGAGGACTCTTTTCATGCGAATGGAACCTATAACCGCAATTACACACTAGATTATTGCGACGCAGAACTGCACACGCTGCCTATAAGCGATATGGATCGCACCTCAGGCGTTGTGCACCCACAACCTGAGAACTATGCGCGAATGAAGGAAATTGCACAAAAACTAAGTGAGCCCTTTCCATTCTGCCGCGTGGATCTTTACAATGTGGATGGGAAAATCTATTTCGGGGAAATTACACTTTACCATTCCGGGGGTTGCAGGAATATACAACCGCCGGAGTGGGATTTGCGCATGGGCAGTTGGATTAATCTGAATAACCCGCATATCGTTTTGAGAGGAAAGCATGGCTGAGAAAATTTCCGTCATAATGGCTGCTTACAATGCCGAAGGAACCCTACGCGACGCGGTGGATTCCATCTTGGCGCAGAGTTATGCGGAAATTGAGTTTGTGATTTGCGATGACGCCAGCGTGGATGGTACTGGGGCGATACTCTGTGAATACAAAGAGAAGCACCCGGACAGATTTATCTTACTGCAAAACGCGGAGAACAAAAAGCTCGCTTTCAGCCTGAACCGCTGCTTGGAGCATTGCACGGGTAGTCTCATTGCGCGCATGGACGCGGACGATATTTCTGAGCCAACACGGTTGGAAAAACAGGTGACTTTTTTGGCCGAACATTCGAATCTGGATTTGGTTGGCACGGCCATGCAGCGTTTTTCGGAAGTCGGTTTGACTGATATTGTGTATGCATTGCCGGTACCGGACAAATTTACCTTGCGCAAACGCACTCCCTTCTTCCACGCGACGATTTTGACCTATAAGCGCGTGTACGACGCGCTCAGCGGTTATACCGTATTGCCGCGCACAGAGCGCGGGCAGGATTATGACCTTTGGGCGCGCTTCTTTCACGCCGGGTTCCAAGGGGCGAATTTAGCGGAGCCGCTCTACCGGGTACGAGAGGACGCAAACGCCATTGCACGGCGTTCTTTCCGCGTCCGTTGGCAGATTTGGCCCAGCATCGTTTTCGCGCACAAGTTGCTGGAATATCCACGGCTTTGGCTTTTGGCAGCTTTTATCGGAAATTCTGCAAAGAGTCTGACACCCTATTGGGTGCAACGCATATTCCGACGTATGCAGGCGGCGCGCTATCTGCGGCGCAAAAAAGGGGGTTAGCATGGTACAGTATTACTTGCTGATCGCGCTTGTCCTTTTCACCTGGCTGATTGTCGACAGGCAGTCGGGGGAGAGATTTATCCGTAGTAAACCCCTTGGCAAATCGCCCCTGATTGCAGTATTCCTTTTTCTCTCGCTCGCCATTGTGGCGGGGCTACGCTATCGCGTCGGTGTGGATTATCCACAATATGCCCTCAACTATGACGCGCATTATTCACCAGCAGGTTTTCTGGAAATCATTCGTGTGCAGGAACCGGGCATCTATGTGCTGGCAAAAATCGGAAAGCTGTTCTATGCTGACTATGCGTCTTTCTTTTTCGTGTCAGCACTTTTTACTATAGGACTTGTGGTTATCACCATCGGCAAATATTCCCCCGTCGTATGTCTAAGCATTTTACTCTATATGCTGATGGGCGGTTGGCATGTCACATTCAATGCCATACGCCAATGTGCGGCTGCCGCCGTTGTATTCGCAGGACATCGGCTGATTTTGGAGAGGAAATTCTGGAGGTACGCGATCGTCATCTTTTTTGGCGGGCTGTTTCACGTTTCTGCATGGCTCTTGATACTCCCCTATTTCTTTGCAGGCAAGAATTTAGATAAACGACAGTGGACAATTATAGCGATTATTGTCCTTGTTGGCATGCTCTCCTATGATCGCATTTTTAGTTTTGTGGATGAGGTGCGCGGGCAGGAAAACTATCTGTTGGGAGCTGGGGGCAACTATGCGACGAGGGTCGTGCAGCTTCCCCGCATTCTGGTTTCTTGGGCACCAATACTGCTCCTATACTTTTTTAAGGAGAGGAAGACATGGAGTGAATTGCCCCTTTGGGACACCGAAAAGGAGTTTTATGCAAATCTCACGCTCTTTAATGCCGCGCTGGTGACCGCCAGTATGAACAGCGCGTATTTCGCACGTATCGGCATATATACAAATTTGTATGCCGTCATCGGCATCCCACATATATTGGAACTCGCGCCCAATAAAAAGGTGCGCTCACTGGTAACCGCGCTTTGTGTTGCGCTATATATCGTATATTGGTTCGTCGAAGCGGGGGGTTTGCAGGAGTGGAAATGGATTTGGCAGCGATGAAGAAGGTTGCATTGATGACATTGCGGGAGGGCAGCAACTATGGCAATGCGCTGCAGCATGTCGCCATGGTGCTGCTTTTGCGCGATTTGGGCGTGGAAGTGGAGACCTTGCGGGATAGCACGGTCTGCGGGTTTGCCGATCCGCTGCCCAAGGAGTCATTGCGCCGACGTCTGCGACCCGGGCATATATGGGAGGTGTTGCGCTATCGCCTGCTGGCGGCGCGGCGACGGAAATGTAAGGCCTTGCAGACCGCGCGCAAGCAGCGTTTTGATGCGTTCTTGCAGGATTATGTTGTTGACAGTGAAGTTTCTTTGTCCAACGCGTCCTTTTCCGATTCGGATATGTTGCGCGTATATGCCGCGTTTGTCACGGGCTCGGATCAGGTTTGGAATCCTCTCTATACGCATACCTCCTCCGTTCGCTTTCTGCAATTCGCGCCGCAGGAACAACGCATCGCCTACGCGCCCAGTTTTGGGGTGCAGGAGATCCCGGAAATCCGAAAGGAACTTTACGCGAAGTGGATCGCCGATATCCCTCATCTGTCGGTGCGGGAGGAAAGCGGAGCGAGAATTATTGCGGAACTGACGGGGCGTCAGGCGCCCGTTGTGCTGGATCCGACCCTGTGCATAGACGCGGCGGTTTGGGAGCACATGGGCCGCGCGCCTGCAGACGTGCCGCAAAACCCCTATGTGTTGTGCTATTTTTTGGGCGAAATGACGCGGCAATACAGGCGCGATATACACAGGTTGGCGGCGCAACGGGGTTTGGAAATTATAGAGTTGCAAAATCCGAAGAAGTCGATAGAATATCAATACGATCCCGCGGAATTCCTTTGGCTCATAGCCCACGCCAATTTGTTCTGCACGGATTCTTTCCACGGCGTTGCCTTCTCTGTTTTGTTTCGCAAGCCATTTGCGGCGTTTGTTCGCGCGGAATCGGGGTATAAGAGCGATGACCGCATTGGAACCCTGTTGGGCAAGTTGAGCATAACGGGTGGGTATGTTGACAGAGGAAAATATGTTCCTCCAGATTATAGTGCTTTAGATGGAAAATTATTAACGGAAAGAGAAACTTCCATTGCGTTCTTGCGGGAAGCGATGGAAAAAGCACAAGGGGGGAGACCCAAATGAAAGGCATTATCCTCGCGGGAGGGGCGGGTACGCGGTTGTATCCGCTGACCTTGGTCACCAGCAAGCAACTCCTGCCCGTCTATGACAAGCCCATGATCTATTATCCGCTCTCCGTGCTGATGCTGGCGGGGATACGGGAGATTCTGATTATCTCCACGCCCGAGGACACGCCGCGCTTTGCGCAGCTACTGGGGGACGGCGCGGGCATGGGCGTTTCCCTGTCCTATGCCGTACAGAGTGCGCCCGGCGGGCTGGCGCAGGCCTTTCTCATTGGCGAGACGTTTGTGGGCGGCGACGCCTGCGCGATGGTGCTGGGGGACAATCTCTTTTATGGCAACGGACTGGGCGGCTATCTCCGGCAGGCGGCGCGGGATGCCGCGGATGGTATAGCCACCGTATTCGGCTATCATGTGCCGGATCCGCATCGCTTCGGCATTATGGAGTTGGATGCGGATGGCGCCGTGCTTTCCATAGAGGAAAAGCCCGCCGCGCCGAAGTCGAATCTCTGCGTGACGGGACTGTATTTTTACGATGCGCGGGTTTGCGAATTCGCGAAGGCATTGCGCCCGAGCGCGCGGGGGGAATTGGAGATTACCGATCTGAATCGGCTCTACTTAGAAGCGGGTGCGCTGCGGGCGCAACTGCTGCGGCGCGGTTTCGCGTGGCTCGATATGGGTACGGCGGATTCGCTCTGCGAAGCGGCCGACTTTGTGCGCATGGTGCAGAGCCGCCAGGGCATTCAGATTTCCGCGCCGGAGGAGATTGCGTTCCGCAACCGCTGGCTGACAAGCGGCGAACTGCTGGCGTCCGCCGGGCGCTATGGCAGCTCCCCCTACGGGCAGTATTTGATTCGAGTGGCGGAGGGAAGATAATGCGATACACGGAAACGGAATTGTCCGGGGTAATCCTGTTGGAACCCGCGCGCCACGGCGACTCCCGCGGCTGGTTTTGCGAGACCTATTCCAAGGCCAAGCTGGCTGAATGCGGCATCACCTGTGATTTTGTGCAGGACAATGAGAGTTTCACGGCCCAACGCGGCACCCTGCGCGGCCTGCATTTTCAGAATATCCCGGCGGCGCAGGCGAAGCTGGTGCGCGTACTGCGCGGCGAAGTGTATGACGTTGCCGTCGACCTGCGCCGCGGCTCGCCCAGGTTCGGCAAGTGGGTGCGGGTGCATCTGAGTGCGGAAAACGGGCGCCAGCTCTTTGTCCCCCGGGGCTTCGGGCACGGCTTTGTGACGCTGACCGATGCGGTGCTGTTCTCCTATAAGGTGGACAGCACCTATGCCCCCGCGTTAGACAGGGGCATACGTTTCAACGACCCGCTCTTTGACATCGACTGGGGTGTTGCGGAGCCGATCTTGTCTGAGAAGGATAAAAACGCGCCGTTCTTTGCGGATGGCGATTGTAATTTTGTGTATGGAGAGGAACTATGAAACTGCTTGTCACGGGCGGTGCGGGCTTTATCGGCTGCAATTTTATCTATTATATACTGGCCAAATACCCGGCGGATTCCCTCACCTGCGTGGACGCGCTGACCTATGCGGGCAATCTCGCGTCGCTGGAACGCGCGCGGGAGCACGCAAATTTTCGATTCTATAAGGCCGATGTGGCGAATCGAGCGGCGATTTTCGATATTTTTGAAGCGGAAAGGCCGGATGCGGTCATACACTTCGCGGCGGAGAGCCATGTCGACCGCTCCCTCATGGATCCCGGTATCTTTGTGCGGACGAATGTATTGGGTACACAGGTGCTGCTGGATGCCTGCCGTAGTTTTGGCAATATCCGCTTCCATCAGGTGGGCACGGATGAGGTGTACGGGGATTTGCCGTTGGATAGGCCCGATTTGAAGTTCACCGAATCCACGCCGCTCTCCCCCTCCTCCCCCTATTCGGCGAGCAAAGCAGCGGCGGATCTCTTAGCGCTGGCCTATGCGCGCACCTTTGCGCTGCCCGCCACCGTGTCGCGCTGCTCAAACAATTACGGGCCCTATCAATTCCCCGAGAAGCTGATACCCGTGATGATCACGCGCGCACTGGCCGATGAAACCCTGCCCATCTATGGCAAGGGGCAAAACGTGCGCGACTGGCTCTATGTGGAAGACCATTGCGCCGCGCTCGACGCCATTTTGCGGCGGGGCAGCATTGGCAAACTGTATAACATAGGCGGCAACGCGGAACGGTCGAACTTGAAGGTCGTACAAACCCTGTTGCGCACACTCGGCAAACCCGAGAACCTGATTCAGTATGTCACCGACCGCCCCGGCCACGATTTGCGCTATGCGATAGACGCGACCAAAATGCGGCGGGAGTTGGACTGGGAACCGCGCGTTGACTTTGATACAGGTCTGCGTCGGACCGTGGAATGGTATCTTGCCAATGCCGACTGGTGGCGGGAAATCTTAAGCGGCGAATATAAGTCATATTATGTAAGGAACTACGACGCGCGATGAGAATCTCCGCCTATATCCCCGCTTATAACGGCGAAAAATATATTGAGGAACAGTTGGAGAGCATACGCGCGCAGACGCGGCGCGTGGATGAGGTGTTTGTGCGCGATGACGGCAGCTCGGACGCGACGCGGGCGCTTGTTGCGGCGTTTATTGCGAAACATGGGTTGAAGGACTGGCACTTGTTGGAGGACCATGCCCATTTGGGTTTGGACGGCGGACACAGGGCGCTATGGGAACGCGTGAACGGCGATTTGGTGTTTGTGGTGGATCATGATGATATTTGGATGCCCGATAAGGTGGAAGTGATGGCGGCGCTGATGAAGCAGCGGCCGGAGCTGTCGCTCTTGATCGGCGGCTATGGGTATTGCGACGCGCATTCGGAGCCGTTTTGGCGGGAGAAATGGGATCGCGAAGATAATACTTTGCATCCCATACCGCTGACTGATTTTCTACCGCATTCGGTGCATCCGGGCTGCGCGTTCTGCGTGCGCGGGGATGTGATCCGAACGGCAAGAGAGCTGGGTTCGCCCGATTGCTGGCAAAGCATCGGGCAGGATTGGTTTTTAGCGGTGATGAGCTGCGCGATGGGCGGGGTCGAAAAACTGCGGCGCGTTACGTTTTTGCATCGCATCCATGGGCAGAATTCTTCCAGGGAGCGGGTTCGTTCCTCTACCGTGCAAGGGACGACGCCCACTTTGCGCCTGTCACGCTGGAAACAGGCCGCCGCCGCGCACAGGTGGTTTTTGGAGACGCCCACAATTGCCGCGCTTTTGACGGCAAAACAGGCGAAACAAATTGAACAAGCGGCTGCATATATTGAAAAGCGCATACGCTTGCAGGAGACGAGGAATCCTTTTCTTGCGATATCGCTCCTGTTTGACAGGCGGGCCTTCTTGCATACGCCCCGCTCCCTCAAGCGTAGGCTGCGGGACTATGCCGCGGATATTTCTTACACCTATGGCATCAACCCGAAGAAGAGGGTGTGCAAATGAGCGAACAACCCACGCTGTCCGTGATCGTACCCGTGTATAACCCCGGGCGTTATCTGCGTGCTTGCGTGGAGTCCGTTTTTGGGCAGAGCTTTTCGGATTGGGAACTGATTCTGGTGGACGACGGCAGCACGGACGGGAGCGGCGAAATTTGTCGCGAGTACACCGAGAGGGATGGGCGCGTGGTTTTTCGTTCCATCCCCAACAGCGGCGTCAGTGTTGCGCGGAACACAGGGCTCGAACTTGCGCGCGGACAGTGGCTGCACTTTCTGGATAGCGACGATTATCTGGAACCGGACGCATACGCGCATTTATTGCAAATTGCGGCGTCGCAAAATGCGGACGCAGTGGGTTTGGAACATTGGGTCAAGCGCGGCGGGACGGAAACTCTGCACGAACTGAACGCGGCGCAGTATGGATTGGTTGACGGCAGGGGTGCCGTGCAGGCGCTGTACCGCTGCTCACCCTTTGCCTGGGCGAAATTGTTTACCCGCGCGATAGTCGGCGATACGCGCTTTACCCCCGGTCTGGCGCGGGGCGAGGACACGGAATTTGCACGGCACGTGCTGATGCGCGCGGAACGCGTTTATTTGGACAGTCGTCCGCTCTATCACTATGTGCAGAGCGAGGACAGCGCGGTGCGCGGTGCTTTCCGCGCAAGCCAGCTGACCATGGTGGACAAGATCCAGGAATGGATTGCCGAACTACAAGAGTGGGACGCGGAAGCGGCGCAACTGCAACGCATGAGCGGCTTGCATTTTATGTGCAGTATCTATTTTGATATGTATGCCGATAAAAAGAATTGGAAGGCGAAGCGGCGCGAGGTCGCCGCAGCGTTTCGCAGGCTCTATCCACAGCGCGGGCGGGAACTGCGCTTCTCTGTCCGCGTGAAATTTCTGATTTTCTATATTTCCCCTCTGTTGTTTTGTCTGCTGCACAGGATTTTGCACAGGGATTTGGACGTATGAGTGCAGCGCTGATGCCCGAAGAGTTATATTTTCTCGTGCTGTTGCGGCATGGGTTGGCAGAGACTTGCCCACCCGCGCCGCCGTCGGCTCTGCGCGGGCGCGTGTTGTTTGACTTGGCACGGCGCCAGCATTTGGAGAGTCTCATCTTGCGGGCCTTGGAGCGGAGAGCGGATACGCCGACGAGCCTGCTGCACGCCTTGGAACAGGTGCGAGTCTTGGATATGGAGCGGGCGCGCTTGCAAACGGAGGCGGCGGAGAGGGTTTTGACTTTACTGCCGGACTGTCTTCCCCTGCGCGGGATCGTTCTGCGCGAACTGTATCCCGAGCCGCATCTGCGGCATATGACGGACTTGGATTTTTGGGTCGCGCACGAGGACTTGGCGCGGGCGACAGCATTGCTCTGTGCGGAGGGCTATAGTCTGTATGCGCAAAAGGCGGACGAGAGCGTGCTGACAGCGCCGCCCTGTCTCTGTGTGGAACTGCACGCTCGTTTGGACGGGATTCCGCGCGGGCGCGAGGACGGGATGCGGGCGCGGGCGGCGGACGGCAGGCTCCGCGCCGCCGATTTTTATGCCGCGCTGCTTACGCATTTCGCCAAACATCTGCGCGCGGCGGGCGCGGGCGCGCGCTTTATTCTGGATATCGGATTGTATGGCGGGGCATACGGCTCGTTTGCCGACACAGATTTGGCAAGGTCGGCGGAGACGCTGTACGCGGCATGGATGTCCGGCGTGGAGTTGGATACAACACAGCTTGCCTTCTCAAAATATCTGCTCAGCGGTACTGCCCTGGGCGGCTCTGTACAGCGGGAGACGAACGAACTCGCGCAGAGCGGCGGCAGACTGTCTCATTTTTTGCGCCTGCTCGGCAGACCACGTTATATTTTTTCGCGCCTGTTCGCCAAAGACAGCCGCGCAAGACTGCGCCTGCGGGACAACCTTTCGGTATCCAAGGCAGAGATGCGCGAACGGCGGAAATTGTTTCAGGATTTGGGTTTATAGATAGCCACGCGCGGGCGGTTCTCTAAGTCATTTATGATTTCACAATCTTCAAATAGAGCGCGTATGGCTTCCGCCTGTGTTGCGCCGATTTCCATATACAGCGCGCCACCCGGCGCGAGGTGGGCGGGGGCGTCTTGCCGCAGTTGGCGATAGGAATCGAGCCCGTCCGCGCCGCCATACAGGGCCATACGCGGTTCAAACTCTAATTCTTTCTGTAAACTAAGCAAATCCGCATCCGACAGATAGGGCGGATTGCATAATATTGCGTCGAAGCGTTCGGTGATATTTTCGAACAGATCGCATAGCACAAAGCGTCCGGGTATCCCGTGGTGTACGGCGTTTTTTTGCGCGAGTGCGAGGGCGTCGGCGCTGAGATCGGCGAAGCGCATATCGCATTCCAGCTTTTTGGCGACGGCGATACCGATACAGCCCGTGCCGCAACAGAGATCCAATATGCGCAGGGGTTCGGCGGGTATGGTGCGGGATAAGAAGGTTTCGACCAGGAACTCCGACTCGGGGCGCGGGATCAGGGCGGCGGGACTGACGAAAAAGTCCAAGCCATAGAAGGCCCAGCGGCCTATGATATATTGCAGGGGCTCGCCCTTGGCGCGCCTTGCGACACAGAGCAGCAGCGCGCGCCATTGCGCGTCGTTGACTTCGGGCGCGTCGTCACAGATATGGGATAGCAACTGCGCCGCTTCAAAGCCGCAGTCCGCCCCAACGCGGGGTCGCAACAGACCGCGCAGGGAGAGATAGGCGTTATGGCGTTTCAGCATCGGCGTCAATGTCGTCCCCAACAGGCTTGCCATCCCTTGCCAGCTTAAACGCGGTGATCGCGACCTCGAGCATCCCCTCGTCCGGTTCGGCGGTGGTCAGCCGCTGCAAAGCCAGGCCCGGCGCGCGGACGATGCGGCAGATGATATTGTCGCTCTTCGCGGCCAATTTCAGCACTTCATAGGACAGGCCCGCTACAACGGGGATAAAGACGAGCCGCGACGCGATGCGCAGGAACAATAGCTCCTTGGGGACATTGATGCAGGCGAAGAAGAGGATGGAAACCGCCATCACGAGGAACATATAATTGGTGCCGCAGCGCGGGTGCAGGCGGCGGCAGCTTGCGGCGTTCTCGGGCGT
>Ga0123353_10000261_pt1 | contig 66716 bp, 58 predicted proteins | sample TergutLab28metaG_3_FD_92763 | JGI IMG/M metagenome (GOLD analysis project Ga0123353, IMG submission 92763) | Labiotermes labralis P3 segment gut microbial communities from Petit-Saut dam, French Guiana - Lab288 P3 | ecosystem: Host-associated > Arthropoda: Insects > Digestive system > Gut ... | reverse complement strand
CAAGCACCCCAAAGCAAATAAACAGCATATCCTTGGTAAGAAAAGTCCCAAACGCAAAATGACCCTTCGTAAAATGGGTATGGTGGACAAAACCAACGAAGCGGCTGTAAAGCAAATGATGCCTTACGCATAGGAGGATTTTTTTATGGCAAGGATAAAAGGCGCGTTAGGCGCGAAGAAAAAGCATAAGCGCACGCTCAAATTGGCCAAAGGCTATGTAGGCGCAAGAAGCAAACAATACCGCACCGCCAAGCAAGCCGTGATGAGGGCGATGGCGTCCATGTTCGTGGGGCGCAAGCAAACCAAGCGCGAATACCGCCGCTTGTGGATTACCCGCATCAACGCGGCCGCCAGACAGCATGATTTGAGCTACAGCCAATTCATGCACGGCTTAAAGACGGCGGGTGTGGATATCAACCGCAAAATGCTCGCGGAATTGGCTGTAAACGATGCGGCGGCGTTTTCAAAATTGGCAAAGGTAGCCACGGGTGTATAAATCCTCAATTTTTTACAGATAATATGAACTGATGAGAAAATGTCAGTTTATATGAAACGAGGAGGAAATACATTGAAAGCAACCGGAATCGTGAGAAGGATAGACGACTTGGGCAGGGTCGTAATCCCTAAGGAAATACGCAGAACACTCCGCATACGTGAAGGGGACCCCTTGGAAATCTTCACCGACAGGGAAGGGGAAATCATCCTCAAGAAATATTCACCCATCGGGGAACTGGGTAATTTTGCGAAGGAATACGCCGAAAGCCTTGCCCATTCGTCCGGGCATATCACCTGTATCGTGGACAAAGACCAAATCATCGCCGTATCGGGCGGCGCGCGCAAGGAATTTTTGGATAAGAGCATTTCGCCCGCGCTCGAGCGTACGATCAACCAACGCAGCGTACTCTCCGCCACCCGTAACGACAACAATTTCGTGCCGATATTGGAAGAGGACGACCCTTCTACGTATTCGAACGAATATATCGCGCCGATCATCGCCGAAGGTGACGTGTTGGGCGCAATCGTGTTCCTTTCGCCGGATAAGAAAATGGGTGAAGTGGAAGGCAAACTGGCACTAACGGCGGCGGGGTTCCTAGGTAAACAGATGGAGCAGTGAAAATGGACGAATTGAATACGATATTGGAAACGCTGTTGGGTGACGAGGGTTGCCCATGGGATAGGGCGCAGACTCATGAGAGTTTGCGTCCTAATTTGTTGGAGGAAGCCAACGAGGTCATCGAGGCGATCGATAACGGTGATATGGACGCGTTGCAAGAGGAATTGGGCGACGTTTTATTGCAGGTCGCCTTCCATGCGAAGCTGGCGGAACGCGCGGGAGTTTTTAACATAAACGATGTGGTCAGCGGATTGTGCGGGAAGCTCGTGCGCCGCCATCCGCACGTATTCGGGGGCGAAAAAGCGGCCGACGCGGAGGAAGCGCTGCGCATTTGGGAGAAGAACAAACTGATGGAGAAGAAAAAGTAACCGTTCGTGCAAAAATTTGTTGATTTTCCTTGACAAACCCGATGGAAGCGATTATAACTACCACAATTAAGCGAAGCCGGCGAAGGTTTTCGCAGTTTATTATCAAAGGAGGAATTTGAAATGAACAAGACGGAACTCATCGCGGCGATCGCGGCTAAATCCGACTTAACCAAGAAAGATGCCGAAAAGGCGCTTTCCGCATTCGAATGCACGATTACCGAGGCGCTCGTGGCCGGTAACAAGGTCCAACTCGTAGGCTTCGGCACATTCGATGTAGCCGAAAGGGCAGAGCGCGATGGCCGCAACCCCCAAACAGGCGCGAAGATGAAAATCGCCGCCTCCAAGGCACCCCGTTTCAAAGTTGGCAAGAAATTGCGTGACGCGGTAAACAAGTAAGCCTGTAAGTTAAAAAGCACTAAATATTACTTTTCCGTTGCATATATTGTGCAACGGTTTTTTTTTGTGTAAGATGCCTGTGGAAACGACAAAATCCAACATCCGGGGGCATTTATCGTGAAAAATTTTACATATAGGTTCATAGCGGCCATACTTATTTTTGCGGTATCGCCGTTTTTTAATACGCAGATACAAGCGTCCGTCATACGGCCCGTACAACTTATCGTGGACGGGACCGTGCTGAGCTGGCAATTCGTGCAGCCGGTACAGCAAAACGGGCGTATCTTCGTACCCGCGCGGGAATTTACCGAGCAGATCGGCGGTCAAGTGGGCTGGCATTCGGCTAATCGGCAAGCCACGCTTTTCTATAAGGATGACGTGTTGGTGCTGACGTTGGGCCTGACCGCCGCCAATTTAAACGGACGGCGTGTTACATCGGAATATGCGCCCTTTGAAGTGGACGGGCGTATGATGGTACCCGTGCGCTTTGTGGCGGAGATATTCGGGTTTGACGTGGCTTGGTGCGGCACACGCGTGGCGGCGATACTAAGCTCCCCCGCGGAGCCGGAACCGACCCCAACTCCAACTCCAACCCCGGAACCGACTTCAACCCCGGAGCCGACCCCAACCCCGGAACCCACCCCGGAACCTTCATCCGAACCGATAACCGACCCCGAGCCGACATCCACCCCTTTGGCGGAAATTCCCATACCCACGCTGCCCCCGAACGGCAACGGTAACGGTAACGGTAACGGATACACGGCCATCGATGTTTCCACCTCGGAAATCCTGTTCGAGCCCCACCCCGAAACGACGATAACGGATCTGTTGACACCCGCGCAAACGGGTTCGTCTGCGTATATGGTGCAGGCATTCTCCGCCATATCCGACGTTACTTATTTTATGCTGCCCGATAATCGGTTGGTCATTGATATACATAATACGCTCTCCGCCATCGAGGGGCCGTTCTTCGTATGCGAAACGTTGCCGATCAGCGGCATCCGCTCGTCACAATTCTCCCGTTCGCCCAATATCACGCGCTTGGTCTTTGATATCATCGGCGCGGCGGAATACGCCGTATCGTTGTCGGCGGACAGGCGCTTGCTTACGGTTTCGTTCGGCGCCAACCGAATCACCGATGTGAATGTATTAACTGACGGGGGTACGGATTCATTGGTGATCCAAGGCGACCTGTCGCCTTCGGTACGGTATTCCGTGGATGCCGTCAACCATCGGTTGGTTGTTGATATCGACAATGCCGCCTTATATGACATAAATGAATGGACGGATATCGTTGACGCGGTATTCGTTTCCCACATGGTAACAGGCCAACACAATGAAGGTTCGGCCTATGTCCACGTTTATTTTAAGGAAGACGCCGCACTCCCCGAAGCGACCTTACTCAACCACGGGGCAGGTGCCGTCAGGATTATGCTCCATACCTCGATTGCGGGTGTATCGTACCAACCCGCCGTACGGGCGGTGCGTTTTTGCCGCGCCGACGGTTTTACGATGGACGTGAGCCAAATCCTGCGCTTTGACGAATACCTGCGCAACCGCTATACGATGGTACTGCCCCCGGAAGCCTCATCGCTGGGGCAGGGGTTGACACCCGTGGGCGACGGTTTTATCGATTCGTTTATGCTGGCGCGGGACGTAAACGGCAATATCCAATTAATCATGGAAACGGCGCGGACATTAACCTTTGAGGTATACGAAACCGAGGAAGCGTATTACGTGATGGCGCGTTTGCCGAAGGAAGCGTATTCGCTGGTCGTGGTTATCGACCCCGGCCATGGCGGCAACGACCCGGGCGTGGTACGCAACGGCATCCGTGAAAAGGAATTGGTGATGGCCGTTTCAAACAAGGTCGCGGCGTTGTTAAGCCAACATCCCTACATCGGCGTGTATATGACACGCCAAGAGGATACGAACCCCGGCATTTTTTGGCGCGCGGAGTTCGCGGGGGCGTTTGCGGATATTTTAATAAGCGTACACGCAAACGGTTTCACCAACACCGCCATCCACGGCATAGAAACGCATTACGCGATCAGCGCAGCGGAAGCGGGCTTAACCTTTAACAGCCGCGACCTCGCGCAAATAGTGCAACGTAATAAGATCACGCAAACCGGTTCGCACAACCGGGGTTTATTTAATACCCCCGGGTTTGTGGTGATCCGTGAAGCGGGTATCCCCGCGGTACTTTCCGAAATGGGTTTCCTTTCCAACGCCGCCGAAGCCGCGAGGCTGGCTACGAGCGCATACCAATGGCAGATCGCGTTCGGGCTGTACAACGCGATATTGGAAACGCACGGGATTATCGGCCGCTAGACTAACGAAGCGACAAAACGATACGGGCCGCTAGGCGACCGGGCTCGGCGGGATCGTATAGGATTCCGAAAAATAAGGGCAATCCACGTCGTAAGCGCGGGTATTGGACGTAAACGCCGGGAGCTCGCGCAGGTTGCACTTACCGTCCTGCTGGTAGAAGCACATATGCGTGCAATTGATGTCCATAAAAATCCTCCTTCTCAAATGGGGATTTTTTTAGTATGCGCCGTGCGCGGGATTGTATGCTATACTTGCGGACAGGTTTAACCCATTATTTCCATAAAAGGAGCGCGTTCTGTATGGAGGCTGCGGCAACGAAAAAAAGGTCATGGATTCCCTTCAAGAATGACTTGACCAAAGAAGAGTTCAGCTGGGTACTGTACGATTGGTCCAGCCAATCCTATGTAATGATCGTTATGACGGTTATCTTCTCATTGTTTTTCATGCGGGCGGCGGATACCGCGGGCGTCAGCGAAGCGACCGCAACGGGTTATTACGGCCTGTCGAACACCGTAAGCATGATCATCGCAGGGTTGCTTGCGCCGATAATCGGTACGCTTTCGGGTTACAAGGGTAAAAAGAAGCTCATATTCACGTTTTTTGCGGGTATGGGATTGGTCAGTACGTTTGCGTTGGCGTTTATCCCCGAGCAATGGTGGTTCTTGATTTTGGTCGTATTCGTTATTTCGTCCGTAGGGTATGCGGGTAATACGAAGGTGTACGATACCTTTTTGGTGGACGTGACCGACAACAAACGCATGAACTGGGTATCCAGTTTGGGCTTCGCCTTCGGTTACATAGGCGGGGCATTACCTTTTATATTAAGCATCCCGTTGGTGATTCTGGTCCAATTGGGTGTCATCGATATGGACATCATGTTGGCGTACCGTATCGCGTTCATCATCGCCGTAGCATGGTGGATTATCTTTATGGGTCCGTTCATGAAGAACGTACACCAAAAATACGGCGGCGAAGTGGAACCCCAATACGTACGCAAGAGCTTCGTGCGGATTTGGACGATCGGTAAGGAGATTTCCAAGCAAAAATACCTGCTGCTTTTCCTCGCGGCATTTTTCCTGTATTCCGACGGCGTGGGCTCCATCATCCGCATGGCGATCGCGTACGGCGTTTCCATCGGAATCACCGACATGACGTTGATCATCGTATTGTTGGTGACGCAGTTCGTCGCCATGCCCTGCGCGATCATATACGGTAAGCTGTCACAAAAATACGGCGCGAAGACCATGATCTACGTCGCCATATTTACGTACTGCTTGGTTTGCTCGATCGCCCTCTTCATGAACCCCGCGCGCTCGGACCAAACCCTCACGATTATGTTTTGGGCGTTGGCGATGCTTGTCGGGACGGCGCAAGGCGGCATACAAGCGTTGAGCCGTTCGTATTTCGCCCGTATCATCCCCAAGGACAAGTCCAACGAATATTTCGGCTTTTACAACGTGTGCAGCCGTTTCGCTTCAGTATTGGGTACGGCGATCATGGCCACCGTAGCGTTAATCACGGAGCAAACGCATTACGGTATCGCGGGGATTTCCGTGTTGTTTATCGCGGCGGCGATTATATTCAGGCACGTGCCGAGCGATAAACCGGGTGCCGAAGCCGTGGAAAATAACTAAGCTATTACGTCATCCTCTCCCCACATGCATTACCCCTTGCAAGGGGCGGTAAGTGGACGTATTTACCTTCACGCGCTCAACGGCGTTGCCGTTTATGTATACATGCTTAAAGACATCATACGTATAACCCGTGATTGCTTCCAGCATAATCACGCGTTCCCCCGGTTCGAGGGTGGCGTCCGTGACTTCCCTGTACGGTTCGGGTTCGGCGACTTTCGTGCGCTCGTTGGTAAAACGTATCGTGCGATCGGTGGGCCGCGCCTCAAAGCCGTGCAGAGCGACGTACAAACGGCCGCCGCCCACTTCCGTGGTAATAAGGATCGGGAACGCCGAATCGTTGCGGAACTTCAAGTCATACCAATCACCCGCCAACGTCGCGTCGAAGCCGAAGTCGGCGTAGCTAACCCGCGCGGAATGGTTGTGCCGCTGCACCACGGAAAGTTCTGCCCGCAGTACGGCGTTATACAGGGTTGTGGCTACTTGGCATACGCCGCCGCCGATATCCTCCATCGGCTCGCCGTTGACCAATACCAACGCGGCTTCATACCCGCTGTTGGGCAAATATGCGCCGATAACCGTCCCCGCGGAAAAAATTTCCCCCGGGAGTATTACTTGGTTGTGGATACGCCGCGCCGCGCGTTGGATATTACGCGTACGCGCTTCATTAAAGCCGCCGTTGTACGGCGTCCGATACGAACCCAAAACCGAAACGGTGAAATCCAAATCGGCTTGCGTATACCGCGGCGGGAGGATACGAACCGTCAACGCAACCGTCCCCTCGGTTAGCTGTGATAAAAGGGATGCCGTTTCCTCGACGGCCAACGCCACGTCAATAGCTTGCCCCGCGCTCTCAGGTAGGATGATGATCCGCCCGTTCTCCATGGAATGCCGCGCATTGACGGGTGGACGATGTAATTTTTCACCAAGGGCCCGCATTTCGTTTTCCACCTTAGCCGTGTCAAAAAGGAAAAGCGGGGGGACGGTAATTTCATACGGACGCCCCAGCCAACGTTTTATCCTGCGCCACAAGTCGCGTGATTGGCTGTAATGCAGTGCTTCTTCCACCACTCCCGTAAAATCGAACCGCGCCCCAAAGTCCTCGAAGCCGCGTTCGGCCGCTTCTTCCCCGTTTAAAGTGTAACGGATACGCAGTGGGGTAAGCTCCGGTTGGTAGCGGTCATGCAGCGCTTCAATGGCCCCGTCAAGGGTCATCCCCCCCACGGGTACGCCGTGTATCGTTATATGTATGTAAATCTTATCCGTATCGGCAGGCGGGTTTATCAATATGATTAAAGTTAATAAGCCCGTGACCAATAAAAAAACCACGAATACGATAACCCTTTGACGGGTCAAATGAATACGTAGCAAATAAAACACCCCGCGATCCATAGTAGTAAACTATATTATCGCGGGGTGCGGATTAGGACTGTTTGCGTGGTTTACTTGAAGATTTGCCCCCAAACCACTTCGCCGAGGATGGGCATTTTAAACGTCGTACCTGAAAATGCCTTGTACATGAGGAACAGCTTGGTGGCGAAGAGGATGAACCCGCCTACCCAAAATACCGGGCTGAGTACGATGCCGAGCAGCCACCCGAGCAACGGGATCGCGAACACGATGTTAAACACCAAGTTGACGATCGCGCCGGCTACGTAGAGGAACAGGAACCATAACGTGGACTGCAATGCGTGGAAACGTACGAATTTATTTTCGCGCTCAAGTATCAGCACGACTACGCCGGAGAAAGCACCGAACAGGTAGCTTAACGCGGCGGCGATATTTTCGTTTAGGCCGAAAATTGATTTGTTTGCCATGTGACTTACCTCCTTTTTTTATTGCGGATTTGAAAACAGATACGCAATCCAATCGGGTAAAGTCTGTTTATTGGCCCAAGTTGCCAAGCATATCCTGCACGCGGGTGCGGCGGCTGCCCCAAGGGTTGGACGGGAAAGCGGCATAACCCTCCAACGTTACGAGCAACGAAAGGACGGAGATCGCTTCGGCTTCGCGGCCCGTCGCACGGTAATAAAGCGTACCCAAATGGTACAGTACATGGGGGTATTGGGGGTTATAGGGGACGATAAAACGCATTGCGTCTTCCAGTTGGTTTAACGCGAAGCCGTAATCCCCCGCGTTAAACGCGTTAATGCCTTCATTCGCGTAATGGGTGGCTAACAGGGGGAAGGCCGTTTCGTTGATATGGTTGGCAATCGACACGGTATCGAAGGGCAGGTCGTCCAGCGGCGTGATTTCCAATAAACCCACGGCGGCGCGCATGTCCTCGATGGTACCCGCGCGGAAACGTTCGTTGGCTACATATACATTGACCGCACGGTTGGCATGGTTGATTTGGGTTTGCATTTCCTCCACCGCATGATCGTGGCCTTTGATCTGCTCCCTAAAACGGGTTTCGTTTTCGATGTAGGCATCGATTTCCGCTTGGCGTGCAGCTGTGGCCGCTTCGACTTGGCGGTTCGCGTTCTGCATCGCTATCGTGTGCTCGCGTTGCAAGGCAGGTATATACAAAAAGATACCGACGCCCATCATCACGGCCGCGCCCACGATAAACGAAAGGATCCCCACGAAGTGGAAGTGGGAGGATTTGCTTTCCTTGATGGTTACGGTTTTGAAGGGACCGGTATCGGAGGGCTTGTCCTGAGTTGCGCCGGGTTGCGCGGGTTGTTTGATGATCGTACGGGTGCGGGTTTCGGGCCGGGGGCGCGTCGGGTTAAGAATGGCGTGGTAACGCAGGGCAATCGGGTTGCGTACGTCGATGGCGAATACACGCTCCATCGTGGCGTTGGCTTGCTGGCGGTTACGCTGTTGTAAATAACAAAGGGTAAGCAGGTTTAGCGAATCCACAAAGCGCGGGTTGTATTCCAGCGATTTTTTTAATTGGATGACCGCCAAGTCATCGCTTTTTTGCTTGACGAAATCAAGCGCACGGTTGTAAAGCACGACCGCTTCGTTTAAGCGTTCGAAGTCGCGGGTGTTGTTAGTTAATTTGTCGATGTAATTATTGGCGGGGTTGTTTTCCCGCAAATGGGAGCGGCTGATGATCCAATGCTTAAGAGCTTCGCCGATGTGTCCGATTTCAAATAAAGCGAGCCCGAGCAGATTGCGGGCGCGGATGTTGTGTTTATTGATGGAAACGCTGCGGTGCAGTTCCTGTATGCCGTTGGTAAAATCCATGGAATGCAACCGTGACAGGCCCTTGTTATACAGCCTGTCCGACAAGCGTTCGGTACCTTTAAAGAGCACCGCGTCTATTTGGCAATGGGGGCATTGGTTGCCCGCATCATAGGTCTTGCCGCAATTGGGGCAACGCATGATAAGGGCTCCTTTATTCTTTTGCGGGGGTGGGGGTTGGTTTTTCCTTCTCGGAAGGGGCAGCCGATGCGATAACGGTCGGTGCCGTGGTAGATATATATTGCAGTAAATCCATTATATCGGTAATCTCGTCGCGCATGGCGTCCTCAAGCTCTTCAGCCGTGCGGATGGGTCTGTATCTGCTTAGTTCTTCCTTAAAATCGAACATGGGAATCATCCTCTTCGGTTCGTATTCCTATAATATTATATCGTATTCGTCAAATGACGCAAGGTGTAATTAAAGCGAAATATTTATCGAAAAACGTTCCAACCACGCATTGATTCCGAGAAAATAAGCGAGGGTTTGCGGGGATGCCAACGATTTTACGCGTTCGCGGTCAACGATCTCAAACAGGGGTGAATTCGGGGTATTTATCATTTCACGCATCATATCCTGCAGCTTACGGAGGAATGACGGGTTAGGGGTTGCGGGGGTCGGGGGATCGGCCTTGATTCCTTTAAACGCTTCGCGCAGCAGACCTTTATCGTTGTCCCCGTGGTTTTTCATTGCCCACGGGACGTTATACATATAATCCGCCAATCGATGATCGAGGAAGGGGAGGCGGACGGTTAACCCAACGGCGTCGGACATACGCTCGATGCGAGTAAGGAGGATCGGTAAATACCATTGGAGGGTGAGGCAGGTCATTTGCCGAATGCGCTTGTCCGTCGGTTCGTCGTCGTAGCGTACGGATGCGGCGTTTATCGTTTCGTCGAAACGGGCGCGTACGTATTCCTCCGGGTCGATCCGCCCGAGTGCGCCGTGGCGTATAAAGGGTAATCGCTGCCGTACGGATGCGCTCCATTTATCGTTTGTATACCACGGATGGCTGCCGAATATTGTATCTGCTCCTTCGCCTGACAATACGGCGGGTGAAGCCTCACGCAATTGCTTGCAACGTAACCAAAATACCGCGTCGGCATCACAAGCGGGGAAGCCGAGCGCTTCCGTCGCGGGGGTTAATGCATCAGCCCATTCGTCCGAGCAAACGGCATCCTGCGCAGATACCGTTCGGACACCCGCCAATGAAGCCAAAATACTTGATTCCGGTTCGCCGGTACCTATTACGTATTTTCCGCCGCTTTGCGTCTGGCTTTTTACGGCATCAGCCAGCAACCCGCGTACCGTTTTTACGGTCGTCGCCAAATCATCCGCTCGGGGTTTGGCTTGGGGTCTCCAATAACATTTAATTTGCGGCGTATTTCCCGTGCGGTAAACCAAACAATGCCCGGGCCTTAACTCGTTTATACCCTTAAGGATACCGCAGCCGGGGGTGCGGTATGGCCCGAGGAGCATCAATTCGGCAACGCCTTGCTGCGTTAGCGTGGGTTTGATGCCGGGATGGCACAATATCGTCTTGATCGATGAAGCGAATATCAAACCGTTTATGCCCATACCGTAGAGCAGGGGTTTATACCCCATCCTGTCGCGCGCGAGGGTTAGTCGTTCCCCGTCCCATATGGCAAACGCAAAAACACCCGTCAATTTTTCCAAACAACCGATACCCCATGCCATATAGCTGTGCAGCAATACCGCCGCGTCGCTGCGGTCGGCGAAGCGGTAACCCAGCGGGTGGAGCTCCTTTACGAGGTCATCTTTATTATAGAGTTCTCCGTCGCACACCCCGACATACGTTTGCAAACCCAACGTCCCCATAACGGGCTTCGGCGAGCCGAATAAGCACGCCTGCGGGGATACGTATTGCCCCACACCCTTGATTTGCGCGAGCATTTCCTCGCAGGGTATACCGTTTACGATACCGCCGATACCGTTCATAGTCAGCGCCCCTCTTTGAAATTTCGTTATTAAACATCGTATGAAGGTCTTGAATATTTGTTTCGCGGCGTATACTATGGGAAGCTGTGTGGTAAAGGATGTGTCAGATGAAGATTTTTAAGGATTTTAATATAAAAAAAGCCGCTTCATGGGCGGGTTCGTTGCTAATGGTCGTGTCGCTCGCTTTTATATTGCGGCGCATTTTGCAAACACGCGGGGACGTGGATTTCACCGTTTTTTCCGATCCGTTGATCCTGACCGCTTTATTATCGGTCGCGTTGCTCGAGGGTACGGGGATTGTATTGGCTTCGCTTAATTACCGCGCGCTGGTAAGGAATATATCGGGCATCCGCGTAAAGTCACCCTTGGCGGTCGTTACCTACACCGTTTCCAACCTGTATAAATACATCCCCGGCGGGGTGATGTACGTATTGGGCCGCAACAAGATGGCCATCGATACGGATAAGCTCTCCCACGGAAAGGTCGCGTTTTCCACCTTCATTGAAGGCGCGTTGTTTGCGATCGCCGCCGGATTTATCGCCGTGGCGTTTTCGTTCGATCATTCGGTCAACTACATCCGTGAGATGGACATATCCTTTTGGGTAGGTTTGGTCGCACTGGCGGTCGTGTTAACGGCGGCTTTTTTTGTTTACCGTTTTCGAATCCAATTGGGGGTGTTTTTCCGCAACTTAAAAAACGATACCCGAGACCTGCGCTGGACGGTGCTGATCAAACGATTTATATTCGCTTTTGTTTTGATATCGTTGTGGGCGTTTTCCTTCCTCGCCACGCTGATGCTCTTGGGCCAAAGCGTAACGTTCGGCATGGGCATTACGGTGATGGGGTTATATATGCTGTCGTGGGTCGCGGGTTTCCTTACGCCGGGCGCGCCCAGCGGGCTTGGCGTGCGCGAAGTGGTGATGCTGATGTTTATGGCCAACACACTCAACGAGGGGATCCTTATATCGGCGATGTTTATGCACCGTATGCTGACGGTGATCGGGGATGTATCGGCGTACGGTATGGCATTGGCGTACGCGCAGGTACGTAAACGGATGAAGGGACGGGAATCATGAGGAATGTCGCGCTTGCGGTATTGATGGAAGTAACGGAGAACGCCGCTTATGCGAATATCGCCTTGCGAAAGGCATTAGGAACGGGTGGTTCGGATGCCCGCGACCGTGCCTTCGTTACGGAATTGGTCAATGAAACGTTGCGGAATTTAGGTTTCATCGACACGGTGATCAATCATTTTTCCACTTTGCCCGTGGATATGATGAAACCGTCTATTCGAAACCTGTTAAGGATGTCCGTTTGCCAGCTACGCGTATTGACCAAAATACCGCCCCACGCCGCCGTACATGAAGCGGTGGAGCTGGCGAAATCGCAAGGGTTTGCGAAGCTGTCGGGTTTCGTAAACGGCGTGCTGCGTTCGATCGTGCGGAAGCCGAACGAACCGGAATTGCCCGAAGGGGATTGGGTGGTGCGGTATTCCTATCCCGAAGCGTTGGCGGCGGATTTGATACATTGGCTGGGGGAGGAAAGGGCAGAAGAATTCGCGCGTAACAGCCATGCGATCCCGTCGGTAACGGTTTATGCCAATACGACCAAATTATGCTCAGATAATAATAGCGAATACGATTTCGGCGAGGAAATAAACGGGGAAACCCTTGGCGGCGGATTTCGCACCCTGCGGAATGCGGGTGACATCACGGCTTTGCAAGCGTTTAAGAACGGCCTGTTTTTCGTTATGGACCCGGGAGCGATGTGGGCCGTACATGCGCTCGGTTTAAAACCGACGGATACCCTCTTCGACATGTGCGCCGCACCGGGCGGTAAGTCTTTCGCGGCGGCGTGTGTGATGGGCGGCGCAGGGGAGATTACGGCAATGGACATCCATCCGCATCGGGTACAATTGATGGATAAAACCATTAGGCGGCTGGGGCTAAAATCAATAAAAACGAAGGTGGGAGACGGAACGAACCCTTCCTATAATAATAAATACGACGCCGTTCTGCTGGACGCACCTTGCTCCGGCTTGGGGACGCTGCGCAAGCGCCCGGAAATAAAATACAGATACGACGGCCCCGACCCCACGTTGTTGGAAACCCAGCGCGCATTGTTGGAATCCGCCGCCACTTATGTGAAACCGGGTGGTACGTTGGTATATTCGACTTGCACCGTAACGCGGGAGGAAAATATCGATAGGGTGCGGCAATTCTGTAAGGAACACCCGTCGTTCACAATCGAACCGCTCCCCATGTTGCCGGACGAAAAAACCATCCCCCACTTTGTGGAGGATAATTGCTTACAGCTATTGCCCGGGGAATATAATGATGGGTTTTTTATCGCGCGGTTGAGGTATAATGAAAAAAATAACGAAAGGGAAGAACAATAATGGAATTTATAGTTAAATTTAAATGGTACGACGATGAAAAGATTTGGCTTGCGACTTCTTCTTCCGATAAATATGCCATGACATTGGATCACGGTTCATTCGACGCTTTACTTGAGAAGGTGAAAATTGCCTTATATGACATCGCGGAAAATGACCTAAAATATAGCGGTGAAATAAAAATAAAGCTAAACGTTAACCGGACGGATAAAATAAATCTTAAGGCTTCCGCGTAATGGCTGATTATACAAAGCAGATATTAAACATGTTATCAGATAACGGGTGTTATTTCTTACGCCGCGGCAGGGGTTCCCATAAAATTTGGTACAGTCCGATTAAAAACAGACCGTTTACGGTCGTTGATAAAATTGTAAATAGGCATACGGCGAATGGTATCTTAAAAGACGCCGGTATAAAACAAAAGGTATAGATTTTAAGCGGTACACATAACGCAATGTATCCAAAGTCCCTTTCACAGGTCGCTTAAATTAATAATATTACAACCTTTACTTTCATAGTATTCCAACATTTCACAGATTTTCCTTTTGTCATAACTGGTGGCGCAATCCGATAACACGGTGACGTTATAATTTGCCTTGCGTAAATTAAAACAGGTCGATTTCACGCAGGCGACGGCATCCGCCCCCGCTATATAGAAATCGTTTATTTCATTTTTTTCGATAAAATCCGTGAATCTCTCGCTGCTTAACGCGCTTCCCTTATACTTCGTGAAGATATTTCCCGACACGATCTTTAGGTCCGGAACCAATTCAACCCCGCGCGTATCGGGTTTGAAGGTCTTCGTGCCGGCTGACAGATTTTCATGCCTGACATAAATAACATGGATATTATTGTCAACCGCCCAATGGATTGCTTTATTAATGTTGTCAATAATTTCCCTATAATTTTTCGTTATGTCGTTTTGGATGTCTATGACTAACAAGGCCTTTTTTTGCATGGGATTTCCTCCTTTTATCGATTCTTGTGGTTTTCTTTTTACTGCGTAATTACTGACAACTGTATGGCAATATTCGATATATAAATTTCAAACCCGCCGTATAACAAACGTCCCGCCAATGCCAATCAACCATTTTTATCTCCCGTTTCCAATTTGGGTATAAGCCCCCGCGTCCCCCTCATATATTTAGGTGAAGGGGGATGGTTTTATCAAGTCGCGTATCCTCACCGGGGCGTTAATGCTGACCGCCGCCGGTGTCATCACCCGCGTGCTGGGCTTTGTGTATCGGATCTATATGTCCAACCTCATGGGCGCGGAAGGCATGGGGCTGTATCAGTTAATCATGCCCGTGTATGTGCTGGCGTGGAGCATTTCGTGCGCGGGTTTTAACACAACCGTTTCGAAGCTGACCGCGCAGGAACGCGCCAAGGGCGAATATGGCAACATGGGGCGCGTATTAAAGCAGAGTGTGGTGATCACCACGCTTTTGGGGATAGCGTTGACCGTTGCGCTTTATTTCGGCGCGGAATTGTTGGCGGCGCATTTTTTCAAGGACGAACGGGTCGTCATGCCTTTGCGAATACTGGCGTTTGCGTTCCCGTTTATGGCGGCGGGGACGTGTATGCGGGGGTATTTTATCGGCTTGCAAGAAGCGAAGATTCCCGCGGTCAATCAAGTGCTGGAGCAAATCGTACGGATGTCGGTGGTGTACCTGCTGGCGGCGCGGTTTGTGCCGCGCGGCTTGGAATACGCCGCCGCCGTCGCGTTTATCGCCATCGTGGCGGAGGAAGTATTTTCGTTTGGTTTTACATACGTTTCGTACCGTGTGTTCAAAAAAAGAAGGCGTCTCTTCAAACGCCCTTCGTTAACTTCCGCGCAAACCTTGGGCTTGATCATGGGTATGGCTTTACCGTTGACTGGCAACCGCGTGGCGGGGTCACTCCTTACCGCGTGGGAAAACGTACTCATCCCCGCCCGTTTGCAAATCTACGGGCTCAGTGTGTCGGAGGCCATAAGCGAATTCGGCCGAATCACGGGGATGGCTGTACCGCTTATCTTCTTCCCGACGGCGGTGCTGACGGCTCTGAGCGTCACGCTCGTACCCGCCGTTGCGGAAGCCGCCGCATCAGGCAACATGCGACGTATCAGCACGGCAACGTCAAAGGGTTTGCTTTTCGCGTCGGTCACGGGTATGGGTGCGGCGGCGTTGTTCGTATTTTTCGCGCATGAATTGGGGATGGCGATTTATAACCAACCCATCGGCTTGATGTTGCAATTGTTGGGTGTGATGTGCCCCTTTATCTACATGCAGATAATACTGTCGGGGGTGCTGAACGGATTGGGTTGCCAATTGTTTATCTTCCGTAACAGCCTCATATCATCGGCGATAACGATTGCGTTTACGTTTTTTGCCGTGCCGCGTTTTGGGTTGCCGGCTTATATCTTCGGATGGCTGTTGAGCCTCGTTGTGGTTATCGCACTGGGTTTGTATAAAATAAAACAGCACATAGACATTGAGCTGCCGTTTATGTGCTGGTTGGTAAAACCGTTGATCGCCGCCGCAATCGGCGGGGTAGGGGCGCGGGTGTTGGCGGATCGTTTGCTGCTGGAAGCGTTGGGTTTACGTATCGGCGTAGGGGTAGCCATCGGGGTGTTCGGGTTTATTTTCTTTTGGGGGATTGTGTTTAGTGGGTGTATATCCAAAGCGGAAGTAAAGGCGTTGTTTACGCGCTGACGGGATTCACCGTTAAAATTACCGTTTTCGTTATCGGCGTACCGTCAATGATGATGGTGACGGTCAACGGTACAGTACCCGCTTCGAGCGTATTAAGGTAGATATCGAAAATTGTGATTATGCCGGCGCTAGCATTTATTGTGAAGTGAACCCCATTCGCCAATTGCGTCGTTCCGTTTCGGATGATTAAATTTCCGGTATTTGGGTGCGGTATGTTAATACCGGATACATGTATCACTAACGGATTTAAGGTTTGGCTTTGCGTAAAGGTATGACCGGTTACGAGGGTAATCGCGAATAAATGGAACGCCGCGGTTATTGTGATGACACCATCCGCGTACGCATCCGTTGCGTTTACCGTGTAATAATAAGCCGTTTTATTGGAAGGGGTATCCGTATCCAACGTATCGGTGCCGTCATGTAAGCAAACATTAAATGATACGAATTTGCTTTTATCGAACGTCACCGCGATGGCGAGCGTATCACCGGCTTCGAAGAAACCTTCGGTTGCGGGATTTAACGTCGCGTCGTCGTTGCCGTTGGAATCCTCCATCGCCGTAACGACTTGGAATACCGTTGTGCTTGCGGTAAGATCGCCGGATGTATTCGTAGTTGATACCGATACCGTAAGCACGGTGCCAAGGAAATCTGTCGCGTCGAATGTAGCGGATGTATTACCCGAATCCACACCCGCACCGCTCCACAAGAAGGATACCGCGCCGGTGTTGTGGATGTTACCGTCCTCCGAATAAGAAGCTGTCAGCATTCCGGTTTCGTTGTTAAGCATAATGCCTACCGTTCCGTTTAATACGGGAGTCGCTTCAACCGTAAATTGTAATGCCCGTACATAATTCCTCGTGCCGTCGGATACTTGGACACGGATATTCTTTATTCCTGCAACCAAAGCGGCGGAGCCAACCCTTAACGCATCGCCGTCGATTATAAACAAAGCGTTATCGTCGTCACCGCTTCCGGCCACCAGCGTATAGATAAACGTACCTTGCCCGCCAATCGGGTCACTGAAGGAACCTACGATCGCATTCACGGCTGTATTATCATTGCTTTCTTGTAAATCACTTACCGGCGTGAATGTAAAATCGGTGATGTCCGGAGGAATCGCTTCCCATAACGCCGTGAAGGTGCGGTTTGCATCGACGTTGGTTAAATTTAATGCCGGGTGCCAACCTTCGAATGTATATCCGTCTTTGGTTGGATTTTTCGTTAATTCGGTTGCGTTTTGGTTTTCGATGATGGTTTGCTCGAGTAAATCTTGATCACCAGCGTACACGCCGCCGTCAAGCTCAAACTTTACAGTGAAGGTGACGGGAGGAATTGCTTCCCATTGCGCTGTAAAGGTGCGGTTCTCGTCAACGTTGGTTAGGTTTAATGCCGGATACCAGCCTTTGAATTTATACCCGTCTTTTGAAGGGACTAGTGTTAATTCGGTTGCGTTTTGGCCTTCGATGATGATTTGTTCAAGTAAATCTTGATCGCCAAGGTAAACACCGCCGTCAAGTTCGAAGTTTACAATGAAGGTGACGGGAGGGATCACTTCCCATTTCGCCGTGAAGGTGCGGTTTTCGTCAACGTTGGTTAGGTATAATGCCGGATACCAATCATTGAATGTGTAACCGTTTTTAATTGGGTCTTGTGTTAATTTGATTGCGTTTTGACCTTCGATGATGGTTTGCTCGAGTAAATCTTGATCGCCAAGGTAAAAACCGCCGTCAAGTTCGAACTTTACGGTGAAAGTGACGGGAGGAATCGTTTTCCATAACGCTGTAAAGGTGCGGTTTGCGTCAACGTTGGTTAGGTTTAATGTTGGATACCAACCTTCGAAGGTATACCCGTCTTTTATTGGATTTTGTGTTAATTCGATTGCATTTTGACCTTCGATGATGATTTGTTCAAGCAAGTTTTGGTTGCCGGCGTAAACACCGCCGTTAAGCTCAAACTTTACTGTGAAGGTGACGGGAGGAATTGTTTCCCATAACGCCGTAAAGGTGCGGTTTGCATCGACATTGGTTAAATTTAAAGCCGGATACCAACCTTTGAATGTATACCCGTTTTTTGTCGGATTCTTTGTAAGTCCGGTTGCGTTTTTACCTTCGATAATGGTTTGTTCGAGTAAATTTTGATCATCGGCGTATATGCCGCCGTCAAGTTCAAATTTAATAGTGAAAGTGACGGGAGGGATCACTTCCCATTTCGCCGTGAAAGTATGGTTTGCATCGACATTGGCTAGGTTTAATATCGGATACCAACCTTTGAATGTATACCCGTCTCTTATTGGGTCTTGTGTTAATTCGGTTGCGTTTTGGCCTTCGATGATGGTTTGTTCAAGCAAGTCCTGATTGCCAAGGTAAACACCGCCGTCAAGTTCGAAGTTTACAATGAAGGTGACGGGAGGGATTACTTCCCATTGTGCTGTAAAGGTGCGGTTCCCGTCAACGTTGGTTAGGTTTAATACCGGGTACCAACCTTTAAATGTGTAACCGTCCTTGGTTAGATTTTTCGTTAATTCGGTTGCGTTTTGGCTTTCGATGATGGTTTGTTCGAGCAAATCTTGATCACCGGCGTACACACCGCCGTCAAGCTCGAATTTTACAATGAAAGTGACAGGTAAGATGACTTCCCATAATGCTGTGAAGGTGCGGTTTGCATCGACATTGGTTAAATTTAATGCCGGATACCAGCCTTTGAATATATATCCGTCTTTCGTCGGATTCTTTGTTAGTCCTGTTGCATTTTGACCTTCGATGACGGTTTGCTCGAGTAAATCTTGATCACCAGCGTACACGCCGCCGTCAAGCTCAAATTTTATTGTGAAGGTGACGGGAGGAATCGCTTCCCATAACGTTGTGAAGATGCGGTTTACGTCAACATTGGTTAAATTTAAAGCCGGATACCAACCTTTGAATGTATACCCATCTTTCGTCGGATTCTTTGTTAGTCCTGTTGCATTTTGACCTTCGATGACGGTTTGCTCGAGTAAATCTTGATCACCGGCGTACACGCCGCCGTCAAGCTCAAATTTTATTGTGAAAGTGATGGGAGGAATCGCTTCCCATTGCGCTGTAAAGGTGCGGTTCTCGTCAACGTTGGTTAGGTTTAATAATGGATACCAACCCTCGAATGTATACCCGTCTTTCGTTGGGTCTTTTACTAATTCGGTCGCGCTTTGACCTTCGATGATGGTTTGTTCAAGCAAATCTTGATCACCGACATAAACACCGCCGTCAAGCTCGAATTTTACAGTGAAAGTGACGGGAGGAATCGTTTTCCATAACGCTGTAAAGGTGCGGTCTGCGTCAACGTTGGTTAGGTTTAATGTTGGATGCCAACCTTCGAAGGTATACCCATCTTTTGATGGGTCTTGTGTTAACTTGATTGCGTTTTGACCTTCGATGATGGTTTGCTCGAGTAAATCTTGATTACCGGCATAAATACCACTGTCAAGTTCAAATTTAATAGTAAAAGTGACGGGAGGGATCATTTCCCATTTCGCCGTGAAAGTGCGGTTTGTGTCAACGTTGGTTAGGTTTAATGCCGGATACCAACCTTTAAATGTGTAATCGTTTTTAATTGGATCTTGTGTTAATTTGTTTGCGTTTTGACCTTCGATAATAGTTTGATCAAGTAAATCTTGGTCGCCAAGGTAAATACCGCCGTCAAGCTCGAATTTTACAATGAAAGTGGCGGTAGGAATTGCTTCCCATAAGGCCGTAAAGGTGCGGTTTTCGTCAACATTAATTAAATTTAATTTTGGGTACCAGCCTTCGAATATATATCCATCTTTTGATGGGTTCTGTGTTAATTTGGTTGCGTTTTGGCCTTCGATGATGGTTTGTTCGAGTAAATCATGATCACCGGCGTAAACACCGCCGTCAAGTTCGAATTTTACAATGAAGGTGATGGGAGGAATCGCTTCCCATAATGCTGTGAAGATGCGGTTTGCGTTAACGTTGGTTAGGTTTAATGCCGGATACCAACCTTTGAATGTATACCCATCTTTCGTTGGGTCTTGTGTTAATTTGATTGCATTTTGACCTTCAAAGATGGTTTGTTCAAGTAAATCATGATCACCGGCGTAAACACCGCTGTCAAGTTCAAAATTTACAATGAAAGTGATAGGAGGAATCGCTTCCCATAACGCCGTGAAGGTGCGGTTCTCGTCGACGTTGGTTAAATTAAATACCGGATACCAACCTTTGAATGTGTAACCGTCTTTTATTAGGTTTTGTGTTAATTTGGTTGCGTTTTGACCTTCGATAATGGTTTGTTCTAGCAAATCTTGATCGCCAAGGTAAACACCGCCGTCAAGCTCGAATTTTACAATAAAAGTGACAGGATGAATCACTTCCCATAACGCCGTGAAAGTGCGGTTTGCGTTTACATTAAATAAATTCAATACCGGATACCAACCTTTGAATGTGTACCCGTCTTTCGTCGGATTTTGTGTTAGTCCGGCTGCGTTATGACCCTCAATAATAATTTGTTCAAGCAAATCTTGATCGCCTACGTAAACCCCTCCGTCAAGAATAAAATTCACAGTAAAAACAGCGGGAACAAACTCAGGAACCAATTGCGGAATTATTATATGAATCGATTGGGTACGGGTCTCGTTTTGCTGGGTTAAGCGTATCGTACCTGTTATTAACCCCGATGCCGTAATGGTAGCCGGTGTCAGTGTGAAAGGAACGTGCCAATTAATAACAAACGGAGGATTTGGTGTCGGGTCAAAAGCGGCAATCGAGATATTTACAGCATCCACGAACGTTTGAGCCGTAACGTTGTTTGACGGTATGATTTTGTTAAATTCGGCGTTAAGTATGGGCCATAATTGGTTAAACGCAGATCCCGTCGGTAACGACGGCGGTTGTTGTTGTCCGCCGTCATTTATATCGGGCCCCGGGATAAATCCGCCGCTTGATGGAGGCGCGGTCGGGATGGGTGAAAATAACGGCGAAGGGGAAGGCGAGGGAAGCGTTTCCGGTATTTCAACGTCTTCAATGTCGGAAAGGGAACTACCAACCACACCATCGCCGTTGAGTACAAACCACTTAGCCGTTTCCGACAAAATTAAGGTCCGTACCGCCGCACCTTCGGAGATCGTCAGCGTCACGTTATCGGCATCCACGAAAAAGGTTTCGATGAAGGCTCCTTTCTCCAATTTTATAAAAGTCGACGAGGCCGTTTCTTCTACGGTAATGCAGCGTACCACCGTTTCCGCACCCAATAACAGATTCGCATGGGGAGCCTGTACGCTTATGCTCCCGATAACGGCATTGACCGTAACTGTGGTATCCGTGTTAATTATCATATTTTTTACAAAACCTTCGATGATGATACCGTCGTTTCCGTCGTTGATGAAAACCATTTCGACTTCGCTGCCGTCATCCGCAAATACGCGAACGGCCCCATCAACGCGGGCAACCGTAAGATTGCCCACGGAAGAACCGTTGATTATTTTAATCGACTCGGCGCCGCCGCCGAATACGATGGTATCACCGAAAACCCGAACATTATCGAACGTTACCTCGCCGTCGCCCACACCTTGGCCGACGATAAGGTTTCCGTATATGATCGCGTCGGACACGGTGACACCGCCCGAACGGATGATGAGGTTATTATGATAGACCTGCCCGTAGTCGGATGTGTCGAGGATTTCGCTTATCATCCTGTCCAGCACCACTATGTATTGCGCGCGGGTGTAGGGGTTTTGCGGGGCAAACCTTCCGCCGCCCACGCCCAAAGGGTTAAGGTAGCCCAACTGCACGAATGCGTTAATATACGGCTTATATCGCGTATCGATCAGATGGTCGTCCGCAAAGATCGTATCACCCGGTATGGGTTCGACACCGAAAGCGAGTGCCGTATAACGAATGGCTTGCTCGCGGGTTATCACGGCTTCGCTGTCGATCAACTTCGTCCCGTCATAGATACCGGCGGCGGCGGCTTTCCCGATATATACCCTCCAGCCGCTCCAACCACCCGCAGCCAATAAAACCGGGACACGGCGTTCGTAACCCAACGTACGCGACAGGAAAGCCGCCAACGAACCGTACGTCAATCCATCGTGCGGCATAAACCTTCCGTCGGAGCCATGGATGATGCCGTACCGCGGTGCGGACCAACGTTCCACCGCGTCATGCGCCCAATTACCTAACGGTACGTCGGTAAACCTGCCGCTTGCTTGTGTGTATACAGGTAGTGCTAAAAACAAAATGCAAAAAGTTAATAAAAGTGCCGTAAGTCTCTTCGATGCCAAAAAAAATCCCTCTTTTCGATCGTATGTTATAAGAACCGCCTCAAACGTATAATCGTAAAGATAACCACAAATACGATTAACAAAATCTTTACATAAGGCGGGCGAAGTAACGGTAAAAGGTCCTTGCGTAATTCATCGATTTCCTGATAGGTCCCCTTGCAATTTTCCATGACTTTGCCAAAACGTTTTATATACGGTTTATTTATTCCGGCAATAAGTTCACCCAACATGGCGATGTCATCCTTCGGCGAGCCGCCGACGGTTACATGGTCGAATCGGATAAGTTTTAGTTGATTGTCTTTTCCGATCAGGATATTTTCGGCGGTTACCGCGTTATGCGTCAGGGGGGGGTCTTGGCTGTGCATATGCTCAAGCGCGTCGCAGAGCTGCGTAATATAATCGTGGAAGTCATGAAAACTCAGTCCGAACTCGATCAGCGAGGACAGGGGTACGCCTTCAAACTGTTCCTCCGTGACGCCGTATACGCCATGTTGGTAATCGACTACTTTTTGGATGGTTAACAAATTAGGGTGCTCGATGCCGTACATGTGGTTGCATCCAAAGGCTTCGGTACCCGATTCAACCGTGTTGACGATCCTTTCCGCGTAAGCGGGCGGATTGTTTTCGTCATCCTCCGTATCTTCGTCCGCGGCGGGGACGCCCATCAGCTCAACCGACGGTTCCCCCCATTCCACCGACGGCCCGCGAAGCACCCGTACGCGGTCATATCGCCACTTACGTGTCGTTATGCGGATATTTGCTGTCAAATATCCGACCAAAGCGCCGCAAAGGGTAAAAATCGCTTGCATTATAATGAATAATCCCCCGGTTAAATCCAGTACCCACTTTAATCCGAAACCCAATAAAAGAGCGGCAAAAGAAAACCCAAGCGCACTCCGCCATTTAGAAATACGGCTCAGGGATACGGGATACCACGTTTGGCTGCTTTTGCATTTGGGACATGCCTTACCCCCGGCGAACACCTTGTTGTAATAATCGACCAGCACAGGTTCATCAGGCAGGACGATTTCACAAGACGTTTCCCTGTATATGCTGGTAAGGGCGGCGATAAGCTCCTGCAGCCGATCCAACGCTTGCTCTCTTGTGGCCTCCATTGCCTTGACGTCAAGGTCGATATTCACTTCCATTAATTTTCCGACTTTGTGCCTGTGTTGCGCAAGTTGTTCCAATTTATATTCAAAATAATCGGTTACATAACCGCAGCGTTCGCATGCGTAGCGGTACCGGACGTCACATTCTGCTTTATATGTCATTACGGGATTAAGTCTGCGAGCCACGGGTCACCGCCTTATCTTTTTACGCATTCCTACTCATCGTACCGCACGCCACAATATAACAGAGTTTATCGGTTAGTCAAGCGGAACCGCGCCAAATCAATCTCCGTGCCGGGCAGGAAGATGAATTGCAACTTCCCCTTGCCGTCGAGCGGCGTATCGAGGGGTAGTATTTCGGTTGCGTATTCCGCTTGGGCGGGTAAGGTCAAAAGGTTAACCACATCGGGTTTATTGGGCTCTGATTGGATCGATTCGGGGATGAATACCATCCGCACGGTGTTGTCGCGTTCGGCCCGCCAAGCGATCTCGATTTGTTCGGCGGGTTTCCCGTCCGTAAAATCCAAGCCCTCGAATGTGATGCTCACGTTGTTGCCGATCTTTTCCACGGCTTCTTCCGTTACGGTGTAGGAGTCGCCGTAGATGTGGTTATGTGCGGCGAAGGGGATCGTTTCGTACGCCCGTGACGGAGCGGTGAAACGGAAACCCTTGATATGCACCTTCCTGCGGAGGACGAAGCACAACGTTTGCACACCCGTAAGGCGTTCGGGCAGCTTGTAGGTGACGGGGATATACTTGTTCCAAACGGAGCCTTTGTCGTAATGCGCGGTGTAGATCCTGCGGCCTTCCTCAGCCATACCCAAATAGATGTCAAAGTCGAACGGGGTACCCTCCATGGCGAAGATCCAAATCGTGAGTTCGTCCGAACCGTGCGGACCGAAGGACAGGTCGGCGAAACCGACGTGGCTCTCACGGTCGCGCAGAGTGGCCACGCCGCGTTCGTTGCCGTTGCCCATGGGCGCATTCGATTGATTGTACAACCCGCCGGCGATGAAGGTATACGGGTCCAAGAAGGGTTTGCCGAAGCCCGTGAGCTCAACGGGCAGTACGGAGATAAAATCGGGATGCTCCTTGCCGTTGTAAACCATACAACGGACGAAGACTTCCCCGTCGCCTTTGGGGGTGAGCTTGCCCGATTCGAGTTCGGCAAGCGGGGAATCTATGCCGCCCGCGTCGGTGAGCCGCCAATGCAGCACTTGGTCGGCGGCGTTTTCGGGGAAAATATGTGCGGCGAAGGTGAAACCCTCGCCCCGTGTGATTTCAATCTTGCGTGCGGGGACGTCAACGGTATCGATTTCCACCTCGATCGTCGGCGGTTTTTCATCACCGTGCTTAACGATAGCCAGCAACTTACCGTTAAACATCCTGCGGCTGTGATTAGTCGGGTTAGAGGGTTGGTAGGGGGCGTAATCGGTGGAATCGCCGTTATCCAAGGCCAACAGGATGCCGTCGGAAACGGTGACGTTGATGCGGTTATTTGCGTTTTCGACGGGGTTACCGTTAACATCGAACGCGATGATCTCCGTAAACGTCAAATCGCCGTAAATGGTGTGCCTCGTTTCCAACCGTACTGCGTCGCCGAAGCTGCGCCGTACGGACTCCCCGACGATTTCCCCGTTTTTACCGTAGGCGACTGCCTTAATTTCGCCCGGTTCGTAGGGGACAATATAATCCGCCGTCAGCCGTTTCCCTTTGGCATGGTTGATGGCTTGCTCACCTAATGATTTACCGTTTAGGAAAAGCTCGACCCTCGGCGCGTTCGATGCGATGCGTACATCGATGGGTTGCCCGGGGTTCCAATCCCAATGCGGGAAGAGGTGGATCATCGGGCGTACGTCAAAGTCCGTCCAAGCGGATTGGTAAATATAGAACGAATCCTTGGGGAAACCCGCCGTGTCGATCTGCCCGAAGTAGGAGTTCTTCGTATGGTAGGGCGTCGGTTCGCCGATGTAATCGAAGCCCGTCCATAGGAATTGCCCGAGCGTGAACCCCGCGTCGCGATGGTCGGTGATACAGGCTTCGGTATTTTTCGCGCCCCAACTGGTGGTGGAATTACCCAACGCGGAACATTGCATGTCGTCGTCCGATAAGATCGATTTGCTCAGCGGGAAGCGGTACACCCCGCGGCTTTGCACGGTGGAAGCCGTTTCGCCGCCGTATATGATCCAATCGGGGTACTTAGCGTGGTGGTCGTGGTAGAGGTATTCGGCGTAGTTATAACCGATGAGCTTGATGATGTCGGCGCATTTCTGCGTATTTTCCCACGGCATGTAATTGGAGCAAAGGGTGGGGAAGGCGTGCCGTTCGGGGTCGTGTTTCTTTACGTTTTCCCAAAGGCGCAGCATGGTTTTTGAACCTTCTTCGAAGTCGATATGCGTATCGTGAATTTCGTTGCCCAAGCTCCACATGACCAAGGACGGGCTGTTGCGGTCGCGCCGCACCCACGAAGCCACGTCGCGCTCCACCCATTCCTCAAAGTAACGGGCGTAATCGTAATTCGTTTTGCTGCGTTTCCACACGTCTGAGAATTCGGACTGCACGATAAAACCCATCATATCAGCCAGTTCCATAAAAATAGCGGCGGGCGGGTTGTGGGCCGTGCGGATGGCGTTTACGCCCATTTGCCTTAATATGACGAACTGACGGCACAACGCGTCCTTATTCGCGACCGCACCCAAACCGCCCAAATCGTGGTGCTGGCATACGCCGTTAAGGATAACGCGGCGGCCGTTAAGCATAAAACCGTCGTTGGGGGTAAAAGCGATTTCGCGGAAGCCGAAGCGTGTCTCCATCGTGTCCTGTAAGCGGCCGTCCACGTATAAATCGGTGATTAAGGTATAGCAATGCGGGTAGTCTATATCCCATATCTTGGGCTTATATACCGTTATCGAGGCGTGGTGTGCGCCGGGTTCCTTGCCGTGCGCCACGTTTGGTCCTTCCAATTGGTCCTCGTAGGTCAGCGTGGGGATGGTGTGGCGGATTTCATAACCTTTCTTCAACGAATGGACTTCCGTTTTTATTTCAATGCGCCAGCTGTCCCCGTCCTTTTTCGGCGTGACGTAAATCCCGTCCGGTATGAGGTACGAGGCGTTGGTTGTGATCAGCCAGCAATCGCGGTAAATACCCGCGCCCGAATACCAGCGCGAGTTGGGGGAGCGGTGGTTGACGGTAAGCAGCAATTCGTTTTCACCCGGTACCAGTAAGTGCGTGATGTCGTGCATAAACGCCGTATAACCGTTCTTCCATTCCCCCGCCGGGTGTCCGTTTATGTAAAGCGTCGAGTCCATGTATACGCCGTCGAAACGGAGCATGACCTTTTGCCCCGGTATCAACGTGCGGAAGTCGTGGATTTTCTTATACTTCCCCATGCCCATCGCGTACAGGTTCTTTGTGTCGCTGATCAACCAGTCGTGCGGGAGCTCCGTTTCGCGCCATGTTTCCTCGCCTTCCAATTGGAAAAACCATCCCGTGTTGAAGAGTTCCGTCATTGTAGTAACCTCCAATAGATTTGTTCGAAGAATAACCCCGCAACCGCCCACGCGGGCGCGTAATCCCATCGTATAATACCCATCACGTGATAGCGCGAGCCCGTGTAATCCCACGGACACAACGCGGCCTTCTTAAGCAGGCTGCCCGTCAGGAATTCGCCGCCCAGTATGCATACGGCGTACAATATACCCCGCAGGAAAAACGGCCACCCCGCAACCAAGCGGAAGATCGGCTCCAAAAACACGACCATACCGTAGATGAAGAACATCCAAAGCGAAGTGGTGGAGCGCAGGGTATATTCCTTTTTAAGCAACGCCCCCAAACCCGTCCACATGACTTCCATCAGGCAGCCCAGTGCGCCGTAAATAACGAATCGGATTATCATATGGGTAGTATGGGTGGTTTGATAGTAAATTATGCTTGCGTACGTAAGTGTATATTGATTATAACAGCAATCCCAGCAATTCGCCGATATGCGCCGCGCCGAATACCCGCATCCCTTGCGTCTTGGTGTTTTTTTTGTTCGCCTGCGGGAGCACGCACGCGGTAAAGCCTTGCCGCGCGGCTTCCGTAATGCGCCGTTCGGGTTGGTTGACGGCGCGTAATTCCCCCGCCAAACCCACCTCGCCAACGATGAGGTACGAAGGGTCGATGGGTTTATTCTTATAACAGGACGCGATCGCCGCGATGATGGCGGCGTCGGCGGCGGGTTCCTCGATGCGAAGGCCGCCCGCCACGTTTACGTAACTGTCGTAGGTGGCCAATTTATAACCCGCGCGTTTTTCCAGTACAGCCATCAGCATAACCATACGGTTGTAGTCCATCCCGTTCGCCGTCCTGCGCGGCGTGCCGAAATGCGTATGGCTTACAAGTCCCTGTACTTCCAACAATAACGGACGGCTGCCTTCAAGGGAACAAGTCACCGCCGAGCCGGGTACGCCGACCGGCCGCCCCGCCAGCATATACGCCGAAGGGTCGGCGATTGCCGTCAACCCTTTTTCACCCATCTCGAACACGCCGATTTCGTGCGTTGAGCCGAAGCGGTTCTTTACCGCGCGGATGATGCGGTAACTGTCGCGCCCTTCGCCTTCGAAGTAGAGTACGCAGTCCACCATATGTTCAAGCACGCGCGGGCCCGCGATCGCGCCCTCCTTGGTTACGTGCCCTACGAGGAGCACCGCCGTTTGCCGTACCTTCGCTATTTGCGTAAAAAAGGCCGTGCATTCGCGCACCTGCGTGACCGAACCGGGCAAGGAAGACAACTCGCTTAAGCGCATGGTTTGGATCGAATCGATGAGGAGCAGCGCGGGTTTGATCGTTTCAACGGATTTCTGTATGGCGTGGATGTCGGTCTCCGCGAGGAAGTACAGTCCGTTGGGGTTAACCTCCAGCCGTTGCGCGCGCAATTTGATTTGCTCCCCGCTTTCCTCGCCGGAAACATACAATATAGGAAACGCTTCGCTCGCCATATGGCGGCAGATTTGTAAAAGCAGGGTGGATTTGCCGATACCCGGGTCCCCGCCCAAGAGCAACAGGCTCCCCCCCACCAAGCCGCCGCCCAGCACGCGGTCAAGCTCCGCGATGCCGGTGGATTTCCTGACATCGGTGCGGTTGGCACCGAAGCTGATATCGCGTAGCAGGGTAGGGGTGTTGGTATCTTTGGACTGAGGAAAAGCGGCCGACTTACCCCCGCTTTTGGCGGGGATTGTCCTGACCGCTTTTTCCTCCAGTGTATTAAATTGGTTACAGGCCGTGCAACGACCCAGCCATTTCGCCGTTTCGTAGCCGCATTGGTTGCATATGAAAAGGGTTTTTTTCATCAATCGTTTTCCAACAGTTCCAACAGGGTCTTAAGCGGGCCGTTGGAGTCGAGGTAAGCGTAGCGCCCGCCGGGGTATTCACCTTTTTGGATGAGGGGGATGCCGTTGCGCTCCAGCTTCATGATCTGCTCCTTCATCCCTTTTACCACGAACGCGATATGGTGCACCCCTTCGCCGTTTTTATCAAGGTCCTCGCGCCATGTGGAGGGATGTTGGTCAGGTTCGATAAGTTCGATGGTCAGGTTGCCGCCCACCGGGAAGAACGCAAGTTTTGCCCGCGCTTCGGACGGTTGGCCGCGGTATTCGGTTAACGCGTCCTTTAATTCACCCGTAAGCGACCAACCCGGGTTATCCATCCCCAAAAAATCCGCGAAGATTTGCCCCGACTTTTCGATATCATGTACCAAGATACCGATTTGGACGACGGTACTTGTACCCAGCATGTTCTTTTCCATTTCATCGCTCCTTATTTTCCTTTTTTTTGCATGATAGCATGAAGGGAGCGAAACCGACAAGTAATACCATATCCGCACTTCGCGGAAATGTGGGTCCGTATGGTTATTTGTTTTAATTCCTGCATATATTTTTGAGTTTGCAACTTTTGATTAGGAAGAAGCAATTTCGGACAAGTTCCGGTTGTAATCTTGCAATACATTCATAAGATATTGTGGACAGCTATCGTTCCATAAAACGAGGTTTCTGTTGCGAACCACCAACAATGGATTTAATATATTAAGAGGATCGCGCCCTGAATTATCGTATATTTGAACATTGTCACATAATGGCAAAGCCTGTTTGAGATTGACAAACGAATTAATATACCTTCTCCGTAAGTCTTCTTCGGGGATGCCGTGACCACCCGCACGCTCCCTTATCGCAACACGTTCAATTGATAATTCCGCACTTTCCAAGCCGACATAATAAAGGTTGATAATAAAACCGCCGGCTTTTGCTTTATTAATGTTAGTCAATATCGTATTACCGGTAAGTGTTGTTTCTTGATTAAAAGAAACGTTTCCTTGTAAACATTCACGCAGTATTTTTACCGCGATACGACCGGCTTGCATTTGCGCACTTGGATTACGCCAGTCGTGTTGAAATTTATCTTTTACTATTTCATCAACATTTACCCGTATGCCGAAATTTATATCCAATAATTTGTAAAAAGTCGATTTGCCGGCTCCATTGACACCGGCGAATAAAGTGTAAGTTTTTGCGTTCATTATATACTTGTTCCACTTTTTCTTAATTTTTCCGTTAATTGCTTTACACCTTCCCTTTGTTCATCAGCGATAATCTTCCATGCCCGAACAGAGCGATTTTTAGTAAAAATATGTGATACGAGTTCTCTTTTATCAACGGGTAACGAAAGTAAATGGTCGGGCAAATCAACTTCAGTAAGTTCGTCAATGGCATAAATTTCATCTGCGGTTAAAAATACAGTACCCATAATTATCTCCTTAACGTCCCCATTTTTCAACTTGATCTTTCCTTTATAATAGCATGAGAGACAAAACACCGACAAGGTACGGTTATATTCCACAGCACAAATGTTCGGACATGTCAATATTAATATGCCCGAACATCCATGGTACACTCACAACGCAGCAAACGACCGGGGCAGCTATGAGCCAAGGGCGGGTTTTGCCATCCCGGGAAGGGACCTTCGGGCACCGAAACCGGGCGCACCGCACCACGCCGGCTATTCCTCAAATGTATGTTGTACCTTGTAACACCCGCACCACCGCCAAACCCGTGGAAGGGAGAAGCGTATCCGGCCAAGAGCTCAGCCGGGTATGCCACCCATGTCGCGACACCTTCCAACGGCAAGGCAACCAAGTCCTCATGAGGCAAGATCAACACATCGGGTTCCCGGGACCCGGTTATGACAAAATAACCAACAATAACAAAGGCAACGCGCCGTATATGGCCTGACACGGTTAAGGTCGGGTTTTATACAGCGCGTTATTTTCGTGCGTGTTATCAAGTAATGTCGGATTGTTGAACTATAAAAAAGTCCCCCGCAAAAAACGGGGACGACGGTTGGGTCATGAAACGATATTGGGGGTGTAGTTATATAAAGGGGGATTTAAAAAAGCCTTTATTTGCAGGGGATTTTATTTGTTCGCAATGGATGGGGGTAGGTTGGAAACTACAAAAAGGTGTACATTTTTGTAGCGTGTCCGTAAGGAGTATGCCACGAGTTTTGAAAAAATGCAATAACCAATTTTGCGCGGTTTTACTGGTTTTCCGTAATAGTCATATTTTTCCATAATAAAAATCCTAACCGGATTTTATGCATAAAGCATCCGAAAGGACCTTTATAGAAATGTACACATTTTTATAAACCCCATGTTCGATACGGAGGGCAGATAACTTGGACAAGACCTTGGTGGAAGCGATAAAAACCGACCGCGACTCGTTGGCACGATTTATTGCCGACGTTGTTGTCCAGATTCTGGATTATGTAATCGAGCATGACCGGGACGAAAGGCGCCGCCGCGCCGCGAAGGGCTTACACATAGCCAAACAAAAGGGCATCCATGTAGGCCGAAAGGCAATCATACGGCCCGATGATTACCATACCGTGGTAGCGCTTTGGAAAAACGGTGAGATATCGCACGCGGAAGCCGCGAAGCGTTTGAACATCAGTCGTCCGACGCTTTTCCGCTGGTGCAGGATGGATGCGGAGCAACAGCAACACGCATCCGCCGGAGGTAGTAATGTATAGTTATATCAATGTGGTGCTTTGCGGTGATGATTACGGGTCATTGGAAGCGGCTTTAACCGTCCCGAAACACGCGAATGTACATCAGAATGTACGTCGGGTGGTTTTATACGAAGGAAAATTGCCCGAACGTTATGAGTTGCCTGTAATCGTATCCAATGCATTAAAAGAAGAACACGTACTGTTCACCGATTCTGAAAAGCTGGCCGAACACCTTATGGGAAGCACGGAAGATGTCGTGTTTTTCCTCTCTCCTTACGATACATGCCATGAACTGTACACAAACTACATAGAATCGTTTTTCCAATGCATGGGTGATAAGTGCGGTGTTGTTTATGTACCTGTCCTTGACAATGCTGATGACCCGCTCCCCAATGAATTCCGAAACCTACCGCCGGGCGGGTTGTTTGTGTTTGATAAAAGTAGCGACGACTTCCCGTCATTCGTAAACGGTGCGGCGGTATTGATGGATGATGTACGGGGGGTGGTGTTAGATCCTGTCCTCGGTAGCGGGATGTTTATAAATGTTATTACCTGCGTTTCTAAGAGTAAAGGTATGTATGGGCGTATAAATCGTATCGCCTTATATAAAAATGTATTACCCGTATTACCCGTCTTACAAAAAAATATAAAAATATCCGGCGCGGTTAAAGGTGATTTCCTCGTATCTTGTATCATCCCCATATATAATGTGGAAGCCTACCTTCATGAAGCAATCGATAGCGTGATTGCGCAAAATATCGGCTTTGAAGAAAATGTGCAACTTATCCTTGTCAATGACGGTAGTTGGGACAACAGCGGCAACATATGCCATGAATATTTAATGAAGCACCCAAATAACGTCGTTTACATTGAACAAAAAAATCAAGGGGTTAGTACAGCACGGAATGCAGGGTTGGATATTGTAAAAGGTCAATATATTTCATTCCTTGATGGAGATGATATTTACGAACACAATTTTTACGAAGTTGCTATTAATTTTCTTAATGAACATTATAACGAAATTGACTTATTATCTGTTCCATTGAAATTGTTTGGGAATATTAAAGAAGGACAAGTTCATCCTCTTAATTATAAATTTTTTGCTAACAGAGTGGTGTGTATAGATACTGATTGGAAAGACATTCAATTAAATATATGCAGTGTTTTTTGTAAAAGTGAAGCATTTGCAAACGTAAGATTTTTAACAAATCTTGATTATTCGGAAGATGCCCAAGTAATACACAATATTATATTAAAAAAAATGAAATACGGTATTTGTATTGATACATTTTTAAACTATAGAAAACGTTTTGAAGATGATTCTGCTGTTCAAATATCGAGAAAAAGTATAAAATGGTATTTAAGTTGTATTGAATATGTTAAACAAATCAGCAAATGTGTAAATAAGAATAATAAATTAAATAAGTATTCACAATTTTTAATTATTACTCAAATATTATCGTTTGATGTAAAAAATCTTCCCATTGAAGTAAATGATACTATTGTGAATATTTTTTTTGATACAATTCATGAGGTAATAAACTATATTGATGACATTGTGATTTTGGAAGCAAAAAATATGAAGGAGTATATTAAACTATATCTTTTAAGTATTAAATATAAAGAAAATATAACAATTAATTATGATAAAAATGAATTATATTATCAATTGTCAGATATTCGTTTAGGAAACATTAATCAAAACGTTTGGATTTCCCATATTGAAGAATTTAACGGTATTATTACAATTACCGGTGTTTATATGGCAGCTCAAATAAATGATATTGATCTAATGATTATTTCGGATGATGTAAAATATCCAGTTGCAACTTTTAACAATATACATAAAAATAATTTTTTCTTTGGTAGGGAAGTTCGCAAATCCTTATGTTTTAATTGTGTTATTAATTGGCGCGAAAAAAATGATGGTAATATTAAATTTTATTTAAGACATATTAGTGGAATAATCGCTCCTGTGGTTCTTTGTTTTTCATATACGTGCGGAATCGAACAAAGGCACCAAAGTTTTCAATTAGGAACATCAAAAATAATATCGTTAAATAATATTAATACGCTTCAAGTAACGAACTTAACTCATATAAGTTTAAATAAATTCATTGAAAATTATATATATGCTTATTATGAAAATGAAATTTATGAAAACTCACGAAATGTTATTACCCATTTTGTAAAATTATTTCCAATAATGTCAAAGCGAAGAATATGGATTTTTATTGATCATCATGATCGTGCCGACGATAATGCTGAAAAATTGTTTCAATATCTCGTTAATGTAGAAGATGGAATTGAAAAATATTTTGTTGTTACCGAAGATTCACCCGATTATGTACGATTGCAAAAATATGGTAAAATATTAAAATATGGTTCTGTTGAACAACAAGTATATACATTATTTGCAGAAAAATATATTTCATCTCATTCTGTTCAAGAAGTTTATTTTCCATTTCCGAAAAAATCAACAAAAATGTTTGTCGGGTTACTTAAACGAAAATATATATTTTTACAACACGGAATCATTACAGAAGATATTTCTGAAGCATTAAATAAATTAAAATTTAATTATAAAATGTTTGTTGTATCAACAAAACAAGAGTATAACTCTATATTACAACATGATTATTCATACGATGATAGTGTTGTTAAACTAACCGGCCTTCCTCGTTATGATTTTCTTACAAGCAATCCACAAAAAAAGATTATCATAATGTTTTCATGGCGGGCGTCACTCTCAAAAGGTGTTAATCTTTACAACCCCGATTTTAAACATTCACAGCATTATAAAATTCTTTGCAATTTAATGAGTGATGAAAGAATTATTAATATTTGTAAAACTAAGGGTTACGAAATTATTCTAAGACTTCATCCACGCTTTATGTGTCAAAACGAAGATTTTAAACACTTAAAATATGTAACTATAGCAGGAAATGAAACATCATATAATAAATTATATGAAATAGGTTCATTATTAATAACGGATTATTCATCTGCAGTTAATGATTTTGCTTATTTAAAAAAACCAATCATTCATTATCAATTTGATGAATATCATTTTCCTCCATCTTATTGGAATTATGAAAGTATGGGGTTTGGTGAGGTTGTAAACAATCATGAGGATGTTATTAAATTATTAATTAAATATATTAAAAATGGATGCATAATGTCAAAAAAATATAAAAAAAGAGTAGATGATTTCTTTACCTATACTGATAAAAATAATTGCGAAAGAGTTTATGAAGCAATTAAATCACTATAATAAATTATAATAATATTTTTTTATTAATGAATATATGAAAGGATAATAGTATGATTATAGATGATAACAAATATTACGATGAATATAAATATTTATATCCATGTTTAGCTGATAAAATAGAAAATGGTTTTGGAAATGCTTCAAATCATATATTAGATTGGATAAGAAATAGTAAGGTACAAAACGTTTTAGATTTAGGGTGTGGTACAGGTCATTTTCGTGAGTTTATTAAAAAACATACATCTGGTGTTAATTATAAAGGAATTGATATATATTCTGATGAAAATATAAAAGATCAATCATGGTTTAGCGTTTTTAATGGTATAGAAATTCCATGTAAACAAAACAGCCAAAATATGATTATAACAAAGCAAGTATTGGAACATGTGAGGCAACCTTATGAATTGTTATGTTCGGTTTCAAGATCATTAACTGATGATGGAATGTTTGTTGGTACATGTTCGGGATTGGAACCACAACATACAAATAGTTGTTTTAATTTTACACCTTTTGGCTTAAAACTTATTTTTGAAAAATCGGGACTTGAATTAATTCAATTAAAGTCAGGAATAACTTGTGATAATTTAATTAGTTGGCATCAACATATATATTTAAAAAAAAGAATTGAATTCTCATATGAAAAATCAAATTTCATTAAAAAAATCATTGAAGAAAGTTTAAAAAATGGTATAAGCGAAAAATATATAAATTATATTTGTTGTATATTTGCCGGGCATTTATTGTTTGCTGCTAAAAAAATAAAATAATTTAATGGTTTAAAATAAATAACATATTTAATATCAGGAGAAATTTTATGATTCTTTATTCATTTTATCATGGTATGCATTTACCTCTAATAATCAGTGATAGACTGGTTCGTCATAAAAACGAAAAAGCTGTTTTATTGGTTAGTAATTCACATGCACATTTTGGTGGTAAATTTAAAAATTTATACGACTTTAAAATTGAGGGTGTATTCGATGATATTATAGTTTTTGATGGATCTTATGGAAAAAATGCAAAAACAATTGAAGAAGAAGAAACAAAAAACATTAATGAACTTGATATGTCCTTTAAGATATCGGGTTATGATCTTAATCATTTTTCAAAAATATATGTTTTTACAGATCACATAAATCCTGTAGGTTTATATTTAATCATGAAAGGAATTTATTATTATCACTGCGAAGATATTGCTAACACTTTTGCCGGAAGAAGATCAATTGAATCTGCGTATAATAACCTTTACTCGCATTCCCCTATTCATCAAGATACATTAAAAAAACATGGCGGATGGGGTGGCTTTAATAAACATGTAACACCTATTTTACATCCTGAATCAATTAATCCCTTTAAAAATATTAAACATTTTGAAATAAACAATTTTTATGATTCTATTATAAAAGTAGAAAAAAATTGGCAACAAAAAATATTAAATATATTTAAATATGATATGAATAAACATATTAAAATCAATACCCTTTATTTAATGCACGGTGGTTCGGCGCTTAATGTTGCTGCTTCTGCAAATCCTAAAATTTTAAAATATTCAATGAATAATGATTCATCATGGAAAGATCCATACAATTATTTCCATCAAATTGTTATCGATTATTTTTTATCGAGAGAGCAAAAAAATACATTAATATTAAAATCACATCCCGGTATGTCAATATTACAAAATGAATTATTAGAGATTTTTAATTCTGTTGAAATTATTCCTTATGGTTTACCGTCAGAATTTATGAAGTGGATTGATAATCTTGAAATTGAAACAATTTTTTCAACAGCTACTACAAGCATAACTACATTCGGAAAACCGGTTAAAAATAATCTTTCGACTGGAGGAAATGCATACTACTCATTTTATTATTTTCATCGTTTGTATGCGGCATTATTACTTGTTAACAACCAATTTTATGAAGAGATAATTATGTATAAAGGATTTGACGGAGCTGGTGATTCAAATCATTGGGGTAATATAATTGATAAATTTATAGAAAATGTTATACAAAATACTAATGAAAAAAAATTATATATAAAAGCAAATGATACCACACTTTTTGATATTACAAAAAGTAAAATTACTGTAATTAGAAGACCACAAGATATACATGACTTGCTTTTAATGGAAAAATATATATTAAACGAAGGTGTAATAGTTTTAATAGATTCTGATGAAGAGTTAAAAAATAATATGAATTTTATAGAAATTATAGGCAAATACATGTATCCAATTAAAATAGAAAAGAAAAAAATAAAAGAAAAAATTCTTTGTAAGACAGATGATGAATTTGTGTATGTTTTTTGTTCAGAAAAAACAGCAGAAGAAAATAATATAATTAATTTTTGGTTCAATAAGATATTAAGTTTTGTTGGAATAAAAATAAGAACAAAACCTTATAAAACAAAAGAAGAAATTGAAAAATATAGATTATTCTTTATGTTGATTATAATAAAAAACTATTTAATTTCTAAAGCATAATACTCTGAACAAAAATGAAAGAGAGGGAAATGTAATGACTATCGAAATCGCCGGAAGAAAAATCGGAGAAAACAATCCACCTTTGATTATTGCTGAAATTGGTATTAATCACAATGGGAGCCTAGATGTTGCTAAAGAAATGGTAGATGCTGCTTGCCGTGCCGGGGTAGAAATTATTAAACACCAAACCCATGTTGTAGATGACGAAATGTCCCAAGAAGCAAAAAAAGTAATCCCGGGTAACGCTAACGTGTCTATATATGAAATCATGAAATCATGCGCTTTAAACGAAGAAGATGAATATAATCTTATGAAATATGTTGAATCTAAAGGGATGATATTTCTTTCAACACCTTTTTCTCGAGCGGCAGCTGACCGCTTACATGGGTTTGGTGTTTCAGCATATAAAATCGGTTCCGGGGAGCTTAATCATTATCCGCTAATTGACCATATTGCCAACTTTGGAAAACCGATGATAATTTCAACTGGTATGAATGATATAGCAGCTATAAATAAAACGGTAGATATTGTCAAAAGTAAAGGAACTCCTTTTGCCTTGCTTCATACGACGAATCTTTACCCAACGCCTGTACATTTGGTTCGTTTGGGAGCAATGATGGAAATGCATAGAGCATTTCCAAATATTCCATTCGGGTTGTCTGACCATACGTTAAATAATAATTCATCGATTGCGGCAATTGCATTAGGTGCATCCATAATCGAAAGACACTTTACAGATACAATGGAAAGGGAGGGTCCGGATATATCATGTTCGATGGACGAAATTGCTTGTGCTGAATTGATTCGTGCGTCCCTTGAGGTATTTAAAATGCGAGGAGGAAAAAAACAAGCCGTTCCGGAAGAACAAATTACAATAAATTTTGCCTTTGCGACTTTAGTATCTATAAATCCAATTAAAAAGGGTGAGTTATTTTCAAAAAATAATATTTGGGCCAAACGTCCGGGAACCGGTGGACTTTTGGCTGATGAGTACTTCAACTTACTTGGGAAACCTGCGCTTGTTGATATACCAAAAGATGTACACCTAACGAAAAAAATGGTAGGTAACTAGCATGGATACAAAAAAAATAAAAATAGTTTTTCTTACAGGAACAAGAGCAGATTACGGAAAAATAAAAAAAATTATGTCTACTCTTGAAAAAAATGATCTATTTGAACTTCATGTATTCGTTACAGGTATGCACATGCACGCGCAGTACGGCGAAACATATAGAGAAGTGTACAAAGACGGTTATAAAAATATCTTTCTTTACTTCAACCAACGAACCAGTATGGGGTCTGTTATGGATGTGGCTTTAGCAAATACGATATCCGGTTTTAGTGCATATGCATGTGAACTTGAACCGGATTTAATTGTCGTGCATGGAGACCGGATTGAAGCGCTTGCCGTTGCCATAGTGGGAGCTATGAATAATATACTCGTTGCACACATTGAAGGTGGTGAAGTGTCGGGTACGATAGATGAATCTATTCGTCATGCAATCACTAAGTTGGCACATGTACACTTTGTTGCTAACGAAGAATCAAAAAAACGCATTTTACAACTCGGAGAAAGAGAAGATAGGGTGCATATAATTGGCTCTCCGGATATTGACATTATGTTATCACCAAACTTACCCACGATAGAAGAAGCAAAATTACGATATGGTATTCCATTTGATACGTTTATAATTGGAATGTTTCACCCTGTCACTACTTCTTATAATAACATGTCAAAATACGCCAAAATATATGTCGATGCAATAGTTACGTCGGGGAAAAACTTTATCCTTATTCATCCTAATAATGATATTGGACGCGAATTTATTATTGAAGAATATACACGTCTGTAGGATTTGGAAAAATGTAAAATATTTCCATCCATTCGCTTTGAATATTTTCTCACACTTCTTAAAAATTCAGAATGTATTATTGGTAATTCCAGCGCAGGAATTAGGGAAGCGCCGATTTATGGTGTTCCTTCCATAGATATCGGTAATCGTCAAAAAAACCGCTATTCATTGGGTGGGAGTATCGCGCATTGCGATTATGATATTAATAAAATTCAAAAATTAATAATTGATGTATCTGGTAAAAAGTTTGAAATTAATACCGAATTTGGATCCGGAAACAGCACAAAACAGTTTATGGAAATCGTTTGTGATGATGCATTTTGGAAAATGCCTCTCCAAAAATACTTCGTTGACAAAGATTAGGGAAAAACTATGTATAAAAATAAAAGTTTTATAGCTGTTATACCTGCCCGAGGCGGTAGTAAGGGAATCCCCCATAAGAATATTACACCATTATTAGGGAATCCTTTGATTTCTTATACAATTAAAGCGGCTTTAGAATCCAAGTATCTCGATAAAGTTGTTGTCAGCACAGATGACAAAAAAATAGCAAATATAAGTCGAAGATATAACGTGGAGATTTTAGAACGTCCAAAGTATCTTGCTGATGATTTTGCTGCTAGCATCGATGTTTTGCTTCATGCTATTGAAACTATGAATATTAAACATAATGCAGTTTTATTTTTGCAACCTACATCACCGCTACGTCAATCATTTCATATAGACGAAGCGATTGAATTATTTATATCGCAATGTTGCAAACCTCTTGTTTCGGTATCTCCTTGTAATGTAGCGCCTTTGTTGATTAGGAAAATGTCACATAATGGTTTTTTATCCCATTTATTAAAAGAACAAAGCGCTGTACGACGGCAAGACATGGAATCATATTACAAAGTTAACGGTGCAATTTATATTAATACAACCGATCAACTTAACAAAATGACCAGTCTTAATGATAATGAAATAGGTTATGTAATGGATTCAAAATATGATATTGATATTGATGAACCTATAGATTTGAAAATCGCAGAAATTATATTAAAATCATTTACTATTAAAGCTCGTTAACATATAATCACATCAAAAATCATAACAATCTTATATTGTTTCCTGCCGTTAATATTTTTACAATTCATTTTTTTTCCAATATCATCAATCTCTCCTTTGATGCGCTGTAGAAATTTAAGCAATCAATAATTAACCGATTAAAATGTGATAAAATCCGTATTGGTGTAAATGTCAAATAAATCAATGGCTATCAAAAAACAACCGATTTATGCTTAACCGGAACGCGGCTAGTTAGTAATGCAGACCGTCACTTCAATTATGTCCCGTTCATACACATGAACATCGAAAATTTGACGTAGCCGCTTCGTATTCGGCTTCATCCAATTTTGATTCAATATCGTCGGTTAAATCCGCGTATTTTTTCAAACTCATAACCACCATTGCGCCGTAACCATTCTTCGTAAGGAAAACAGGCTGGTCGTTTCCGACACATTTTTCGATTTCGGGAAACTTGTTTTTCAAACCGGGAGCGTAGTTATTATACTACGGAAGCCGAAGCACGCGGATTAAAGAGCAAGCAATTATGTTCCTTCGGCCTCTTCAAAAAACATTTTGACCATTTCCAAATTTATTTTTGCTTGTTTAAGCGCGAATTCAACGGTATCTTCTGTAAAGTCGCGCCGATCTTCAACATAGCGGGTAACCACAGCAAAGTCGGTTATTGTATCCGCAATTTTTTTATCAATGTCAATTTTATCCGTATGTTGCTTGCATAACGTAAGCAAGGCAGTGATATCGTGAATTTTTGGAATTTTATCTTCGTAATATGCCAGCACGGCTTTTAATGCTTTTTCAACCGTTGATTGGCAATGAAAGAAAATTATTTCCACCGGCATGGGGATAAAAGTGTCATTCAAGTGTAATGCAACGGCGTAATCACGCTCTGCAAGATTAATCCATGTTTTGGCTTCTGCATAATCACCCACCTAAAACCACCCCTTCTTCTTTAATTTGATACTGCATTCTCGATTTTTTCTTTGCACTTTCTTCAAATTCATCATGAGTGTAGAGTAAAACGTCAATCGGAAGCGGAAAATCGTCACGAATGGCACTTCGCGCATCCACCCTCATATTAACCCTGTTGTACCTTAGTTCAGGCACTAACACACAAATATCCAAGTCCGAATTTTCATGAACATTTCCTTTGGCATATGAACCAAATAAAATAACCGTACATTCCGGGTGTACTTGTTTGATTGATTGTACTACTTCATCAAGAAGTTCAGGCAGCCTCGTTTTGGCTTCATATCTCCATTGTTCCAATAAGTTAGATATACCATCACCCCGTTTTATCCAAATATTTTACACTTGATTATACTATACTTCAAAATCGAATAAATCAACCCGCATTAACAATGGAACTAACACGGGGTGATTGCTTTTATTATTAATAATGGTAATATACAAAAACTATTTATTAAACGGATACCATTCTGTTCCGAAGGAGCAAAAACATGAAAACGATTTTTATAGTGGATGATAACACGATAAACCTTCATACGGCGAAGGAAGTCTTGTCGGATCAATACAAGGTGATAACCCTTTCGTCCGCCTCAATTATGTTCGAGTTTTTGGAAAATGTTGTGCCGGATTTAATCCTGCTGGACATTATTATGCCGGAGCTTGATGGCTTTGGCGCGTTAAAGCGGTTGAGGGCCGATAAACGGCACGAAATGATTCCCGTTATATTCTTGACAAGCAAAAGCGACGCCGATACGGAGGCGCTCGGGTTTGAGATGGGCGTCGTGGATTTTATCCATAAACCGTTCTCCCCACCCGTGTTATTAAATCGTATCAAAACCCATTTGAACATAGATGGGTTGATCCGCGAGCGCACCAAAAAATTGGTTGAACAGGCGGAAGAGTTGCTGCTTTTAAAGAACGGCCTCGTGTTTACCATGGCGGACCTTGTGGAAAACCGTGATAACAATACCGGCGGGCATGTTGACCGTACGGCAATGTATATGAAGCTGCTGATTGACGAAATGCACGAGCAGGGTATATATGATGAAGAAATGGAAGGCTGGAACATAGAGTCGGTGGTTTCGTCCGCACGCTTGCATGATGTGGGTAAGATTGCCATTGCGGATTCGATCCTGAACAAACCCGCCAAATTGACATCGGAAGAATATGAAATAATGAAAACCCATTCCATGGAAGGTGCGCGTATCATTGACAACGCGATCGGCCGTACGGGGAGCGCCGAGTTTTTACATAATGCCAGGACGATAGCGCTCTATCATCATGAGCGCTGGGACGGCACCGGCTACCCCCATGGATTAAAAGGGACGGAAATACCGCTTTTGGGGCGCATGATGGCTGTCGTGGACGTATATGACGCGATTGTTTCCGCGCGTTCCTATAAGGAGCAGCTCCCCAACGATACGGCGATTTTTATTATCGGGCAGGAATCGGGGAAGCATTTCGAACCGATCATCGCAAAGACCTTCATCGAAGCAATTGGAAAGTATTATTCAACTGACGCGGCAAATTCGAATATGGAATTAAATCCCAATTACAGGAACAAATAAATGACCGCATCCGGGAAAGACGGGTTTCCGTTCCATAAAAGGAGGGGCATCACATGAATCCAAACATAATCAACGATAAGTTAAACGACGTTAACAAACCCCGGTTGAAAAACAGGTTCGTTGCCTTTTCCGTTATATTGTTTTTGATCATCCTCGTTGTGGGGAGCGTGGCTTTTGTTTTCTCGATGCGGCAGATTGTCAGGGAGAACAAGGATATTGAGCTGTCCCAAATGCTTGATATCAAACAACTGCGCTTGGAAAGCACGGTAGAGGTAAAAATCGCCATGGTGCAGAAAATGGCGAAATCACCGGTTATCATAAAGCATTTCGTTAATCCCGACGACACCGAACTCAGGGAATTGGCAATGGAAGAATTAGACTCGTTCCGTATGTTTTTTTACGAGGGATACGAAATCTCTTGGGTTAACGATATTGACAGGTTGGTTTACAGTACGGAATTTACCGAGCCGTATTGGCTGGACGCCGACAATCCCGCGCATTATTGGTATTACGCGACCCTTTATGAAACGGAAGGTTATAGCTTTAACGTTAATTTCAACCCCAACACCAACGCGTTTAAGATGTGGGTAAACGCGCCGGTTCTGTATGGTGATAAACCTGTGGGGATGGTGGCGGTAGCCCTTGAAGTGACCGCGTTTATTAACAGATATTTTCACGATATAAATGACGGGGTGGAGGTTTACCTGTTTAATTCCGCGGGGGTAATCACCGGCGCCAAGGATATCGGATTGGTTATGCGCAATGCTAATATCATGGATGAATTGGGCGAGTTGGGTATCGACATCATAACCAAAGCGGTAACCTTCGGACCCGGGGAAACCCATTCCTTTGCCGTCCCCCGAGGGACGCTCGCCATCGGTACGGTCCCTTCGCTGGCTTGGTACACCGCCGCGTTCAGGCCCGACAGGATAAGCGATTATTTTACCCCCATGACTTCGTTGTTTCTTGTGATGATTGCGATAATCTCGCTGTTATTCGTTATATTTAATGTGTTTATCGCAAGGTTCATCAAATCCATAAGCGAAGTTATGTCGTCGCTCGAAAACGCAAGGCATGAAGCCGATAACGTCCGTTTGGAACGAGAAGCCGCACAGGCCGCCACTTCGGTTTTGTTCGATAACGCACCCATCGGATTAACAGTATTTGACGAAAACTTCAAATTCATTGATTGCAATGAAGCCGTACTTAAAATGTACGGTATTTCAAGGGAGCATTACGCCGCTTTTTTCGGAAGCGCTTCCCATTCCCCCGAATGCCAACCCGACGGTTCCAACTCCCGTGAAAAAGCGATGGACATCATTAAGCGCGTTATCGGCGGCGAAATGGTTAAAATCGAATGGACACATAACCTGCCCGACGGTACGCCCTTACCCGTGGACATTACGATGACGCGGATTAAACAAGGCGACAGATATGTAGGGCTGGGTTACGTATATGACCTGCGTGAACAAAAACAAATGGTACAAAACCTCGTGGCCGCGGATGAAGGAACCCAACAGCAGTTGGTAAAATTAAACGCCGTGGTTAAAGCCACGAAAATCGGCTTGTTTGACATGGATATCAATAATAATGATTTCCTGCACCCGGAAAATACCTTTTTGTTTACGGATGAATTGAGGAACATGCTGGGGTATACGAACGAAGCGGATTTCCCCAACACATTCGACAGCTGGCGTGGTTGCCTGCATCCCGAAGACAGGGAAAAAGCGATCGAGGACATTGTCGGGCATATTTCGGACAAGACCGGCAATACGCCGTATGACGTTGAATACAGGCTGTTAAAGAAGGACGGGGAATACACCTATTTCCGCGCGTGCGGCGAAGCGATACGCGACAAGGACGGTAATGCCGTCCGCATTGCGGGCGCCCTTATGGATATAGGGAAAATAAAGGCAACCTTGCTTGAAAAAGAACTTCAACTTGCCAAATTAAACTTGGTGATAGAAACCGCTAAAATAGGTATGGTTAACATGGAGTTGGATCCGGATAATCCGCTCAGCCCCAATAACCACACCGAATATTCCGATGAGTACAAGAAATTGCTCGGCTTTGCCGACGATGATAAAACACCGGAAAACCTCGGAGACAGCAGGATGGGTCTCGTGCATCCCGATGATATGGAAAGCTCGTTCCGCGCCTTTTCGGATCATCTGCTTGACAAGACCGGTAACACCCCCTTCGACATAGAGCAGCGGCTCAAAAAGAGAAACGGCGAATACGCTTGGTTCCGCACCGTAGGTAAGGCGATACGGGATCAGGACGGTAAGCCCGTACGTTTCGTTAACGCGGCGTTTGGTCTGACCGAAACCAAAGAGGCCCTGATCAATAACGAATTGCAACTCGCGAAATTTGCGTTGATCAACAAAGCGGCGAGGATCGGTTTATGGGATATGGAAATCATACGCGACGACCCCATGAACATAAAAAACCACATCACGTATTCCAGTGAGTTCAGGGAAATACTCGGTTACACGGACGAAAACGATTTCCCCGATGTTATAAACAGCTTCAATAATTGCGTACATCCCGACGATTTCCAAATGGTTACGGACACCTTAAAGAACCATATATGGGATTTAACGGGCGGGACGCTTTTTAACCCCGAATACCAAGCGAGGAAGAAAAACGGCGAATATGTCTATATCCGCGCCACGGGGGAATCCATCCGTGATGAAAACGGCGAGGCCGTCCGCACCTTGGGTACGATCATGGACGTATCCGAGGAAAAAAGAACGTTGGCCAATACGGAAAAATTGCGTCAGCAAGCCGAAGAGGCAAATAAGGCGAAAAGTGAGTTCCTTACCCACATGAGCCATGAAATACGCACGCCGATGAACGCGGTAATCGGCGCGGCGGAAATTCAATTGCAAAAGCATACCAACCCACCCGACGCGGAGGAAGCGTTTAACATCATATACAGTTCGGGTCACCTGTTGCTCAGCATTATCAACGACGTGCTTGACCTGTCCAAAATCGAATCGGGTAAAATTGAGATAATAAACGCCAAATACGATATACCGAGCATCATATACGATACGGTTCACCTTAACCTGTTGCGGTATGAAAGCAGGTGCCTCGAATTTATCTTAAGGATAGACGAGTATACACCGCTTAACTTGCTCGGCGACGAAATGCGGATCAAGCAGATACTGAATAACCTTCTTTCCAACGCGTTTAAATATACTAAGGAAGGCACGATAGAATTATTGGTTTCGGCGGAGGTTAAATCGCAAACGGAATGTACGCTTAACTTTATCGTAAGCGATACGGGACAGGGTATGACAGAGGAACAGGTCAGCAAGGTATTTGAAGCATACGAACGGTTTAATACAGACGCCAACCGCACCATCGTCGGTACCGGTTTGGGTATGAACATAACAAAACGCCTCGTCGAAACGATGGGGGGTGAGATTTTTGTCGACAGTGAACCCGGCAAGGGTTCGGTATTTACCGTCCACCTCCCGCAAAAGCGCATTGATTCCGAAGTATGCGGGGCGGAACTGGCCAATAAACTGCGCTGCGATAATTTCATGAACAAAACGAAATTCATCAAGAAACAGATCGTCCATGAATATATGCCTTACGGCAGCGTCTTGATTGTGGACGATGTAGAAACCAACCTCTATATAGCCAAGGGAATGATGCTGCCCTACGGATTAAAAATCGAAACCGCCGCAAGCGGCACGGAGGCCGTTGACAAAATCAAAAACGGCAACGAATACAGTGTCGTGTTCATGGATTATATGATGCCCAAAATGAACGGGATGGAGGCAACAAAGATAATCCGTGATATGGGGTACACAAGTCCGATTGTGGCGTTGACGGCCAACGCCGTGGCGGGTTCGTCGGAAATGTTTATGGAGAACGGCTTCGACGGTTATATATCCAAACCCATTGATATACGGGAACTAAATATACAATTGAATCGGTTTATACGGGATAAGCAACAACCCGAGGTTATCGAATCGGCGCGGCGGCAAACGGCTGATATAATATCGGGTTTTGTCAAAAACCCGTTAACGGACGCGAATTTTGCGGTGATGGTAGTGCGGAACGTTGAAAGCGCCATAACAATACTGGAAAATGTATGCGGGGAAATCGCTACCGGCGCGGACGCGGATATTGACTTATATACGATAACCGTTCACGGCATGAGGGGTGCGCTTGCCAACATAGGGGAAGCGGACCTGTCCGATACCGCGTTTAAGCTGGAGCAAGCGGGAAACAACGGGGACATAACGGCTATCGCGTCCGAAACCCCGGATTTCGTTGACGTGCTGCGGTTGCTGGTTACCAAGTATAAACCGAAGGAAACAGCGGAGCCCGCCGAAATATCCAATGATGACATGGTTTTCCTGTGGGAAAAACTCAACTTAATCAGGGAAGTTTGTGGGGATTACAACATCAGCGAAGCGGAAGCCGCGCTTAACGAATTAAAACGTAAATCGTGGCCGCATACGATAAACGACTTTTTGGTTGATATCGATGAAAACCTGTTGTGCGGAAAGCTGAAGGAAATCATCGCCGCCGTTGATAACTTTTTTAATACAACAGCTTAATGAACGCCCATGAAACCGAACATAATTAAAACTATAACGTTTATCCTTGCCGCCGTTTTTTTACTTGGCTTGCTTTCGTCCTGCTATCCGTCACCCCCTGCCGCTACCCTCGACAGACCAACCAGAGAAGAATCGGGTGACCGGATTGTTTTGGTTGCGCCGGACGCGCCGTACCAACCCGTGGACCAACCGGCAAGCGGTGATTGGCCGACCCGTCCGCTCACACTGATTGTGCCTTTCCTTCCGGGCGGCGATACGGATATGTACGCGCGGATGTTCGCGCCGCGCATTGCGACGCCAATGTTTTGGTTGTGCGTTCGGACTTGGGCATAAACACCGCGCAGGAATTTTTAACCTACATAAAAGCAAACCCCGGAAGCCTTAACGTAGCGACCACCATCACGGGCTTTTCGTTTAAGCTGCTCCGCATGGCGGAAATCGCGGGAGGGTTCAGAACCAACGCCGTCCATGTCGGCGGCGGCAGCATGATGGCTCCGTCTATTCTCGCCGGGCATACGGAAGTGGGCTACAACAATATCGCGGTATTTATGGAACACATCCAAAGCGGGGAAATGATTCCGCTTTGGCTTGCCGCGGACGAGCGCAACGCGCTTTTGCCCGATGTTCCCACGATACGGGAGGTCGGTATCGAAAACGGCCACATGGGGCGTTCGTATTTCTTTGCGTTCCCGCCCGGTATTGATTCGGCTATCGTACATACATTATCCGAAGCTGTGCGGCAAATAACCGGCGACCCCGCGTTTCAAGGGTAGTTGTTCGACACCGTAGGCATGGCAAATTTTTTCGTACCGTTTGAAGAAGCAAGCACTTACTTAAGCGAAATGTGGAACCAAGTAAAAGGTTTGGAACGGTACATGAGGTACGGCCAATGAAAAACATGAGGGTTTCCAAAAAATTAACCGTCAGTTTTTTAAGCGTGATCACATTAACTGTTATCGTGGGTGTCGTCGGCGTTATCGGCATGACGCAAATCAACTCCGGCAGCAAGGCTATGTACGAAAGCCAATCACAGGCGTTGGCGAACCTCAGCTCCGCCCGCGAATATTTCCAACGCTTGCGGGTACAACTTCGGGACGTGGTGCTTGCAAGCGGAAACATACCCGAGCTTGAAACAATCGAAACCTATTTTAACAACTACGAACGGCTTTTTATTTCATACATGGAAGCGTACAAGCCGACCATCACCGACGAAGACGTGATGGCCTTATGATCGACAGTGAAATATTGACGGTTACGTTTACAAGGCAAGCGTTAAGCAACGCCTGTGACGTTATCGGCGTAACGGCTCCGTCCGGCGCAAGCATCGACCAAATAAACGGAACCATCACGGCAAACGCAGAAAACGGCATATTAAACCAAGTTGTCACGGTTACGGTAAGCCCCGACGCGACATGGAAGCTGTACAGCGACGCGGCTTGTACGGTTGAAATTACCGATAACACCATGACATTATCCGTAGGCGAAAACACCGTCTACCTTAAAGTGACCGCGCAGGACGGCACGGCAACCAAGATATATACCGTCACCATAACCCGCACAAGCGATAACAATAACGGCGGGGATAATGGCGGGGATAACGGCGGTACGAACCAACCGGATCCGCCGTCCTCACCCGAACCCCCATCCCCACCTTCACCGGAACCGCCGCCCCCACTCCCGCCCTCACCGGGACCGATACAATCACCGCAACCCGAACCGCAACCGTCGCCCGTGCCTGATACTGACACCGGCGACGGCGGTGGCGGCGGAAGCGAAACGATTGCGAACATCCCTGTAACAGTGGATACCGATACCGGCGCGGTTACCGTTCAACTTGATACGGAAACCAAGGAAATATTAATTAACGAAGCCATAACCGAAGCGGAAGCGTTGGGCGGCGATACATTACCCGTCGTGACCCTCGATCTCTCAAGCGTGGAAAACGCCACAACCGCCGTATTAAATGTATACGCGGCGCAAGCGTTCAGCGAATCCGAAGTAGCCGTAACGGTCGTATTACCCGCGGGGGAAATCACCCTCGACCCTGCCACGCTTGCTATACTGGCGGACGTAACCGACTACGGCGCGACACCCATCACAATAGAGGCGTTTACCGTACCCATGAGTGACCTGCAGGGTATGCAAGCGGCGCAAGTGAAAGGCTTTGAAACGGTTATCAACTTGGACGTATTCGTAGGCGGCGAAAAGATCGACGTACCGTTGACCGTCAGCTTACCCTATACCCTCAAACCCAACGAAAACCCCGCGGCCGTACGCGTATGGCATATGGACGCCAACGGAAACCTCACGAACCTAAACGGCGTGTTTGATACCGAGACGGGTATGATTACCTTTACGATACAACACCAAAGCTACTTTGTTGTCGGTTATGACCCCGTGGCGCTTTGGGTGAATATCTTCAACGACGTGTCCGAGGACGCTTGGTACTATGAAGCGGTGGCGTTCGCCAACTTCCACGGTCTGTTCGGCGGCTCCGGCAACGGTATCTTCAGCCCGAATGACAGCATGACCCGCGCCATGTTTGTGGCTGTCCTGCACAGGCTGGAGGGTAACCCCGCGCCGAGCGGTTCGGGACGGTTTATCGACGTCGCCCCCGGCAGGTGGCACCACGACGCCGCACAATGGGCGGCGGAGCAAGGCTTGGTGGGCGGCGTGGGCGGCGACCGATTCGCCCCCGACCGAACGATCACCCATCAGGAAATGGCGGTTATCCTGCACAGGTATTCAAACCTAAAGGGTTATGCCATCCCCGTTAACCGCGATATGCTTACCATCAGCGATACCGTACGTATACCGTCATGGGCGGGTATAGCGGTACGTGAGATGACGATGGCGGGTGTATTGGACGCGTATGGCAATGCGTTTAACCCGCTGGATACCGCCACACGCGCCGAAGTGGCGGCGATGTTCAGGAGCTTTGTGCGGTTTGTTGTGGCTGTAAACTAGCTATAAACCCAGCAAGCCATTTCACCCGCGCCGCGGTTGGCCCACAGGTAATACGGGACCCAATGCAGGGTGGCATCCTCATATGAAACGGGTATCGCCTTCTTATACAGCGCATCGGTATCTTCGGCTGACAAGCGCCGCCCGTCCGATTGGAGGCGTACCGCGCCGCCGAAGAAAGACCGATCAAAGTTGGCGGTAAAACGCGCGTTAAACGGCAACGACAGGTGGTTCAAGTTTTTGCCGTTGTCGGTTTCTTCAAGGCAATACACCACAGGCCCGCGCATGACGGCGACCTTACCCGTGTTTTCGCGTACTTTTTTGTTGGCTTGTATCACGGTTACGGGCATGTCCATTTCCCATTCGATATGGTCCCCGGCGGATAGGTCGGATATGAAGATATATCCGTCCGCTTCGTCGCCGTGGAAGGTCTTACCGTTGCGCTTAAGCGAAAAACCGTCGCACCAACCGGGTAAACGCAACGCGAGGACCGCTTTCTTATCCGCTTGGCGGATTTTGATTCTTACGGAACCCTCGTGCGGGTAATCGGTATCGATATCCAATCCCAACGGTCCGCTCGTCAGGTCGGCGTCCACCGTGCCGCCCGCGTATATATTCACATACAATGTATCGCCGCGCTTCGAATACGCGTAATTGCCCAGCGACGTCAGCATCCGCGCAAGGTTGGGCGGACAACACGAGCAGCCGAACCATTTTTGCCGCTGTATCTTTACTTGCTTGCGTCCCCAATCCTTTTCGCATGATTCGGGTACGGCCTCCAGCGGGTTTACGTAGAAGAAGGCTTCCCCGTCCGCCGACATGCCGCTGATGGTGCCGTTATACAGCGCTCGCTCCATCACATCGGCGTATTCGCCCCTTGGGTCGATATTAAACATACGCTGCGCGAAAAATACCAGTGCAATTGACGCGCAGGTTTCCGCGTAGGCGGTGTCATTGGGTAAGTCGTAGCCGTAGGTGAAGGCTTCGCCGTGGTGGGTTTGCCCCACGCCGCCCGTGACGTACATTTGCCTGCGGGTCACGTCCTCCCACAAGGTACGGCACGCGTCGTAAAGGGTTTTGTCCCCCGTTTCACGCGCGACGTCCGCCATACCCGCGTACATATATAACGCCCGTACCGAATGCCCGGTGGCGGATGTTTGCTCGCGAACGGGCGCGTGGGATTGGTGGTAACGGTGGTTCGTCGTGCCGCCGGGGTGTTCGCCGTTAAAATAAAAGGGTTGGCTTCCGCGTTCGTCGATAAAGTATTTCGCCAGCCGTAAATGCTTTTCGTCACCCGTTTCGCCGTAGAGCTTAACCAATGCCAATTCGATTTCCTGATGGCCGGGGTAACCGCGTTGCTTACCTTCCTCCGTGCCGAAGAGCGAATCGACCAAGTCCACGTACTTGACCATGGCATTAAGCAATTTACCTTTACCCGTGGCTTTTTTATACGCTGCCGCCGCTTCCAAAAAGTGCCCGAGGCAATACAGTTCATGGTCGTCGCGAAGGTTCTTAAAACGTTTGTCCAACCCCTTGATGATAAAAAACGTATTTAAATAACCGTCGGGCTGCTGCGCGGAAACGATGAGGTCAATCGTTTCATCCGCGGTTTTTTCCAACTCCGCGTCGGGGTGGTTTATTAAGCTGTAGGCTACGGCCTCCAGCCATTTGGCCACATCCGAATCTTGGAACACAAAGCCGTAAAACTCCCCTTGTTCCAACCCCGCGGCGATTTTAAAATTGCGCAGCGCGCGGCTGGGTTCCGCGTCGGGGATTAGGTCGTTGAGGGCCTTCCATTGGTAGGGTATAACCTGCGTCCGCGCCTTTTCCATAAAGCCGTGCCAAAATGTGCCGGTAATCTTTGATTCCCTTATATCAAGGGGTTTCGCTTGAAAGCGTTTGTCCATTTTTATCTTCTCCTTTATCATGGAGGTATTTAAACGTTTGGAAGGCACGACGCCGAGCAAATACCGAAACGCGTTCTACCGAAGGTTTAAAAACAAGCAGTAGACGCTAGGCGTCCCACCGCGCGGTTGACTCCACGCACCGCTGGTTAACCTTGGCGGCGCGCAGCTCCACGTAACATCCGCACAACACGCACATGCCGTCCAGCAAGTGGCGACATTCCTTACATATACCTAACCGCTTATCATATTCCTCCGGGGACGACCGCGCCTCCGGAGGAATGTTTTTTATATAATCTTGTATCGTCGCGTAAAGCTCGGCTTGATTGGTTTCGCTTAATAAACAGCGGGGGCATCGCTTCATTAAGAAATGCGCAGCTCCATCACGCAGCACGGGGGCAGGGTAAGCGATACCATACCGGGGACTAAATTAATTTCGTCGAAGCCGGTGATTTTTACCTTCTCGGGGGAATCGAAGCCGTTAAAGTCGTGCGTGCCGCCCGTGAGGATACGCCCCTTCGCGGTCTTCGCGCCCATGTCCGTGAACAGGATTTCCACGGAGAGTTCCTTGTCCGCCGAGGGGTTAACCATCGTGACGGTCAATGTACCTTCACCGTTGACCGACGCGGAGGCGTTAAGGTGCGGTACGGTGAATTTTTCCGTCCCGATCGTTTCCGTTTCGGCGAAGGTATGCACGAGCCGCGCGTCGTGGTGGTGCTTGAACAAGTCGAATACGTGGTACGTGGGTGTCAATACCATTTGGCCTCCTTCGGTTAACACGACGGCTTGCAGGACGTTGACCGTTTGCGCCAGGTTCGCCATCACCACGCGGTCGGAATGTTTGTTAAAAATATTTAACGTCATCCCCGCTACCATCGCGTCGCGCATGGTGTTCTGTTGGAACAAAAAGCCCGGGTTGGTCCCCGGCTCTACGAGGAACCACGTACCCCATTCGTCCACGATCAGGCCCACGCGGTGCGCGGGGTCGAAGCGGTTCATGATATGCGTGTGGTTGGCGATGAGTTCGTCCATTTTTAATGCCTTGTGGAGCGTTTTGTAGTAGATTTCGTCGGTGAATTCCGTCGCACTTAATTTTTTATGCCAATCGTCGCCGGGAAAAGTGTAATAATGCAACGTAAGCGCGTCCATTTGATGGCCGGCGATGGACATTAGTTTTTCTGTCCAGTCGTAGTTCCAGTCACAGGCTCCGCACGCGATCTTGTAGATTTTATTTTCGCCGTAGTTGCGTACATATGTGGCGAATCGGCGGTACAAATCGGCATAATATTCGGGCCGCATATTACCGCCGCAGCCCCAGTTTTCGTTGCCCACGCCCCAATACTTGACGCGCCATGCCTTCTCCTGCCCGTTGTCCTTGCGGAGCTGCGCCATGGGGGATACGCCGTCGAAGGTCAAATATTCCACCCATTCGCTCATTTCCTGCACGGTACCCGACCCCACGTTGCCGTTGATGTAGGGTTCGCAGTCGAGCTGGCGGCATAATTCCATGAATTCGTGGGTGCCGAAGGAATTGTCCTCCACCACGCCGCCCCAATGGGTGTTGACCATTTTTTTGCGATTTTCCTTGGGGCCGATGCCGTCCTTCCAATGGTATTCGTCCGCGAAGCAACCCCCCGGCCAGCGGAGTACGGGGATTTTTATGTTGCGCAGGGCTTCGACCACGTCCTTGCGCATCCCTTTTTCGTTGGGGATGGGTGAATCCTCGCCTACGTAGATGCCGTTGTAGATGCAACGGCCCAGGTGCTCGGCGAAGTGGCCGTAGATGTTGCGGTTGATAGTGCTCTTCTTTTCGTTGGTGTTGATGAACAGGCGTGCCATGGGAATCCTCCTATTCTATTCCGCCCCGCAGGGGAATGTATTTTTCTTGGACGCTCTGTGAAAGTCGCGTCCCGCGAAAAATAATTCCCCAGCGGGGCTGTATAACGTTAGTTTAATGTTACTCCCGCACCCCACAGCGCGATCCCTTCCGCCGAAATGACCGTAAACGACATCCCCCAACGTCCGAAGTCGTTGATAAAACTGCGCAGCAATCGCCCGTTGTAAGCTACGCCGTCCAATGTGACGTTTAACGTCACCCCGTCGGCCTCCAGCCGCCACGTACCCGTGTGCGGGCCTTCGATGGTGCCGTCGGCATTAAAGTTTACCGTTACGGATAGGGTGGATGTGTAATTAATTTCCTGCCCGTGGTTGATGATTTTCCATGAGCCGGGTACATGATCGGGTGTGAAGGTTCGCGGCGGTGCGCCGTCGTAGCGGAAGGGCGAGACGACGAACCAGCCGTCGTCGTTAAGCCACATTTCATGCACGCGTACTTGATGCTCGTGCGTGTGGAAAAAGCGCGTGTGGGGATTCGTAATTCGGGATGGGGTCGGCGGAAGGTTCGGGGTCACCGTCGCGGTTTGCGCAAGATGATAAAAAAATATACCCATAAAAATTAGAATGTAGGCTGTTAAGGGTGGAGATAACGCAACTCATGATTTTTTCATTGCAATTGAACTATTATATTTTTTTCCGCATCATATTTAATATATAACTCTTTACCATATCCAATGCTTTATCCGATGGTATTGAGCCGTTTAAGATTACATCGGCTCTCCATTTCGACAACTCGATATATTCGTCATGTCTGTACCGTGCTACATCGAGGTTATATTCGGACAACCAACCGAAAATGTCATCCACAGTATAAACATCTTCTTGGTATCGTTTTAATTTCCGCACAATACGCTCATCTGATTGGCAGTCGATATATAATTTTAAGTCTAATTTGCGATATAAATCATCGTCCGCCAATGCAAAAAGCCCCTCCACGATTATAATTTCTTCTTTTGAAACAGAAAGTTCATCCTTCAATCGTAGCCAATCAACAGCATCTGGATGATTGAAATCGGCTTGGTCGTCATATGTTTTTCCTGTAATGGGCGATTTTGACTGTGGCATTTGTTCAATTGACTTAAAGTAATCGTCCATGCAAAACACTTTAACATTGTGTTCATTGAGGGCATAAACGAGCGTTTTGCAAAAAGTCGTTTTACCACTCGCACTCCCGCCAGCTATACCGACGATAAACGATTCTTCCATGTTTCCCAGTACCCCTTTTTATAAGAACAGATTTTGGTGCTGATTCCGCATATCTAAAAAATAAATTTTACGCACGTACCACTCTTGCGGTGGTACATAAGTGCGCTGTCTACGTTTTGATTGTCATGTTCAGCCAGTAAAGCCATTTTATCATAAATATAATACCTCTGCGATGAAGTCTTTTAATTTGCGTTATTTACACCCTCCACAGATTACATCTTATAATTAACAGGTATATGGTATGGCGAACGGTATGCCGCACGGCGAACACCCCTTTATTTGATAGCGTCATCCTAAAATAAATCCGAATGTGTTCCCGTAGACGTTAAAATAAGTACCAAGGTTCCGTGGCTTATTTCATATACAAGCAACCAGTCAGGCTCTATATGGCACTCCCGCAGTCCCTTCTTGTTTCCGACCAAGAAGTGGTCATTGTATTCCGGCGGAAGAAAGCCATTTTTACCAAGCAATTCTATTGCCTTGTCGAGTTTGTCAATTTGCAAGCCGCGCTTTATCGAACGTTTATAATCCTTTTTAAATTGCGATGTTCGCCGTATCTTGTATTTCATATATCATCGTCATCGTCCGATAATAGGTCGGCGCGTAATTCCTCCATGCTTGTGAATGTTTTGGCGTTCGGGTCATGGAGTAGCTGTTCAGCCTCCAGTATAGCTGCCTGTGTCACGGCATTTGGTTTATGGCGCACAATCTCAAAGGGAAAACCATTCCGCATAAGCGACTGCCGCAGGAACACATTTACCGCGTCGGTAACGGTTAAACCAAAGCTGCCAAAAAGTTCTTCGGCATCTGCTTTAATTTCCGGTTCTATCCTCAAATTCATAACTGCTGACCTTGGCATAATAATCACCTCGCAAAAACAATAGCACTTTACTAATACATCTGCAACACATGTTTTGCATGATGCAACAAATAAAACCTATATTTTCCAATACATATATTTTAAAATTTCATATACCAAAATATCGCGGATTCTTTGGTGTTGCCGAACCCTGTGTACATCATCGTGTCTACGGCGCCTATTGTAAAACCGACTTTGTGATAGAACCTACATGCGGTCAGGTTAAAATCCTGCGTTTCAAGCACCAATCCGCATAGGTTTTTATGTTTCGCCCATTCGATTGCTTTTTCAATCAGCGCACGGCCTACGCCTTTGCCCCTGGCGGTTTTGGCAACCGCGATGTCGCGTATCAACGCGAATCGGTTCCAATTTACTTTGATTTCGATTTGACCGACACATTCATCGCCACTGTAGCAAAGGTAAATGGTTTGGTTGGGGTTGTTTATATATTCCGAATAATTTAAGTCCTCGATTCCATAAAATTTTTCGTATGGTTTGTCTAATAAATACTCCGTAAAGGACCATTCACCGTTTTGAAAAGCAGGAATTATCCCGCCGATAACGTCGAACGGTTGGATGGGTTTGTTTATGTCGTGCAGGTTTTCTTCACTTAGTTCTTCGATTTTCACGCGCATATGAACCACGTATACCCGTATTTATCCAAGACTTCCGACCCGCCGCCGCCATCATCGGGCGGGGGGTGCGGGGCGAACGCTTTTACGACCGTACCGCCTTCGGATAAAAGCGATATAACCTTTTCGGCGCGTTCGCGTGAGGGGAGGAGGACGAGGATTTGTATGCCCGCTTTTTCGTCCGAATACTTCCAATCGCTGCCCGCGATGCCGCCGCCTTCGGCAAGCCTGAGTTCGGCGTGCATGACATTATTGTTGGGGTCGTTGTGCATCCTAGAAATATGCACGGCGCTCCCTTCGAAGCATTTGGCGTAGAAGTTGAACGCTTCTTCGCAGTTTCCGTTAAAGTGCAAATAAGGCATGACCATGGTTTTCGCTCCTTTTTATACCGCCGCTAATCCAACCGGCGCGTACGCGCGACGAGGGGTGCTCTTGGAAGGGTCACTTTAACGCCACGCGGATCATGTTCCACGAAAGCGGGGCGAGTTTTGTTTTTACGCTTGCTCCGTCGATTGTTGCAGTTGCGTCCTTCGGTTTGACCGAGCCGTCTTGCTGCGTATTCGTCTTCTTTATATCGTGTCCGCTCATTTCCTTATATTCGATTACGCTGCCGAGGGTATAACCTTGGAACTCCACGCCGAAGTCAAGCGCGGTATCCAACGAGCGGTTGACCGCAAACACGACCATTTCGTTCTTGTCCTCGTTGTGGATGGCGAGGGATTCGATGAAGGGGACTTGCCTGCCGTCGGCTTCGTAAGTCGGGCATTCGACGATGGGGGTGAGTACCGTACCCAACCCGTGGTTGGCCGCGTGCGCGTACGGCCAAAAGATCGTCTGCCGCCACGCTTCGCCGCCGGGCTGCGTCATGATGGGTGCGATCACGTTTACGAGCTGCGCCATACAGGCGATCTTTACGCGGTCGCAGTTTTTAAGCAGGGTAATCAGCAAACAGCCGACAAGCAGCGCGTCCTCGAAGTTGTATACGTCTTCGAGGATGGGCGGGGCCTGCTGCCACGGCTCGCTCTTTGAGTCGGCGGTGTGGGAATGGTACCACACGTTCCATTCGTCGAAGGAGAGGTACATGGTTTTTTTGATGCGCTTCTTCGCTTTTACATAATCGCAGATAGCGGCTACGCTTTTGATGAACTCGTCCATTTCCAACGACTTCGCCAGGTAGCTCGGCAGGTCGTTCTTTTGGTTGCCGTAGTAGCAATGCAGGCTTAAATAATCCACGTCGTTGTAGGTGTAGTCGAGGACTTCGGCTTCCCACGCGCCGTAAGTGGGCATCGTATTGTTGGACGAACCGCATACCACCAATTCGATCGTATTGTCGTACATTTTCATAATCTTGGCGGTTTCCTGGGCGAGGCGGCCGTATTCGGCGGCGGTCTTGTGGCCCATTTGCCAAGGGCCGTCCATTTCGTTGCCCAAGCACCACGTTTTAATGTTAAAAGGCTCCTCGGAGCCGTTTTGCCTGCGCAAATCGCTCCAGTAGGAACCTCCCTTATGGTTGCAATATTCGAGTATGTTACGCGCTTCGTCGATGCCGCGGGTGCCGAGGTTGACGGCCATATTACATTCCGCGCCCACGGAATTGACCCATTCCATAAATTCGTGGATGCCCACTTCGTTGGATTCTACCGTTTTCCACGCGAGGTCGAGACGCTTGGGGCGGCTTTCCTTCGGGCCGATGCCGTCCTCCCAGTTGTAACCCGACACAAAGTTGCCGCCGGGGTAGCGGATAAAGGGTACGTTTAATTCCTTCACCAACGCCTTCACGTCCCCGCGGAAGCCTTGCGCGTCCGCCGTGGGATGGCCGGGCTCGTAAATGCCCGTGTACACGCAGCGGCCCAAATGCTCCACGAACGAACCGTAAATGCGCGGATCGACCTTGTCGATCTTAAACGTTTTGTTGACGGTCATTTTCGCCTTCATATTTAAAAATCCTCCCGAAATATAATGTAATTTATCCCGCAAAAATTTTCATAATTATTGCACCTTATCCGTTATTTATCAATTAAGAAAAAAGTAACGGATTAAACGCAAACCAAGGGCTGCTTATGTTAAAATAAAGCAGCCCTTATTATTTGAAGCGAGGATGCCGTATATGGATATAAACCGAATCATCGCCGACTTAAAGGATTGCCCCTGCGGACGGGAACATACCGCGCCGGGGATGCGTGTAGAGATAGGCCCGAACCTTTTGGAAAGGACGGGCGAGTTGTTGGGGGATTTCCCCCGTGAATTGCTGGTCGTTGCCGACCGAAACACATTGGCCGCCTCCGAAGGGATTATGGAAATCCTTGCGGAAAGCGGCTTTTCTTGTACGCTCAAATGCTACGATGACATGCGCACCGCAAACAGTGAGGACGTAAAGTTGATCGCGAACCTCGCGCACGGGTGCGGCGGTGTGCTGTCGGTGGGTACGGGGTCGCTCAATGACATTTGCCGTTTGGCTTCCTACGAAGCGGGCAAGCCCTTCGCCATCTTCGCCACCGCGCCTTCCATGGACGGTTTCGCGTCCAACACCGCGCCCATCACATACGCCAATTTTAAAAAATCGATCCTGTGCCACGCGCCGTCGGTCATCATCGGCGATACGCGTATTTTGGCGCGTTCCCCCGTCGTACTTAAGGCCGCGGGTTTCGGGGACATGATCGCAAAGTACGTGGCGCTAACCGACTGGCGTGTCGCAAACCTGACCGACGGAGAGTATTTTTGCCCGCGCGTGGCGGCGATTACAAAAGCGGGATTAGAAAAGGTGATGGCGCTGGCAGAAAAAGTGCAAGAGGAAAGCCCCGAAGCCGCCGCCGCTTTAATAGAAGGTTTGGTGCTGACGGGCCTCGCCATGACGCTGACCAACCTAACACGCCCCGCGTCCGGCGCGGAACATGTATTGGCGCATTTTTGGGAAATAAAGAAGCTGGAACAAGGGAAGCCGAGCGACTTCCACGGCAAAAAGGTGGGCGTGGCAACGCTGATGACCGTGAAGCTGTACCACGAAATCGCCCGAAGCGACGTACGATTCCGCGCGGATGCCACCGATTGGGACGCGGTATATGAAGCCTACGGTAAAAATTTCATCAACGATATTAAAACGCTAAACGACCCGACACCCACAAGCAATATCGACCCCGTTGTCTTAGCGGAGCAATGGCCGCAAATAAAAGAAATTATCAGAGATGAACTACCGCCGTATGAAGATTTATTCGCGCTCATGCAAAAAGCGGGTGCGGCGACAACCATAGAGGAAATCGACATCGATCCCGTCCTTGCCGATACGGGGGTAAAATACCATTCCTACATGCGCGAACGGATAAACTTGTCCCGCCTTATCCCCATGATGACTCTGTAAATGCGAAGGGAAAAAGCCTTGTATCCGAACAGCATTGGAATGTTAAATAAGTCGGTTGCAGAATCGGAGGGTTACCAATGACAAAAAAATTAAATGACCATGTTGTCATCTTTAAAACCGATGATGAAAAAATTGCCGTTGATGTGCGCTTCGACGATGAAACCGTTTGGCTGACATTAGACCAAATGGCGGAGCTTTTCGAACGTGACAAATCCACGGTTTCGCGCCATATAAAAAATGTGTTTGAAGAAGGTGAACTGGAGCGTTCGGCAACTGTTGCATTTTTTGCAACAGTTCAAACTGAGGGTGGACGGCAAGTGGAACGGAAAATCGAATATTACAACCTCGATGTCATCATTTCCGTTGGTTATCGTGTTAAGTCCCTGCGCGGTACGCAGTTCCGAAAGTGGGCCACGGGTCGCTTGAATGAATATATCCGCAAAGGTTTTACGATGGACGACGAACGGCTAAAAAACGGTGGTGGGCGATATTTTCGTGAGCTTTTGCAACGTATCCGTGATATCCGCAGCAGCGAACGTAATCTTTATCAGCAAGTGACCGATATTTATGCCACTTCCGTTGATTATGACCCTAAAGCGACAACGACGCGGGATTTTTTTGCAAATGTGCAAAACAAGATGCATTATGCCGCTCACAAACACACAGCGGCAGAATTGGTATACGAACGTGCGGATAGCAATAAGTTAAATGTTGGTATGACAAATTTCAAAGGTGAATACGCAACAAAAAGCGATGTGGTTATCGCTAAAAATTATTTAACGGAGCGGGAACTAACCGTGTTAAACCTGCTCGTTTCGCAGTTCCTCGATTTCGCCGAATTACAAGCATTGGAAGAACGACCCATGACAATGGCAAATTGGATTGAAGAACTTGATCGAAATTTATCAGGCAACCGTCGGGATGTGTTGAAAGGCAAAGGACATATCAGTAAAAAGCAAGCCTTTGAAAAAGCGGAAACGGAATTTGAAATATACCGTGCGTGTGAAATGGCACAATTGGTAAGTGATTTTGATCGGGCAGTTAAACATATAACGCAAAATAAAACAGAGCTTTAAAGAGATAATCGAAATAACGCAAAGGAGCGATAAAATGGAACGTAAATTATACCTCGGCATCGAATTCGGCTCGACCCGTATCAAAACTGTATTAATTGACGAAGTGTTCGCACCCGTAGCCGTCGGCAGCCACACATGGGAAAATAAATTCGAAAACGGTTATTGGACGTACGGCTACCCCGATATTTGGGCAGGCTTGCAAGACTGCTACAGGTCGCTGGCTACGCAATACGAGGCGAAGTACGGCGAAAAGATTATGACCCTCGCGGGCATTGGGCTTTCCGCTATGATGCACGGTTATATCCCCATGGATGAACGGGGTAGGGAGCTGGCGGCTTTCCGTACGTGGCGCAATACGAACACGGGCGAAGCGGCGGCGATCCTCAGCGAAAAATTCAAATTCAACATCCCCCTGCGTTGGAGTATCGCGCACTTGTACCAAGCGATACTTAACGGCGAAGCGCATGTGAAGGACATCGCGTTTATCACTTCCTTGGCGGGGTATGTACATTATAAATTAACAGGCGAAAAGGTACTGGGTGTGGGTGACGCTTCGGGCGTATTCCCCGTGGAGGACGGCGGCGCAGAATATAATAAATCTATGATAAACGCTTTTGAAAAAGGTTTACCATTATCATCAACCATAAATTGGAAACTTGAAAACATCCTCCCCCGCATCCTAAACGCGGGCGATCAAGCGGGCGTACTCACTTCCGAAGGTGCTGCGCTGCTCGACCCCACCGGTAATTTGCAACCGGGCATACCCTTCTGCCCGCCGGAAGGTGACGCGGGTACGGGTATGGTCGCGACGAATTCGATTACCGCGCGTACGGGTAATATCTCCGCGGGTACATCGATTTTTGCCATGCTGGTGTTGGAAAAAAGCCTGTCGAAGTTGTACCCCGAGATTGACATGGTGACCACACCCGACGGTAAGCCCGTGGCAATGGTACATTGTAACAATTGCTCCACCGAGCTTGACGCGTGGGTGAAGTTATTTGAGGAATCGGCGCAAAGCATCGTCCCCGGCGCTGAAATTGACCGCGCAAAGGTATACGAAGTGTTGTACACACAAGCCCTTGAGGGCGAAGCCGACGGCGGCGGGTTGGCGGCGGTACCCTACCATTCGGGCGAGCATAACACAGGCTTCGACGGGGGGCGACCGTTGCTGGTGCGCTTGCCCGACGGGCGTTTTAACGTTGCCAACGTGATGCGGACGCTCTTTTATTCCGCTTTTGCCACGCTAAAGCTGGGTATGGAGAACATCACCGTAAAGGAAGCGGTAACAATCGATAAAATCTACGGGCACGGCGGTATGTTCACCGTACGGGGCGCGGCGCAGAAGCTGCTGGCGGGCGCGCTCAACGTACCCGTAACCGTCATGGAAACCGCAAGCGAAGGCGGCGCGTGGGGTATCGCGCTCCTTGCCGCGTACATGGGGCATAAAGCGGAAACCCTTGATGCTTTTCTCAACGATTATGTATTTAAGGGCCAATCCGGCCAAACGATCGAACCCGAAGCAGGGGATGTGTTGGGCTTCATTAAATTTATGGAACGCTTCGCCGCGTGCCTTCATATCGAACGTACCGCGGTGGATTGTTTGAAATAGGAATTCGTTATCATGTATTAATATAAAAACGGGAGGAAACGGTTATGCTGTACAGGGAGTTGGGCAACACGGGATTTAAAGCGTCGCTGTTAGGTTTGGGTTGTATGCGGTTGCCGTATATTGACAATACGGATTTAACCAAAGGCGTCGATCGGGAAAAGGCGTACGAACTGATCCGTTACGCCGTAAAAAACGGCGTCAACTATTTCGACACCGCGCAGGGTTATCATAACGGCGATTCGGAGGCCGTCTTGGGTGAAGCCCTCGATTATGAAAATATGCGCGAAAAGGTGTGGATCACTACCAAGCATCCTTTTTGGCAGCCGTGCGAACCCGCGAAAATCCGCAAAAACTTGGAAACGACGTTAAAGAAGCTGCGCACGGATTATTTGGATACCTATCTGATGCACGGCATCGGACCGGGCGTGTGGGACAATATACAAAAGTGGGATATTTGGGGTGAGTTCGAAAAGTTTAAAGCGGAGGGTTTGATACGGCATATCGGCTTTTCGTACCACGGCAACTTTGAGCATTTTAAGGAAGTATGCGACCGTTACCCGTGGGAATTGTGCTTGGTTATGCACAACATGCTGGACGTGAAGCGCGAGGTAACCGCGGAGGGTGTCGCGTATGCCGCGGAAAAAGGCATCGCCGTAACCATTATGGAACCCCTGCGCGGCGGCGGTTTGTGTACCTCGCCCAAGACCGTGGCGGCGTTGTATGACGCGTTCCCCGTAAAGCGCACGCCGACGGAATGGGCATTCCGCTACCTTGCCAACATGTCGGGCGTGGCGTCAATCACCAGCGGCATGTCGTCGATGGAACAGCTTAAGGAGAACCTCGCCATTTTCGCACAGCCCGACATGACCCCGCACCACTTAACCGCCGAAGAGGAGCTTTTGATTTTTTCCGCGCGTAAGGCATACGAATCCATCGTCACGATTCCTTGCACGGGATGCAATTATTGTATGCCCTGCCCGCAGAACGTGGGCATCCCCAACGCCTTTAACCTGTACAACGACGGCAACCGCTTCGAATTCTTCGACCAGGTGCGCCGTTCCTATATGTTCGCGCGGCGCGGCGGGCGCGGTGCGGATAAGTGTACCGAATGCGGCGTTTGCGTAACGAAATGCCCGATAAATATCGACATCCCCGCGTTATTAAAAACCGCCCACGAAAAGCTGGGTGGCTGGGAAGAATAGCACGGCATACCCAATCGGAAAAGGGAAGGGGATATAACAATGGAAAAGTTAAAGCTCGGCATCATCGGCTGCGGCGGGATGATGAGCCACCACGTAAGCCGTCTGCTAACGTTTGAGGATGTGCAAATCACAGCCGTGGCTGACCCGCGGGCGGAACGCGCGGAGGCGATGCAAAAACGCACGGGCGCTGTGAAGGTATACGCTTCGCACAAGGAATTATTTGCGGGCGGGGACAAGTTGGACGCGGTGTATATCGCCGTCGAACCCACCGCCCATGACGGCATCGAGGAGGAATGCATCGCGCGCGGGTTGCCTTTTATGGTGGAAAAGCCCATGACGATGTGTTTGGAACAAGCAAAGAAAATCACCGACGCGGTTAAAGCGAAGGGCTTGGTAACCGCCGTGGGCTTCCAAGACCGTTATTTGGCCGTTACCGACCGTATTAAAAAGGAACTTTCCGATATGAAAGTGGGACTGGTGTACGGCTCGTGGTTCGGCGGGGTGCCGCAGGTATGGTGGTGGATGAAAAAGGCCACCTGCGGCGGGCAGTTGTACGAGCAAAACATCCACTTGCTGGACCAGCTGCGCTATTTCTTCGGCGAAGCGGAAAAGGTGTACGCCGTCAGCGGCCGTACGCTCATTGACCCGAAGGAATTCCCCGATACCTTACCCGCGTACGATACGGACGATTTTTCGACGGCGGTTATCACGTTTAAGAACGGCGTCGTGGCGAACCTGATGTCGTGCTGTTACGTAACCGGCAAGGGTAACCCCATCCGCAACGGATTGACGATTATCGGGCGCGACAAGTCCCTCGAATATTCCCTGCGGAACAGCGTAACCGTTTATGAAGCGGGGCGCGAGGAAAAAATCGTCAACCAAACGGATCAATCCGACCGCCATGCCCGTGCCTTCCTGGACGCGGTGAAAGTCGGGGACCCGACCGCGGTGCGCTCCCCGTACCCCGACGCGTACGAAACGCTTCGCTTGGCGGCGGCAGCAAATGAATCCATAGCAAGCGGCAACGCCGTGTTTTTATAAAGAGGGGATAGTAATATGAAGCTGTGCGTATGCTTAAACGCCGTCACGGGTAATCTGCCGCGTACGGACGCCATGCGGCTGGTGGGGCAATGGGGTTATACCGCCGTGGAATTTTGGGAAGGGACGGGCTTCGACGTTAACGAATACAAAGCCGCCTTGGACGAAGCGGGCCTGACCGTGGCATGTATGGGCGTCAGCTCCGGTTTGGTTGACCCTTCCACGCGGCAAGCGTTCCTCGATAACTTAAAATTATGTATCGCCAACGCAAAAACAGTGGGTGCGAAGTGCCTCATCGCCGCCACGGGGCAGGAGCTGCCTGACGTACCGCGCCAAGCCCAGCACGACTCCATCGTTGTGGGCTTAACGGAAGCGGCGAGGATACTCGAAGGCACGGGCTTAACGTTGTGTTTGGAACCGTTAAACATCCTCGTTAACCACAAAGGGTATTACCTTTCCGCGTCGGCGGAAGCCTTCGAAATCATAAACAAAGTGAACAGCCCTCAAGTAAAAGTGCTGTATGATATTTATCACCAGCAAATCACCGAGGGCAACCTAATAACGAACATTACCGAAAACTTGGATTTAATCGGGCATTTCCACATCGCGGGCAACCCCGGGCGCGGCGAGCCGTACTTCGGCGAAATCAATTATCCCGAAATATTTAAGGCCATCGCCGAAAAGGGTTACGCGGGTTATGTCGGCTTGGAATATTGGCCGAAGATTGACAGCGCAAAGGAAAGCCTTGAAAAAATGTTAAAGTTGTAAATACCCCGTGTGGTAAGCAACCACGCCGTTTAAATCATACCCCTTGATTTTTTCCACGGATATGCCCGCCAATTCCGGGTCATGGATATGGATGGGGTTGAACCCGACGATTTGACCGTTTTCCACATTAGCCGCGTCTCCGACCACGATGACGCGGCTTTTTTGCAGGTAAACGGCGATATGCCCCGGCGTGTGGCCGGGTGTATGCACGATTTCGAGACCGCCGCAAACGGGGAGGACTTGCTTATCCGTCACTTCCTCGTGTACGGTGACGGGTGTGCTTTCGTACATTTCCTTATATTGCGTAACGGCGGTTTGCATCTCCGGTGATAAGGAATCAAATTGCTCCAGCCGTTTTACCAATTTAATGGGAAGCTCGCGCCCGTCGATGTAGGGGGCTTCGGCTTCGTGCGCGACGACCTTAATTTTGGGCGCGATTTTAACAAGCTCGCGGATACTGCCGACGTGATCCCAATCCTGGTGCGTGATGATAAGGTGGGTCAAGTCCTCGGCCTTAAATCCCGCGTTCGCAATTGCCTTAACGATATCGTCCGCCATCCCCGGCAAACAGGCGTCGATGAGGACGAGGTTTTTTTCGTCCCATGTAAGCACCAAATGAAAGCCACTAAAGCCGTCGCGGGTGATAAACAATACTTCCGTGTTTTCTGCGATTTTCATATAAAGCCTCCTTAAACGGATTTAATTTAATTTGTCGGGGATGTATTGTCAAACAAAGTATAATTTCCAATTGGTACCCCTTCAATTAATCGACATCGAAAGGTACACCTCGTCCCTGTCATCTTGGCTGATGCCCAGGTACCGCTTTGTTACTTCGTAGTGCGAGTGGTTGAAGATATCCATGATGACCGTGGACGCAACACCCGCTTTGCTGGCCTTGTAGCCGAACGTCTTCCTT
>Ga0123353_10000260_pt1 | contig 66938 bp, 71 predicted proteins | sample TergutLab28metaG_3_FD_92763 | JGI IMG/M metagenome (GOLD analysis project Ga0123353, IMG submission 92763) | Labiotermes labralis P3 segment gut microbial communities from Petit-Saut dam, French Guiana - Lab288 P3 | ecosystem: Host-associated > Arthropoda: Insects > Digestive system > Gut ... | reverse complement strand
TTATATCCGTGCTTCTGTCTTAGGCGCAGGATATGTGTCTGCTATTGACCCAACCAAACACCAGCTTTTGATTAACATTCAACGAGAGCTAAACAAGCAAGGAACAAACCTAAACCAAATCGCTAAGCACTTGAACGCAGGTATCCTTAATCCCTTTCAAGGTAAAGACCATCTTTCCTTGCTGGCTAGATCATTGCTGAATGCACATTCTTCTGTCCGTCTGGCTCTCTCCGAAAGCAGGACAATGGAGTGAAGGAAAAAAAACAACTAACCAAAACTTAGAGCAACATTAACGCAACCACCCCGCCGACACCTGTCTTGCGGGGTTTTTTATAGGAGTAACAAATACCTTATGACAGAAAATGACTCATACAACATCACACAAAGCAGCAAGGCAGAAGCGATTGACTTTCCCGAATTACGAGAACTCCCAAGTCTTGCTACAGCAAGCCAAGTTGCAAGTATTTTAAAATGTTCTAAACGCCATGTTTTAAACGAATGCCATGCCGGAAGCATAGCCTTCGTGAACATCGCAGGACGCTTTTTAATTACACCTCACAGCCTCAAAAACTATATTCAAGAAAGGATGCAGCCATGTCAAAAAGTAACAAAGGAGCCTATCTCAAATGGATTGAAGCACGTCAAACGTGGTACATTGTTTGGTTCGAGCACGGACGCGAACGCAAGAAATCAACGGGCACTCGAAATCGCATTGAAGCTGACCAAGCACTCAGTCTGCACAACATCGAAAAAGAGCAACCAGTTGACACAGTAAGCTCTACACGCCGTATATTGGCTGATGTTCTGTCGGCTTATGCTAAAGAACATGCTGTTCATGTGGCAAGTGCTACAACAATTGGTTTTAATATTAAGTCGCTTATTCCTTTTTGGGGGCATCGCACCGTAGCTGAAGTACGCCCTGTTACTTGCCGTGAATATTTAGCTTATCGCAAAAAGAATGCCCAGAATCAGGGCAAAACTCTTTCTGATGCTACCGTGTCGCGTGAACTTGGAGTTCTGGCAGCAGCAATCAGGCATGACTATAAACAAGGTCGTCTTGCTGCTCTGGCTCCTATATGGAAACCGGCACCGTCCGCTCCAAAAGACCGCTGGCTCACGCGTGAAGAAGTTGCTCACCTTCTCAAGGCAGCAAGAACTAAAAGAAGGGACGACAACAAAATAACAGGCAGGCAGCGCACACACTCTTTCTCACGCTGGCATGTGTCATTTTATATTCTGCTGGCTCTTTACACTGCTGCCAGAAAAGAAGCTATTCTGACGCTGACATGGTCGCAGGTTGACCTTGAGAAAGGCATTATTGACCTAAACAAGCAAGGAGCTAAAATCACAAACAAGCGCAGAGCTATCGTGCCTATTCCGCGAAAGCTGATGACATTTCTTCGTATCGCTAAAAGCCGCGCTCCTGAAAATTGCGCAGACAAATGCGTGATTGACTACTTTGGAAAACCAATTCTGCGTATTGACCAAAGTTTCCGCCGTGTTGTCGCGGATGCCGGATTGAAGAATGTTACGCCGCATACGCTTCGCCACACAGCGGCAACATGGATGGCACAGGCGGGAGTATCTATGTGGGTTATTGCAAAGTACTTAGGGCATGCCAGTACCAGAACAACGGAACGCATTTATGCTCACCATAACCCTGATTTTTTGATTGAAGCAAAAGAAGCGTTGGAGAGAAGGTCTGTGAACAAAACACCTATCCAGAAACTAGAGATGTAAACAATGTTAACTATTTAACTCGCACGGAGACTCGCACAAAGGAGTTTCGAGAGTTTTAAATACTAGCTAAGTCTCTGATTTAATGGTGGGTGCGACAGGGATTGAACCTGTGACCCCTACCGTGTGAAGGTAATGCTCTGCCGCTGAGCTACGCACCCTATGAATAAACAAGCTCTAAGGCTCCGTTTATAAACCTTCACCAACATTCTTTCAAGAACAAAAAACAGTTTTATCCGAGTTTTAATAGCGCGTTTGCTGCCTTTGCCTGCTGCATCTGTGCATGAAGATAGGCTATTGCACCAAGTGCCATTAAACCCGCACCCAATAAAACAACTCCAGGTCTGTTGGCCTGCATGAAAAAGTCAATACCTTTCATTGCAATGCCTCCTCCTAAAAAACAGGTCGTTGCTGCAATTTGAAAATCCTTCTTTATATCTTCAATTTTTTGGCCGTCTGTAATGTCGTTTGGCATAATAGTTCCTTTTTTATTTATTAACAATAATCGTAATTATATCAGACAAAAATATTTTCATGAAGGTTTTTCTGTTGTTTTTATCTAAAAAAGAGCTACAATTCCTTATCCCTAATTAACCATATTTCTAATTAACTATGCAAAAAACCATTCACATAGGCTCGGATCACAGAGGGTTTTCCCTTAAAAATGAAATCATAGAAATTCTTAAACAGAAAAATTTCTCTGTAAACGATGTCGGAGCTTTTGACGAGACTAACTGCGACGCTGCCGATTACGCTTTGAAGGTTGCAGAGTCTATGAAGACTAATCCGGATTCTTTGGGCATTCTTATTTGCGGTTCGGGGCAGGCAATGACTATGACAGCCAACCGCTTTTCGCACATCAGGGCTGCGCTTTGCTGCAATGGAACTATGGCGCGTCTCGCAAGACAGCACAATGATGCGAACGTCCTGACTATAGGAGCGCATACAACAGGCCGGGAAGTCGCTCTGGATATCGTAGACGCTTTTCTTTCTGCGGAATTTCTCGGCGGGCGGTATACTCCAAGGCGCGATATGATGTCTCAATTCGGTGAAAAATGAAGATTGCTCTTATCGCAACCGCTAGTGTTGCCGCTGTAAAAACAGCAGAGCTGGCTGCGGTTTTATCCAAAGATTATTCTCTGAACATTTCTTTTACCAGAGACGCAGAGCGTTTTGATTTTTTTCCAGCATTAAAGAAAAAACTTTCCGCCCTTATCAAAAACGAAATAGAATCTTCCGATGTTGTCCTGATTGCACCAGCCACTGCGGATTTTATGTATCAGCTTGCAAGAGGCATTACAGAAGAGGTTCCTGCGAACGGACTGGCTCTCTCTGTTATTTCCGCATTCAGAAAAGGAGCTGAAATTTTTATAGCACCTGCTATGAACTACAGAATGTGGCAGCACCCTGCAGTACAGGCGAACTATGATATTTTGCTGAAGAGCGGAGTTGTATTTATAGGACCGGACAAGGGCAGAATGGCGTGCGGAGATGAGGGTTACGGCAGAATGACAGAACCGCAAGAGATAGCGGAATTTGTGAACGGAAAAAAACCTTTAGAAGAGCAAATAAAGCTGAAAGAGTTATGGCTGAAAGAAATCCCGTTTGTACCTTCAAAAGGAAAAATTCTGTATGCCATAGACGAGAGTATGCCGGAAGAAGAGATAGATAAAATTGCAAAAAACACAAACGCACACGCAATAGCCATAGCGAACAGCAAAGAAAGAGAAAAATTTCTTAGGGAAAAACTGTTGTTTCCTGTAACGGTGAGGCACTATGAGATTAAGGGTATGAACGGATTAGAACACATCAAACTGCCTGAACAGAGTTCGAGATTTATTTTTCCATTTGTCTCGGAAAAACTGAGACAAGACATGCTGTTCGGCAGGGCTGATAATCTGGTCCTGTGCGCATACTTGGCGTCCAAGATTCCGGTGGAAATCCGTTAGCCGTTATTATGGGTATGAGAAGACTTTCTTCTAATATTTACAAGCCTTCCCGGCAGTACGGCATCTTTAATATAAACAGCGACGAGCGGCACCTTGCCGAGGAATTCTTTAAACGCCTCACGCAGCTCTTTAAAAGACAATTTCCTTGCTCTTGCAATTACACCTTTCATCTCAAATTCCTTTCATCAGAATATCTATGGTTACAGAGTAGCATACAAAGGTAAATAGGCGGTTACTTTTGCGCTTTTTATTCGGTATTTAAAGGCTTTTAACAGAAAATAAACTATTATAAGGTTAAGATTCCGTAGATTTAACGTTTTATTAGTGAGGCTCCCTTGTATAACCTAGCGGCTGCACAAAATAGTGGCATTGGCTGGCTCTCTGCTTCGTCAGAGACTGTGGCGCTGGATCGCTATTTGAACAGGACTAATGTTGAGTTTTTGGAAGAGGAAGTCGAAGGCGTTATCGATTCAGGGGCTAGGATTTTAATTCTGGACTGCTCTTCTTTGTGTTTCCTTACTGCTTCCGGGCTGCGGATTTTCCTGTCTATTGCAAGGAAGATGTATAATGCGGGCGGCTCTGTTTTTATAAAGGGAATGAAGGGTCAGCCGCGGCACATGTTTTTTCTATGCAGCATGGACAGCGTAGTGCCGATGGTGAAATCTGAAACGAGAGTGGGCGTTCGATGATAATGTAAAATTTATCAATTTTCCATTTTCCATTTTCCATTTTCCATTTTCTTCCAAGCCGGATTAGAAATCTGCTCTAAGAATTTAGAGTGTGCCGTCAGCTCTTCCGGAAGTGCGGGAAAGTGTCTGGGCTCCAGAAAAGAGGTTTTTTGTTCGATAATCTGCGGCGAAAATTCTTTGGTAGAAATGGAAAAAGATAAATCGGACTGCTGACCGCCCGAGAGATGCAAATACACTTCCGCTAAAAGCTGAACGTCCAGAAGAGCGCCGTGAAAGGTTCTTCCGGAGTTGTCTATTTTGAAGCGTTTGCACAAACTGTCTAGGCTTACGCTGGTGTTGGGGAATTTTTTTCTCGCAATTATCAAGGTGTCAATGGCTCTGCTCATTGGGAGCCTTTTGTATCCTGCCATAGCCAGCTCTGCGTTGATGAATTCCATGTCGAAACTGGCATTGTGGATTACCAGCGGAGCATCTCCTATGAACTCTAGGAATTCATCTACTATTTCAGAGAACAGCGGCTTGTCTGCTAAGAACACATCGGAGAGTCCGTGTATAGCTTCCGCCTCTTTAGGCATAGGCATTTGGGGGTTCAGATATTTTTGAAATGTCCGTCCGGTAGGAATTAAATCGTCTATTTCAAGGCAGCCGATTTCGACTACTCTTGCGCCTTCCGAGACCTTCACGCCTGTTGTTTCTGTGTCTAAGATTATTTCTTTCATATTGCCTCTCCTTACAAAAAACTATATAACAAAACTATCATGAAACAACAAAATAAAATTTTAGTCATAAGATTAGGCGCATTGGGAGATTTTGTTCTTTGCTGCAGAGCCTTTCAGAGCATAAGAAAACACTATAAAAACGACAGAATAGCCTTATTAGTCAGACAACAGTTTGCTTCTTTTGTAAAAGCTATGCCGTGGTTTGATGAGATAATTGTCGATACTAAGCCTGCTTTCTGGAATATAAAAGAATGGTTAAAACTGAGTAAGAACATTCTTAAGTTTAGAGGCGATACTGATAAAATAACGGTTTATGATTTTCATTGTAAGAAAAGACAAACTATACAGTATTTTTTACTGGGAGGCTGCCGCGGGACTAGGTGGTCTGGGGCTGCTCCTTTTTGTGCGTACAAAAGGGGTCTGAAAGGGATTAGAAACTGGCAGGATGCGCAGAGGCTTCAGCTGGAACAGACCGGCGTAAAGTGGGACGAGTCCGCTATTAATCTGGATTGGCTTAATGCGGATATAGAGAAATTTAATCTGCCGGACAGAATAACAGTACTGATACCGGGAAGCTCTGTAGGGAAAGATCACAAACGCTGGGGAACTGATAAGTTTGCCGAGCTGGCAATATATTTGCTGGAGCAATCCAAAACAGTATGTTTAGTCGGAGCAGCAAGTGATGCGGAAATTTGCGCGGATATTCATGCACGGGTTCAAAACAGAAAATTAATAAACTTATGCGGCAAAACATCGTTGTTTGAACTGACTGGAGTGCTTAGGAAAGCGGACTTGGTAATAGGCGGTGATACTGGACCCATGCAGATAGCCTCTGTGCTGGAAAGAAAAACTATAGCGTTATATTCATCTGGAAAGATCGCTGAATGGAACAAGCCCATAGGCACAAAAACTAGGCTCATTCACAACAGCAACGTGAAGAATATTACGGTGCAAGAGGTTATAAAGTTAATATGAAATTGAAAATTAGTGTCCAGATACCAAATGCCAGATTCAACTTTCCGTTTTCAACTCCACACTTTTCTATATATACTTAGCAAGCTCCACTCTCGCCCTAAGGTCTATGTCGTCTAGTATTTCTGACAGAACAGGATCGTCTATGATTTCTTTTTGCTGGGAAACGGTTTCGCTTAGAGATTCCAGCTCTGATTTGTGCAGAGAGCCTGAAACAAGGCTTAACCTTATTTTGTCTAATTTTTTGAGAGTGTCTTCTGCTCTTTCTTTGCCTCTGGAGGCTCTTGAAAGAGCGTCTCCTAGTTCTTGTACGCCGAGCATAAGGGAAACATTTCCTGCGCCTAAAAGTCCGCTGACTGATGACGCAGCACTTAAACCGCCGGAGCTGGCAGAGGCTTTGGCAGAGACAGAGCCTGCAAAGCTGGCTGACGAGGCGGACGAAGAGGATTGCGCCCGTTTTACAGGAGCGTTTGTATTAAGAAGGTCAGAGGATTTGATGCGATCCAGTTTATCGATCATGGCTTTGGGAATGTGAAGTGTGAAATTAAGGGTTATTTATACAACCATTTTTACAGAAATACCACCCTAATAATTTCACATTTCACATTTCACACTTCACATTCAAAGAAAGTGGCACATAAATTGCATTGGTATCAATGTAGTATATTTTGTAGAATCATGTAACTCGCTGGAAATCAATGAAACTTTTAAAAACAAGAAATATTGCATGCAGCATAATCCTTGCCGTATCGCTGGTCATGGGTAGTTTTTATCCTGTTGATGCTAAAGCCGCCTCCAGAATTAAGGACATAGTGAGTTTCGAAGGCGTAAGAGACAACGTACTGGTCGGCTATGGGTTGGTAGTAGGACTGAACGGGACCGGCGACTCATTGACGAACGTTCCGTTTACTGCAAGAAGCCTCGTTAGTATGCTGGAGAGGCTAGGAGTTAATACGACTGCGGATTTGTCTACGATGAAGACTAAAAACGTAGCTGCGGTTATGGTTACGGCGACTCTGCCGCCGTTTTCCGCACAGGGCTCTAAGGTAGACGTAGTCGTGTCCGCAATGGGAGATGCGAAAAGCCTTCAAGGCGGCACGCTGTTAGTCACGACTCTGCAAGGAGCGGACGGCGAGATATACGCTCTGGCTCAAGGTACTGTGGTTTCGGGAGTCACAGCCTCCGGACAAAGCGGCTCCAGCATTACAAAAGGAGTGCCTACATCGGGTCGGATTTCTTCCGGAGCTATTGTAGAACGCGAGGTTGATTTTAATCTATCCGCTTTGTCTTCTACAAAATTGTCTCTGAGAAACCCTGATTTTACTACTGCAAAACGCATAGCGGAGGCTATAAACACTTATGAAAAAGCAGTAATAGCGTACCCGCTGGATTCCGGGACCGTGATTGTGAGTCTTGATTACAACAAGCGTTCCGACATAGTCGGCTTCATGAACAGCATAGAGCAGCTTACGGTTGTGCCTGATGATATTGCCAGAGTCATCATAGACGAGGCGGCCGGAGTCATAGTCATGGGCGAGGACGTGAGAATCAGCACTGTTGCAGTGGCTCAAGGAAATCTTACTATTAAAATCTCTGAAACACAGGAGGTTTCACAGCCGGAGCCGTTCTCAAGAGGAGGAAATACGGAAGTTATAACGCATAGCGACATTTCTATAGACGACAGCTCCGAAAGCAGAATGACAGTTCTTAAAAGCGGAGTCAGTCTTCAAACTCTGGTAGAAAACCTGAATGCGCTGGGCGTAAGTCCCAGAGACATGATGCAGATTCTTCAGTCTATAAAGGCAGCCGGTGCTTTACAGGCGGATTTGGAGGTAATATGATAGGCGCAGTATCGAGTGCTTTAACCAAACAATATTCTCATGTTTCTGCCGAACAAATGATAAAGATAGAGAGAACGGCTAAAGATTTTGAAGCTATGTTTGCAACCGAGATGATGCGGCCTATATTTGATACGGTGCCGGTGAACTCTTTGTTCGGCGGCGGAAACGCAGAAAATATTGCGCGGTCTTTTCTTTTGCAGGAGTACGGCAAGTCTATAGCTAGTACTGGTTCTCTGGGAATAGCTCCGATGGTTAAAGAAGCGATGCTGCGGTTACAAGAAGCAAACAACAATAGGGCAATAGGTGAAAATAATGATAGGACTGCATAAACAAGAGCAAAAGCAGAGTCAAGAACCGACAGCGGCTGTAAATCTGAAACCGGTAGCGCACGACATACCGAAACTCTCGGACACTGTCATAGAGCTGTCTAAGGAGCTGATAAACATTTTTGCGCAAGAGAAAGAGCTGGTAGCTAAAAAAGATACGGAACAGCACAAAGATCTGCTTAAATTTAAACAGCGTTTTTCTGCCGAATACAGCAGGAACATAGAAATTTTGTATTCTAATAAAGAAAGCTTGCAAGCATTACCGGACGAGACAAAAAAAGCTCTGAGGGATGCCGTAATGAATGTTGAAACTGCGGCTCAGGAAAATGCGCTGATGCTGCAAGCGTCCTGCGATGCTTCAAGACTGTTTGTCAGCAATGTTATGTCGGCAATAAAAGCAGAACAATTGTCGCCTCCTTCTTATAAGGATACCAGCAAAACTCAAAAAGACAGATCACACTGTCAGCCGGTCTCAATATCCAAAACTGTTTAGGATTTTTTCATGATTCAGCAAATAGCAGATAAGATTTTTCCAAGTCAGAATTCTCAAAGCTCTGCAAGCAAGAAAGGAGCGGACTCCGGCTTTTCTGCGCTGATGGAAGCAGTGGTTAGGAATGCGGAAACTACAGGGAATACAGAGAATAACGCTGAAACCAAAGTAAACATATTTTCGGAGAGAGATAATTTTGTAAAAGAAAAAGAGAGCCAAAGTATACAAAAAGAAACCAGCAATGATGTTGATATGAATATCGAAGCTCCGGGTTTGCATGAGTGCATACAAAATCTGCCGCAGCGTTTGGAAGTCATTAAAGAAAAAACAAAAGAGCTTCAAAAACTTGTGTCGGAAAACGAGGAGCTGTCCGTACAACTGTCGGAACTTTTGACTCTCTTTCAGGCAATAGAACCCAAGATTGAAGAAGTAGCATTGGAAGAGCTCCCTGACTTAGATATGCAAATAGTAAAAGATTTTCTGGAGTTTGTTGAGGGTATTTACGAAGGAATTGAGATTGCGCCGGATTTACCAGAGGAAGAAAGCGTTGATGTGTATCAGCTCGTTGCTCAGTTTATTGCTGAGGTGCAAAAACTCATGCCCGAAGAGCTGGAAGTTATATCTCGGCCTGTTGCTGAAGTGCAAGAGCGCATGCCCGAAGAGCCGGAAGTCATAGCTCAGCCGGTTGCTGAACCGCAAGAACTGATGCCTGAAGCTGCTGCCGAAGAGCTGCTGTCGGAGCCTGCCGTAGAGGAGCCGTTGCCGGAGGTTATTGCAAAGGAGCCGGAACTTCCAATACAAGAGAAGCCTTTGGATAAATTTCAGAATGCAGTTGCGGATAAGAACCAAACTAAAACTCCGAATGAGAAACTGACAAAAGAGAGCGTCTTGGAAAATGATTCTCCTGATGCGGAAGAGATAGAGCAAAAGATTTTGCCTCTGCAAAAAGATGTAAGCACCAAGCCTCAAAGCCCTGTAATGGACAGAGTGGTTAATAACAAAACATTTGAGTTTGCCAAGAGCGAGTCGTTTTTGACGCCTAATACAATACAATCGGAAAATCATGCGCAAAACACCGGAAATAACGTTGTCAGTTTCAACAGCATAGGGCAGGGCATCTCTTTTGCAAAAGGCGAAGCAGCGCAGCACACTCAGCACTCACAGCCAGTAACGGATCAAATAATGCTGCTGATTCAAAGATCGGTAAAAAGCGGCGTTACAAAAATGTCTCTGCAACTAAATCCTGCGGAGCTGGGCAAAGTAACGGTTAATCTGAATTTCGCAAAAAGCGGCGGCGTTACCGGAATAATTCATTCGGACAACCCGCAAACTTTAGTATTGCTGCAAAGGGACATCAGAATGCTGGAACAGTCTCTGCAAAACGCAGGCATACAGATAAAAGACGGAGATTTGAGTCTTGGTTTTGATAACAACAACAAAAGCAATAATGCGCAGGGTTTTTTTCAGGATAATAAATCTAAGCAAAGCAGTTCGGAAGAGGAACAGGTTATAGAATATTCCAACGCTTATATAGTAACTCCTGAGAGGGTTAATATAAGAGTGTAAAGCATAAAAGGAAGCGGCGAGTGTAACAGGCTAAAAGATTATAGCGGAAAGATGTAGTAAAGAGAGCAGCCAAAAGCATAAAAGAAAAGGAGCAAAAGAAATGTCAGTATCAATGGTAAAGCCGTTATCGCAAATGCAGTCATATTCGCAATCCTCGTATGCGGACAGAGACAAGACTTTGGCTATGAATTTTGATATGTATCTAAGGATACTGATAACGCAGCTGAAGAATCAGGATCCTACGAATGCAATGGATCCTAACGAGTTCACTTCGCAGCTTATTCAGATGCAGCAGGTGCAGGCTCAAATAGACAACAACAAAGTGCTGACGCAGCTTATAGATGCGACTAACGCAGGAGCATTGGCAACAGGAGTCAACTATATCGGGAATTATGTAAGAGCACCCTCGCCGAAAGGACTCATAGAGCTTCAGGACGGCATGAGTGTATTTGGATACAGTCTGCCGTATGCAGCGGCTCAGGCGGATATAGTCATAAGAGATTCTAACGGCAAAGCAGTAGCGTTATTGCCCGGAACAACTGTGGCGGGAGATAATTACGTCAGGTGGGAAGGCGAGATGCTGGACGGAAACATAGCTAAAGACGGAGCGTATACTTTCGAGATTGCAGCGAAAAACAGCGCGGGAGATCTTATGAATGTTTCGAATTTTACCGGCATGTATAGGGTAAACAGCGTATATTCAAATAATGACGGGACTCTGACGCTGGTAGCAGGGGCACTGAGTTTGCTGTCTACGGATGTGAACGGAGTCTACTCGCCGTTTTCCAAGATTTTGTTTAATTAGGAGTTGGTGGGTGCATATTCCACACTCCACACATTCTTAAGCCGCTTCAGGGCGCAGGTCTTCGCTGATGTTTGCTTTAAGTAAGCGAAGCAGCAGTTCGACATCGTCCTTAAATGCCGTGTCGCTTGAAGACAGCTCTTCTATCTTGCGGACTGCGTGAATAACTGTCGTGTGATCTCTGTCTCCGAAGCGGCGGCCTATTTCAGGCAGACTTCTTGGAGTCAACTGTTTTGCCAGATACATGGCAACTTGTCTTGGTCTTGCTACTGCGCGCGCCCGTCTTGCAGACTGCATATCCGAGATTTTTATCTTGTAGTGTTCCGCTACTCTTTTTTGAATTTCGTCTATAGTTATTTTTTTCTCACACGACCGCAGCACGTCCTTCAATACTTCCTGTGCCATTTCCAGCGAAACGGTTTTTCTTGCAAGTTGCGTATAGGCTATTATTCTGTTCAATGCTCCTTCAAGCTCCCGGACATTAGACGTGATCTTATACGCCAAGAACTCCAGAACTTTTTCCGGCAGCTCTATGCCTATTTTCTTAGTCTTAGCCTGTAGAATTCCGAGCCTCAGATTAAAGTCTATAGGATTCAGAGCTATTACGAGGCCTCCGCTTAGGCGGGATTTGAGCCGCTCTTCTATGCGGTCTAATTCCTGAGGGGCTTTGTCTGCGGACAGAACCAATTGTTTCCCGCGGCTGAGCATAGTATTCAGCGCATGAAAAAACTCTTCTTGAGTATTATCTTTTCCGCTTATGAATTGTATATCGTCTACTATAAGAATGTCTATGGAGTTGAAAACTTCTTTGAATCTCATGGTGTCTTTTTGTCTTAATGCTCTGACAAAATGATACATAAATTTTTCCGCCGAGAGATAGACAATTTTCTTTTCAGGATTCTTATTTTTAATCTGCCATGCAATGGACTGCATGAGGTGAGTTTTTCCGAGACCTACGCCGCCGCACAAAAACAGCGGATTGAAACTTGCCGTATCAGAATCCGCTGCGCGCTTTGCCGCTGCATAGGCAAGTTCATTAGCAGAGCCTACTATGAAATTATCGAACGTTAAGTGAGGATTAATTTCAGTTGAAAAGCCGGAATAAAAATCATCTGCGGGAGCAGCAGATGATTTTACTTCCGGAGACTCAATGTTTTTTGGAGCCGCAGTACCGGCTTTTACCAAAGGCGAGACTACAGAGAAAGAGACCTGACCGTTATTGGAAAGATTTTTCCATGCATAGCGGATTTCTTCTCCGAAGTGAGATTCTACCCAGTCGCGCATGAAGCGGGTAGGAAGGCCGAGAGAAATATTCTTAGAACCGTCCGCGGCTTCCGAAACCGTTCCGTTCATTTGAACAAACCATCTTCTGTAGATAGTCTCGCCGAAGAGCTTGCGGAGAGAAGTTGTTAAGGCATCAAACCCATTCTGAACGGAAGAATTCTCGAAACCTGAGTTCATGTTGACTCCATGAGAGAAAAAAATAAAGATGTCATGCAGAAAGCATGAGAAAAATATTAAGCGTCTTGGAAACGTTTAAGAAGAATAGTCCTAATGAGAAAATTTGTCTACAAATATTACTGAAAGAATCCAAAAAAAAGGCTTGCAAAAAAAGTACGTGAATGAATCAAGGGGTTAGTATTAAATAAGAATGCAGAAATAAAATTAATTATTTCTGCATTCTGCATTTTTATTTATTATTTAACTAAGCTAAAGCTTTCGCTTTCTTCGCCAATCTCGAAGTCTTGCGCGCCGCTGTTTTCCAGTGCATCACGCCCTTTGATACGCCTCTGGCCAAAGCAGACTCGGAACGGCGTACAGCTTCAACAGCAGTCTTGGCATCACCGCCGGCAATCGCTTCAAGAGCTGCTTTTGTTATAGTGCGTATCTTAGAACGGCGGGAGCGGTTCAGCTCGTTCTTTTTTATAGTTTGTCTAATTCTCTTCTGTGCAGACTTATGGTTAGCCATAGTTTTAATCCATTCATATTTTGTAAATTTCTATTTTGTTACAGGGTCTAAGACACACCTGTACACAGCACTGTCAATACATCAAACACCCCCTGTCAGTCAAGGAATTTCTTTTTCTTGTGATTTATGTCAATTGCTTTATAATATGGCAAATATTTACCTTAATTTATCTTTAAAAGGGTGCGTCATGACTGATAACAACTTGTTTCAAGAAGCTAAAGAAGAACTGGAAAAACAGAAACTAATTGATTTCTGGAAGAAAAACGGCACCTTCATCATAGTATGCGCTTCGGTTGTCGTATTGTCGACTGCCGCAGGCGTAATGTACCGCTCTGTCAAAGAAGAGGCTCAGCAGCAAAATACCGATGCCCTCTATGCGGTTTCTAAGTCCGGAGCCTCTGTAAACGAGCAGATAGATAATTTGGAGGCTTTTGCCGAAGATGCGGCTGAAAATAAATCTCTTGCACTTATAGCCGAGGAAAATTCTTACTCTGAGGTTGCTGTTATTAAGGCCGGACTGTTAGCAGTTGAAGATAAGCAGTTTCAAAAAGCTCTGGATATTTTTGCGAAATTCCTAGCTTCGAAAAGCAGTGACCAATACCTGAACGATATGGCTGTTCTTCTTTTAGTTCAAACGCAGCTGGACATAGAATATGAGAAAAGCAATCCGGAAAAGGGATTTGCCATAGAGCCGGAAGCTGCAAAAACATTCATCAGCAGACTGGAGCCGTTAACCAAAGAAGGAGCTGCGCTGAGGTTCTCTGTTTTGGAAACTATGGGCTATATAAAACTGTATGCCGGCGACAAAGACGGAGCTGTAAAAGTTTTTGAAACAATAGTAAAAGATCCGCAAGCTCCTGCCAGTATCTCTGACAGGGCGGGCAGCATTCTTAGGTCTTTTAATTCGGCTGAATAAAAAAAGGAAAAACTGAAATGTTGGATTTGAGAAAAATTTTTGTTTTCATTTTTTTCAGTGTTTTTCTTGCGGGCTGCAATGCCGACAGCAACAGAATAGGCGCATTGGTCAAAGGCGAACGTATTGCAGTCATAGGGCAGAGCGGTGAGATTAACATAGACGAAGCATTCGAAGGAAAAGCATTTCCGCTGTCTAAAGAGATTTTGAATCTGTCGTGGTCTCAGAGCGGATATGATGCGGCGCATGTTATGCCGAACGTTATGGCTTCGACTGCGCCTAAGAGAATATGGAGAACTTCTGTCGGCAGAGGATCCGACTCCGGCTACAAACTCATAGCCTCGCCTGTATTCAGCAAAGGAAGAATATTTACCATAGATGCACGCGGTATGGTATCCGGCATTGATGCCAAAGACGGCAGGATTCTTTGGCAGGCAAGCAGTGCTGCCTCGGACAACAGGGCTATGGGAGCAGGGCTTGCAGTATCCGGCGATATGCTTTACGCTACCAATGGAGCCGGAGATGTTGTTGCTCTGGACGTTGAATCCGGAAAAACCAAGTGGAGACGCTCTATTGCCAAACCTATAAGAGCTGCTCCTTCAGTAGCGGACAACAGGCTTTTCATCATATCCATAGATAATAAACTGTATGCGTTTGATGCTACTACTGGGTCTATTATCTGGGATTTGGTAGGCATAAGCGAAAGCACTACTATTATGGGAGCTTCTGCGCCGGCAGTAGTTTTGGATTCTGTGGTTGCCGCTTACAGCTCCGGAGATGTTGTTTCTCTTCGCGTACAGAACGGGCGTATTTTCTGGGGATACTCTTTGGCAGGAGTTTCAAACAGAGGAGCTATGCCTTCTATTTCTGACATACGCGCTCTGCCTGTCATAGAAGACGGCATTCTTTATGCTGTGAGCAGCAGCGGACGCATGGCTGCTGTCAATTCCAGAACTGGAGACCGCATTTGGGAAATCGAGATTGGCGGCAAGGATACGGTCGTTATTTCCGGAGAAAATATTTTTGTCAATACTAACAAGAGCCAGCTCGTTGCATTAAGCAAAAAAGACGGCAGAGTCATTTGGGCGCAGAACCTTCAAGGCAAAAAGAATCCGAAAGACGCTTCTTCGGACGATATTATTTGGACCGGTCCGGTGCTGGCAGGAGGGCGGTTATGGCTTGTCAACTCTTTAGGGCATCTGGCGAGCTTTTTCCCGCAAGACGGCTCTTTGGACTACTATCAGGATATAGGAGAGCCTTTGTTTATTGCTCCTGTTGTCGTTGACAGGACTTTCTATGTTCTGAGCGACAGAGGCAATTTGTTTGCTCTGCGGTGAGAGAAAATATATTCCCCTTCCCTTTCTAAGGGAAGGGGAATACGCACCGACTCCACACTCCACACTTTTCTCACTTGTTTTATCGGTAAAGATGACTATATTTCTTTGGAGTTATGCAAAAAACGAGGGTTGTTGATGTCTAAAAGAGATTATTACGAAGTGCTTTGTGTAGTAAGGACTGCTACGCAAGATGAACTCAAGAAGTCATACCGCAAGCTCGCTATGCAGTACCACCCGGACAGAAATCATGGAAATGTAGAGTTCGAGATAAAATTCAAAGAAATCAATGAAGCCTATGATGTCTTAGGAGATCCTCAGAAAAGAGCTGCTTACGACAGATTCGGGCATGGGGCTTTTGAAAACGGAGGCTTCGGAGGAGCCGGCATGGGCGGCTTTGATTTCAGTGCTGGTTTTTCCGACCTGTTTGACGACATGTTCGGCGATATTTTAGGAGGACTGGGCGGAGACAGAAGACGCAAAAACGGAGCCAAGCGAGGCGAAGATTTAAGGTATGATTTGGAAATAACTCTGGAAGAAGCATTTTCCGGCATTACAAAGAACATCACGATACAAACCGCTGTGGTGTGCGATGAGTGTTTTGGGTCGTGCTGCGCAAAAGGAACAACTCCCGCAGAGTGCAGTATGTGCGGCGGCAGAGGCAGAGTAAGAGCGCAGCAAGGTTTTTTTGCAGTAGAACACACATGCCCCAGCTGTCAGGGATCCGGGCGGATAATCAAAGAACCGTGTAAAAAATGCAAAGGAGCCGGAAGAATATCCAAACAGAAAACTCTGGCGGTCGCTGTTCCGTCCGGACTGGAAGACGGCATGAGAATACGCATAGGCGGCGAAGGCATGGCTGGATTGAACGGGGGACACTCAGGCGACTTATACGTAGTGATTAATATAAAACGCCACGAGATTTTTCAGCGCGAGGGTTCGTATATTTACTGCAAAGTGCCGATACCTATGGTAAAAGCTGCCTTGGGGGGCAACATAGAAGTACCGTCTATAGACGGCTCTTCCTGCAATGTTAAAATACCTGAAGGCACTCAGTCCGGACAGAGAACTACGATTGGGCGCAAAGGCATGTCAGTATACAAGTCCGGAAACAGAGGCGAGTTTGTCATAGAGTTTGTTGTAGAAACTCCGGTAAAAATGACAAAACGCCAAAAAGAGCTTCTGGCGGAATTCGAAACGGAAAACTCTTCGAGTCCGATGAGTGACGGATTTATTTCTGTGATTAAAGATTTTTTTAAATAATGAGGAATTAGGAATGAGGAGTGAAGAATTGTTCATACAAAGTATCACTCTGACTAATTTCAGAAATTATAAAACACTGCGCATGAATCTGTCTAAGGAGCCGGTAATTCTTATCGGCGAGAACGGCAGCGGCAAAACTAACATTCTGGAAGCGGTCAGCCTTTTGTCTCCCGGAAAAGGGCTGCGCAGGGCTGCGCTTACAGAGCTGCAGAATAAAGATACGGTCTTTCCTTGGGGAGTCGCTTCAGAGATATATTCAAAAGATGAAGTTCTCAAAATCAGTACCGGCATAGAACCCAAATACTTGTCCGAAAAAGACTCGCAGCCTGACAAAAGGCTGATTCTTCTGGACGGAAAACCTCTGAAAAATCAGACCGAGCTGTCTGAACACATAGCCGTGTCTTGGATTATTCCGGAAATGGACAGGCTCTTGTCTCAGGGAGCCGGGTTGCGCAGAAAATTTCTGGACAAACTGGCATACACTTTTGCGCCTTCTCACGGAGGCAGAGTTTCTTCATACGAAAAAGCCATGCGGGAGCGCAACATTCTTTTGCAGAATAACAGACCTGATGCAAAGTGGCTCGCTGCTTTGGAAAACGAAATGGCTCAAAAGTCTGTTGCGATTGCGGCAACTCGTTTGCACATGGAGAACAGTTTACAGGCTGTTGTCAATGAAAGCACAGATGCTTTTCCTAAAGCTGATATTGTGGTTGCCGGTTTCGCAGAAGATGCTTTGAGAAACAGCCCGGCTCTTCTTGTAGAAGATGCCTTGCGCGCAGCTTTGGAAAAATCCAGAACAGAAGACAGAGAAAAAGGCACTGCTGCTTTAGGAGCGCACAAAAGCGATTTAAAAGTTTTTTACAGAGACAAATCCTGTCTTGCGGATTTATGTTCTACAGGCGAACAAAAAGCTCTTATTGTCTCTATTATGCTGTCCTTTGTAAGACTCATAGAACAGCTTAGAGGTTTTCCTCCTATATTTTTGCTTGATGACATAGCGGCTCATCTTGATGAGTACAGAAGAGAGGCTCTTTTCGAGGCTGTCTTTGATATAGGTACGCAAGCATGGATAAGCGGAACAGAAAAGAACTTTTTTCAATCTATGTTTGGCAAGGCACAGCTTTTTAAAGTGGAAAATGGGGAATGGGAAATGGAAAATTAGGTGAGAAAAATAATTTTCAATTTTCCATTTTCAATTTTTTTACCAGTTCCAGAACTCTGCTTTTAGTTTCAGAAGTGCTGCAATCCGTGTTAATCAGAAAATCTGATTTCTGCTGTTTTTCAGCTTCCGGCATTTGTGTTCGTTTGATAGCCTCGAATCTTTCTGGAGTCATTCCCGCGCGGGACACGACTCTTTGTTTTTGTGCGGACTCGCTCGCAGCGGCACAGATTACTTTATCGCAATAAGTATCAAATCCTGCCTCAAACAAAAGAGGCACTTCCAGCACAACAAAAGGTTTTTTTTGCTTTTTATGCTCTTCTATAAATAGATTCATTTTTTCTAAAACTCTGGGGTGCAGAACAGCCTCGAGTTTCTTCCTAGCCTCATCATCTGCAAAAATTTCATCTGCGATTTTTTCTCTTGAAAAGCTCTGTCTGTCTGAAATTTCTTCCAGAGCTTCGTGTGCAGCTTTATCCGCATAGAATACCGGAATGTTGCACTCCTCGAACATCTTGGCTGCCGTGCTTTTTCCGGTGCCTATTCCTCCGGTAAGTCCGATTATCAGCATGTTTTTTGCCTTTTCTTATCAAATTTGTAATAATTATATAGTAGAATGCCCAATATGACCAATATATTTTTATACAGCAAAGATACTTCTTTTGTAAGCGTTCTTGAAGAGCATATAGGCTTTAGTGTCCTCGATAACTTAGAGGACTTAACCGATAGTTGCATACTGATAATAGATTTTCCGAGCGTAACTCCGAAAGATCTTAGTGTTCTGGAACAGAAAAATCTAACAATTCTTGCTATAGCCCCAAAAGAGAATCTGGATTGTTTTAAGGAAATTTTCCCAAGTCCGGTGCGCTTGGGGTATCTTATTGACAGGCTGGAGTATTATGTCAATGTACAACCGCTTCTGAAAAAAACGACTATAAATCTCGGCAGCATAATCTTGGAATCTAAAGACAAAAGCATCTGTCTGAAAGAGAAGCCGGAAAACACTGTAAAGCTCACTGAAAAAGAGTTCGCCCTCTTGGAACTGCTGGCTGCTGCTCCGATGCAGAGACAGGATATACTGAACAAAATCTGGGGATATGACGAGCGGATAGAGACAAAGACTCTGGAAACGCATGTTTATCAGCTGAGAAAAAAATTAGAAAAACTCGGCGTGACAAATTACCTTTTGACTAATAACGGTCTTTATTATTTATCGGGAGCAACATGAAAATATTTAAAATAATATTAAGTACTTTTATCATAGCGGCACTATGTGCGGGCTGCGCTTCTTCTCCGCATATAAAGAATGTCAGCGGCAGAGGTCTGCCAAAGGTTGCTGCGGACAGAGACCCTGTGCGCAGAATAGTTATAGTTCATGTTCAAAGCAAAGAACGCATAGACGTAACTTATTTCAATAACGGCAAATACAACAGCGCAGCTTTAAAGAAAATCAATAACATCATGAGGGACAGGAATAACGGCAAAGTCGGCAGCATAGATGTAGAGCTGATAGACTATATGGTGGACTTACGGAAAAGAATGGGGCTGCCTGCTCATGTAGAATTTCAAGTATCGTCCGGATACAGGTCTCCGGCAACTAATGCTAAGCTTGCTAAGACTAACAGTCAGATTTCCAGCGAGAGCCTGCACATGAGAGGCTGGGCTGTAGACTTCAGGATTATCGGAGTGAACGGCAAAGCAATGGGCGAAATAGCTAAGACAATGCAGAGAGGCGGAGTTTCATACTATCCTAACACTCAACACCTGCACATAGACATAGGGAATATTAGGACTTGGTGAATAGAGTGTGGAGTTGAATTGAAAACTGAAAGCTGAAAAAGGGATTTAATTTTCCATTCCCCTAACTCCACATTTTACATTATTACTAAAGTCCGTATTCTTCCCCTCCGCCAACAACACTACGTTTTTCGTACATAGTGCTATTATTTTTTCCAGCCACTCTTTATCTGCTTTCGCAAAATTACTCAGAACAAAATTCGTTACTGCGTCCCCTCTTACTATCTCTCCCTCTGTTGTAACAGGTCTCCCTATTCCCAGCCGGACTCTTGTATAATTAATTCCTATCTGTTCATCTAGTGATTTAAGTCCGTTGTGCCCTCCGGTTCCTCCTCCCTGCTTTACTCTCACCGTTCCTCTTTCCAAGTCTATGTCATCGTGAAAGACTATCACGTCTTCCGCCTTTAAATTATAAAACTCCAGCACTTCCCTGACGGCATTCCCTGAAAGATTCATGTATGTTTGCGGCTTAACAAGAAATATCTTGCTGTCCCCTATGATTCCTTCCGCTGTCAAACTCTTGAATTTTTTCTTCCAGACACTGACGCCGATATTTTCCGCAATATCTTCTATTGCCATAAACCCTATATTGTGCCTATGACCTTTGTACTCATCTCCGAAATTGCCTAAGCCTACTAGTATTTTCATTGTGGTTCCTGCTTAGGAGTGTGGAGTGTTGAGAGTGGAGTTAAGAATACGTACCAGTTCCAAACTCCACACTCCAAACTTATTTCTTCGCTTCCGGTTTCTTAGCCGCCGCAGCCGGAGCTGCCGCCGCCGCAGGAGCCGCCGCCGGTGCAGCCGCAGCCGGAGCTGCTGCCGCAGCGTCCTTCTCGCTTCTGACCGCAGACGGTACAGCTATGGTAGCTATCGTATAATTTTCTTCCTTAGAAAGCATCTTCACGCCTTCGGGCAGTTCTACCATTCCGATGTGGATTGCATCGTTTATCTGAAGCCCTTCAAGGTTCACTTCAAACTTAGGAGGTATATTATCCGGAGCACAAGATACTTTAATAGTATGGTGCACTATGTTCAGCGTGCCGCCGCGCTTGATGCCGGGCGATTTGTCCGCATTCACAAACGAGACCGGAATTGCAACCTTAATTCTTGTATGCTCGGATACGCGCAGAAAATCTACATGCAGAGGAATATCTGTTACCGGGTGAAACTGTACGGCCCTTGGAATTACTCTGTGCTTCTTGCCGTTTATTTCCAAATCAAACAGAGTAGTCGTAAATCCTGACTTTTCCAGCAAACGAGCCAGTATCTTTTGCTCCATTGCAACAGTCAGAGGCTCCTGATTATTTCCGTAAACTACTGCGGGCACAAAGCCGTCTTTTCTTAAAATAGCAATCGCACCCTTAGTCGTCTTAGTCCTAGACTTCACATCAACGCCGATTACTTCTATATTCTTCTTAGCCATTTTATTTCCCCTTACATTATAGTTAATTTAAAATAAGAGCCAGACCTCCAGGGGTGTCTGTTCTTACCGCAAGTACTCATACAGAAAATTCTTTTACTTTTCCAGCATTTTTTTAATCAAACAGACTGGAAACAGACCTTTCTTGGTTAATTCTCGCAATAGCCTCTGCCAGCAAAGGAGCTACCGACAGGTATTCCAGCTTAGAGCATTTGCGCAGCTCTTCTTCAGGCTTGGAGCATATAGAGTTAGTAATTACTACTTTTTCCAGCTCAGACTTAGCAATCTTCTCTAAGGCGGATCCCGACAAAACCCCGTGAGAACAATACGCGGAAACCGTCTTGGCTCCTGCCTTCTTAAGAGCTGTAGCCGCATTGCACAGTGTGCCGGCAGTATCTACCATATCGTCTATCATGAGGCAGTCCATGCCGTTGACCTCGCCGATGATGTTCATGACTTCGGACTCTCCCGCTTTTTCTCTGCGTTTGTCAATAACGGCAAGCCCGCAGTCCAGCTTCTTGGCAAAAGCTCTTGCACGCACAACGCCTCCGACATCAGGAGACACTACCATAAGCTCCTTAGGCAGAACCCCGTGTACTGAAAGCTTTTCTTTCACATATTTGGTAAACAAAGGAACTAGGAATAAATTGTCTACCGGAATATCAAAAAAGCCCTGAATCTGCCCTGCGTGCAAATCTAAGGTTAAAACTCTGTCTGCACCGGCAACGGTTATCAGATTAGCCACCAGCTTTGCAGATATAGGAGAGCGTGAAGTAGTCTTCCTGTCCTGTCTGGCGTATCCGAAATAAGGCATAACAACGGTGATTCTTCTGGCGGAAGCTCTTCTTAGAGCGTCAAGACTTATCAGCAGTTCCATAAGGTTATCGTTAGCCGGAAAAGACGTAGGCTGAATAATAAAAACATCTTCTCCTCTGACGTTTTCAAGCACTTCGAAAAATATTTCCTTATCGGAAAAACAGCGGGTGGAAGATTTCGTTAAAGGAATGCCTAAGTGCGAGGCAATGGCTTCTGCGAGCGGCTTATTAGCGTTTCCGGCAATAATTTTCATGCTTAAATCCTGTTTTAGTTTGCAGAGCGTATATAACAATATTCTTTTTCTTTGTCAAAGATTTCATTTTTAGTGTTTGGCAATTGTTAAAAATGTGTTAAACAAACAACATTTAACTCTTTAAGGATTCCTAACATGACAAATATTTGTAAAATCAAACGAGCTATTATCTCTGTTTCTGATAAAAGCGGACTGGTGCCTCTTGCAGCGAAACTGTCCTCGCTGGGAGTCGAGATATTGTCTACAGGCGGCTCTGCTAAAGCCATTAAGGACGCAGGCATTCCGGTTATAGAAGTGAGCAGCTATACGGGTTTCCCTGAAATGATGGACGGCAGGGTCAAGACTCTGCACCCGAAAATACACGGAGGATTGCTGCAAAGAAGAGATCTGAAATCTCACAAACAGCAAGCAAAAGAACACAATATCCCGGAGATTGATTTGGTAGTCATAAATCTGTATCCGTTTTCCGAAACCGTAGATAAAGGCGCGGATTTCGCAGCTTGTATCGAAAACATAGATATAGGCGGTCCTTCTATGGTGCGCAGCGCAGCTAAGAATCATGCTGCTGTAACAGTCATTACCAGTGTTAATCAGTACGATAAATTGATAGAAGAGCTCTCATCTCATGACGGAGGCACCGGTCTTGAGTTCAGAAAACATCTGGCAGCAGCAGCTTACGCGCACACTGCGCAATACGACAGTGCAATCAGCACATGGTTTGCTAAACAGCTGGGCGAACAGTATCCTGAAGTCCTTAACATTTCCGCACGGAAAAAACAGGATTTAAGATACGGCGAAAACCCTCATCAGAGCGCAGCGTTTTATTCTTTTAATGATAATAAAATTTCAAGTATTGCAACTGCGTCTATTATACAAGGAAAGCCTCTGAGCTATAACAACATAGGCGATACTGATGCGGCATTTGATTTGATAAGCGAGTTCAAAGACGCTCCCGCGGTTGCGATTATAAAACACGCAAACCCCTGCGGAGTCGCAACAGGAGCTACTCTCTTGGAAGCATACCAAAAGGCTTTTAATTGCGATACCGTGAGTCCTTTCGGAGGAATCATTGCCTGCAACAAAATTATTACTAAGGACGTTGCGGAAGCTATCACGAAAATATTCTCTGAAGTCATTATTGCGCCCGATGCGGACGATGAAGCAAAAGCTGTGTTTGCAGCAAAACCTAACGTGAGAGTTCTTACTACCGGTTCTTTGCCTGATCCTCTGAGGACCGGAGTAGTGTTCCGCTCTGTGAGCGGCGGAGTTCTGCTTCAGAGCAGAGACAACATAGTTCTTGATAATGCTGCGCTGAAGTGCGTGACTAAAAGACAGCCCACTGCGCAAGAGCTGAAAGATTTGGTCTTTGCATTCACAGTCGCAAAACACGTAAAGTCCAATACAATAGTATATGCAAAACAAGGCGCAACCGTAGGCATAGGCGCAGGTCAGATGAACCGCCTTGACAGCGCGGTTATTGCTGCAAAAAAAGCCAAAGATACTGCGGCGGTACTGGGACTCTCTGATACGCCTACAAATGGCAGTGTTGCCGCTTCCGATGCCTTCTTTCCTTTTGCAGACGGCTTGGAAGCTATTGTCAGCGCAGGAGCTACGGCAGTCATTCAGCCCGGAGGTTCAATTAAAGATAACGAGGTGATAGACGCCGCCAACAAGCACAACCTAGCCATGATATTCACCGGCATACGACACTTTAGACATTGATAACTCCACACTCCACACTCCACACTAAAAAACGCCTCTTTGCATATCGCAGAGAGGCGTTTCTTTTAAACTCACAGTACAGCTTAACCCGAACAGTACTGTCCGCCGTTAATAGCAAGCGTGGCACCTGTCATAAATCCGGCAGTATCGGAAACAAGATAAACAACTGCAGCCGCTATTTCTTCTACAGCACCGAGTCTTTTCACCGGAATACCGGCAACAATCTGATCCAGAATTTCGGGCTTAATAGCAGCAACCATTTCTGTTTTGATATATCCGGGCGCAATAGTGTTTACAGTAATGCCCTTGCCTGCAGATTCCTGAGCCAGAGCCTTAGTAAATCCTATTATGCCGGCTTTTGATGCGGAATAGTTTGTCTGACCCATCTGACCTTTCTGACCGTTGATAGAGCTTATGTTGATGACGCGTCCGAAACCCTGGTCTCTCATGCCTTCTATGACATGTCTTGTCATATTGAACATAGAGTTCAGGTTGATGTTTATAACATCGTTCCACTGCTCAGGCGTCATCTTGTGCAGCATTACGTCCTTGGTAATACCGGCGTTATTCACCAATACGTTTATAGTGCCCAGATCCTTGGTTATCTGTTCAACAACTGCTTTACATTCATAAAAACGACTCACGTCAAACTTGTAAATAGGAATGCCGGTCTTTGCATGGAATGCTTTTGCGCCTTCTTCATTGCCTACATAACCTGCCGCAACTTTGCAGCCGGCTTGCTGTAATGCCGCAGATATAGCTGCACCGATACCGCTTGTGCCGCCTGTAACAACAGCAACTCTTGTTATTTCACTCATAATTCTCTCCTTTAGTTAAACAGGGAGTCCGTTATAGACTCCCTGCGGTTAAAACTCTTACTATAGACGCTCAACGCACATAGAAATTCCCATGCCGCCGCCTATACACAAAGTCACAAGACCTTTTTTCGCATTCTGACGCTTCATGGTATACAACAGAGTCGTGAGGACGCGGGTTCCGGACGCACCTATTGGGTGTCCCAGAGCAATAGCTCCTCCGTTCACGTTGACTTTAGAAACGTCCCAGCCCATTTCCTTGTTCACAGCGCAAGCCTGAGCGGCAAAAGCCTCGTTTGCTTCTATCAAATCAAGGTCATTGACAGACCAGCCAGCCAGCTCCAGAGCAGCCCTTGATGCCGGCACAGGTCCCATACCCATAATAGCGGGATCAACGCCTCTTGTAGCCCAAGACACTATGCGTCCGAGCGGTGTAACGCCGCGTTTTGCCGCTTCGCTTTCAGTCATCAAAACAACAGTAGAAGCACCGTCATTAATAGAGGAAGCATTGCCTGCCGTAACAGTACCGTCTTTTTTGAAAGCCGGTCTCAGCTTTGCCAGAGACTCCATAGTGGTGGCTTTAGGATTCTCGTCTACCTGAACTATGGTATCGCCTTTTCTGCCCTTTACAATGACCGGAACTATTTCCTCGACAAAGATGCCGTCCTGTATAGATTTTGCAGCCTTTTGCTGAGAGTTCAAAGCGAAAGCGTCCTGCATGTCGCGGGTGATACCGAATTTTTCGGCTACGTTCTCGGCAGTGATGCCCATGTGATAGTTATTAAAGGTATCCCAAAGACCGTCCTTTACCATTGTATCAACAAAAGCAGCATCGCCCATTTTTGTTCCGGTTCTCATTTCTTTGGCATGAGGAGAAAGACTCATATTCTCCATACCGCCTGCGACTACGATTTTCGATTCGCCTAGCTTGATAGAGCCCGCGCCCTGAGCAACGGAGCGAAGTCCCGAGCCGCAGATTTGATTGATAGCGTATGCGGTTTTCTCAAAAGGAATACCTGCGGTCACGGCTGCGTATCTGGCTGGACCCTGACCCTGAGCCGCCGTGAGTATCTGACCCAGCAGAACTTCGCAAACATCTGCTGCAGGCACTTTGGCGCGCACTAAAGATTCTTTTATACACGTTGACGCAAGGTCTCCGGCTGATACGGTGGACAAGCCTCCCATGAATGCGCCTATGGCGGTTCTGGTAGCACTAGCAATTACAATCGATTCCATAATTTTATCCTTTTTATAAGTTAGAGTTTGATTCTCTTAAGACGTTAACCATTTTTTCTCTTTGAAACAAGGTACATATCGTGCAGCGCACAACCATGTTTAAGATATAAAGTATCACAAGATAGTTACAATATGGTTACAGCATGGTTAGAATATCATTAACGTATGCCTTTTTTATAATTCCTAATGCCTAATTAAAAATAGTTGTGGAAATGTCGCTATTTGTTTGACAAATCTAAAGCAGATATTAAATTATTATTAAATAATGATTCTGTCTGTTATTAATTTATATTCGGAGGTCTTTCTATGAAAGAAGCTACTCTTACAAGAATTCAACTCTCTGAGGCTGTCTACCAAGAAGTCGGGCTGTCCCGGAATGATTCTGCTAAACTCGTAGATGATGTTCTCGAACAAATGAGCCGCGCTCTTGTCAACGGGGAAACTGTTAAAATATCTTCCTTCGGCAGCTTCCATATCCGTAAAAAGAATGAACGCATGGGGCGCAACCCTAAAACCGGCGAAGAAGTGCCTATTAAGCCCAGAAACGTCATAATCTTCCGCGCCAGCCACGTGTTCAAGGATACTATCAACAATGCTAAAAGAAGGTCTGCTTCTGAATAGTGTTATAATTTCTCTTTCTTACAGGTGATACATGAGTGATGCTTCTCTTTCTCTCTCTTCTACAGTCCGGCAGCCTTCAGTGCTTTCTGTCACTTCAGCGTCCAGCGTACAGAATTTCTCTGCAAGAGCCGGTATTCCGGAAAAAGCTCCCGAGGCATTCCGCACTATAAGCGAAGTGGCGGAAGGTCTTAATCTGCCTCAGCATGTCTTGCGTTTTTGGGAAGGCAAGTTTCATCAGATTAAGCCTCTTAAAAGAGGCGGCGGAAGAAGATACTACCGCCCGGAAGACATTCATATGTTAAGTCAGATTAAAGAGCTTCTGCACAACAGAGGCTATACCATTCGCGGCGTTCAGAAGCTGCTCAAAGAAAACGGAGCCGGGTATTTGAAAAAGTCCGCTGCTCCTTCTATTGTGCGCAATTCCGATGCGGGTTTGAATACTGAAAAGACTAAAGCACCTCTCTCTGCTGCTTCTAGGGAAGAGCTGAAAAGAGTTCTAAAAGACTTGAAGTCTATGAAGACATCTATTGAGTCTCTGGACGAGCTTGTCCAGAAAAGCTAACCGCCCGAATAATTAATCATTCTGGTCCAGACATTTTCTATTTTGCGCAAGGTCTTGCAAACAGTATTCAGCTCTGCCTGATTAATCCCGGCCTTATCCAGCACTGCAATCTGAGATTCAATGCAGAGGCTTATGGTTCTGTGCAGTTCCAGTCCTTTTGGCGACAATTTGATTCGTATAGATCTTTTATCATGAGGAGAGCGTTCTTGGTCTATGTATTTATTTTCGACCATTTTTTTAACGTTGTAGGAAACGTTGGAGCCTAGGTAATAGCCTCTGGCAGTAAGTTCTCCTACAGTCATCTCTTCAGTACCTATGTTGTATAGAATAAGAGTCTGAACGTTGTTTATGTCGCGGATTTTGGCTTTATCGAGTTCTGTTTTAAGAAGCTCGAGAAAATAGCGGTGTACGCGTTCTATGAGGAAAACCGCATCGTAATAAGAGTGTCTGTCCATAATCGCACCTGTTTTTAAAATAAAGACAATTTTTATATAATACACAACAAAAGTTAATTTTTGCTTTTTCGTTTTGTTAGGGAATTTTTAACCAAGGCCTTGCAATTCATGGAAAAGTGTTGCATATTCCCTTTGTGAAGGATAAGAGTATTCTTAAACCTGTCCCATGCAATAATCATTACAACTCTGTAAGGAAATACTAAAATGATTGATACTATTAATGCTGAGTTTTTGTTCGTACTCGGGTGTGCGGTTCTCGCACTTATATATGGATTTGTTACTGCTAAGAAAGTGCTGTCTGCTTCTGCGGGTTCAGCCGAAATGCAGGAAATTGCCTCTGCTATCCAAGAAGGAGCCAAGGCGTATCTTAATCGTCAGTACATGACTATAGGAATAGTCGGCGTTGTACTGTGCGTAGTGCTGGGATTGTTTTTAGGACTGCCGGTTGCGCTCGGCTTTTTGATTGGCGCGGTTCTTTCCGGAATAGCTGGCTATATCGGTATGAACGTTTCTGTGCGCGCGAACGTGCGTACTGCGGCAGCAGCGAAAAAAGGTCTTAAAAAGGCATTGGGAATAGCATTTAAATCCGGAGCCATTACCGGTATGCTTGTTGTAGGCTTGGGACTCTTGGGAGTCGCAGGATACTATTTTATTCTTTTGGAATGGAAAGGCATGGAAGATGCAGAGTCTGCTCGCGCTATCATCAGCTCTTTGGTAGCCTTGAGTTTCGGCGCATCTCTGATTTCCATATTTGCCAGATTAGGCGGAGGAATCTTTACTAAAGGCGCGGACGTAGGAGCGGACTTGGTAGGCAAGGTCGAAGCCGGCATACCGGAGACGACCCAAGAAATCCGGCTGTGATAGCCGATAACGTAGGCGACAATGTCGGCGATTGCGCAGGCATGGCTGCTGATTTGTTTGAAACCTATGCTGTGACGATTGTAGCAACAATGCTGTTGGGCGCGGTTTTCTTTGCCGATGAGGCAATGGAAATCATGATGATGCTGCCGCTGATGATTTGCGGCGCATGTATCGTTGCTTCTATTGTCGGAACGTTCTTTGTGCGTTTAGGCAAGAAGAAGAACATCATGGGAGCTTTGTACAAAGGGTTAATAGCAACCGGAGTATTCTCTGCCGTTGCCATATACTTTGTTATAGACAACCTTATCGGCATGGACGGTACGTTGCCTATGGAAACAGGTACTGCGCTGATTGATTCTATTTCAGGACCGCAAGTGTTCTGGTGTTCAATAATAGGTCTTGTTGTTACCGCTCTTATGGTAGTCATAACAGAATACTATACGTCTACGGCTTTCAAGCCTGTAAAGACGGTTGCCGCAGCTTCTGCAAACGGACACGGTACTAACGTGATTCAGGGACTCGCTGTTTCTATGGAGTCTACGGCTCTTCCGGTCGTAGTCATCTGCGTAGGCATAATCTCTGCTTACTCTTTGGCAGGTCTGTTCGGTATTGCTCTGGCAGCCACTACTATGCTGGCTCTTGCCGGAATGATAGTTGCTCTGGACGCTTACGGTCCTGTCACCGACAACGCAGGCGGTATTGCGGAAATGTCCGATATGCCTAAAGACGTTCGCGAAACTACGGACGCTTTGGATGCAGTCGGCAACACCACTAAGGCTGTAACAAAAGGGTATGCGATTGCTTCTGCCGGACTTGCTTCTTTGGTGCTGTTCACTGCGTACATTCAGGACTTGGAGCACTTCTTCCCCTCGGTTGAAGTGAGCTTTGATCTTCAGAATCCTTATGTTGTAGTCGGTCTGTTTATCGGCGGATTACTGCCGTATCTGTTTGGGTCTATGGCAATGACTGCTGTCGGCAAAGCAGCGGGAGCCGTGGTGCAGGAGGTTCGCAGACAGTTCAAAGAAATAAAAGGCATCATGCAGCGTAAAGCAAGACCGGAGTATGGCACTGCAGTGGATATTCTCACAAAGGCTGCTATTAAGGAGATGATAGTTCCTTCATTGCTGCCGGTGTTTGCGCCTATAGTTCTCTATATGGTAGTGTACTATGCGGCAGGACAGGCTGAGGCATTTACTGCGCTGGGTGCAATGCTGCTCGGCACGATTGTTACGGGTATCTTTGTTGCTATCTCTATGACATCGGGCGGAGGAGCTTGGGACAACGCCAAGAAATACATAGAGACAGGCTTTTTCGGCGGTAAGGGTTCTGAGGCTCATAAGGCTGCCGTGACCGGAGACACTGTCGGCGATCCCTACAAGGACACCGCAGGACCCGCAGTCAATCCGATGATTAAGATAATCAACATAGTCGCTATCCTTTTGCTGGCTGTAATAGCTTCGCTGTAAGGAATGTAAGTAAAGTGTGGAGTTAAGAATATGCAGCAACTCCAAACTCCACACTCCAAACTCCACACTTCTGAATTCTTCGGCCGCAGAAAAGGACGCCCCTTACGGAAGCGCAAAGAAAATTTGCTGCAAGAAATGCTGCCTGAAAAGCTGATTGTCTTGGAAAAAATTGCTTCTTTATTAGAAAACAAAAGAGTGTGGCTGGAAATAGGTTTCGGAAACGGAGAGCATCTCGCAGAGCTGGCAGCAAAGAATCCTGAAGTGCTGTTTATAGGCTGCGAACCTTTTATAAACGGGATAGCTGGTCTTTTGGCATTGATAGAAAAAAACAATCTGAATAACATTTATATTTTTAATGAAGATGCGAGACTATTGTTAAGAGCACTGCCGGACAACAGCATAGAAAAATGTTTTATATTGTTTGCAGACCCGTGGCCTAAAGCCAGACATGCGAAAAGAAGGTTTATTTGCAAGAGCACTTTGGAGCTGCTGCACAGAGTGATGTTGGATAAAGGAGTACTGCAGACAGCATCGGATCACCCTGTGCTGATAGAGTGGATTAAAGAACAATTTTCTTTAAGTCCGTTTTTTGAGGAGGTGTATAGCGGATATACGGAACCAAAGGACTGGTGCGAAACAAAGTATCAGAGAAAAGCATTAGCCGCAGGCAGAGCGTGTTTTTATATGAATCACTTAAATCTGCACCATCATAACTATTGCGGTGATAAGAATGCCGAGTCCTGCAAAAACTGCCAGACCTCCGTACAAAAGAAACCAACTGACTAGTTTCACGAATTTGCGGGTTATTTCATCGCTGGGCTTTTCCCATTCCGGAATGGAGAGCTCTTTGCCTGTTCCATAGACCCATAAGACAAAACCGCCGACAGCCAGCAAAGAACCGCCGAACAGAGTGAACCAAACGATAAGAGTCGATTCTAGCATAGGAAACCCCTAAAAAAAGCCGCACATATTAGGAGCCTATCTCATAAATAATTAAAACATTATTACTTTAGGAAAATAAATTGGCTACACTCGAAACGACTTCCATCTGCACTAAATCATTCCACGTAGCGAAAAGCATTAAAGACGCTACAAACATAATCCCTACGACAAAACCTGCTTGCTGGACTTTCTCGTTCAGCGGTTTTCCTGTAATAGCTTCCGCAATATAGTATAAAAGATGCCCCCCGTCCAACAGAGGTATCGGCAGCAGATTCACCAGCCCCAGATTCACCGATATAAGAGCCATAAACCAGAGCATAGCCCAGACACCGTTTTGAGCTATTTTGCCGGACATTTCTGCGATACGAAGAGGACCGCCTATTTCTTCAGTACCTCTGGTGCCTGAAATCATCTGACTCACGGCAGTAATAGTATCCGAAGAGATTTTCCAAACCTCATAGAAAGAAGCAGTTACAGCCGCAAAAGGAGATAATTTCTGCACTTCCATTTCCTGAGACATAATGCCGATGCGTCCCATTTTGTTTTCACCGCCCAGCTTATTTGACTGCATGGCTAATTCAGGAGTGAGAGTAAAAGAGAGTATTTCATTTTCTCTTTCGAGATTTATGACTACGGGAGTACCGGAATTGAGCGCAATAGTACGCCTTACATCATCGAAAGTTTTCATGTTTTTTCCGTCTATGGAAACTATTCTGTCGCCGACAAGAAGCCCGGCACTTGCAGCAACGCTGTCTTCCATAACAGAGCTTATGACCGGAGGAGCATACGGCTTTCCTATGATAGAAAAAGAGCAGGCAAGAACTACGATAGCAAACAGATAGTTAAACGCAGGACCCGAAGCAACAATAGCGATTCGCTGCCATACGCTCTTGAAAAAGAAAGTATATTTCTTGTCTTCTTCGGACATTTCTTGAAGAGTCTCATTATCCGGAGTGCTTGCCGGATCAGCATCGCCGAACATTTTGACATAGCCGCCTAAAGGAAAAGCAGCAACCTGCCACTGAGTCCCGTGCTTGTCTTTCCACCCGAAAAGTTTAGGGCCAAAGCCAATGGAAAAAGATAGGATTCTTACTCCGCAAAGTCTGGCAGTTATGTAGTGACCGAATTCATGAACGAACACGACTACGCCTATGACTGCTGCGAACGGAATAATATACTGAATAATAAAAGAAATCGTGCCTTCCATAATTTTATCCTTTTTTTCAATGCGGTTTAGGGAACTCTATAAGTCCCTTTTGCACAAATCAAGCACTTTGTGATTTTAGGTATTGTTTTATGTGTAAAAATCTATATATACTTAACAAGGTGTAAATGGGTATTTCTCTTATTTCGTGGGATTCACTTAAATGTTTAGGGACAATGCAAAAATAAAATATTTTTCTTCCATATCTTATCTGGTGTTAGCTTTGATGCTTGCCCCTTCGCCTGCGTTCGCAGAGTTTATCGAAGAGGATTCGTATACTGATATGTTTGAGTATTCCGAGGATACTTTCAAACAGCTTTCTCTTTTCTCGGACGTCATGGAGCGCATCCGCGCCGACTATGTAGACCCCGTTACTGACGAAAAACTAATTGAAAATGCTCTGGACGGTATGTTGTCTTCGCTGGATCCGCACTCCGGCTACTTGAATAAAAAGAATTTCGAAGATATGCAGACTCAGACTAAAGGCGAATTCGGCGGTCTCGGAATAGAAATTACTATGGAGAACAGTATAGTAAAAGTCATCTCTCCTATAGACGATACGCCCGCTGCTAGGGCAGGCATTCAGCCTAATGATTTTATAACTCATATAAACGGCAAGCCTGTTACTGATTATACTCTCAATGAGGCTGTCGAAAAAATGCGCGGCAAACCCGGCACTAAAGTTACTCTCACCATTCGCCGCGGCAGCCTGTCCGAACGCGCTTTTGATGTTACTCTTACAAGAGCTATTGTCAAAGTCAAATCCGTAAAGTGGGAGCCCAAAGACGACATCGCATATATCCGCATCAGCTCTTTCAATGAACAGACTCAGCCTGATTTAGACAAAGCTCTTGCCGAGGCTGAAAAAAAACTGGGCGATAAACTCATCGGCTTTGTTCTGGATTTAAGAAACAACCCGGGCGGTCTCTTGGACGAAGCGGTTTCCGTGTCTAATACTTTCCTCGATGACGGTTTGGAAATAGTCTCTACCAGAGCGCGTCAGAAGTCCGACAATCAGTCCATATTCTCTACCGGTCCGGACAGGGCCAGAGGCAAGCCCATGGCTGTTCTTATCAACAGCGGCTCTGCTTCCGCTTCCGAAATCGTTGCAGGAGCTTTGCAGGATCACAACAGGGCTATTATTGTAGGAGTTAAAAGTTTCGGCAAAGGTTCTGTTCAGACTATAATTCCAGTCTCCGGCGGCGCAGCAATGCGGCTTACTACTGCGCGCTATTATACTCCTTCAGGGCGTTCTATTCAGGCTCTTGGAATTGAACCGGACATAGAAGTTCAGCAGGCTAAACTGGAACAGCTCAATAGCTCTTCCGGAATTCACGAGGCGGATCTTAAAGGTGCTCTTAAAAATGATAATGCTCTTTTGGATTCTTCGCTTGAAGATGAGAGCATTTACATGGGTCAGGACAAGCCTAAACCTAAGAAAGACTCTAAGCCTTCTTCTAAGAAAGGCGATAAAGAAGATAAAGATCAGCAGTTCGATTATCAGCTTGCAAGAGCACTTGATTTGATTCGCGGAATTCATCTGTACAAAGTCAGCACAACCAAGCCTGTTGCCGGCAGCGAGAGTCCGCAAGCTCAGTAGAACATTGAGGCTGTACTTATAGCATACATGGGCGGAGCTGTGATTTTTGCCCTGTTAAATTTTCATACACGCTTGGATTGAGGACTGGAAGGTTTATATATACAGTCTTGCTTCTCGTCATTATACCGCTTTCTTGTTTAAACAACTCTAGCATGTCCTCGCTGCTTGCCATATCAGCAACGTAATGGTTAAACAATTTTGCTTTGAGTGATGGAGTCTCATAAACATCTCTCGTCACAATAACTCGTGAATCGCGGCGGAGCTGCTTATTATGCTTGTGGTGCAAATCCAACATGCGGACTTGAAGTTTTACTATGGTTTTGTCAAATCCGTACTCTTTTATTTCTACGAGGAATTCCAGCGGGTATCTATTCACATGTGAAAAGTTTTTGTCATCTGTTATCTTGTTATCTATTACTGCTTCTATAATCTCATAAAGGTTTGCCGCTTCCATAAGTTCAAAACGATTTGCTTTTTTCATAAGGTCAGAAAGCCCTTTGTTTCGGAATTCTTTATCGTGCTTTGCTTTTCTTAATGCTACTGTCAATTCTACTGTACGCAAAACACTGTCAGGAGATGAACCAAACATCATCACCAAAAGCTCTCCGCCGTGACGAGCCCGCTCTTCCGTGAATAACTTAAACGCATGTTTCCTGCATTCATTATGACATGGGTTATGTATTGCTTTGAGTATCCTAGAGAGAAGGGTTGCTTTGCTTACATTCTTTTCCTCATTTTTTCTCCTTTTTCACTCTCTTTTTCTTCTTCTTTCTTATCCTCAATTCCTTCTTTTTTAAGCCATTCCCTTGCAGCCTCTTTCATTGCTTTTTCTTCTTGCTTTATCCAAACACCCACTTTTTTACCCAGCTTTGTATTTCCTATAATGAGTGCATTTTCTTCTTCTGCAACTATTTTTGCCATTATCCAGTTTTGATAATCAAGTATAATTCCTTCCTCTTCAAAACCAAGAACTTTTCTTTCATATTTAGACAAACTATTTACCCATTTTTTTGGCCTTTCTGACATAAGAAAACTTCCGGAATATAGCAGAGTTTTTAAACTTTTAGACGAAGCAAAGGCAATTTCTTTGTTTTCTATTATCCAATTGTCAATTATGTCGATAGTAGTAGGAATGAATTTATGTTGCCTGTTTTTATTCGCTTCCTCATCTTTCAAATATGTACATAATTCAAAAATTCGCGCATGAAAAAATTCTGTATCTATATTTCCTTCAGAGTCAACTTTAACCTTCAAAGCATCATATAACTTTGAACGTTCTTCATCATTCAATTTTTTGAGTTCGCTTGATAGAATAACTATTTCTTCTTCATTCAAAGAATTTGTCATAATATAACCTCAATATAAGTGGCTTTAATAAAAATCAAAATTAAATAAAATGTGAATAATATAAAGTCATTATATCGCAGTTATATTAAAGAAATATTAAGGTCAGAATATTAACTTAAACGGTTTTCGATTCGACTGATAAAGTGATATGTCGTCTGTTATAAGTAAAATTTTCCTCACCATATGGTCTAAAACTTTTCCAATCTCTTCATCGTTAAGTCCTTGTCTAGACATAGAACTGCCAATATAAGACTTTATATTATTTTTCAAGTATTTTTCCGGAGGTCGCTCATTTGTTCTATAGTTTTTAAGCTTTTTTTCATCAATATAAGCATCTCCTGTTTCTGTACTAATTTGCGAAATATCGCTCCTATGCTTATTAAGCTCTCGAATACCTCTGTAGAACTCTATCATTTCATCAACAGTAAGGGTCTGCCCTCCAAGATTATGGAGTTTTGATATAAATTTTTGAAACTCTGGGAAGTATATATAACCTTTTAGAAGTCCTCTGTAATCATCAACATTTGCAAAAAAGTTGCGGGGAGCGTTTATATCTATTTCTGCTTTTAATACGGTACATGTATGGTCTTCAGATAAATTCTTAGGTTCATCTATTGGCTCTACAAGATATTCCTCTGTACGAGGTTCGTCAGGATTGTATTCGTTTATGATTTGCTTTATCTGCGCATAACTTAAAGAATCCGCAAATTCAGATCTAAGCAGTTTTTCTATAAGTTCAGCCGTAGGACTATCCGAAGCATATTTGTTCACATCGTAAAGGGAAAGAATATCTTTTTCATATCTCAATGCCCAGAGTTCGTCTTTTGTTATTCTCAGAGTATACGCTGTTTTTGCGATATGTTGAGCAATTTCATAATCAGAATATCCAGCCTCTCGCGCTCTTTCAATATCTTGTATAAATACAGGAGGTTCTTTATCAAAACAGAGTATTTCACCAGCAGTACATTCGGCTCTATTGTCCCCTATTTCCCACTCATAGTCGCCCACCTGCTCTCTCCATTGACGATACCAGCATTTTAGTACTTCGAATCTTTCCATGTTCTTTGATTGACTGTATATCGTCAAATCAATATTGCCGATATTGTACGGGTCTAATTCTGGTTTTTCTATTTCCTGCATAGCCTTAACTCCTTAATTCTTCTTATTATTACCACAAAACCCTGAAAGTAAAAAGAAAAATTAAGGATTTATTAAGGGTTAGGGACAAAAACCGCTAATAACTCATTGAAATAAGCACGGAACTACTCTATCAGAACCTCTTCCCCGTAATAGGCGAAATGGTTAAAGGAGAATTTGTTCTGGCTGCTTGCTGGTCTATGTAGCTGTTTATCATACCGACTTTGTTGTCTCTGATAAGAGCGCGTACCGGATCTCCGTTGTTGTTTTCCTCAGTAAAAATGTATCGCAGGTACGGACCCGTAGAAGTAAGCGTCTGGCTCCACGCGGCAGTCAATCCTTGCGCCAGCATGTATTTGGCAGCTCCTCCTGTTTCTTGGTCAGCTAAATGCAGAAGCCCCATGATGCTTTCCTCCACAGAACCTGCGTGTATGGTAGTGATGACTAAGTGTCCTGTAGTCGCCGCTCTTAGAATCTGCTCTGCAGTTCTTGGAGTACGAACCTCGCCGACCAGCAAATATCTTGGAGTCCAGCGCAAAGCTCTTTTCAGCGGAGTAGTCCAGTCTTCATCTTCTACTTCTACCTGATAACAGTAGCCGTATTCTCCTACCGGTCCGTCCAGAGCATACTCGACAGGATCTTCAATAGTAATCCCAACGCCGCCCAGCTTTGACAAATAATCTGCCAGCAGCGAAAATGCCATAGTAGTTTTTCCGTGTCCTGTCGGACCCGAAATAAGAATCAAGCCGTCTCTTTGTCCCATTTTGCGCAAAACGTTCAAGAGTTTCGGCATAACGGACAACTCTTCAAGCGCAGCTACTCTTGCGTTAATGCGTCTTAGTATGCTCCAGATCTGACCGTTCGCAAGGTACTGCTGAGACTTTCTGAATCTCACGCCGTCATACTCAAAAGATGCGTCCGGATCGTCTATGGCTGAAATCAGCCTTTGCGCTATTTCATATGTTTCTTTAAAATATTTTTCCGGCAATACCTTAGTCCAATTATTGCTGTAGTCTCTGGCCGGAGAACGATAGCGTGCCTGTCCCAGTCCCGCAGCGTCTATGCGCACGTACAAATCCATGAAAGGCAAGTCTTTAAGAGCTTTTCCTTTTGGATTGCAGTTATTCAGGTTCAATAGAGTCATGTAGACCTCCTTCGTTCCGCTGCCATAGAAAGTCTGGCGGCAGCCCTATCTACGTATGTAGACATCATACCTATCTTGTCTTCTCTGATAAGAGCGCGTATGGGATCTCCGGGAGCATTTTCTTCAGTGAACACATACTTCATATTCATGCCGGCCTCGCCCATAGACTGATTCACAAGAGCGGTAAGACCGGTAGCCAGCATATTGTGAACTCCGGATCCCATAGATTGTTCAGCCAAAAACACAATACCCATAAGAGCTTCTTCCATAGCACCTGCGTGAACTGTAGTCATCACCAAGTGTCCCGTAGTAGCGGCTCTTAGAAGCTGTTCCGCAGCAGCCGGAGTACGAATCTCTCCTACGTAAATGTAGTTGGGAGCCCAGCGCATAGCTCTTTTCAAGCCTAGAGCCCAGTCCTCTTCTTTTTCAACTTCATTTTGGAAGCACTGACCTTTTTCGCCGTGCCTTCCGTGCATAATGAACTCGCAAGGGTCTTCAATAGTAACCGCAGTGCCGCCGTAAGTTTTAAGATAGTATGAAAGCAAAGCTACTGCAGTCGTAGTTTTTCCGTGTCCTGTCGGACCCGAAATAAGAATCAAACCGTCTCTTTTGCCCAAGCCGAGCATGTGATTTACAACTTCGGAAGGCAGATTTAGTTTGTTGATGTCCGGCAGAACAGTATTGATTCTTCTGGCGCAAACCCAAGTAGTGCCGTCCGAGAGATGAGATCTGGAAAGGCGGCATCTTACGCCTTCGAAAGTAATGGCACCGTCGACTCTGTCGCCCATTTTCTCTTTTATGGCATCTGCAAAGCGATTTATGGAATCCTGAAATTCCGGAGGAACAAACAAGCTGACTTTGCTGTCTGCTCGGATTAGAGAGCGGTACAGAGCCTTATCATGTTGATCCAGTCTTACGTAAACATCGACAAAAGGCAAGTCGTTAAGAACTACTGACATTTTTTTTCCTTTTTCTTAAAAATAATTCATTTTCCATTTTCCATTCCAAAAAACTTGTTTTGGAGAAATAAACTGTACTAATTCTTGCATATCTTCAGTTAAAATCGGCTTAATATCGTCAGTTTTTTCTGAAGTTAACTCTTTTTTAAGAGTTAATGTATCGGAAGACAGCGGCAAACCGTAAAACAAGGCTCCGTTTCTAGAAGCGAAAGTCTCTAGGTTATGCAGTTTTTGTTCATCATCAAAAATCTGAGCGTAAAGTGCTAATGCAGAAGGAGCATTGAAAATACCGGCACTGCCAAAGCCGGATTCTTTCCTAGTGCGGACATGAGGAGCGGAATCTGTTCCTAGAAAAAAAGGAGCTAATCCCGACACTGCCGCTTGCACAACAGCTTTCCTGTGTTCTTCTCTTTTGGCTATGGGCATACAGTAGTAATGAGGGTTAAGTCCGCCTGAAAAAATATCGGTCCTGTTGATGTGCAGGTGGTGCGGAGTAATAGTAGCTCCTGTCTTTAAAGGCTTATCCGGGGAATACTCTGACAGCACATAGTCGACAGCATGAGAAGTAGTGATATGCTCCAAAGTTATTCTGAGGTTAGGAAAACGCTTTCTTATAGGCACAAGAGACTTGTCTATGAACACGGACTCTCTATCGAAAATATCAACGTCCGGATCCGGAGTCTCGCCGTGTACAAGAAGAGGAATGTCTAATTTTTCCATTGCCTCGAAAACAGGATACACGGAAGCAATATCCTGAAACCCAAGAGCAGAGTTCGTAGTAATATTTGACGGATATAATTTTCCTGCAAAGAAGACATTGTTTTTATAGCCGTCAGCAAGCTCTTTAAGATTAGTATCGTGCCGCAGATACAGAGTAAACAGAGGAATAAAATTTTTCTGATTCAGCAAAGCGAGTTCTTCTTCAACAAAGTTTCTGTAGGCCTGAACGTGCGGTACGGAAACAAGCGGCGAAGATAGATTGGGCATTAAAATAGCCCTGGAAAAAACACTGGCAGTAAAGGGAAGAACAGCCCTTAACAAAGCTCCTTCCCGCAAGTGAATGTGGAAATCATCAGGACGGAGGATAGTGAGTGTGGAGTGTGGAGTGTGGAGTGTGGAGTTGGGAACACCATTTTCCATTTTCCATTTTCCATTTTCCATTTTTTAATTCCACACTTTATCTTATCCTACAATCTCTTCCGGACGGAAGAAATATGCGATTTCTATTTTAGCATTTTCAAGACTGTCGGAACCGTGTACGGAGTTGTCTTGAATGTTTACCCCGAACTCTTTGCGGATAGTACCCGCATCAGCAGTAGCAGGATTAGTAGAACCCATAATTTCTCTGTTTTTAGCAATAGCATTTTCGCTTTCGAGAACTTGGACTACCACAGGAGCGGAAGACATGGCATTGCATAAGTCGTTGAAGAAAGGGCGCGCCTCATGAACAGCGTAAAAACCCTCAGCTTGAGCCTTAGTCATGCGTATGCGTTTTTGAGCGACTATTCTTAGTCCTGCTTCTTCGAGTTTCGCATTGATTTTGCCGGTTATATTTCTTTTAGTGGCATCTGGTTTTATGATAGATAAAGTGCGTTCTAGCGGCATATTTTTCTCCTGATTTTAGTCATGAATCACTGATACAATGCAGAGATAATAAGGAAATTCAGAAAATAAGCAACTCTAATTAGTTGCCAGTTTCCAGATACCAGAATTCTGGTATCTTAACTCCACACTCTACTCTCAACACTCCACACTAATTTTCAGCACTGTATTATAAAAGCAACAACCTATAATTTTATTAGAAAAAAACGTATTTATAGTGGTTTAAAAACTGGAGGAAACAGCGGTTAATAAAAGTTTCCCATTAAAAAAATCAGCTAACATAATGTTAACCATATCTTTTTCTTGAAGAAAAACAAAAAGAGTGCTACAGAGCCTCAATTGTCCGGCGGTTTATAGTATTGAAATAGACAAGTTAATTAGCTGGTTTTAAAAGAAAAAACACTATGCGAATATAGGGTTGAAAATAGTTTTATATAGTGCTGCGATACGTAAATAATTTTTAAGAAGATTTTGTTTTTTGTTATTTTTTTTAACACACTGTTAGTAAATTGTCTAGTAGCATGCCCCAGATAAGTGGTTTCATTATAGAGTCGTTTTAATTTTAGAAGAAGAGCAAAGATATGCCAAATAAAACTCTCATTCGTTCTTGCGGTGTTGCGTTAGTCGCTCTTGTAGCGGCTGTTTCGTCATCTAATGCAGAAGCTGGTTTTCAGTGGATTTCCCCTCAGGACGGAGCAGCCAAGAACTCCGTGTCCGTAGAGAATAGATCTGTAAGCGCAGCAGCATCTCCTCAGACAATTGTTCCTGTAGTTGTAAACGGATCATCTGCTTCTGTGGAAAAGTATGCCGTGCCTTCTCAGGCTAATTCTCAGTACTCTGTGCAGCAGCAAGTGCATGGTATGAAGGCTCAGAATGTTGCTCTGGGAGATATGGCTCCTGCTTCCGGAAGAGAAGAAGTTGTTCAGGGATTTGCCTCCAATGTTCCGCTGTCTTTGGCGTTGAGACAAGTTCTTCCTACGGGACGCAGCTTTTTGATAGGACCTGAAGTCGAAGTAGAAACGCTTGTATCTTACAGAGGCGGCAGGAGTTGGAGAGAGACTCTTGAAGAGATGTTAAGACCTGTTGGTTTGGCTGCTTACGAACAAGGCAATGTTGTTACCATAAAGCCAAGGGGTCAGATGCAGGCAATGAATCAAATGGAGCCGAGGCCAATGAGGTATCAGGTGAGAGATATGCCCAGACCTGATATGCAAAGAGCTCCGATGAGAGAGAGTGGACATCTTGTAATATCCGGACCCGGCGAGCCCATGAATATGAATCAGCCAAGATGGGATAATGAGCCGAGGTGGGGTATGCAGCAGGACAGCCGCAGAATGCCTTCCGAAGTCATGTTGCCAAGTGAATCGCCAAGAGCCGGATCGCTCGGATTTCTTACAATGCCGTCCGAAAGACCGATGGTTGGTTCGGATTCCATAATGGACAGACGCGCCGGTGATTGGGTTGCCGGCAGAGGAGAAACACTGCGTCAGGTGTTGGAGAAATGGTCGTCTCGCGCAGGGTTCGAGTTGAAGTGGATTGCAGAGTATGATTATCCGGTCGAAGCATCTGTGAGATTCAACGGATCTTTTGAGTCTGCGGTAAGAAATTTACTGTCCGGTTTTGACGGTGCAAGACCTCAGCCTGTAGGATCTCTGCATAACAACTCGGGTGCTGGACAGAGGGTATTGGTTATTCAGACGCGCGGAAACAGTTATTCTGACTAATAAAATTAGATTTGTGCAAAGGTCGATGCAAAAAACAAAGGAGACTCAGGATGTCAAGTAAGTCAAGTAAAGCAAAAGTGATTAGTTTAAGGAAGCGCGCATTGTCTTTTGCTTCCCTGTCTGTTTTAGGTCTGGGCATGACGCTGTCAGCCTGCGATCGCATAGAGCAAATGGACAACAACATAGACTCAAGAGTAAAACAGACGGTTGCCGCTCTTGACACTACTAATCAGATTGCTTCGGAAAAGTACAATCCTCTGGTAGTGACGGACAAGGTATGGAGCGGAAACTCCGCATTGCGTATGCACCGCGGAATGCCGTTTCCTTCTAGGTTTGAAGGAGCTAAGGGCGTTACTTTAGTTTCTGCTTCTCCTATGAGTCTTGAAGAGATTACTCAGGCGGTAAGTGCTCAGACCGGTATTCCGGTACGTCTAAATGCGGCAAGACCTGCTGCGCGTCCGGCAACTCCGCAGCCTCCTCTTGCCGGCGGACCGCAAATAACGCCTCCGGCCGCCGCAGCGGCAGGCGCATCTGCTTCCGAGATGCCAATATCCTATGAAGGTTCTTTGTCCGGATTGCTGGACAGACTCAGCGCATTTTTCTCTGTAAGCTGGAGATATGACGGCAGCTCCATTGTAATCTCTCGTTTCGATACCAGAGTGTTCGTAATGGAAGCAATGCCGGGCACTCATGAAATTAATGATGCTATGGAAGATGAGGACGCAGAGACTTCCGATTCTAGCAGCAGTGCCAGCGGAGCCTCTTCAACGAAAAATACGCTCAAACAGAACTCAAGCACTAAGATTTCGCTGAAGTACTGGGAAGAGCTTGACGCGGTGATTAAACTTATTATCGGCGGCAACGGACAGTCATTAATTTCTCCTACTATGGGAACCATTACCGTTACGACTACGCCGGATTTAATGCAGACAGTGGCTGATTACTTGAATAAAGAGAACAAGAGGCTCGGTCGCCAGATTGCTATCAACGTTAAGACATATGTTGTAAGAATGACTGACGGTGAGGATTTCGGAGTTCAGTTTAGTGCTACTCTGGGAAAGGTAGTGGATAATATGGGTCGTATAGCGACTTATGCTTCCGCCGGAACTCCTATACCTGCCGGTACTGCTGCTGGAGCATTGTCTATGGCTTTGATTGACTCAAGCAGAGTTAAGGCTTCTGCGATTATAGAAGCATTATCCAGCATAGGAAACACTGCGCAAATAGCCGAGTTCACTGTAACTACAATGAACAACCGTCCTGTTGCAAGACGGGTTGGAACCGATACGGACTACATAAGAAGTGTTGAAAGAGATCAGACTACAAGTCTCACAAACTCCGGTGTTATGTCATACACTCCGGTTATTGCTTCTGTGAGAGAGGGTTTCTCTATACAGCTGACTCCAAGATTAATGGACGATGGCCGTATGCTTCTGCAGTATTCTATGGGCTTGACCGGTCTTCGCGAGATGAAGCAAATAGACTTCCAGATATCCGCGGAGGAGTCTCTCCCGATTCAATTGCCGACAACTGACAGGCGTATATTCATACAGCAGTCCATGCTGCGCAGCGGTCAGACTTTGGTTATTGGCGGTGTAGACATTGGCAATACTGTTATGAACAGAGATGGCGTAGGGACTCCGAATAACTTCCTGTTGGGAGGCGGACTGCACGGAGCGAATGAGAAGTTCATGATGGTGATTGCATTAACGCCGCAAGTTATGGATTCGTCTTTCGGAATTGAGGAGACAAACTAATGTCATCTGGAGTCGTCACCGTAGGAAGGCATACGTATGCGGTTGGGCTGTACTGGGAAAACAGTCCCGGCGGCGGCCGTGTGTCTCAGATTGCTAAGGACGCAGCGAAGCAGCCCGGACAACAAGCTGATTTTTTCGCTATTCGTCCCGGCGGTAAAAGCGGCGGCGTACCTCAGTTCGGTCTTTGCTCCGGAGACGGCGGACAGACAGCCGGAATGCCTGCGCTTGCCGGCTGTTTAGCCAGTCAGCTGCCGGGATCTTGGGCTGGAGCGTTTCGTCTTAACGAAGGCGTAGTCGTCATAATAGTAAGAGACGATCTGATAGTTCCGGACGGAGATTTGTTCTTTTTCGAAGAAGCGGATGCGCGCGACAGACTCATACAAGAAATGGGCTTTGGCGGATTACAGACAGTATATGCTCCTGAAGCATGGTCAATACCCGGAGCTGATTCTATACCTATTACGCTGCTGCTGAATGACAGAGCGGACATAAAGCTGCAAGGCGTGTCCTTGTCTCAGAAAGCGAAGCTCGGAATATTCGCCGGATCATTGGTGGCTGTTGCCGTAATAGCGGCTTTGATTGTTGGAGGAGGAGAAGTCACCAATATAGCGACTACCGGGCAATTGCCGCCTCCGCCTAAGGTATTTGTTCCTAAACCTATGCCGGAGCCTGTATACATACGGTACTGGGAAGAAAAGCCGCTTGCCATTGATGTTATCAGGAATTGCTCTGAAGGATTGGTAAAAGTACCGACTGCGGTACAGGGCTGGAAGATGAATAAGGTATCTTGCAGCGGAGTTGGAATTAGCGTCACATGGACGCGTACTAAGGGAAGCACTGAGCCTCCTGACGGAGCCGTAGTGGATATTACCGGTAAGAACGCTTCTAAGGTATACAGATTAGGCAGCTTAAAAAATCGCGGACGCGAGGAATTGTTATCCTTTAACGAGATAACGAATCGGTTTTTACGTGAGAACTGGCCCGGGACTTTGACAAAAGCTCCTGATGATCCTCCGCCTCCGCCTCCGCCGGACTGGGACGGTGAGTGGAATCCACCGCCTGCGCCATGGCAGAAAAGAGCATTTAATATGACTGTGTCTTATCTTCCCGGTGATCTGACAAGGATTTTTGAGAATTTGCCGGGTGCAATTATTAACAACATGACTGCTGGCTCCGGAACGATGTCGGCGGGTTGGAAAGTTGAAGGGGTTATTTATGAAGAAAGGAAATAAAAACATGAAAAGCTGCACTATGTCCGCTTTGCTTATCGGCGCTGCTTATGTAGCGGTAGGGACTCTGGGGGCTATTGTCCCGTCTCAGGTTTCAGCGGCGGAAGACGCAAATGTTCCTGCTTCTGTTTCGCCTGCGGTGAACGCTGTTGATACTGCACCTGTTGCTGCGGTTCCTGCTGCAGCCGAAGAAGCTGCTGCTCCCAAAGTTGATTCAGCTGCAGATGATTTGAAGACTGTTGCTGCTTCTGCGACTGAGTCAGTTCCTGCGAGTATAGCTCCTGCTCCTGCACCGGTTGCCGCTGCGGCTCCTGCTCCTGCTGTTTCTGCATCTAAGACTTTGCCTTCCTCCAGAGAAGAAAGTCTCGTAAAGAGCGTTACAAAGATGAGCGACAAAGCCATGGATGCTGCTAAGGACAAAATCAAAGATTTGGAAAGCATGGAAGAAACGACTCTTCAGGATCTGACTGAGGCCAGACAGACTATAACCCGTATCGATGCTATGATTGATATGGAGAAAAAGATAAACGAACTGCAAAAGATACGCGCTGATCGCAGAAGCATAGGCGTTGACAAGGCTAGAATAGCTCCTCCTTCACTGGACGCGCTGTTGCCGCCGGTTGCTCCTATAGCCGGTATTGCTCCTGCGCCGGCCATGCCTGTTTCTTTCCCGACTATAACTCCGGTTTCTTCAAAGCCTGAAGTTGCCCATATTCAAGGCACTGAAGGCAGGTATGTAGCTGTTCTGAAGTTTGGCACGAGTAAAGACAGACAATCTGTTCGCATAGGCGACAAGCTGCCTAACGGGGATGTTGTAGAAAGCATTACTTCATCTTCTGTGGTCTTGATGCCGGCGGGCAAAGGCAAGAGGACTCCTTATACTATCAACGTGAAGAATGTTGATGTAGTACATGGGTCTGTTCGCTAAATATTAACTTATTTGTAGTACTTATGATGTAGTAGAAAGCAAGGTGGACTTTCTATAAAGGGCTGTCTCGTGATTCTTTTTGGTTAGGAAATGCGCAAGTGTTCGGACTGACAAATCTTTTTGGAAGTAAGTCGAAAGGGCAAACCAAGCCACAGCCCTCTGTACCTCCGGCTAAGGCAGCCGGCAATAAGAGTGCAGGCGGTAACAGACCGGATAAAACAAACGTTTCCTATGTTCCGTCCAGTCAGCAGAAACAGAGTTATGAGGGAGGCGTAAGATTTTATCCTCCGGAAATAAAAAATAATGCCGAAGGGTCTTCAGGGAAAAGCAGTGCTGCTTCTGAATCGCTGGGAGATAAGATAACAACCAGTTTAGAGAAGAAAATTTCTGCTGACAGCGATAGAAGCGTTGCGGCTGTAGAAAACGCAGAGAAAATAAAAACCAAGCCGGAAGAGAAAGAATCCGTACCTCCTGCAGAACAAGGTATTTCTTCGGCAGTGCAGGCGAAAATGCCGCCTGCTGTTCAGGAGTTCTATAAAGAGAAAGCACAGGAACTGACTGTAAAGAAAGAAGAGAAGAAACCCGAGCCTCCTGTTAAAAATGATGACTGGAAACAACCGTCTAACGAAAAACTCGAGGTGGTTGTAGAGGGGCAGTCTATTGAGGCATTAAAGCAGCCTCATAAGACGGCTGTTGAGAAGGAAGAAAACAAAGAGACGTTTACTCCGCCTCCGCTTGCCCCTGAACAGGATAAGGTTGCTGCACCGGCACTCGCTGCTCCGGCTAAGAAAGAACCGGAACAGTCTAAGAAAGACGATGAGACGGCTGCGTCATTGTTTCAGGGATTTATATGGAGCACGCCTAAGAAAGAAGAAAAAAAGGTAGCGGCTCAGCCAAAACCCGAACAAAAGCCCGTTCAGGAAAGCAGTCCAATAAAACAGGAAGCCAAAGAGAAAAAAGCCTCGGAGCAAAAGCCTGCACAAAAGACTGAACCTGCTGTCGTTCAGAAACCGCAGCCTGTTCCGGAGCCTAAAGCAGAGCCTGTTGCTAAGGTCGAAGACGAGAAAAAAGAAGAACGCTCCGCTCAGGTTATTGCTGCGCAAAAAGTAGCGGCATCTCAGCAAGGAACATCTGCCAATCCTTTTGCTTCTAATGCTTCTGATTCTATCAAGATTGAAGATGAAAGAGCAGTCTCAAAACTTTTCACCGGCGAAGTCTTGACTGCGGAAAACGGCCCTTTGAAAATTCCGGACGAAGCAAGAAGCCTCTGCGCTTTATTCGATGACGGTCTATGGCTGGTCAGTGCTTCTCACAGACGCTCGCCTTTGGTGACATCCGTAGTGCAGGTTGCGAAAAGGCTGGGATTTAAAATAAATCCTCCCAAGTATGTGACTCCTAATATCATCATTCAGGCTTACGTTTATGCGGAACGCAGAGAATACGGTTCTGTGCGCGATGACAACAGCGCAAGACGGCGCATCATGGATACGCTGGAGCGCGCAGCCCAGCTCGGAGCAAACGATATTCACATAGAGTCGGAGAATGGAAGAGCCTTGGTTCAATTCCGCATAGACGGTGCCCTGCGCCGTCAAGAGGTTTGGACTCAGAGAGAAGGTGATCAGTTCTTAGCCTCTTTATATTCGCATTCCATAGGGCAGTCCGGAACAACATCTAATTTCCAAGAGCCTCAGGCTGCAATGCTTACCTCGGATCAGAGAGGCCGCGAGACCATTATTCTGCCAAAGGGCATCATAAGCGTAAGGTGTCAGTGGGTTCCGCTGTCTAACGGCGGTGCGTACCTTGACATGCGTTTATCGTATGACTCTACCTATTTGTGGGGCGAGTCGTTCATTATGGCGGACGTGGACTCTCTGGGATTCTCTCAGAAACAGCTCAAAGTCATGCAGTCTCTAAGAGCAGCCCCCAGCGGACTGCGGGTATTCGCAGGACCTGTCAATCAGGGAAAAACAACTACGCTGCGCGTAGTCCTGAACAGGCGTATGGCGGAAACAGAAATGCAGCTTAACTGTCTTATGATAGAAGATCCTCCGGAAGGAGGCGTTATGGGAGCTAGGCAAATAGGCGTTTCTGCGTCTATTAAGGACGAACAGAGAGAAAGAACCTTCATAGAAATTATGCGTTGCGCGCTACGTTTAGACCCTGATATAGTGATGTTGGGCGAAATAAGAGACTTTCAGACTGCGCAGTTTGCATTTAGACTGGCATTAACAGGAAGACAGGTGTATACTACTACGCACGTTTACAGCGCACTGGCCATACCGAAAAGGCTGAGGGATATAGGAATAGAGCCGTATATCTGCTATGACTATAACCTTGTTCGGGGGCTTGTTTGTCAGAGGCTGCTAAGGAGTATTTGTCCGAATTGCAGGATACCGATAAATAAAGCGCGCGAAGAAATGGGACCGTCTGTGAAAGAGCTGTACCGCAGAGTCAGAGGTGGGCTTGCGCTGATGATAGCGAGCAGCAAGAAAGAGAATGCAGGCAAAGACGTTGTAAAATGCGTAACAGAGCCGGATATGAGTGAAGTGTATATGGCGAATCCTGAAGGGTGTCCGAACTGTTATAAGGGAAGAGTGAGTCGTACGGTGTGCGCAGAGATAATAGAAGCTGATGCGAAGCTGATGCAGTTATTATCTGAGAACAAAGATGATGAGGCGAAGGATTACTGGCTGTCGCCCGAGGGAATGGGCGGAGTGTCAATGTTATGGCGCGGACTTGAGAAAGTACAGGCGGGAGAAGTATCGCCGGACGATGCGGAATTTGAATTAGGAGTATTTATTAGGCCCAAGGAATTGGAACAAGTTGAAGAAAAATTAGGAGCACCGAAATGAGCAATGTTCAAGAAAAGATGAATCAGATTGATGCGTGGCTGATGAGGTTTCAGTTTAGAAATAATACCAGAATGAGGCATCGCATATGGCGCAAGCTCGAAGGAATGCTGAAAGCGAACGAAGCGTTGTCCCGCGCATTGGATCGTTTGTATCAGAACGTAACGGAAATGGGGAAATATCCGAACAGACCTGCTGCTGTTGCGTTAAGAGATTGGTTTGTGCAGGATAGAGCCGGTATTTCATTGGCTCAGGCAATGTCAGGCTGGGTGCCGCCTGAAGAACTGTATCTGATACGTGCCGGAGAAGAGTCAGGATCTTTGGCAAAGACGCTGGGATTCATTCAGAAGATGGGACAGCGCAGGAAGCAGATGAAACAGGCGGTTCAGGCAGCCGTTGGATATCCTGCCGCATTGTTTGTGCTGATAGGTTTTGTGATTTGGACGTTTAGTATAAACCTGATAGCGAACATGAGATTACATGCGCCGCCTAGGGTAGTTGCGTCTATGGGAGCCGTTGTGCCGTTTTCTGATTTTGTTGCGGCATACGGACTGTACATAGTGGCGGCGGTAATAATTACCTGTATGATAATAATCGTATCTTTGCCCAGATGGCAGGGAAGGCTGCGTTCTAAGTTTGACATGTACCCGCCGTATTCTTGGTACAGAGTGCTGCAAGGGAGCGGCTTTTTAATGGGACTGTCCGCATTGCTGGGAGCGCAGGTGCCGCTGAAGAGGTCCATGGAAATCTTGGAAGAAGAGGGGACTCCGTGGATTCGCGAGCGCATAGGATCTGCCAGAGAAAACGTATTGCGCGGTCAGAATTTAGGCGAAGCGTTAAGAAGAACAAAATACAACTTTCCTGCGCCTGAAGTTGCGGTTGACTTAGAGATTTTGGCAGAGCGCGCTGACGTAGGAGCAGTCATAGAAATGGTAGCTGATGAGTGGATGGAAGATCAGGTAGAGTCTATGAATCACCAAGCTGTCGTAATAAGGAACATAGGACTGGTGATAGTCGGCGGTATTATTGCTTGGACCATGATGGCGATATTCAATGTCGTAGGCGAGCTTTCCAGAGCCGGCGGACAGGTTTATTAATGTGAAGTGTGGAATGTGAAATAATGAAAGCAGAAATACTATCAGCCATAGCAGATATAGAACACTCTCTTACTCTGCTGAGGAGGCATCTTTGACTATGACAATGCTGTAGTCAAACTGGCTGAGATAAACAGCCTCACAGAAAATCCGGACATCTGGAATAACTCCGAAAAAGCTCAAAAGCTCATGAAGGAGCGCAACGCTCTGGACTCCGCTATCAGAGATTTCGAACATCTGGAAAATTCTCTCAAAGACAACAAAGAACTTTTGTCTCTGGCAGAGACTGAAAATGATGCTTCTGTTGCTGCGGAGATAGAGAACGCTATTCTGCATCTCCGCAAAGAAGCCGTTCAAAAAGAGCTGGAGAGTCTGCTGTCCGGAGAAGCTGATGCTAACGACTGTTATCTGGAAGTGAATTCGGGAGCAGGCGGCACAGAGGCGCAGGACTGGGCAGAGATGCTTTTGCGCATGTATACTCGCTGGGCAGAGCAGCACGGATACAGCGTCAGTTTGCTTGACGAGACTGTCGGCGAAGAGGCCGGGCTTAAATCTGCGACTATTCAGATTTCCGGACGCAATGCATACGGCTGGCTGAAAACAGAGTCCGGAGTTCACAGGCTTGTGCGCATAAGCCCCTATGATTCGAACGCCAGAAGGCACACCAGTTTTGCGGGAGTTTCCGTTACGCCTGTAGTTGATGAGTCTGTGCCCATAGAAGTGCTGGATACGGATCTCAAGATAGACACATTCCGCGCCAGCGGCGCAGGCGGACAGCACGTGAACAAGACGGAAAGCGCAGTGCGCTTTACGCACATTCCCAGCGGCATTGTAGTAGCGTGCCAGCAAGAAAGGTCTCAGCACAAAAACAGAGCCAAAGCAATGGAGATGCTGAAAGCTAAATTGTATGAACTGGAGCTTAAAAAGAAGGAAGCGGCGGCAGCGGATATAGAAGGACAAAAGAGCGATATAGGCTGGGGGCATCAGATACGGTCTTATGTCTTGCAGCCGTATCAGTTGGTAAAAGATGCAAGGACTCAGATAGAAACATCTCAGACTCAATCGGTTCTGGACGGAGATATAGATGTGTTTCTAAGAGCGTCTTTAGCTGGAAGAGTAAAGGGGCTGGTGAAATGAGTAAATATTCCCCTTCCCTTTTTAAGGGAAGGGGTGGCACGCCGTAAGGCGTGACGGGGTAGTGGTTTTTAAAAGAAGGAAAACAAGAGAATGAAAAAACTAGTCATAACCGGACTGGGAGTTATATCTCCAATAGGAAACAGCGTTGAAGAATTCAAAAAGAATCTGTTCAACGGAGTCTGCGGAATAGAAAAAATAAATTTTCCGTTCAAAGGACAGGATTTTGTTTTTCCCGGAGCTCCTGTAAAAAATTTCAACGTTGCGGAACACATGGACGAAAAGAAAGCTGCCTTGCTGGATAGATTCTCGCAATTTGCCGTAGCCTCTGCAATACAGGCGTACAAAGACTCCGGATTAGAACTGACCGAAGAAGAAATGCTGCGTACCGGAGTCATTTCCGGCACCGGAGTCGGCGGACAGAATACTTTGGAAGAGTCGTACATGAAGCTGTTGGGAGAATCTAAGACCGTCAGAGTTCACCCGTTTACAATTCCCAAACTCATGGTAAACGCCGGCTCCAGTCAGATATGTATGGCGTTGGGAATCACTGGAGCTTCTTTTACAGTAGCCAGTGCCTGCGCTTCTGCAATACATGCTATGGGCACAGCAGCAGCGTTTTTAAGAGCCGGAATTTTTGACAGAGTCATTACAGGGGGTTCGGAAGCCTGTTTGACTTTCGGCACTCTTAAAGGCTGGGAAGCTCTGCGCGTAATGGCTCCGGACGTTTGCCGCCCGTTTTCAAAAGACAGGCTGGGTATGGTGTTGGGAGAAGGAGCCTGCTCGTTAGTCATGGAAACAGAAGAGAGCGCAAAGAAAAGAAACGCTCGCATTTATGCGGAGTTCGCCGGTTTCGGAATGAGTTCCGATGCAAAAGATTTGACTACGCCGGACGTGAACGGAGCTGCCAGAGCCATTGAAAATTGCCTTAAAGACGCACAGATAAACAGCACGGACATTGATTATGTGAATGCGCACGGAACCGGCACAAGAATAAATGACATCACCGAAACCGAAGCTCTGAAAAAGAGTTTAGGCAATCACGCATATAAAATAGCAGTGTCTTCCAGCAAGTCTATGTTCGGTCATGCGCTTGGAGCAGCCGGCGCATTAGAGATGCTCGCCACAGTACTGGCAGTCTGCAATGACAAAGCACCGCCTACTATTAATTATATAGATAAAGATACGGAGTGCGATTTGGACTATGTGCCTAATGTTGCGAGAGACATGAAGATAGACACGGCATTAAACAACTCTTTTGCATTCGGAGGCCTGAACGCTTCCATTGCAGTGAGAAAGTATAGATGAGTTTGGAGCTTTAATTCTACATTCACCAAGAGTCCGCATCAAGCCTGGCAGCGTCTGGCACTTCCAGATACGATGCCAGAGTAGACAGCATAGCCATTCTCTGATTGAATGACTGCCAGACTTGAGTCATAGGCACGATTTGACCGTGCTTGGCAAAGTATTCTGCTCTGTCGTCCGGGTCCATGTACAGAAGCCTGTCCGCCTCTGCAAAGTGAGCGTCCATATAGCACTGCCCCGCAACCTTAAGAACGTTCCAGCACAGAAGCCTCCACTGTTCCGGAGTAGCTCCAGACGGAGCAATAGCTCTTGTAATCCTGTCCGCAGTTTTTGTTAAACGCTCGGCAACTTCTGCGAGTAAAGCGTGTTCGGCTCTTCCGAAAGAGTACTGAGACACTGCTCCTACAACAGGCACAAAAGCCTCAAGCAGTTTAGATTTAAACGTTGCTACGGTATTGGGATTTATCTCGCTCTCGGCAGGAGCCAATGCGCTGAACTTATCCCGGAGATCCAGAGTTAGCTTTACAATATCATCAGCCTCTGCTTCGGTCAGCACCTTGTCGGAGCTTTTGAAAACAGCACCTACTATCTTGGAAGCATCGCTTGCCAAGGACCAGCGCACCCATGCATCGATTTCGCCTTCGTTCGCTCCGGAGGCTTCCGAGAGCTTTTTGGCAAGCATAACAGTACCTTGCACCAGATTAGCCATAGCCTCGTTGTCAACAACCTCCTGTTCTTCCGGAGGAGTGCCCTGTTTGGATTTTCTTTCAACAGAGGCTCTTAAAAGAGGCAGCCCCAAATAGCGGAACGCCATAAGGAGGGTTTTGATATTGGACTCAGACGACACAGCAGCCATAAAAGCTCCCTAACTCTTTAAATTTCCGTTATAAATTCTGTTATACTATAAATTAGCCCAAAGATATAGTCAAACTATAACAAATATACTTAACTTATTATTAAAAATCTCTTATTAAGGGATTTTATAGTAAAATAACTTAAAAATAAAATCAAACATAAAATTTTAGTAAAGTTTTAATTTTGATATGATACATTGTAATATGTAGACAAGTGTTTTTAAAATTTTTTTTAATCTCGTATTAATGAGGGTATTATGTCTAAAAATATTTTTTCATCACGCTCTGTGATGTTTTCTGCGCTGCTTTCCGCTGTGTTTGTAGCTGCATTGAGCTTGGGAGCTTCCGCACAATATTCGTATGATGATTATTCTTGGAAAGGTCCTGACGAACAAGAACCGGGTCCTGACGGAAAAATGGCAACGCCTAAGCCGGGTGAAAGAACCGGCTATCACGATAACCAAATAGGATTGCCTGTCAATTACACCGGCACCTATTATTATGATTACAGCTATATGGATAATGCAAACATGGCTGAAATAAACGATGCTTGGTATAATTTCTTAGGAAATACTGGGCAGAAAATACCCGGTTGGTTTGCTAACAATTATATGATGTGCAAAGTTGCCGGCAAAACAGCCAGCTTTTTAACAATGCTTAAAAACGTCAATGATGTAGCGTCCGGAGCACACGCAGTGTTTGAGATTTCCTGCCCGGTATCAACTGCTTCTTATACTCCTCCGGCTACTTCCGCTCCGCCGACTATCATAGCCCCTGAGTACAACAGAGTCACGTCCGGCAGCGGTGGCGGCGGCGGTCCCTGCCCGTTTGGCGGTGGCGGTGGCGGCGGTCCTCCATGCGGAACACATGATGCAATATCTGCCTTAAACATAGATCCTTCGCTTTTGTCTGACATAAGCTGCGGTTTTTCAAAGCCCGGCTGGACTCCTCAAAAAGCAGGGGCACAGCATATGGCACAGGCTGAGGCTAATTACAATTATCATGCAAATAATATATACGAGGCTTATGCCGCATGTAACGGGGATCCTGCGTGCATGGTGCAGTACATCAACAACGCCAGAGAACGGGATAATATGACGAAACCAGACAGTAATGCGCCTATTCAGAAAGGCGGCGGTTCTGGCGGCGACAGCGATTCATACTTCGATCGGAACAACCCGTGGGGCAAGTTCTTTAGCTGCATATCTGGTCAGATACAAGGCAATTACGGAGGCGGCGGTCAAACTGCAGGGTGTAAGGCTGTTGCAGATGAGTTTTTCTGTGCAGACATGTCCGATTGGGTGTTGAATATAGGACCTCCTAATTGCAGGTGTAAAACGACCAAAGACGAGACCAATTGCGATGTACCACCGAAACAAGAAGGTCCCGACTGTTTCTTTGATTCGATTGAAACACAGAGGGCTCGTATGGCTTGGGTTAGACAGTATCCCAATAATCTTAACAGTGCCGAATACGGTGCATATGATGAGCGTATCTGGAGTGATTTAGAAAACAATAGAGCTACTTCTGCTTGCGGTCCGTCAGATTATGACTTAGGCACCAGTTTCAATATGGATAAAGACTACTGCGCATATTACTGTCAAAATCGCTTCGAGAAGACCGGTAGAGGTAAATGTGCAGGTGAGCCAACAATCGATGACAGGCAATATTGCCCTGAATAATACACTAACAACCCCTCCCCCTCCGGTCTCAAAACCGGAGGGGATTTTTTTAATGTGAAAAGTGAAATGTGGAATTAGGAGTTGAAGGCTGCTGTGAGTGCGTATTCCCCTTCGCTCTTGTCCTTCGAAGCTTCAGCGAAGTAGGAGGCGAAGGGGTGGATTTGCCACGAAGTGGCAAAGACGGGGCAGTGGTTTGCGGTTGCTGTCCTCTTGTTATACGCTCTAAAACAAATCGCTGTGGCTGCCTGTGCGTGCTAAGACGAGAATCAAATCATTACCTCAATGCGATAGACCAGCAGCCAGTCCGGTTGCACATGACATTCTCTATACCCTTTATAATTGCCAGTTAAGATATGATCGCGATATTTAGCTGGCAATTGCTGTCTAGTCCTAAGCATATCAATGCAATCATGCACTAAAGACATATCTTTGCTGCGCTTCTTTGCAAGTTTATAATCTTTTTTAAATTTGGATGTCCAAACAACAGTTCTGTTCATGAGTTAAGTTCTCTTATGATTTCTTCCATGTCAGTATATCGCTTTGTATTAGGGTCTTTTAGCAATTGTTCTGCTTCTTCAAAAGCGGCAACTGTTTCCGTATTCGGCGTTTTGACAGTTATATTGAAAGGGATAGATCCTTCTCGTATGGATTGACGCAGAAAGATATTGAAAGCTGTAGTCATATTAAGCCCCAATGCGGAAAATAGCCTATCTGCTTGTTTCTTAATGTCCGTATCAATACGGAAGCTGACGTTAGATGTATTGTTCATATAAGTACTCCTTTTGACTTTCCTTAATAGTATCATAAAAACACTGCCCTGTCAAGCTAATAAAACGCTGATAGCACTGCAACAGCTTTGTTTTTAGTAACTGGAATGTCAATCCTAATTCCACACTCCACACTTCACACTCCGCACTTAATATGCTATAGTCCTGTATGTTTAATGAATTTTAAATACTAAATTTATAACATTACGGGGCAGAGACCTCCGATTTTTAAAATAAGATTTTCTATGAGGTTTATTTATGGCTACGGTACAGACTCTTGCGGCATGCTTATTGCTTGCGGCCAATACTTATGATGTGCCGCCTGCGCTGATGATTGGCATTATGACAGTAGAAGGCGGGCGTATAGGTCAGGAAGTAGGTCCTAACAAAAACGGGACTTATGACTTGGGACCTATGCAGATTAACACAAGATGGCTTTCTATGCTGGGGCAGCACTGGAAAGTTCATCCGGATACTGCCAGAGCATGGGTCAGAGATGACGGCTGCATCAACATGCACGTAGCTGCTTGGATTTTGAAACAGAAGATAGTGTCTACGGGCAGCATGTGGAGCGGAGTAGCCGCATATCATTCAGCTACTCCTGTTCACGGAATACCGTATGCGCACAAGGTCGCTAGGGTTCTGCATCTGAAAGGGCTGTTGGCAACAGATCCTGAGAATTCTCAAAAACGCATAACGGTTGTAGAGGCTCAATAAGCATGGCGAATCTTCAGAATAAACTGCCGATGAAAACTGTTCCTAAAAAGGGCGTACAGAAAGCTGTGCAGAAGCATTCCGGAGGACAAGCAGGCTCGCCTCTTATGAAAAAGGTCTCTCAGGTGCCTATGGAATTTTATCAGCAGAATATATCGGTGCTGCCTCCTGCGTCCATAGTGTACTCTATAGGAGCGGCGTTTCTTTTTGTATATAGCATATATTTGCTGCTGCTTAACTTTTTCCTTGCCGGTTTTTTAGTCTTCTTCATGTCCGCCTGTCTTATAGGTTTTGCATGGCAAATGTTTAAAAGAGGGTGAAGTGTGTAATACGCACTAATTTTCCATTTTCAATTTTCCATTCCTCTTAAAACATTATTAAGTATTTCCGTGTTTCTATCCACGTAATATGATTCTAATAATACGGGATTCAGACATATGACGCATAGGCTTTTATTAAGCACTTCCAGTAAAGTGATTCTTGTTTGCGCTGTTATGCTTGCTGGGTGCGCGGAAACCAACGAGCATACGTATTTTCCTGCGTCCACTCCCGTAGCCGCGCAGCCCGATATTGTCTCTGTGAAGCTGGCGCAGGCCGCAGATAAAGCCTCAAGGGCTTTGGATATCATGGCCAACATAGAGCAATACAAAAATCCTAACATGCCGAAACTGCAAGAGAACTTTCAGAATTTGCCTCCGAATCTGGGTCAGCCTGTAACGGTAAAGTGGTCCGGACCAATGGAACAGATAGTCTATGTTCTGTCAGGAAGGGCAGGCTATAAAATGCAGGTGGTGGGTATTGTGCCGGAAGTGCCTATTGTTGTGAATTTAGATGCATATCAACAGCCTCTTATTCATGTGATGAGGGACATAGGACTCCAGATAGGGACGCGCGCCGATCTGATTATAAACCAACAAGAAGGCTTTGTTGAGGTAAGATATGCTGCATTTGACAAATCTATATAGAATGAGGGCGTTTGTAATTTTGACAGCGTTGATGCTGGTGTCTTCAGGCACTGCTGCGTTCGCTGCGGAGGTTGCCCGTTCTGAAAGGCTGAATGAGATTGCTAGGCAGACACAACAACTGAATGAAGAAAGAGAAAAGCTGGAAGCCGAGCTTAACAAGAGCAATGCCGAAAATGCGAAAAATACGAATATAGGGGAATTAGGCAAACCTGAAATGGTAAAACAGGTAGAGCCTGAGACTAGTTTGATGCCTGTTCCAACAAGCACTAATTCTAAAATACGCCTTGCTCCGAGTGATGATGCGTTTACTTCTCCGCAGCCTCCTACCTTAGAGGACTTACAGAATCAGTTCACTACGGAAAAGACGGAAGAGGAAGCATAGACGAATCTGGGCTTACAGATACGTTCGGACGCACAGCGGGAAGCTGCATTGTCTTACGGTGCAAGAGGCGGGCTTGCCTCACGTACATTCGAGATACAAAGAAGGCTTGCCGAGTACGATACCAGCATGGGCAAAGCATTTGATTTTGGAAGGCTGTTGATTGCGGCTCCTTCCGGGCTGCTCATAGAGCCGCCTATTGTCTCTGAGGCGCAGCAGGCGGTTATAGTAAGTTCCGGCGGCCAGTCTGCTGCCGTAGCGGACAGGATATACAGGATTAATCAGGTGGCTAAGATTGTTACGGCTTCAAGAAACTGGAGACTGTACCTAGAGCGTGATTGGGGGAGGGTGGATACTCCTGCGGATATACTTCTGCCTAAGACGGAGGAAGAAAAGTTTGCGTGGGCGGCATATGTAAAACAGGGCTGGGACGAGGGAGTAAAACAGGCTGATGAGGTTTTCGAATCAGACCTCGACAGAATGGTGAATGACTATACGGGCATGATACGGTATCGTGAGCTTTTAGCGCAGAACATGATTTCAAAACCGTTTGCACTGTCTGATGACAGAGGCGTTACCGGAGGAGGTCGGGAGATGCGCATAGGCGATCGCGGCGTAACTCTTACGGGACAATCTTCACTTATTTCTGAAAGCAGATCATGGATTCCGATGAGCAGACAATAGGCTTTGAAAAGACTGATTCGGCTGAGAGCAGTATGTTCAAAGAGGCTGAAAAACAGGATACCTCTTCGAAAATAGAGCAAGAGAGAATCGATGCTCTGGCAGCGAAAATAGGCACGTGGCCGTCCGAACCTCTAAGGATACGTGAAGAGCATGTTGACGAATTGTTGTTATGGTGCGTGAATCAAAGAGCGTCCGATACTACGATACAGACGGATAAGCGTATATACATAGAAGTGGACGGAGTGCTTTTTCCGGTTACTAAAAGAAAGCTGGATAGTGCGGACCTTACCAATATGCTGACAAGAATATACGGACCTGAAGTTTTGGCAAAGCTGGCGTCCGGAGTTGACTTGGACTTGTCATACGAGATACGCCCTGAAAGAAATATCCGCTGGCGTTTTCGCGTCAATATAACGGCGATACTAAGCCATGGCAGAGATTCCGTCCAGATGACTCTCAGGACGCTGCCCAATATGCCGCCTACGTTTAAGGATCTGAACATAGAACAGCAGATTATAGAGAACTGGTCTCCGCGGCAGGGTCTGATACTTGTCACCGGACCGACTGGAAGCGGAAAAACTACGCTTCTGGCGGCAGGGTGCAGAATGCTCATAGAAAGATCGCAAGGCTGCGGCAAGATGATTACGTACGAGGCTCCTATTGAGTACGTGTACGATGCCATAACCAGTAATAGGTCATTAGTATCTCAGTCGGAAATACCGCGGCATTTAGCCTCGTTTGCAGCCGGCATAAGAAATGCGATGAGGCGTAAACCCAGTATTATACTTGTGGGAGAGTCCAGAGACAGAGAAACAGTCTCTGCGGCAATAGAAGCCGGACAGACCGGACACTTAGTGTTTTCTACTGTTCATACTATCGGAGTTGCTGCGACTGTGAGGCGTATGATAAGTGTGTTTGACCCTTCTGAAAGAACCGAGAGAGCATACGCATTGATGGAAACGCTGCGAATGATAATAACCCAGACGCTTGCGCCGAGGGTCGGAGGCGGCAGAATAGGACTCAGAGAATACCTAGTGTTTGATGATAGGGTAAGGGATACATTGCTGGATACGCCTGTAGAGCATTGGGCTACGCAGACGCAGAGATTATTGGCGCGGCACGGACAGAGCATGGAGCAGTCCGCTAACAAAGCGTTCAAAGCAGGGCTTATAGACAGGAGAAGCTATCTTCTGATAGTGAAAGGATTCACTGTGGAGGACGAAGAGATAAAGAAGGAAGCTATAGAGATAGAACGGGGTAAAATATAATCATCTTATCAGGCTATAATAATATTATGATAATCTGGGTAGAAGGTTTGCGAGTGGATAAAAATTCAAAAGAGCAAAAAAATGAAAAAAGCAATAGAAGACTTAAAAGCTGGAAAGCTGTTAGTCGTAACTGATGATAATAACAGAGAGGACGAAGGAGACATAGTAGCAAGCGCAGTGCTGATAACGGAAGAGCAGATGAATTTCATGATAACTCATGCAAAAGGTTTGGTGTGCGTGCCAATGAAGTATGAGCTGGCGGAAAAAATGGGACTGAGGCTTATGGTAGAGGATAGTACGGACAAGCATAATACGGCATTTTTGATAAGCATGGATTATAAGGAGGGGACGACTACCGGGATTTCTGTTGGGGACAGGACAAAGACTGCTAGGCGTTTGGCGGATAAAGAGGCAAAGGCAGAGGATTTTTACATGCCGGGACATATGTTCCCGTTAAGAGCGGTGCAGGGCGGGCTTAACAAAAGAAAAGGGCATACCGAAGCGGCAGTGGAATTAATGGAAATGGCGGGATTGCCGCCGGTTGCTGTTATATGCGAGATAATAAACGAAGACGGTACAATGGCAAGAGGCGAAGATTTAGAGAAGTTTTCAAAGAAGCACGGGCTTACAAAGGTATCTGTAGCGGATATTATTGAATGGAAGAAATACGGATAAAACTATGGATTCACACTGGCGAAATACTCAGAAACCGGCTCGCTTTTTCTTCTTTGATGCGAGGTCGGCTTCGGCTGTGTTTTTGTTTCTGCTGCACGCAAGACTATGGACGTTTTGCGTAGTCGTAGTGGTTATGCTGGCTTTCTGGATTATAGAACGAAGAGGGTACTCTTTTGCAGCGGCGTTAAGGGCGATACGGTCATGGATAGTAGGGCGGAGAAGACCGTCTGTTTTAGACAAGTTCAGGCGCAGGTGGATAGATTTCCTCGGCAGATAATTTAATAACGCAGTGCGAAATATATTGTGTTAACTATACAAGGTTGCTAAATTTACATTATTAATTCGACTGCAGAGGCCTCTGTAAACCAATATATTAAAGGAGAAATATTATGAAACATGTGAATGAAGATATTATGTCGTTTGTCTGGTATCTGGAGACAAGGGACGTGTGCGAAAGAAACGAAAACCTGGGGGAGGAAGCTCCGAAAGAACTCGAGCATAAGTGTGCAGGGTGTGAAAACTGTAATTGCAAAAATGTCCCTTAAAAAACTTACTTTCTGCATAACGCTGGCATTGGGCTGCGCTTTGTATTCTTCAACAGCCTTCGCTGGCAAACCTGTTCATGCTATCGCAGGAACAGGCGAGCCTTTGTATCCAAAGGACTTCACTCATTTTTCTTACGTCAATCCGGACGCTCCTAAAGGAGGAACTTTAAAGATAAATGTTGTCGGTACTTTCGACAGCTTCAATCCGTTCATAGTGCGCGGCAATACCGGATACGGACTTAGCGGCGTAATGCCTTTAATATATCAAAGAGGGCTGGCGCAAGGCTGGGACGAACCTCTTACTATGTACGGCCTCATAGTAAAGAATATGGAAGTTGCCGAAGACCGCTCTTGGATTATTTTTAACATAGACGAAAGAGCAAAATTTTCGGACGGAAAACCTGTTACTGCGGAAGATTTTTTGTTCTCGTTTGAAACTCTCAGAAACCACGGCAGGCCTAACCACAGAACATACTACAGGAAAGTGGAAAAAGTAGAGATACTTTCCGACAGAAGCATAAAATTTTCTTTTAAAAAAAATGAGGACAACAGCATAGACAGAGAAATGCCTGTTATCATGGGCTTTATGCCGGTGCTGCCCAAGCACTATTGGCAGGATAGGGATTTCAATCAGACTCATACAAACATACCTATCGGCTCCGGACCCTACAGAATCACTTCTTTTAAAATAGGGCGGCAGATTGTTTGCGAAAGAGATACAAACTATTGGGCTAAAGATTTACCGTCTCAGAAAGGACTGTATAATTTTGATAAGATTATAGTTGACTACTACAGAGATGATAACTCTGCTCTTCAGGCATTCAAGGCAGGACAGATTGATTTGCGGGCGGAAACAAATCCTACCAAGTGGGCTTCGGCGTATAACTTTCCTGCAGTACAGCAAGGCAAAGTCGCCTTAGAAAAAATAGAGACCAAAAGAACAGAGCCTGCTTACGGTTATATGATAAATACCAGAAGACCGATGTTGTCTGACTGGAATCTCAGAAAGGCTTTGTACTATACGCTGGACTTTGATTGGATAAACAAGAATCTGTTTCACGGCCAGTTCAGGCAAGTGAACAGCATATATCCTAACGGAGAGCTGGCTGCCGTAGGACTGCCTGAAGGGAAAGAGTTAGAGATACTGGAAAAATTCAGAGACAAAGTACCCGAAGAAGTGTTCACGGAAACCAGAGAAGATTCAGAAGGCAATTTCAGGAACATGCTTCTTAAAGCCGAGAAGATTTTAAAAGATGCCGGATATATTTTGCGGAACAACGAGCTGTTGACTCCTAACGGACAGCTTGTTGCTTTCGAGATTTTGCTGAGAGATCCTGCGGAAGAAAAAGTAGCGATAAACTGGGCGGCTGCGCTTAAAAGGCTGGGCATAAAGGCCAGAGTAAGGACAGTGGATTCCGCCCAGTATCAATCTAAAATAAGCAGCTTTGATTTTGATGTTACTGCGCAAAGCTGGTTTAACTCGCTGTCTCCGGGAAATGAACAGGCGTACTATTACGGCTCTCTGGCAGCTGCGCAGCCCGGAAGCAGAAACTATCCCGGCATAAAAGATTCCGCAGCGGACGAGATTATAGCTATGATTCCAAAGTCAGAAACCAGAGAGGAGCTTGTTTCTGCAGCAAGGGCATTGGACAGAGTCATTATGAGCGGGTACTATTTTGTGCCGCTGTACTACAAGGGGTTTGACAGCATAGCTTACTGGCAGAACAAAATACAGCACCCTGATAAAAGGTCTTTGTACGGAAATGTTCTTGAAAGCTGGTGGGCTGTCGAAGAGTGAAAAATGAAAAATTGAAAATGACAAAGAATCAACTCCACACCCCACACTCCACACTCCACACTTCTTTAAACGGTTGGTTATTTATAGACAAGCCTCTCGGGCTTACGTCTGTGCAGCTTATGGGAAAGGTTAGACGTATTATCAAAGGAGACAAGGCAGGACATGCCGGAACACTGGATCCACTGGCGAGCGGAGTTTTGCCGTTGGCATTCGGCGAGGCTACTAAGCTGATACCGTGCGTTGTGGGCGGCGATAAGGAGTATGTGTTTACAGTAGAGTGGGGAAAAGAGACAGATACTTTTGACAGCGAAGGCAAGGTTACGGAAGTATCGGACGTGATGCCGGCAAAGGAAGACATAGAAAAAATAATATTGTCTTTTATAGGTAGGATACGTCAGAAACCGCCGAAGTTCTCTGCGATAAAGATCGATGGGCAAAGAGCATATGACATGGCAAGAGCCGGCAAAGAGCCGGAAATGCCTGTAAGAGAAGTCATGATTTACGAGTTGCATTTGAAAGAGAGCAAAGAAAATAACGCAACTTTTTTTGTAAGGTGCAGTAAGGGAACGTACATACGGTCTCTGGCAGTAGATATCGCAAGAGCTTTGGGAACAAGGGGATTTGTTGCGGAACTAAGAAGAATAAGAGTAGGAAAGATTTCTGTAGAGGATAGTGTTTCTCTGGAGGCATTGGAAGAAGCTGCTGATTCCGGCAAACTGGACAGTGTTTTGCACCCGTTGGACGACAGGCTGCTGGACATAGATTCTTTTAATGTGACTCAGCATGAAGCAGGGTTGTTGAAACGGGGAGTCTCTATACTTATAAGAAGACACCACCTCGTGAGTGAGGGTACAAATATGCTGGCTCAGTTCAACAACAAGCCCGTTGCCGTTGTCACCGGAGAAAGAGGCCACTGGAAAATAGTACGAGGATTGAATATAGTGTGAAATAAAATGAGAATCATAGGCATAGATCCGGGACTAAGACATACTGGCTGGGGAATCATAGACGTTTCCGGAAACAGCCTGTCCTTTGTTGCTGCCGGACGGATAAATCCGGACGCAGATATGCCGATATCTTTAAGGCTGCTCGCTATTGCAGATGGCATTTCGGATATAGTAAATAAATACATGCCCGCAGAAGCCGCTATAGAAGAAACTTTTGTAAACAAAAACGCAAAATCCGCGCTGCTGTTGGGTCAGGCAAGAGGCAGCGCAATGCTAAGTCTTGCACAAAAAGGACTTCCGGTCACGGAATACTCTGCAAACCGCATAAAACAGTCCGTTACCGGCTACGGACATGCGGACAAAAAACAAATACAAACAATGGTTGCTATATTGCTTCCAAAAATGGATAAAACTGTTAAACTGACTCCGGACGGAGCAGACGCTTTGGCTGCAGCTATAACTCACGCTCACCACAGAGGCGCAAGATGATAGGTAAATTAACCGGAATCATAGACAACATTTCCGATAACAAAATTATCCTAGATGTGAACGGAGTAGGCTATGTTGTCACGTGTTCCGCCTGCACTCTAAGAGACATAGGAAGAGCCGGAGACAATGCGAGTCTTCTGATTGATACCATTGTAAGAGAAGATGCCATATCGTTGTTCGGGTTTGCGTCTCGCTCGGAACAGGAATGGTTCAGACTGCTTACTACAGTACAGGGAGTAGGCTCTAAGGTTGCGATTGCAATACTTGGCACTGTAAGTCCTGACAGACTGGCTGCCGCTATAGCAGCTCAGGAAAAAAGCGTTTTGACTGCTGCGGACGGAGTAGGAGCTAAGCTGGCTCTAAGGATAATCACAGAGCTAAAAGATAAGGTTTCTGCGTTTGCCGGCAATGGCGCAAAAACGGTAAATACCGTATCGTCAGGCATGCACCAAGGCATCTCTTCCGAAGCGGTGTCTGCTTTGTGCAATCTTGGCTATAAGCGGGCAGATGCTTTTTCCGTAGTCTCTGCTATAACGGCTGCTAATCAGGATATAGCATTAAAAGATTTGATTAGATTATCTCTTAAGGAGCTGGCTTTATGAAAAACCCGGAACGCTTAGTAGAAAGAAAAGCCATATCCGAAGAACAGGCGGAGCACCACAACAATGCCCTGCGTCCTGAATATCTGTCAGAGTTCATCGGGCAGCAGACTATAAGAGAGAATCTAAAGGTGTTCATAGAGGCTGCGAAAAAAAGAACACAGGCTTTAGATCACACGCTGTTATACGGACCTCCCGGATTAGGCAAAACTACGCTCGCTCAGATAATAGCAAAAGAGCTGGGCGTGGGTTTTCGGGGTACATCGGGTCCTGTTATTGCAAGGGCTGGAGATTTAGCGGCGCTGCTTACTAATTTACAGCCTCATGATGTGCTGTTCATAGACGAAATACATAGGCTAAGTCCCGCAGTGGAAGAGATTCTATATCCGGCTATGGAGGATTTTCAATTAGATTTAATGATAGGAGAAGGACCTGCTGCAAGATCTGTGAAAATAGATTTGCCGCCGTTTACTCTGATAGGAGCTACTACGAGGAGCGGGCTTATAACCAGACCTCTAAGAGAGAGATTCGGGATTCCGCTAAGGTTTCAGTTTTACGGCGAAAAAGAGCTGCGCCATATTGTTTCCGGAGCAGCCGCAAAACTGGGAATGGGTTTATCCGAAGGAGGAGCAGAAGAGATAGCCAAAAGGTCCAGAGGAACGCCTAGGATAGCAGGCAGGCTGCTTAGAAGGATACGGGATTTTGCCGCTGTAGCGAATGAAGAGATAGTAGATGCAGAATTGGCAGATACGGCGTTAAAAAAACTGGAAGTAGATGAAAAGGGCTTTGATGCTATGGACAGGAAATATATGACTGTTATTGCGAAGAATTACGGAGGCGGACCTGTGGGCGCAGATACTATTGCAGCGGCTATGGCGGAACAAAGAGACGTAATAGAAGAGGTAATAGAGCCGTATCTTATGCAGCAGGGATTAGTCCAGAGAACTCCGAGAGGTCGAATGTTAACGGCAGTAGGATATAAGCACATAGGATTGCCTATGCCGGCAAACAGAATCGATGATTTTTTCGATACGGAAGAAGAAATATGAATAATTATAAACACAGCATAGACATAAGAATATACTACGAAGATACGGATGCGGAGGGGGTGGTGTATTATGCGAATTATCTCAAATTCGCGGAAAGAGGCCGCGTAGAGTTTTTGCGGTCTTTGGGAATCGATTTGCAACAGGTATTCCGCGAACATGATTTATATATGGTAGTGAGAAGAGTAGAGGCGGATTATTTGGCTCCTGCGAGATTAGATGAGCTTGTTACTGTTACGTCCGAAGTCACGGAGTGCAAAAACAGCTCTTTTATAATGACTCAAACGATTCACAAAGACGGGAAGACGCTTTGTTCTCTGGCAGTAACATGCGTAGCAGTCGGAGCCGCGCATGGGAAACCCGTAAGATTGCCAAATCAAATTAAATTAGAAATTGAAAATTAGGAGCTGCATTTACCATATTTGTTTATTGAATACTGCAAGTATTATGGTGTATAGCATGTAGTATAGGTTTTTTACAGCCATACATTTACGGAGAAAAAATTATGCAGGCATTATTCTATACAGATGAACAGGGAACACCTATATTTTGCGGAGACAAGAAAGATAAGGAATTAATAGCGGAAGCTTTTTGGATAGCGGCTGCTGATGCGGTTTCCGAAAAGAAAAAATACGGAACGATTACATTTGAAACTCTAGTGAAACACTACAGCCTTTACGAGGCCTGTTCTTATTGCGAAGACTCGCAAGGAGGTTATGCGGCGGCAGATGAATTTCTAAGAAAATTTACAGCACCTGAAAAAAATCACTGAAGCTGGTTCTGAATATAGCTGCCGTCAGATCTGAAACAAAAGCTTTCAAAATGACTATAAAGCATAAAGAGCCTGTTTAAAAAGAATTTTTTCTTTTAAAACTAATTCACATAAATTATAATGTATGCGATTCTTGCAGCAAAATGAGAGAAGAGAACAGATGAAAAGACGGAATTACCCAACAAAATCAAGACCTTACCCCCCCCCCCCGCAAGCTAAACTTGACATAAGTCAAGAACTTTCGACTTGCACAATTCCCGATTTTGTCATTCCCGACTCTCCTTCTGTCATTCCCGTGAAGGCGGGAACAGGGCAAACCTGCTGTATGCGGCAAGTTGATGAGTATGTAGTCAACCAATCCGCCATTTCCGCCTTTCACTTCAACTTTAATAGCTCTGTTTCTGCTTTTAAGAGAATAACAAAAAGTATAGTGCAGAAAGTGGCAACCTTGCCCTGTTCCCGCCTTCGCGGGAATGACAAACGAGAGGACAGCAACCGCTTACCACTGCCCCGTCACGCCTTCACGTTGTTTCGGCGTGCCACCCCTTCGCCAGCGAAGGGGAATACGCTTTCGCTCATAGTTGCTTTAGGACTTACTCTGATAACATCTACTGCCATGGCAGAAGAAAAGCCACTTTGTAAAGTCGGAACTGTTGCGAATCTTGTTCAGACAGGGACTACTTGGACATGGACATGTGAAGGAATACATGGAGGCAAAAGTAAATCCTGCGCTCCGAAAATAAACGGTAAGTGCGGTGATGTTTTGGATATAGCTGCACAAGGATTAGCAGCTGCTTGCAAAAAAGGAATCATGTCTTCCCAAACAGAGACTACTCCTGTGAGTATGCAGAGTACTTTAAGCTGGAAATGTGACGGCATAAACGGCGGCACTGATGCTGCTTGCTCTGCGCCGAAATGTTATAAGACAGTTACTACTTGTCTCGGTACTGGTCTTGGCAGTCCGGCAGGCATAAACGGTTGCTCCGGCACTCCAAATCCTTACACTCAAACAATCAACATCAACTACGAAATGGCGGGCGGTGGTG
>Ga0123353_10000259_pt1 | contig 66967 bp, 38 predicted proteins | sample TergutLab28metaG_3_FD_92763 | JGI IMG/M metagenome (GOLD analysis project Ga0123353, IMG submission 92763) | Labiotermes labralis P3 segment gut microbial communities from Petit-Saut dam, French Guiana - Lab288 P3 | ecosystem: Host-associated > Arthropoda: Insects > Digestive system > Gut ... | reverse complement strand
CATCACGAACAACAGCACCAACGAGATGTTTTTCGCAACACACCGTGTTGCGATTCTGTCCGCCGCAAGCCAGCACTTCGACATGCACTGAGTTCATCGGCCAATCCGGCGAAGCAGATTAGCGGCCCATTCTTCGTTTTTTGCACACAATAGCAAGAAAAAAATCCGCAATTTTTTCCGCGCGGGGTGCTCAAATTTTCTGGCACGGCTTCGAACGGTGATGGAACGGGCCGCGTCTGCCGTCTGGTTGGATCGTCCAACAGACTGGACGCCCCAAGCCCCGGGGCGCCTTGGGTAGCCCCCTGCCTGGGCTTGGAGAGCGAAGCAAGGTGCCTCTGCGCCAACCTTCGCCTTGCGCTATGATGTTCCGAGGGACAACCATGGCGGAGAAGGTGGATTTGTTTGTGGTGGGGACGGGCGGGGCGGCAAGGGCGGCGATTGTGCGGTGTCGGCGGGCGGGGTGGTCGGTGGCGGTGGCGGATTATCAGCCCTACGGCGGCACGTCGGAGCTTCGCGGGTGTTTGCCGAAGGTGATTCTCACGGAGGTTGGTCGGCAGGTGCAGCATTGTCGACGGCTGGCAGAGGCGCGAGTCATCGACCATCCGCCCCGGCTGTTGTGGGAGCGGCTGATCGAATTCAAGCGGGCGTTGATTCGCGACGTGCCTCGCGACACGGAGGCGTTGTTTGTGTCGCTGGGCGTGCAGACGCTGCACGGCAAGGCGAGGTTTGTCGCGCCGGGACGATTGGCCGTCAACGGGCGGGAGTTCGAGGCCGGCTTCACGCTGATCGCGTCGGGCGCGTATCCACGTCCGTTGCGGATTGTCGGCGAGGAGTTGGTGCTCACCAGTGACGGGTTTCTGGAGTTGGATCATTTGCCGCCGCGCGTGGTGTTCATCGGCGGCGGATACATTTCGATGGAGTTCGCCCACGTCGCGGCCAGGGCGGGCGCGAAGGTGACGGTGCTTGAGCGAGGTCCGCGGCTGTTGCGGCAGTTCGACAAGCCGCTGACGGACACGCTGCGTGAGGCGTCGCGTGAGGCGGGCGTGGAGATTTTGACGAAGGTAGACGTCACGGGCGTGCGTCGCGAGGGGGCGGAGTTCGCCGTCACCGGGCTTCAGGCGGGCCAGGCCATCGAGGTGCGCGGCGACCTGGTCGTTCACGGCGCGGGCAGAGTGCCGAACCTCGACGCCCTCGATTGCAAGGCCGGCGGCGTGCTGCGAAAAGGCGCGCTCAGCGGCGTGTGCGTCAACGAGTTCATGCAGAGCGTCAGCGACCCGACGGTGTACGCGGCCGGCGACTGCAACGACAGCCCCGGCCTGCAACTGGAGCCGATCGCATGCATCGAGGGCGACGCGGCCGCGCTGAACATGCTCGGCGGCAACCACCGCCGCGTGGAGTACGAGGGCATTCCGACGGTGGTGTTCACGTCGCCGAGGCTGGCGTTCGTGGGCCTCACTGAGGAGCAGGCGGCCTCCCGCGGGCTGGCGTACGACATCATCCGCCGCGACATGGCCTCGTGGCCGAGCAACCGGCGGCTGAATCTGAAGTATTCCGGATCGGCCGTGCTGGTGGACCGCCACCAGGGGCGCATCGTCGGCGCGTCGCTGCTGGGGCCCAACAGCGAGGAGGTCATCAACCTGTTCGGCCTGGCGATCCGCAACAAACTCCCTGTCGCCGCCCTGGAAGACATGCCCTTCGCCTTCCCGACCGACGCGTCGAATATCAAGGACATGGTGTGAGTCCAGTGACCAGCACGACGGTGAAATCGTACAGTCAATTCCAGGGAATGTTTTCGTTGACTCGTTAACTGGTTGACTCGTTAATTCGAGAAACCTCACCAGTCAACCAGTTAACGAATCAACGAAAACATTCCCTGGAATTGACGGTACGATTTCACTGTCGTGCACACGAAAACGACATCCGCAAATTTGCGGATTAACAAAAACAATTCCCGCGACTATAATCTGGCCGATAATCGTATGGCAAAAAACCTTCAACAACTGCGGAATATCGGCATTATCGCCCACATTGACGCCGGCAAGACCACCGTCTCCGAGCGGATTCTCTACTTCGCGGGCAGGACGCACAAGATCGGCGAGGTTCACGACGGCACGGCCGTGATGGACTATCTTGAGGAAGAGCAGCAGCGTGGGATCACGATCACGTCGGCGGCGACCACGTTGCTGTGGGGCGATTGCCAGGTGAACCTTATCGACACGCCCGGCCACGTGGATTTCACCATCGAGGTCGAGCGGAGTTTGCGCGTGCTCGACGGCGCGGTGGTGGTCTTCGACAGCGTCAGCGGCGTGGAGGCGCAGACGGAGACCGTCTGGCGGCAGGCCGACCGGTATCACGTGCCACGGCTGTGTTTCATCAATAAACTCGACCGTATCGGCGCGGATTTCGCCGGCTCGGTGGCGTCGATTCAGCAGCGGCTTCACGCCCGCCCCGTGCTGCTCCAGATTCCGATGGGCGAGAGCGAAACCTTCGCCGGGCAGATTGATTTGATCACGCGCCGGGCGTTTTTCTACGAGCATGCCGACGTCGGCACGACGATGCGCGAGGAGGCCATCCCGGCCGAGTACGCCGACGCCGCCGAGATCGCACGGCACGACCTGCTCGACGCCGTCGCGGAATTCGACGACGCGATGATGGAAAAATATCTCGCCGACCAGCACGAGGCCATCACCGCCGACGACATCCGCCGCGCCGTCCGCAACGGCACGTGTACCAACGCGATTCAGCCGGTGCTGTGCGGCTCGGCCCTGAAATCCATGGGCATCCCCAAACTCCTCGACGCCGTGGTGGCCTATCTGCCAAGCCCGCTGGAAATCCCACCCGTCACCGGCCATGAGAGCCTGCGCGGCACGAAGGAACTCACCCGACGCCCCGACGCGTCCGAGCCGTTTGCCGCGCTGGTCTTCAAAATTCTCTCCGACCAGCACGGCGATCTGCACTTCATCCGCATTTACAGCGGCACGCTCAGCAGCGGCGCGCGGGTGCTCAACAGCACGCAGGACAAAAAGGAAAACATCGCGCGCGTCTGGCGGATGCACGCCAAGACACGCGAAAAAATCGACGAAGCCGTCGCGGGCGAAATCGTCGCCGTCGTCGGCGCCAAGGACAGCATCACCGGCGACACGCTGTGCGACACCAAGCACCCGATTGTGCTGGAGCGGCTGGAGTTCGTCGAGCCGGTCATCGCCATGTCGATCGAGCCACGGACCAACGCCGACAAAAACGCCCTCATGCACGCCCTCGAAACGCTCCGCCGCGAGGACCCGAGCTTCCGCTTCCGCTTCGACGGCGAGACCGGCCAAACCGTCATCAGCGGCATGGGCGAACTGCACCTGGAGATCATCAAAAACAAACTCGTGCGCGACATGCATCTGGACGTCCGCGTGGGCAAGCCGAAGGTCTCGTACAAGGAGACCGTCCTCGGGCAGGCCCGCGTGGAGCATGAATTCATCCGCCAACTCGGCGGGCGGGGCCAGTTCGCGGTGGTGACGCTGAACGTGGAAGCCCACACGCCGCAGGAGGGCGCCGACGCGGCCGAGACGATCGTCTTCCGCAACGAACTCAAGAGCGGCGTGTTGTCGCGGGAGTACATCGCGGCCGTGGAACAGGGCGTGCGCGACGCGGCCACGTCGGGCCCGCTGGCAGGGTATCCGATGCTCAACGTGAAGGTGACGCTCGTGGACGCCAGGAGTCACCCCGCCGACTCGACGGATCTGGCCTTCCAGCAGGCGGCGGCGCTGGCGTTCAACGAGGCCGTCCAGAAGGCCAATCCCGTGTTTCTCGAGCCGATCATGCGGCTGACGGTGACGACGCCGGACCCCTATCTCGGCTCGGTGACGGGCGACCTCAACGCCCGCCGCGCGGAGATCACCGAAATGGAAACCCGCGGCGAAATCCGCGTCCTCCACGCCCACGCGCCGCTGGCGGAAATGTTCGGCTACTCCACGCAGCTGCGAAGCATCTCCGCCGGCAGGGCGCAGTACACCATGGAACCCCACTCCTACGCCCCCGCCCCGCAAAGCGTGACGGACTCGATTTTGAAGTACGTGTAAAGTTTTTTCCCCCGCCACGCCGATAGCCTCAAGGGCGTCGTGTCGACGCCATGAGGTACACCATGAGCAAGCGGCAACTGATCGACGAAATTCGCAGCTTCAATCGAACCGCCCTGCCGGAATTCCTGGCCCGGTTTGACGAAGTGGACCTCAACGACTACCTTCAGCACCTCCTTCGCAGCCAGGCGCCGCGGCTGCGAGGCCATTCCGCCCGGCTGGGGCATTACGTCCCGGCCTATGGCGACACCCCGGCCGCGACCGCCAGGCCGATCGCGACGGCGATGGCGGCGGTGACCGTCGAGGAAACACCGGCTTCGACGTCGCGGGCGCTGCCATGGCGGGAAACGTCCACGGCGACCGCATTGGCCGAACCAGATCTCGGCCCCGCGGATGAATACAACCCCGACGACGAGGGATGGTTCGACGACAACCCCGACGCCACCTCAACGACGACGGAGCAAAAAACGCGCGCCCTCGCCACGACAAACAAAACATCAAACGCCACCGCCACCGACGCGTGGCTGTTCTGATAATTTGCCAAAACGTCGGTTCCAATTCTCTCCGCTCGGCGATTCGCGTTGAGCAATGTGTCGAGTCCTGATACACTACGGTAAGGAAAGGACATGACATGGCTCGACCGATTGTGCTCTTGGTGCGTGACGGCTGGGGAATTGGACCGGAGTATTCAGGCAACGCCGTGCGGGCCGCCCGCACGCCCAACACGGACGCGTTGCTGGCGACGTACCCGTGGTGCACGCTGTCGGCCTCGGGCGAGGAGGTCGGCGTACGGGCGGGATCGCAAGGCTCCAGCGAAGTCGGACACTTGAACATGGGCGCCGGGCGCGTCGTCACGCAGGAAATCACCCGCGTGGACATCGCCATCCGCACGGGCGAATTGTGGGCCTCCCCGCGACTGACCGCCGCCATCGAGCAGGTCAAACGCAACAACGGAGCCTTCCACCTCATGGGCCTCGTCCAGGATCAGGGCGTCCATGCCGTGCAGGAACACCTGTTCGCCCTCATCAAGCACCTCGCCGCCCAGCAGGTCAAGAACGTGGTGGTGCATTTCTTCTCCGACGGCCGCGACACGCCGCCCCAAAGCGCCTTGACATACCTCGACGCGCTGGAAGCCGCGATGAAGGCCTCCGGCGTCGGGCGAATCGGCAGCGTCATGGGGCGATACTGGGCCATGGACCGAGGCGAAAACTGGGACCGCACCGAGAAGGCCTACCGCGCGCTGTTCGAAGGCCAGGGACTCCACGCACGCTCCGCCCGGCAAGCCATCGAACAAGCCTACGCCCGCGCCGCCGAGCAGGCCGCCAAAGGCGGCATCGTCGAAACCGACGAATTCATCCGCCCCACCCTCATCGTCGACGCCTCCGACAAGCCCGTCGGCCTGATCCAGCCCGGCGACGCCGTCCTCCACACCAACTTCCGGCAGGACCGCGCGATCCAACTCGCCCACGCGTTCGTCGACGCCGACTTCGCCCACTTCAACCGCGGACCGGCGCCGAAAGTTTTCTTCATGGGCCTGACGAGATACTGGGACCAGTTTACCGACGAACTCATCCCGCCGATGAACATGGCCAATCTGCTGGGCGAAGTTATCAGCCGGGCGGGCCGACACCAGCTTCGCATCGCGGAATTCCAGAAATACCGCCACGTGACGAGCTTTTTCAACGGCAAGCGGATCGAACCCTACGGAGGCGAGGACCGCATCCAGGTCGCCAGCATCACGATTCCCGAGGACCGCCAGCCCGAGATGAGCGCGTACCCGGTGACCGCGTTGGCCCTGACGGCCATTCGGGACGGCATCGCCGCCGTTCGCGAGCAGGCCCGCAACACGCCGCAGACCGAACTGGAGACGCTGCCCTTCCCCAACGAAACCGCCGCCGACCTGGCCAACACGTATGACTTCATCGTGCTCAACTACGCCAACGGCGACATGGTGGGGCACACCGGCGTGTTCGCCGCCGCTGTCAAGGCGATCGAAACCGTCGACGACTGCGTGGGACAAATCGTGCAGGCCGTGCTGGAACGCGACGGCGTGCTCCTCGTGACCGCCGACCACGGCAACGCCGAACAGATGGTCGACATGGAAACCGGCGCGCCGCAAACCGCTCACACCACCAACCCGGTCCACTGCATCCTGGTGAGCAAAAACGCCACCGGCGAAAAACTGATCGCCCACGGCAAACTCAGCGACGTCGCGCCGACCATCCTGAAACTGATGCATATCGACGTCCCAAAGGAAATGACGGCGGACAATCTGATTCGGTAACGTTTTTTACACAACGACATGAACTGGAAGTTGCCCAATCAATTGACGGTGGCCCGCATCGGACTGGCGGTGTTGTTTTTCGTGCTGCTGGGCATGGTCGACCTCGCCAACGGCGCGGCGCCTTGGCTGCTGAACGCGGCCTTGGTCGTCTATCTCGTCGCGGGCGTCACCGACGTCCTCGACGGGTGGATCGCGCGGAAATACAACTGGACCAGCGCGTTCGGCCGCATCGCCGATCCGTTCGTCGACAAGGTACTCGTGCTGGGCGCGTTCATCATGCTGGCGGGGTCGAATTTCGCCGCGCCCGCCGGTCACCGCGAGGGGGCCGAACAGATGGCCTTCTGGATCAACGGGCACATGATTTCGGCGGTGCAGTCGTGGATGGTGGTGGTAATTCTCTGCCGGGAGCTGCTGGTGTCGGCGGTGCGGGGCTACAGCGAGAGTCAGGGCATCAAGTTTCCCGCCACGCCGGTGGGGAAGCTCAAGATGTTTCTCCAGTCGGCGGCGATCTGCGGCGTACTGTTGCAAACCGCCAATTTTCCCGATGAAGAATGGGCGGTGATCGGGAAGATTGCCCTGGTCTGGCTGGCGACGGTCGGCACGGTGCTGAGCGGCCTGGCGTACGTGGGCAAAATCCGGCAGGTCTTCCGCGACGACGGGACGGCGTAATGGGCGTACGAAAATTGATCGTGACGGGATTCGGCACGGGCTATCTTCCCGCCAGCGGCACATGGGGTTCGCTGGTGACGGTGGCGATTTTCCTGGCCGTGGCGTGGGTGGGGTCGTGCTCATCCTGGGCCATGGCGCAATGGGCGATGGTCGCGACGGCGGTGCTGGCGTCGGTGGCCTGCGTGGCGTTTGGCGACTTCACCGAGCGGACGTGGAAGAAGAAGGACCCGAAATACTGCACGATTGACGAGGTGGCCGGCCAGGCGGTGGCGCTGCTGGGCGTGCCCGTTACCCTGCCGGCCGGCGAATGCACATGGAAAGGTTGGCTGATCACCGCCGGCGTGTGTTTTGTATTGTTCCGCATCATGGATGTCCTCAAGCCGCCGCCGGCGAGGCAGTTCGAAAAGCTCCCCAAAGGCTGGGGCGTCCTCATGGACGACATCATGGCCGGCGTGTACGCGAACATCGTGGCGCAGGTGATTTTCCGCGCTGGAATTTTGTAGCCGCGAATTTTCGCGAATTTTTTCAGGGATTCAGGAATGTAAGGATGGATGCGGATATGGCTTGCCGTTTTGCACTGCAGGACGTTGAAAACGATTGAGATTCTCGCATGAAAAAAAACCTGTTGTCATTCCTCCTCGCCGGTGTGTTCTCGACTGCCGCCATCGCGCAAACGCAAGACCCCACCACAACGCCCGCCGAGGACGCGGAAAAATCATCACCCAAAACGACGATTTCTGTCGGCGATGCCGCCATTCTCGGGGCTGTCCAGGGATTGACGGAGTTCCTGCCGGTCTCCTCGACGGGGCATCTGATTCTGGTCGGTCACAAGCTGGGGCTGACGGAGTACGGCGACGAGCGTGGGCCTATGGGGCGGAAGTTGAAGGATTCCGATGCCATCGACGCGTTCGACGTCGTGCTGCATCTCGGGACGCTGCTGGCGGTCGTCGGGCTGTATTGGCGGCGGGTCGGCCAGATGGCCGGCGGCGTCTTTGGCGGTGCGGCCGCGCTGTTCAAAAGAAAGACCGCCCGCGAGCAGCTCTCCCCCGAACGAAAACAGGGCATCAAACTCTTTTTCCTGCTGCTGATCGCGTTCATGCCGGCGGCCGTCATCGGACTGCTCTTTCACAAGTCCATCAAGGAACTCTACTCGCCGATGCCGGTGGCGTACGCGCTGGCGTTCGGCGCGGTGCTGATGATCGCCGTGGAATTCTGGTACCGCCGCACGCCGGGGCGAAAACGGATCGGCATCGAAGACCTGACCTACTGGCACGCGCTGGCGATCGGCCTGGCGCAGACGCTCGCCATGTGGCCGGGCACCAGCCGAAGCATGATGACCATCGTCGCCGGGCTGCTGATCGGCCTGAACATGCTCAAAGCGGCAGAGTTCAGCTTTCTGCTGTCCCTGCCGACCATCGCCGCCGCCACACTCTACGAAGGGTATAAAAACCACGGCGCATTGATCGAATCCGCCGGGCCGCTCGCCCTTGTCGTCGGCGTGTTGGTCTCCGCCGTCGTCGGCGCCGCCGCCATCAAGGGCCTCGTCGGCTGGCTCACCAAACACGGCCTGACACCCTTCGGCGTCTACCGCCTCCTCTTGGCCGGCGTGGTGATATGGTACTTCAGCAGGCTGTAGGAGACAGAGACTGTTAGACTATTAGGCTGTTAGGCTGTTAGGCGCAGGCTCATGAAAAATCAGGCCAAATCCTTCATAAGCCTCTCCCGAACAGTCTAACAGCCTAACAGTCTAACAGCCTTCCTCTCAGTCCTTCCTCGCCTTCACTTCCACCGTCGTCTCCGTGCTGTCGGAGGGCGTGTTATCGCCCTGGAACGCGCTGCCCTGGCCGGCCGATGTGGGCAGATCGCACGGCACCTGGCCTTTTTCCTGCGCCTCCTTCAGATGCCGCATCGCGCCGTCCGTGCCGATCTCCTGCAACGCCAACGCCGACGCGATACGAACCTCCATCACGCGATCCTTCATGCCACGCTCCAGCCGCTCCACCGCGAAATTGCTCGTGGGCTTGAGTTCGCCAAGACGCTTGGCGGCATTGACGCGCGTAATCGCCATCTTGCCGTCGTAGAGGTCGTGGCAGGCCTGCAGCACCTGCGTGTTGTACGTCGACGAATCCCACAGCGACGTCAACCCCTCGCCCCACTGATACCCCGGAGGCGTGCTGCCGCCGGACCAGCGACTCCGCGCCTGGGGCTCCCCGCTGCTCGCACACCCCATCAGCGACCCCAGCAACGCCACCATCACGCCCAGACTCAGCATTCGGTACATGGTCGGTTCCTTTCATGGCGTGCCGGGTTCCCCCGACGTCGCCGCCCCTGAACGTTCGCGAGGACGGGCAGAAAGCAGACCCCCCTGGCCCGCGTTGACCCATCCAGCCGCCCTCTCCGATGTCTCGACAAGTCGCGAAATTCTAGGCCCGATCATGGAATATTTACCCGCGATCCGCGATTTTTTCGCGGGGACCATGGGACGGGGGTTCTGAAAAAATCCGGCCCGGAAAACGCGCTTGACGCCGGAGGAAAATGCGGTAGGCTGAACATACAGACTCGGAGACGCGGACTCGTTCCCGATCGCACGATCGTTGTGTGCTGGCGTGCGGCCATTTCGTTATATTTTTTCGCCAAAGGAGCAGAGACATGAACGTGAGCAAGACAGCATGGGTTTTGGCTGTATCGGCGGCTTTGTTTGTCGTCGCCTCGGCGGGCGCGGGGGCGATTCCCATCGCCGACGTGTGGGCGTCCAGTTACGGAAACGGTCCGATCGTCCCCGAGGGGCAGCCAATCGCTTGGCGGCCTGGTGAGGGACAATGGAACAGCGCGGCCAATCCGACCTACGGTGGTCCCGTCGTTCTTGAGGATCCCGACACCGCTCCGTGGATCGCGTTTTACTTCGACGATTTGTATCAGGTCGACTCCATGGATTTCCAGAATTTCTGGGGATCCCACTGGAAGGGCGTCAACGACATGAACGTCTATGTCTCCACCGACGGCGGCACCACGTGGAGCTTTGCGTTCGATGTGACCGGACTTCCCACCGGCGACGGGGCTGGGGCCAAGGTCGACGGCATTGCCTTCAATGAACAGGCCAATGCGGTCAAGTTCGAGATCGTGCGCGGCGGAGGGCAAAGCTTTCCGTTTGAAGAATGGTTTTGGAACGACAACGGCGAGATGAAGCCCGGCTGGCCCGTGGGCGATCTCTACGTCGGCATCGGCAATGTCACCTTCTTCGGCACGCCCGTTCCCGAGCCGATGACGATGACCCTGCTGGCCCTGGGCGGCCTGGCGCTGCTGCGGCGACGACGGGCATAACGACGACGCGGACATCGACACGCATGCCCTCTGGAATCGGCGCGCCTGGCCACAGCAGCCCTGCCAGTTTGCGTTGTAGGTCGTTGTGACAAATGAAGCGCTGTATCACGCACAACGTCTTACAACGCAAACTGGCAGGGCCTGTGGCCAGGCGCGCCGATTCCAGAGGGCATGCGGAAAACCGGGGAAATTTCGATACGTTATCCCTGAATTACCGAATGGCCGTACTGGAACGAACAATTCTCCATACAATCCTTCCATCCGCGTAATCCTGCTCGGTCTTCGCGAGGTCGGATAATTTTTTTCACACCCTTCCTCGCCTCTGTGGTAAAAAACGCCCATGACTCCCACAATTGAAACCGCAAAAGTTGCCGATCGTCGCGAATTGCTGGACATGCTCGCGGCGGCGTTTCGGGTTGAGAATCCCTCGCACCCGGGGTTTGATTTTTTGTATGCCGATCTGTTCGACCCGACGGACGAGGCAATGGCGTGTCATCGGATCATCCGCCAGGATGGCCGAATTGTCGCGTGCGTCGGGTGCTATCCGCAGACGCTCGTGCTGGGGCCCGCAACGGTGAAGATGTTCGGCATCGGGCAGGTGTCCTGCCTGAGCGAGTACCGCGGGCGCGGCTTCATGACGGCCTTGATGAACGACACCGTCGCACACATGGAGTCGACGTCGGCGCCAATGTCCTGGCTGGGCGGGCGGCGCGACCGCTACGCCCATTTCGGCTGGGAGGTCGCGGGCACGGCCATGCGGTGCCGACTCAGCCGCAAGACGCTCGCGCCGGCGCCGGAGGGCTTCGACATCGCCTCCCGCCCCGCCGCCGAGGCCGCCACGGACAACCGCCTCTGGACGCTCTACACCCATCAGCCCGTGCGGTGTGTCTATCCACACGAAACCTGGCTGCGAAAACTCACACGCGGCAATCCGCAGATCCTCTGGACCGCTTCGCCGCAACACGCCCCTGCCGAGGCCGTGCCGGCGGCGTTCGCCGTTGCGCCGCACAACTCGGATTCCATTCTCGAATACGGCGGGGAGTTCCACGCCCTCCACGCGCTGCTGGCGGCCATCGCGGACCAAAACAGCCAGGGCGCGGTCTCGGTCCCCTGCTGCCCCGGCGCGACGCCGCAAACGAATTATTTTTGGCCCCGCGCCGAATGGGTCTCGCCCGAACTGCTCAATCTCCGCATCCACAATCTCCCGCGACTGTTGGAGGCCTATGCGCCGATCTGGCAGCCTAACGTGCCCGAGGGCGAGCGGGCGACACTGGTCATGCTCCGCGGCGAAACGCCGCAGCGATGCACGCTCGGCAACAACCCGGCCCGGCGCAGCGAGGACGAACTGCACCTGGACGAATTGCAGATGGTCCGCCTGCTGTTTGGCCCCTGGTCGCCGTCGGCCGTCACGCACCTGCCGCCCTCGCTGCGATGGCTGAACCAGATTTTCCCGCTCCCCTTCACCGTGCCCATGCCGTCGCATGTGTGAGGACAAGTGACAAGCGACAAGTGACCAGAGCAGGAAAGTCTTGTCTTTCAAAACGTCCACACTGCGCGAGAGCGTGGAACAAAACAAGACATTCCTGCTCTGGTCACTTGTCGCTTGTCACCTGTCGCTGTCTTCCGAAAGCCAATTGCATGTCGCCCGACGGAAAGTATAATGAACCGCATGACGACCAAATTCACGGCGATGGCGGCGGCGACGGTGATGGCGGTTTTTGCGGCGGGATTCGCCTGGGCGGCTGGCGACGGGTTCGACCCGCCAAAGACCGAAGGCGCCACCGGATACACGATCAACTGGTTCGGCCTGCTGTGCATCGTGATCTTTCTTGGATGCACGGGCGTGCTGGGCTTCAAACACGCCAAGCGGTCGCACGTGGACTAACGCGGGCTAACCAGGCCTCCCCGGCCGGTGTCTGAGACGATGACGCGTCGAGCATGGAACCCTCCGCCGCGCGGCGGCGTGAGTGAGCAAAATAACTGTTAAGGAGAACGATCATGAAAAAGGCAGTGATTGCGGCGCTGGCGGCCCTGAACGTGGGGCTGCTGGTCTGGGTGCTGACGATGCATTCCGAGCCGGCCCACGCCCAGGTGCGTGGCGGGTCGGACTACCTCCAGGTCAGCGGGCGAGTCGGACAGAATAGTGAGGCCATTTACATCCTCGACCTCAAAACCCGCAACCTCAAGGCGTGGTACTACAGCACCTCGGACCGCAAGCTGGTGGAACTCCGGGGTCGCGACATCGAGGCCGATTTCAAACGAGGCCGTTAACCGCCACGAAAGGAACTATCATGAAAAAAGATTCGATCGCAATAGTGGTTCTCTGCGTTTCGGCGGCGATTCTGGTTGCCTTGGTGATCGGTTCGTACGCGACGACGCCCGCACAGGCGGGGTCGGCCTCGGTCAAGGGCGGCGACTACATTCTCGGCACGGCGTCGATGCGGGACACGGTGGACATGGTCACCGTCATCGACGTCAACGCGCAACGCATGATCGTCTACGTGCCCAATAAAACCGGCTCGCCCACCCAGATCGACATGGGCGACTCCATCGACCTGCGGCGGTCTTTCGAACGCCGGTAGGGACGTGGATAACCTAACCACGATCACGCATCGCGTGCTGGACGGCGATTCCCTGGGCCGGCCGGAGTTGTTGCGTGCGCTGGAGTTGTCCAGGCCGTGCCCGATGGAGCTTTTCGCCGCGGCCAATCGTGTGCGGCGGCACTTCATGGGCGACGCGGTGACGCTGTGCTGCATCGTGCCGGGGCGGCTTGGCGGATGCAGCGAGGACTGCCGCTGGTGTTCGCAATCGCGGCTGGGGCCGCTGGGACGGGAATCATCCACCCGCACGCCGCGTGAACAGATCGTTCAGGCCGCCCGCAACGCCGTGCGAGCCGGCGCGGCCTGCCTCGGGATCGTCAACTCGGGCCGACGCCCCACCGACGCCGACCTCCGCGACGTGCGCGACGCCATCGACGCCATCCGCCGCGACCCCAACGCCCAGCCGTTACGCGTCTGCGCCTCCCTCGGCGAACTCACCGCCGCACAGGCCCAACAACTCGCGCAGGCGGGAACATTTCTATACCACCACAACCTCGAAACGTCGCGAGCGTTTTTCCCGCAGGTCGTGACCAGCCATTCCTACGACAACCGATTGGCCACGCTTCGAAACGCGCGGGAGGCCGGCATGGACGTCTGTAGCGGCGGGCTGCTCGGGCTGGGCGAATCCTGGGAGGACCGCATCGACCTGGCCCTAGCCTTGCGCGACGTCGCCCCGCGCGTCACGCCGCTGAACTTCCTCCACCCGATCCCCGGCACGCCGCTGGAACATCAACCGCCCATGCCGCCACTAGATATCCTCCGTACCGTCGCGATCTTCCGACTGGCCCTACCTCGCGTCGACATCAAACTCTGCGGCGGACGAACCGTCAACCTCCGCGACATGCAAAGCTGGATCTTCCACGCCGGCGCCAGCAGCCTCATGACCGGCGACTACCTCACCACCGCAGGCCGATCCGCACAACAAGACGCCCAGATGATCGCCGACGCGGGAATGACCGTCGTGAGAGACAGGCTGTAGGCTGTAGGCTGTAGGCGCGGTGCCGGCTTATGGTGGTCCAGCCATGCGGGAGCGTTTTCAAATCCGAAATACGAAACTCGAAATCCGAAACAAACTCCAAAGCCCAAAAGAAAAATCCCAAACGCTCTCGCTTTCCGCGAGCTTTGACGCATGGATAGCGAGAGCGTTTGGAATTTTGTCGTTTGAGTCTTTGGAGTTTGTTTCGGATTTCAAGACGTTTTTACGTAGCGGGACCACCATAAGCCAGCACCGCGCCTACAGCCTACAGTCTTCTTCGTCATTCCTTCGTCGGATCCGCCACCCTGCCAATGAACAGGATCGCGCCCGTCTGGTTGTGACGGATCATGAACAAAAACGGATGGTCCGCCTTGAATTCCTTGGGTTCTTTCGGCTCCAGCGGCGCCATCGCCCTGGCGATGCCGACCACCGTCGCCGCCGCCGCTTCCGTGCCCACCTCGTCCACGGCCACGAACGCCTTGTGAACCACGAAGCTGATCGCCACCTTCTCGTCGGCCACCATGCCGGAAAAATCCGCCCCGCCCTCGCGGCTGAACGCCTTCGTCATGCCCATCGCTTCGAGAGGCTTGCGGGCGTCGAAATCCCGCGTAACCTTGAACCGAGGCAGCGTCACGCGAACGTCTTCCGACTCGAATGTCGTCCATGCCGCCAGCGAGTCGGCGGAGAGGTTTTTCTCCAGCTCCGCCAGGCCGCCGACTTTTTTCGGCAGCACAATCACCATCGAAAATTGATGCCCCGCATACGGCATCGCGAGCACTTGCGCGTCGTCGGTTTCGGCGTAATCGAACTCGGCCTTGTGGCTCATCATCTTGGCCTTGACCGTCTTGTCGCCTCCGAGTTTGAACTCGCCGTCGGCGGTGTTGGCTTTGCCGAATTCCTCCGCCCACGCGCCCTTGAAGTACAACGCGTTGGCCAGCAGCAGCACCGTGTCGCGGTTGAGCATGGCCGGTGAAATGATGTCCTTGACGCGGTTGTTCGTCTTCTTCGCGACCCAGTCGTTGACCACCTTCGCGGCCGCCTTGGTGTCGGCAAAATCCGCCGTGCCTGCCTCGGCCTGAAAATCCGTCCGCATCGCGGCGTCAAATCCTTTAACCAGGCTGAACTTTTTATTCAGCCACAACCCGTTGGCGACGGACAACTGCTGCGACTTGACGCGCGCGGCGTCGGCGAGCATTTTTCCTAAAAACGCCTTATAATACGCCCCGACCGCCGCCGGCGACGTCTCCTCCGCCTCGCTGCCCGGCAGGCCGAGCACCGCCGCCATCTCCGCGTGCGTTTCGCCCCGCGCTCCGACGCTCGTCATGCTCAAGGCCGCGTGAAGACTCAACGGCGAGAAAAACAGATTGCCCTCCGCCTCCGCCAATTGGCCGTACATCTGTAACCCGAACCCGTTCATGCCGTCCACAAATTTTGCCATACGTACTTTCTCGACCACCTCGGGCGTCGCCCTTAGCGCCTCTGCCATTGCCCCGCCGCCAACCCCACACACCATCGCCGCCACAACCGCCAACAAAATCCGTGAATATCGCATACGTTCTCCTTTACCGAAAAACCGCGAAACCGGCCACCACCTGCCCATACAGCGTATGCACGCGGCGGAGAATTGCAACCGGAAGCCGTGATGTGTGATCAGTGAGGGTGTGGTTGAATTGTCTGGCCCAGCGGACAATATCTGATTTTTCGTGGAAAACAACCGGTTGGCCTCCATTTCCGCACGCCGTTTTTTCTTGGGTACACCGTCGCGTAATGCTATCGTAAGTGCCATGAAAAATTTGCTGGTATTATCCTGCCTCGTCCCTGTGTTAGTCTTGGCCGCCTGCCAGGACAAAAAGCAGCGGCGGGTGGTGTTGTATTATTCCGCCGACGTGCAGGTGGCCGATCCGATTCTCGACGAGTTCGAGAAACAGACCGGCATCCGCGTGGATCGCGTTTGCGATTCGGAGGCCGCCAAGACTGTTGGGCTGTTCAACCGCCTGCTGGCGGAGAAGGCCAAGCCCGCCTGCGATGTCTTCTGGTCCAACGAAGTGGTGTACATGATTCAGTTGCAGCGTCAGGGGTTGCTCGCGCCGCTGGAGTCGCCGGTCGTGGCGAATTGGCCCGAGCAATTTCGCGGGCCTGAAGGGCAATGGCACGGCTTTGCGTTGCGGCAGCGCGTGATCGCGTGGTCAACGGACCGCGTGCCGGACGATCACGCGCCGCGGTCGCTGGAGGATCTGCTGGCGGTCGTCGACGGGCGCCATCCGTATCGGCTGGTGATGGCCAATCCGCAGTTCGGCACGACCGGCGGCGACGTGGCCAGTTGGTTCGCCCACTACGGTGACGAGCGGACGCGGGCCATTCTCGCGCAATTGGCCGTCCGGGCGAGATTGGTCGACGGCAATTCCAAGGCCGTTCTGGAAGTGGCGTTAAACCGTGCCGACATCGGCCTGACCGACAGCGACGACGTCTTCGAGGCGCGCGAAAAAGGCTGGCGGATCGGCATGGCCCCGCTGGATCAGAACGGACGCGGCGCGATGACGTTCCCCAACACGGTGGCGTTGATTCGCGGCGGGCCGAACACCGAAGAGGCCCGCCTGCTGGCGGAATTCCTCCTCCAGCACGCCGAAAAACGCCTGGCCGAAAGCGAAGCCCGCAATCAGCCCATCCACACAATCATGCCCGACGCATGGCACGCATCCTACGGCCTGGGCAAACCGCTGGACGTGCCGTACGAAACCATCGTGGACAATCTCGACAAGGCGCGTGCCGAGGCAAAGGCTGTCTTCGGGCGGTAAGAATGCGAGCCACTAGCCACAAGCCACTAGCCACAAGGTAAGGGGCGACGATGGTGAAGGCAAAAGAGTTGATGCGAGTCTGACGAGTATGCGTGAACAACGAAAACACTGACGATACGTTGCCGCACCGCCAGTGTGTTCTTATTCACAACAGGTTCGGCCATACCTGGTGGCTAGTGGCTAGTGGCTTTTCACGTATGACCATTCTACGACCCATCCTGCTCCTGCTCGGCGTCGCGATCTGGGCTTGCCTCGTCGTTGTCCCGTTGGCGGGGCTGGTGTCGCAGGTTTCGCTGGCGGATCTGGCGGAGGGGTTGGCGCTCTGGTGGTCACCGGTGGCGGCGCGGTCGGTGGGGTTGGCGGCGATGGTGGCGGCGATGGCGGTGGCGTTGGGGCTCGTGCCGGCATGGCTGATGGCGACGGCATCGCGTCGGTGGGCGGGCGGGCTGACCGTGCTGGCATTGGCGAGCGTGCTGCTGCCGCAGTACGTGTTGTATTATTCGTGGGCGATCTGCCTGTCGCCGACGGCGGCGCTGGGGCAGTACGTCGCCGCCGACCGCACGCTGGCGGAGTGGGCGGCCTGGATCTCCTCCTCGTTCACACTGGTGCTGTGGTATTGGCCGTTGGCGGCGCTGCTGTTGGCGCAGGGGTGGCGAAACATTCCCGCCGAGGTGCACGACGCCGCCGCCCTGGATGCCCGCCCGCTCGCCCGATTGCGATACGTGGCCGCTCCGCTGATGACCCGCCCGGCCGCGCTGGCGGCGGGGCTGTGTTTTGCGCTGTGTTTAGCCGATTTCGCGTCGCTGCATTTGGCCGGTCAGGCGACGATCGGCACGGAGTTGGCGTTGGCGATGCAGCAGTCGCTTCGCGTCGGTCCGGCGGTGGCCGGCTGCGTGCCGCTGGCGGCGATGTCGCTGCTGTTGGCCGTCGCGCTGGCGCGATCGGCGAAGGGCTGGGCCGATCACACCGGCGGCGGTGCCAAATCATTTACAGGCCGGCCGAGACGATGGGCCTGGACGTTCGTGACCGCCCTGCTACTGTTCACGCTGGCGGGGCCTCTGGCGTTGCTGGCCGGCACGATGTCGCCGCATTATCTCGCGCAGTTCGTCACGCTCCAGGCGGATAAATACGTCCAATCGCTGGCCGTCTCCGCCCTCGGCGCCGGCGTGGCGCTGCTGCTGGCAAGGATCGCTTGGGACACGGGCGTTTCACGTGGCGAGGGCGTCTCGCCCATGCGTCTCGCGGGCATCTTGCCCACGCGGAGCGGCAAAGGCGGTTCGACGTATTCCAACAACCAAATCAATGGAACGCACAACGCGGGCGAGACGCCCGCGTCACGTTGCAGCCGCCCGCGCCGCATTATCACCGCCCTCATCGCCGTCTCCCTGCTGGTCGTGGCCATCATTCCCGGCGGGTTGGTCGCGGTGGCGATGTCGCAGTGGATCGCGCGGTACGAGTGGCTGTTGCCGCTGCGCGACAGCGTGCTGCTGGTGAGCCTCTTCCAGGGCGTGCGATTCGCCGGCCTGGCGCTGATCGTCTTCTGGGCCGTCCGCGACGCGCGAAGCCGCTCGCTCGCCGAAGCCGCCGCCGTCGACGGCGCGTCGCCCTGGCAGGCCTGGCGGCACGTCCATCTCCCCGCGACCTGGCCGACGCTCGCGGGGGCCGCCGTCGTCGTCCTCATGCTCGGCCTGACCGAAATCACCGGCAGCCAGATCGTCTCGCCGCCGGGCGCCTTCAGCCTCAGCCTCTACCTCCTCAACCAGATGCACGCCTTGCGGGACCAGGAAGTCGTCGCCGCATGCCTGCTATTATTCGGCTTCTACCTCGCCGCCGCGATCGGCCTGTGGCTGCTGCTGCGGCTGGCTCGCCGCCGCCGCTCGCTGATGACGCTGCTGCTGATCGTCGCTCTGTCGGGCGTGTCGCTGCCGGCCTGCTCGCGTCCGCACGACAGCCCGCCCGACGTGCGCGGCAAGATCGGCCGACGCGGCTCGGGCAACGGCGAGCTCCTCTACCCGCGCGCGATCGACCGCTTCGCCGACGGCACGCTCGTCGTCGTCGACAAAACCGGACGCGTCCAACTGCTCAGCCCCGACGGCGGTTTCGTGCGCGACATCGCCATGCCCGACATCGTCGCCGGCAAACCCTGCGGCGTCAGCGTCGGACCCGACGGAAACATCTACGTGGCCGACACGCACTGCCACCGTGTCATGGTCTTCTCCCGTGACGGCGAACTCGTCCGCCAGTGGGGCAGTTTCGGCGAGGGCGACGGCCAATTCATCTTCCCCACCGACATCGCGTTCCTCCCCGACGGCCGCGTGCTCGTCAGCGAGTACGGCGCCAACGACCGCATCAACCTCTTCACGCCGGAAGGAAAATTCCTCGGCGCGTTCGGATCGTTCGGCCCGGAGGCGGGGCAGTTCTCGAGGCCGCAGTCGATGGCCGTCGACGCCGCCCGCGACCGATTGTACGTGACGGACGCGTGCAATCACCGCGTCGCGGTGTACAATCTCCGTTGTGAATTGCAGGGCTACATCGGCTCGCCGGGCAGCGGGCCTGGGCAGTTGCGATATCCGTACGGCCTGGCGTTGACGCGCGACGGCCGGCTGGTCGTCGTCGAACAGGGCAACAACCGCGTACAGATTTTCACGCCCGACGGCCAGGCAATCGCTTCACTGGGTTCAGCCGGACGCGAACTGGGACAACTCAGTTACCCCTGGGCCGTCGCGATCGACGACGACAACATGGCCTACGTGGTGGACGGCGGAAACGATCGGGTCCAGGTGTGGAAACTGCCGTGAGGCGAGATTCTTTTTACCACAGAGGCACAGAAAGAAAAAAGCCACTAGTTTTGAGACAGAGCCTAGCCACGAGCCACGAGGTAAGGGACGACGACGGCGAAAGCAGAGGAATGAATGCAATTTTGATGGTTACGGCATGAATAACGAAAACGCCAAAGACATTTTGTCACTTCATCAGTATGGTCTTGTTTACATCAGACGAGCCATACCTTGTGGCTTGTGGCTTGTGGCTTGTGGCTCTTCTCCTCTGTGCCTCTGTGGTAAAAAAAACCTCCCCGTGGAGGCGCCGCCATGATCGCCACCACGGTCTTCTTTTTCGCCAATCCGGCGTGGCTGCTGGCTGGGTTGCTGGCGGTGCCGATCGCGTGGATTGGCCTGCGCGGGCTCAAGAGTCTTGGCGGTGCGCGGCGAATCACGGCCACCGTGTTGCGCGTGCTGGTGGTGCTGCTGCTGGCGACGCTGCTGGCCGAGCCGATGCTCGGAGAGAAGAGCACGCAGGTGACGCTGCTGGCCGTCATCGACCGCAGCCAGTCCGTGCCCGAGCCGGTTCGTCAGAACGCGCTGGCGGCGTTGCGGGCGGCGGGCGAAAACAAACCGGCCCAAGACCGCTTCGCCGTCATCGACGCCGCCGAAGTCGTCGCCATCGCCAAGCTGCCGGGCAATAAAATCGAGCTCGAAGATTACTCCAGACAGATGCTCGGCGAGCAGAGTTATCTTTCCGGCGGGTTGCAGATGGCGATGGCCGTCGCGCCGCCGGACACCGCCTGCCGGCTGCTGCTCGTCAGCGACGGTAACGAAACGCGCGGCGATCTTCGCGAATTCGCCCGCCGCGCGGCCGCCAACAACATCCCCATCGACGTCGTGCCTCTTCAGTACCGCCACGACAACGAGGTGATCTTCTCGCGCCTCGTCGCGCCGCCGAGGGCACGTCCAGGCCAAACCGTGCCCCTGCGCCTGGTCCTGCGATCCACGCACGCCGCGCGAGGCACGATCACGGTGAGCGTCAACGGACAGCCGGTCGTGCTCGGCGCGGACGGGCCGCAAATCCCCGTCACGCTCCGCGAGGGCGTCAACGTCCGCACGCTGGAAGTCCCGCTGGGCGAGCGCGGCATGCACGAATTCAAAGCCGTCTTCACCCCCGCAAGCCCGCGCGACGACCAGATCCCCCACAACAACATGGCCAGCGCGATGACCTACATCGCCGGCTCGGGCAGCGTGCTGCTGGTGGACGCCGACCGCCGCGCGGGGCTGCCGCTGGCCGAAGCGCTGCGGGAATCGAAATTCCCCGTCACCTACGTGCAGGCCGAGAGCTTCCCGCAGCAACTCAGCGAACTGGTGGACGTCGACTGCATCATCCTGGCCGACGTCGACAACAGTTGGTTCTCCATGCGGCAGCAGCAGATGATCTGCCGCTACGTCAACGACCTCGGCGGCGGCCTCGTGATGACCGGAGGCCCCGACGCGTTCGGCGCGGGCGGGTGGATCGGCAGCCCCGTCGCCAACATCATGCCCGTCGAAATGGACCCGCCGCAAAAAGAACAAATGCCTCTCGGCGCCCTCGTCCTGGTCATCCACTCCTGCGAAATGCCCGAAGGAAACCGCTGGGGAAAAGAAACCGCAAAAGCCGCCGCAAACGCCCTCAGCCGACTCGACCTCGTCGGACTCGTCAGCTACCAACTCAACACGCCTAACGACCCGTGGGAATACCCGCTTCAGCCCGCTGGCGACAAAAGCGGCATCCTCAAAGCCATCGACCAGATGGTCATGAACGATTTCTTCGATCTCGGTCCGCACATCCAGTCCGCCCACGACGCCCTCGTCGCCAGCCGGGCAGGACAGCGGCACATCATCATCATCACCGACGGCGACCCGCAGCGGCCCAGCCCCCAACTGCTCGCCGACTGCAAGGCCGCCAGAATCTCCATCACCGTCGTCGTCGTCGCCCCGCACAGCCCCGACGACCCGGGCCTGCGAGGCATGCGCGAAATGGCGCGGATCACCGGAGGCCGATACTACCAGCCGAAATCCGCCAACGAACTGCCGCAAATTTTCGTCAAGGAAGCCCAGGTCGTCCGACGCTCGCTGATCCAGGAAACACGCTTCACGCCCGCCCTCGAAGCCGGCGACCACGAACTCGGCCGAACCATCGCACACCTGCCCGCGCTGGACGGTTACGTCCTGACGGGCCGACCCAAGGGAGGCCTCGCGCGCGTCATCCTCCACGGCACAGACGAAAAAGATCCGATCCTCGCCGCCATGCCCAGCGGACTGGGCCGCACCGTCGCGTTCACCTCCTCCGTCGGCGGGCAGTGGGACAACGCGTGGGCAACCTGGCCGGATTTCGCGAGCTTCTGGGAGCGGGCCGTCCGACACGCGGTCCGATCCGCCGGCGGCGGCGAATGCGAAATCTTCGCCGACGTCCAGGACCGCCGCGTCGAACTCGTCGTCGAAAGCAACGACAGCGACGGCAACTTCCTCTACCTCGAAGGCCTTGCCGTGCAGGTCATCTCGCCGGACATGAAATCCCAAACCCTCTCGCCGCGACAAGTAGGCCCCGGCCGATACGCCGCACGATTCGACGCCGACGCCGCCGGCAGCTACCTCGTCAACCTCCATTACGGCCCGCCCGACTCGCGAAAAATCGTCCAGTCCGTCGTCTCCGTCCCCTACGCGCCCGAATTCGAAGACCTCCAGGACAACACCGCCCTGCTGGCCGAGATCGCACGCATGACCGGAGGCCGGGTGCTCACCAGCGTCGACCGCACCACCGACCTCTTCGCCCGCCAGGGCCTGCAGTTCCCCCGAACCGCCACGCCGATGACCAAGTCCCTCGTCATCGTGTTCCTGATCGCCTTCCTCCTCGACGTCGCCGTGCGACGCGTCGCCGTCGACTGGGGCAACATCGGCCGAAAAATCGCCAGCCTCGTCCGCCGCAAACAACCCGCCGCCGTCAACGAAGGCATCGCCCGCCTCCAGGCCCGGCGCGAACAGGTCAAAAAAAACCTCGCCGGCCAATCCGGCGCACAAACCCAACCCACACGCCACTACGACGCCGCCGCCAACACCGACGCCGATCGCGCCCTGCCAACGGCCGACCTCTCCGCCCCAACCGACAAACGCGCCCCAGCCGAACCAAAGAAATCCGACCCGCCCCAAACACCGCCTCCCGCCGACAACACCGCCATGGGTCGCCTGCTCGCCGCAAAAAAGAAAGCCGAAGAACGGTACAAGAAATAACGATGTATAATGAGCGACAGGTTTGTTTGCGAGGCCAATGTGGATTCGTTTACGCTGAACAAAATTGAGTTCGATGCCGTCCGGGCGATTTTGTCGCGGTATTGTCGGTGCGGGCTGGGACGCGAATTGGCACGGCGTATCGGGCCCAGCCGAAACCCCGCCGTGATTCGCGAGTGGCTGGAACAGGTCAGCCAGATGGTGGCTGCCTTGCGCGACGTGGGCTTGCCGCCGTTCGGCGGCGTGGTGGACATCACCGCCGCCCTGGAACGGGCCACGCCGGGCGCGGGCGCCAGCGCGGAAGATTTTCTCGTCATCGCCGGCACGCTCGAAGGCGCGATGAACGTCCGCCGCTATCTGCTCTCACTGCCCGAGTCGCTGCCGCTGCTGCACGCGATGGCCGGTGGGATCGGCGAATTCCAAAGCGAAATCGACGCCGTGCACGCCGTCATCGACCCCGACGGCATCGTCAGCGACCGCGCCAGCCACAAACTCGCCGAAGTCCGCCGCCACATGGCCGACACGGCGCAGGCCATCCACAGCCTCATCCACAGCTACGTGCGGCAAAGCGAAGTCGCCAAACTGCTCCAGGAGGCCGTCGTCACCCTCCACGGCGACCGCTACGTGCTGCCGGTAAAGGCGGAAAACCGAGGCCGACTGCCCGGCGTCGTCCACCGCGCGTCCCACAGCGGCGCGACCGTGTTCGTTGAACCCGAAGCCTGCGTGCAACTCAACAACCGCCTCAGCGATCTGGCCGAGGACGAACGCCGAGAAATCCAACGCCTCCTCAGCCAACTCGCCCTGCGAATCTTCGCCGTCGCCGACCGCGTCCGCACGACGCTCCACAGCCTGGCCCACATCGACGTCCTGACGGCCAAGGCGCAGTACGCGTACCAGTTCAACTTCACCTGCCCGGAAATCACCGAGCGAGGCCCGCTGGTGTTTCACCAGGCCAGGCACCCGCTGCTGATCGAGCAGACGGAGCAACGTGGCGAGGGCATCTTGCCCGCGTCCGGCAATGACGGAAAAAATTTGGCGCCTTCCACCAGCCAGGGCGATGGTACACACAACGCGGGCGAGATGCCCGCGTCACGTTGCGCGGCTACGCCGGCTGTCGTCCCCATCGACATCCGCCTTGGCCAGGATTTCGACGTGCTGATCATCACCGGCTCGAACACCGGCGGAAAGACCGTCGCGCTGAAAACGGTGGCGCTGCTGGTAGTGATGGCCCAGAGCGGCATGCACATTCCGGTCCGGCGCGGCGCGATCATGCCCGCCTACCGCGACGTCTTCATCGACATCGGCGACGAACAGTCGCTGGAGCAGTCGCTCTCCACGTTCGGCGCCCACATCAAGCGGGTGCGGTACATCCTTCACAAAGCCGACGCCGCCAGTCTCGTCCTGCTGGACGAACTCGGCAGCGGCACCGACCCCGACGAGGGCGGCGCGATCGGGCAGGCGATTCTCGACGAAATCCGCCGCGTCGGCTGCGCGTGCATCGTCACGACGCACCTGAGCGTCCTCAAAGCCTACGCCTACGCCAACGAACGCGTCGACAACGCCAGCGTCGCCTTCAACTCCGAAACCCTCCGCCCGACCTACCACCTGCTCATCGGCACGCCCGGCGAAAGTCATGCCATCTCGGTGGCCGCCCACCTGGGCCTGCCCCGACGCATCGTCGGCGCATCCCGCCAATACCTGAACCAACAGGGCAAGCAGTTTCGCCGGGCGATTCAGGCGACGAGCATCGTCCGCCAGGACGCCGAGCAGGCCCGCGCCGCCGCCGCGGAAGCCCAATTGGCCGCCCAAACCCAGCAGGTTTCGTACGAAGTCAAACTTGCCGACCTGCGACGACTCCAGGAGGAATTCAACCTCTGGCTGGCGGGCCTGGGTGAACTCAAAGAAGGCGACGACGTCTTCGTGCCCTCGCTGCGACGCATGGGCAGGCTGGTTCGGCTGGAGCTGCACCGCCAGATCGCCGTCGTCAATGCCGACCCGCTGCAAATCGAAGTGCCCCTCCGCGAACTGATGCCCGACCTCGGCCAGGAAGCCGTGCGGGGGCAGATCAACGCGGTGCGTCAGCAGATGCACGCGCAGGCGGCCGCCAGCGAGCAGGCCGCCGCGCAGGCAACCCACGCGCAGAAAGAACTCGAGCGGAGCCTGCGCGAACAGAAGGAGCGTTCGCGGCAGTTCGACGCGTGGCTGGCGCGGATCGGCGAGATGAAGGTCGGCGACGAAGTGACGCTGACAAAGCTGCCGGGCAACGGCACGCTCACGTCGGTGGATTTCGCGCGAGGTAAGGCGAAGGTACAGACGATTGCCGGCGAGTTGGAGGTGACGTTGCAGGAACTGTTCCCGCAGGAAAGCCCGTTCGCGAAGGCCGGGCGCGAGGCCGATCCCGCCCGAGGCCGACACGGGCCACGACACGGCGATCGAAGCCGACACGGCGAATCGACGCCGCGCGACGGCGACTCTGAGCCCGCCGCCCCACAGCCGATGCACCGCCGAAGCCCCCAAGGCCGATCCAAAGAACACCTCGACAAACTGCTCGCCGTCCAGCCAGGCCAACAGGTGTACGTCGTCCCGTTTCACAAACGCGCCACGCTCCTCCGCATCAACCCGGACAAACAACACGCCGTCGTGCAAAGCGGCGCCTTCGAACTGGAAATCCCCCTGACCGACCTGGAACCGGTACGGGAGTGAAACGTGATGCGGGCGTCTCGCCCGCGTTGTGCGATCCATGAGACTGTTCCATAAAAAACGCCACGTCTATACCACATCCGGACGCGGGCAAGACGCCCGCATCACGGGAATAATTTTCCCTAGTTTCCTTTGCAAACCCGTTTGACCACTGTACAGTTACTATAGACGTGCGTGGTTTACGGTCGACAAACCCCGTACTACTTCACCATCTGTCGCCCGCTTTGCATCGGGATTTCCTTGCCGCTCTGCACGAACACACCGCTCAAACCTGGCGGGAGGGTGATGTCCGCCTCGAAACCATCGCCGTCTGTTCGCGTGACGCGGACCTCGATCAAACCCGCCTGGTGCGGGACTCTGCCGTGTGCCCATGTCAGCGGACCCAGTTGCGGCTCGATGCGGACCGTGCCGAATCCCGGCGAGGCCGGTCGGACGCCGAGGATCGTCACCAGGAAATGGTACAGCGGATGCGTGCCCCAGGCATGGCAGTCGCTGCGCGTCGGCTCGGGGTGTTCGTACGTGGTGAGAAAGCCGTTGCCCTTGAGGCCGAACCACAGCCCCAGCCGCTCGACGATCGCGTCGGTGCGCCCCGCCCGGCCGAGGGCGTCCAACAGGTAATGCGAAAAGAAAATCGTCGTGCGGGCCAGGTCGCTCTCGCTCAGCAGGCCTTGCACGATCCGCTCCTGCCGGTCCGCCGGCAGCAGGCCCGTGAGGATCGCCAAACTCTGCGCGTGCTCGCTGAAACTGTCCGCCTCCAGCGTGTCGGCCAGCAGGCTTCGCGGCTCGTTCCAGAAGTGTTTCATCACGCCGGCCATGGCCGCCTCGGCCGCCTGCCGATCGCGCGTCGCCATCAGCGGATCGCCGTAAAATGCCTCCATGCGCGACTTGGCGTTCAACGCCAGCACGTAAATCAGATTGAGAATCGACGAATACCCTTCCTCGCCGACCCGAGGCCCGCTGCCCGCCCAGGCGGGATGGCGAACCCAGTCGATGAAATTCGAGCCGTGCGGCAGCGTGATCATGCCGTCTCTGCCGGTGAGGCTGCGGAACGCCTCCATCGTCGTCCGCGCCCCGAGCAGCATCCGCCGCGCGAACTCGCCGCTCTCGCGCCACTGGAAAAAATCCTCCACCATGCACACCCACCACAGCGCGAACGACGGAATCATGTTCAACGCGTTGGCGGGATACCACGATTGCGTCAGGCCCGTCCACAGCCGCGACGCATTGTAGGTCTCGATGGCTTTGCGAGCCAGCCGGTCGTCGTGCGCGAACACGTAGCCGACGAGGGCATCGACGCGGCTGTCGCCCACCCAGGGCATCTGCTCGTAGTACGGGCAGTCCATAATCGTCTCGTGAAAACACGCCTTCAGCGTTCGCTCGGCCAGCGGGACGACCTCGGCGAACCGTTCGTCGGAGGCGGCGAAGGAGCACTCCATCTCCATCGGGTAGCGGGTTTGGGACAGGTGCAGCGCGTCGAGCGTGAGCGGCTCGTCGGCGGTGGCGACGTCGATTTCGAGATATCGGCCGGCGTTCCACCAGAGCGGCTCGAACGTGCGGGCGGCGCCGCCGTCGGCAATGTATTCGTCGCCGTAGCCCAGGAAATGCTTGCCGTCGATGACGGCGCGGTTGCCTTTGGCGGTGTACCACGTCGGTTGTTCAAACAGCGCCTCGGCCCAGCGGATGGCCAATCGGGCGTCGGCCCCGCCCGAGAGCGTGATCGACGCGTAGGCGCAGAGGTAGTCCTCCAGGTCGATGATCGCGCGGCGTCGCGAACGCGGCGGGATCGTCACGCTGCCGTCACCGTCGAGCCACCGCTGCCAGTGGACGGCTTCGGAGGGCAGGTGTTTTTCCGCCGATACGGGGTAAGTGTCCTCCGCGTCGGTCACGTATCGCGCCGACCCGCCTTGCCACGGCTGATCCAGCATCGGCGGCAGCGTCGCGGGCGTCAGCAGCCAGAAATGATTCGTCGAGCGAAGCGTGCTCACGCCGTCGGCCCAGCGGATAGTCTCCACCGGCACGTAAGGCCCGTCGCCCCCCTGCCAGCCCCACGGAAACCGCCGACCGTCAATGGCCGTCTTCGAACCGCTGTATAGCGTGTGGCCGGGATCCACCAGACCGTAACCGTCCAGCCGCATCGACTCCCACGACGCGACGCCCGTCGACAGCAACTCGTGCCACGCGCCCTCCGCCTGCAACAAAAACCCAGGCCTTAACGTCGTCTGAACCAACGGCCCGCGATCCGCCAGCCACCAACTCTGCGCCAACAGCACGTGCCGCCCCGCCGGCAACTCCAGCTCGTAACTCTCGAACCGCCACCGCCGCACGTCGCCCCGCTCAGGCCCGCGACCGATCGTCCGCCCGTCCAGCATCAGTCGATACCGCTGATCCGCCGTGACGTGCACACGAACCCGCTCCGCCAGCGCGGTTGGCGGCACGTCGACCACCAGCCGAAACACCACGACCGAAGGCCAGTCGCCGCATCCACGCCCGGGATGATCCACCCACTTCGCCGTCCACCGATTATTCGGCGCCCAAGGCCAATCGCCACACTCACGGGCGGCCAAATCGGACAAATCCGCAAACGGATGCGACGGCAAAAATACGCGAGTCATACCGTTCTCCTGGGTGTCCTTTTTTCTGGGATTCAGGGATTAACGCAGTTTACGAATGACTTGCCGCATCCCTTTAAGCCGCGAATTACACGAATTTCTTCAGAATCATTCGAAAATTCGCGTAATTCGCGGCTAAAAATTGCAACACCTCAATCTTGAATTGCTCTAGCCCTGTCCATATTCGCGGCAGGCGTCGGCGAAGGCGTCGATGTTTGCCAGCGGCACTTCCGGTTCGAGGATGTGCGTGGGCGTGACGAACAGGCCGCCGTTTTGGCCATATTTCTGGATGATTTCCTTCACGCGGGCTTTCACGTCGGCGGGGGTTCCCCAGGGCATCGTGCTTTGCGTGCCCATCACGCCGTCGAAGGCGACGCGTCCGCCGAACTCCGCGAAGACGGCGTCGACGTCGAGGCACTCCGGCTGGAGCGGGTTGAGAATGTTCACGCCCGCCTCGATTAACTCGCCGATGATGGCCGTGATGTCGCCGTCGCTGTGATACCAGACGTGCACGCCGGGATTGGCGGCATGGGCGGCCGCCCACACCTTGCGCCAACGGCTGAGCATGAATTCCCGCCACATCGCCGGCTCGAACATCAGGGCGCGTTGGCTGGCCACGTCGTCGCCGCACTGGAGGACGTCCACGCCCGCCTCGGCGAGCCGACGGCAGCGTTCGGCCTTGGTTTCGATCACCCGCTCGAGCATCGCGTGCGCCCACGCCGGCTGCGTGAGCATGTCCGTGAGGAACTCCTCATAGCCGCGAATCTGCCAGGCCGACTCGTACATGTGACCCACCCACGCGCCCACGACGATGCCCTCGGCATGGGCCTTGTCGACGTCGGCTTTGACCTGCGACCAGTCCCACTCAAGCGTGTTATCGAGCGGATACGATTGAATCTGCTCGATGCTGGTGGCGTTCCGCAACGGCGAGAGCATTTTCGTGAAGTGATAAAAACCGCCGGGAATATGCGCCACGCCGGAGTCGTCGATCGTCGTGCCCGGCGGCAGCGTGTCGTCTTTGTAATACACGGAGTAGTCGATCTTCGCCAATCCCTCAGGCCGGCGAGGCCCGACCCACGCACGCTTCCACATGCCGTAATGCCCAAGAAGATCCTCGCTGCCGGTGTGCTTCACCAGCCGCTCACGAAGGTCCGGCGTGAAATCGGCAGCAAACAACACCCGCCCAGGCCGACGAAACGACATCGTTTGACGATAGACTTCCAGATCACTGGTCATTGGTTCTCCTTTTGCGCAACGGTGAAATCGTACCATACATTCGAGGGAGGCAAGCCACAAGCCACTAGCCACAAGGGCTTGCGGTGCGTGACGGTAAATGAGTACATCCCATTCGAGAGAGTGGTCTTGCGGCTTCGCGGACTCGAAGATCGGCTACCACGAACCCCCCTGTCGATTATCGAGTCCGCGAAGCATTGGGATCTCTCTCGCCACCGTGAGGTGCACATGTACAGCCAAGCGCCGCAAGCCCTTGTCGCTAGTGGCTGGTGGCTAGTGGCTCTGACTCCCTCGAACAAGCGTCTCCTCTTCACCCGCACGCCGCGAACATCCAACCTCACTTCAGGTCCCGCACGGTGACGGTCGATGGTTTCGACTCAATTGTCCGGCCGCCGCCCGTGAAGCGGACGATGACCGTGATGCGGTCCTGGGTGGGCACGTCGTTGCCCCACGACAGCAGGAAATTGTACCCCCAGCCGTAATAGCGATGCTTGCCGACGTACTGCGGCAACTGGTCGTCGGGGAATTCCCACACGTGCAGCGGCGTGGCGGTCCGCAACGCGTTGGCCGACAAGGCGCCGTCGTACATCAGGATCTCGACGCGGCCTCGCACCAGCGTGGGCGGCAACTTCGCGCCCCGGCTGTTGGAAAAAAACCACACGCCGGCGGTGAAGCTGTCGGGCCTGGCCGTGCCGTCGGCGCTGATGGCCGCCGGCGACGTGATGAGCATCACCTCGTCCACCGCCTGCACAGGCGTCGGCGCACCGGCCGGCGTGACGCCCGCCGGCTGATCGCCGCATCCGCCCGCCGCCAGCATCGCCGCGACGCCCGCGACGATGAACAGGTTTCGCATAGCCATATGTAACCTCGCTGTCATCTCCGTGTGCCCGACGGTGAAAATGCACCGCGGGTTCGAGGGAATCGTTTTAGCCACAAGCGACAAGCGACAACGGTTTTCGGTGCATCACTGTAAACATGAACATCCCGTTCGAGAGAGTGGTCCCGATGCTCCGCTGACTCGATCATCGGCCAACATGGACGCTCCCGCCGATCTCCGCGTCCGCGAAGCATCGAGACCTCTCTCGCCACAGCGAGGAACAATTTCACCGTCACGCCTCGCAAGCCCTTGTCGCTAGTGGCTTGTGGCTAGTGGCTTTGATTCCCTGCAACAAGCGGCCCATCTTCACCCACATGTCGCATCGCAGCGCACGTCACCGCGCATGCGCGTCGATCCGCACCGGAGCCGTGTTGAGCTGGTCCAGTTCCTCCTGCGTGTTGCCGCCGGTGCGCGGGGTCTCCTGGAGCATCGGCGCCTGCCCGCTGGCGGGCATGGTAGCCGGCACCAGCGACGGGTCGCCAATCCGACTCATGCCCGCACGCATCTGCCGGAGCAGGTTCATCTTTTCGATCTGCTCGTCGGTCATCTTGTCGGTGTCATCGTTGTTCCGAATCACGTGCGGCGTCAGGATGATCAGCAGTTCCGTCCGCTGCTTGACGGTCTTCTGATGTTTGAAGAACCAGCCCAGCAGCGGGATGTCGCCCAGGACGGGCACCTTCTCGTCGCGTTTTTCGTCGTGGGCGGTGATCAGCCCGCCGAGGATCACCGAATGGCCGTCCTGCACGGTGACGGTCGTTTTGGCCTTGCGGGTGTTGATAATCGGCATGTACACGCCGTTGCCGACCTGGACGCTGGAGGTCGAGAGCGAGCTGACTTCCGGCGCGACGTCGAGCTTGACCTGGCCTTCGTGGTTGATGCGCGGCGTGAGGTTCAGAATCACGCCCACCGTCTCGTACTGGATCGTGTTGTAGATGCCGCCGTTGACGTCCACGCGGGTGTCGCGGATGAAGGGCACCTCCTGGCCGACGTTGATCTCCGCGTTCATGTTGTCGGTGGCGTGAATCTGAGGCCGGCTGAGCACCTCGACGCGGCCCTGGCTTTGCAGCGCCCGCAGGAACAGGTTGAGGTTGTCGCCCGTCACCGACAGCGAGAAGCCGTTCGCCTGGGCGGACAGGCCGAAGTCCGTGCCCGTTCTGACCGCGTGCCCGTTGGCGGTGGTCGTGTGCGTCCACTCCATGCCCAGGTCCATGGAGTTGTCGAGCGTCACTTCGGCCAGCAGCACCTGGATGAGCACCTGCGGCGGCGCCTTGTCGAGTTCGCGGATGATCTCGGCGATCCGATCGAAATACGGCGGACTGGCCGACACCAGCAGCGTGTTGGTCGCCCGCTCGGCCACGACGATCACTTCACGTTCCAGCAGCCGGTCGGCCGCCCCGACGGCATCGGTGCCCAGCGTCGACGTCAGCGTCTGCCGCTCGCGGTCGAGGAAACTCCGCAGGGCCGTCTCGATGTCGGCCGCCTGGCTGTTCCGCATGCGGAACAGTTCCATCTTGCGTTCGGTCTCGGTCTGGTTGTCGAGTTCCTCGATGACCTGCGTGGCCATTTCCAGATACGCCTTCGTGCCGGCGACCAGCAGGCTGTTGGTTCGCGGATCGACCGTCACGGCGAGCACCGGTTCGCCGGCGGTGCCAGCGGCCGCGTCGCCCTCGACGCCCGGCACGGCCACCGGGGCCGCCACGCCGCCCGGCATCGCCACCAGGCCCGGCATCATCAACTGGACGTTGCGGTTGTTCGTGTTGTCCAGCCGGAACAGCTCCGTGAGCATCTGCGCCATCTGTCGGGCGGCAGCGTTCTTGAGCGTGAACATCTTGATTTCCACCTGCGTCGGGCTGACCGTGTCCAGCGCCTTGATAATCGTCTCCAGCACCGGCATGTTCTCTTTCGGCGCGGTGACGATCAGCATGTTCGTCCGACGGTCTGGCGTCAACTGCACGCCCTGCTGGAGGGCGCTGATGATCAGGTCCTGCCCCTCCGCCGAGCGCGTCACCAGTTGGAGCAGGATCGCCCGGTTGGCGCTGGACCCCGGCGTGGCGGCTGGGCGGTTGTTGAGCGCTTCGCGCAGCGTGGTCGCCAGTTCGGTCACGTCGGCGTACATGAGTTGGAATATACGCATTTCCGCCACGTTCGTGAGCGTCTCGGCGATGTCCAGTTTACCGATCAGATCCGCGACGCGTTCGAGATCCGCCGTGCCGGCTGTCACCAGGATGGAGTTGGTCCGCTCATCGGAGGTGACGGCGACGGCTGCCACCGTCGTTCCGGCGCGAAGGAGGCTCTGAAGCACCGGAACCAGCGAGGCCGAATTCGCGTACGTCAGCGGGAAAATCTTCGTCGCGTCGGGAGCCTCGGATTTGACGTCCATCAGCGCGATGATGTCCGCGGCGAACGCCATGTCCTCCGGGCTGGCACCGATCAACATCGCGTTGCTGACCGCGTCCAGGAAGATGAAGACGGCCTCTTTGCTCTTTCCGGTCGCAAGCCGCTGCGTGAACAGGCTCTGCAACGTCGGCTGAAGCGTCGCCGCCGTCGCGTTCTCCAGTTGGAACCGCCGGAATTCATTGGCGGCGGCGCCGGGACCGTCGAGCTGTTCGAGCATCTTCTCCACGAAGTCGAAGTTTTCCTTCCCACCCGCCACCAGCAGCGTGTTGGTGCGGACGTCGGGGACGGCCACCAGCGGCATCGTCGAGGTGGCGACCGACGGGTTGACCGTCCGCTCGGCCTGGAGCTTCTGATTGAAGAACTGCACCAGCGTCGGCGTCAACTGCGTCACGTTGGCGTTCTTGATCGTGAAGATGCGGATGTCGCCCTGCTGCAACTTGTTGTCGTCCAACGTCGTGACCAACTGCTTGACAATCGCAAGGTTCTCCTTGCTGGCCGACACCAGCAACAGGTTCAACCGCGACTCGGCGACGATCGTCACCTTCTCTCTCGCCGCCTGCGCCGCACTGACGGTCCCGCTCGTGCCGGGTTTGTACAGCCCCTGGCTGATGAGGGTTTGCAGCAGCGCCCGCACGTTGTCCGCCGTGGCGTTCTTCAGTTCGATGATCTCCACCACGCCGTCGGCAACGGCCGGCTCGACGTCCACCTTGTCCAACAGGTCGCCGAGCAGTTCGAGGTTCTCCTTCGAGCAGACGACCAGCAGCGAGTTCGACAGCGGCTCGATTTGGACCGTGACGCGGTCCTGCGGCTGAATCGGCTGGCCCGGCGGCGTGGCAGCCGTCAGGCGGGCGTTGAACACATTCTGAATCATGGGCGCGGCGACGGCGGCGTCCATGTTCTGCATCGGCACCACGTGAATGCCGACGGCGGCATCGGTCAGCTTGATGTCGAGTTTTTCGAGCAGGCCCGTCAGCAGTTTGCTGTCGTCGGCATTGGCGACAACCATCAAACTGTTGGACCGCACGTCGCTCATGATGATCGGCCGCTGCCGCGCCAGTTCGGCACTTCGCACGGCCTGGTAACGCTGGTTGAACAGATTCGACAGACTTCCCGCGATGGTGGCCGCGTTGGCGTTGGTCAGCGGGATGAGCTGAATCTGTCCCGCCAGCGCCGGTTCTTCCGTGTCGAGCTGCGACACGATCGTCTTGATCAGTTCGTACCCTTCGGCCGACCCGCCGATGATGAGGCTGTTGCTCCGCGCGTAGGCGACGATGGTGACGCGGGCGGCGTCGGCGTCGCGCACGCCCTGCGAGACCAGCCGCTGCACGCGGGCGTCCATGATCCGCTGCACCGTGCCGCCCACTTCCGCGGCGTCCACGTGCTCGATCTTCAACAACCGGACGTCGAGCTGCTCGACGTCGCTTTTGGTGTCCAGCCGGGCCACCAACGCCTCCACCGCCGCGACGGTTTTCTCCGTCGCGGAAACGACCAGCGCGTTGGTGCGCGTGTCGATGACAATGGTCGGCCTGTCCTCGGCGCGGATCTGCACCGCGGCCGGGCCGGAGGTGTAAATCGTCATGATCATCTGCTGCAACCGCGACGCGTCGGCGTGGGTCAGCGGCAGAATGCGAACATCGTTCGGCCCGGTGGCGGCGCCGGCGAGGTCCATCGTCGAAATCACGTCGGCGATCAGCGGCATGATATCCGACCGGGCAGCCACAATAATAATGTTACTCGTCGGGTCGGCCTGCACTGTCAGCGCGGGACGCGACTTGGCAATCGCCGTCGAACGCTCCGTGGCAGGCGGCGTGGGCGCGGCCTCGTTCTGTTCGTCGCCCGGTTCGTCCTTGCCGTCTTCGGGCTTCTCGACCGCTTGCTCCAGAACCAGCTTGAGCCGCGTGACCTGCGTGTTGAGTCCTTCGCTGCCGCCGACGGCGGCGCCTTCGGCGAACACCGAGCGGACCATGTTGGACAACGAAACCGCCGAGACGTTCTTCACCTGGAACAGCCGGACTTCCGTGGTGAACTTGGCGTTCTCGCGGTCGAGATCCCGCAGCACGATCTCCGCCAGCGCGACGCTTTCCTCGACGCCAGCTAAAATCAGCGTGTTCGTGCGGGCGTCGACGGCGATGTTCAGCGGACTCGTCAACGCCTTGCCGCTGGCGGTCGTCGGCTCGGCCCGGCCGCCGGGAACCCGACTCGTCAGCCGCTGACCCTGATCGAAGATACTCCGCAGCACCGCCATCACCGTGGCCGCGTCGGCGTGCTCCAGATGCGCCACGCGCACCATCACGCCCTCGCTCACCGGCAGACGGTCCATCATTTCCACGACAGCAGCCATCGCCTTGAGATTATTCGCCGTCGACGTGATGACCAGCGAGTTCGACCCCGCCGCGCCGTCGGCGGTGATCTTGATCGGCTGAGACAAATCCAGCTCCGGCACCTGATCCTGCACCGTCGAGCGGATGCGGAGCAGGCGAATCTGTTCCTGCAACGCGCGGGCCTGCTGCGACGCCTGGCCGTCGCTGCCGGGCGTGAGCATCTGCGTCAGCACGACCGCCAGCCGCGACGCTTCCGCCGTCTTGAGCGGCAGGATCAGCACCTCGACCTTCTCATACTGCGGCGTCTGGTCGAGCGTCTCAATAATGTTGTCGATCTGGTTGAACACGCTCGCGCTGGCCGTCACGATCAGGCTGCGCGTGCGCTCGTCGGCGCTGACGGTGATCTGCTCGCCCGTCCGCGCCCGCTGAAGCTGCGACAACATGCCCTGCACGGTCGGCAGCAGCCGGGCGGGATTGGCGTTCTTGAGCGGATAGACGCGGAACTCCACCTTCGGGCTGAGGGCTTCGCTGTCCATCTGCTCGATGAGGGCGGAGGCTTCCTTCATCTTCGCCTCCGTCGCCGCCACCACGATCGCCCGCGTGCCCTGGATCGGCGTGGCGATCACGAGATCCTCCTGCCGCCGGGCAAGACGATTGAACACGTTGTTGAGCGACTGGGCCATCTGCTGCGTGTCCGCGTGCTTGAGCACGAACAACTGCACGCCCTGTCGGCTCTTGGCGGCCGCGTCGTCCATCGCCTTGACGAGCGCTTGAATGGCTTCGAAATCCTCGTCGGCGGCGGTGACAAAAATAGTCCGCTGCTGCGGGAAGACGGTGGTGGAGACCGTCCCGCCTCGGCCAGCCGGCAGCGCTGCCGGTTCGGCGGCCAGCGGCGGCGCGACGACCTGCGGTTGAATCTGCGGCTGGGCCTGCGGATCGTCTTCCTGCGCCGGCTGACTGGTCGGCTGGGTCGTCGGTTCTTCTTCCTCTTCGTCCGGATCGCCAATTCGCGACGGCCTGCCGGGGCCCTGCCCGCCGTACAACTGCTGAATGGCCCGTTCGACCTCCAGCGGATCGGCGTTGGGCACGGTGATCACGCGCAGCGTGCCCTTGGCGGGGGTGATTTTTTCCAACTGGCTCACCCATCCGTTGACCTGCTCGTACATGTCCTTCGTGGTCGCCAGAATCAGCGCGTTGGCGCGGTCATCCGCCGTCACGGCCAGCGGATCAATCGACTTCCGCTGCGCGCGGGCGGCGTTGGCCTGCTGGTTGTACAGGTCGCGGACCTTCGTGGCCATGTCGACCGCCTGGCCGTTTTCCAGCGCCATCACGTACACGCCCATCGTGCCCGCGCCCGCGGACGACGCCTGATCCAACTGCATCGCCATCTTGATCAACTTGTCCAATTCGCCGCCGGGGCCGGCAAAAATCAACGCGTTCGAGCCTTCGTCGGCCGAGACGACGACCGGCGTTTTCCCGCGCGGCACGTTGGCGGCGACGGTGCGCAGCGTGTTCACCATGTCGGCCGACTTGGCGTTGGCGAGCACCAGCAGTTCGTTGCGGTTACCGCCTGTGGTCTCCGTGTCGATCTTGGCGATCAGCGTGATGACCTTCTCGATGTTGGTCTCGTTGGCGGTGACGATGAGGCTGTTGGAATTCGCTTCGGCCACGATCTGCACGAAGTCGTCGGGCGACAGTCGCACGCCCGGCTGCGGGGCGAAGGCCTGGGTCATGCTCGGCGCGATGCTGATCGCGTCGGCGTACTGGAGCGTGAAGACGTGCTGTTTGCTCCGGCCGCGCGGGCTGGTGGCGTCGAGGTGGGAGGCCAACTGGCGGACCTTCTCGAACGTCTCCTCGTCGGAACGGACCATGAGCGTCTTGCTCTCGATGTCCACTTCGATCGCCAGCCCCTGCCCGATGACGTTGCCCCGGCGAGGTCCGGCCTGCTGTTGCTGCTGCGAGAAAATCCGCGTCAGATTGTTCGCCGTGGCCGTCGGATCGGCGTTTCGGAGCACGATCGTCCGCACATCCGGCACCGACGTCATGGGCTTGTCGATGTCCGCGATCAGGGCGGCCAGCCGTTCGTGTTCGGCCTCCGGCGCGTTGATGATGATGCTGTTGTTGCTGTTGTCGGCGCTGATGCGGATGGAGCGGTTGTTGCTCACCGCTTCCCGCAGCGCGCCGGCGGCGCCTTGCGCGACGGCGTTGTCGAGCCGATACACATGAACCACGCTCGCTCCCGCGGCCTCCGCGGCGGCGTTCAGTTCGTCGAGCACCTTCTGGACCAGTTCGTGTTTGTCGGGGTCAGCCGACACGATGACGACGCGCGACTCCTCGTTGGCGCTGATGCTAAACGCCGAGTCCGCCATCGCGACCGCCCCGACGCCGCCCCGACGTCCGCCGGGATTGGCGAAATTCCCGCCCGTGCCGAACGCCTGACGTAGCGAGTTGGCCACCGCCTCCGCGTTGCCCGCCCGCACCGGATACAGCCGCACCACGACGGTCCTCCCGCCGGCGGATTGATCCAGTTCATTGATCAGCCTCTCGACGATCCGCAGGTTCTCCGGCGAAGCCACCACGATCACGCTGTTGCTCTGCTGGTTGGCGGTGACGCTGATGTTGCCTCCGCCCCCGCCGCCGCTGGCCTGCAATTCGAGCTGCTGGCGGATCATCTCCTCGCGCTGCTCGTTGCCGTTGGCGGGCGGAGCCGCCTCGCCGCCATCGCCCACGCTGGCCGAGGCACGCTGGAACAGATCCCGCACGTTGGCGGCCACCTCGTTCGCGGTGACGTTCTTGAGCGTGAAGATACGCATATCCGTCAGAACGCCCGACGGTCTGTCCAGCGTATCCAGCAACACTTCGATCATGTCGAACTCCGCCGGCTTGGCGCGGACGATCAGCATGCTGGTCCGCGCGTACGGCACGAGGATGACATTGGGCGCCGGAACCGGTTGCGGCGCCGGCTGAGGCTGCGGATTGTTGGGGTCCTGTGGCGGCTGGTTGGGGTCCGGCTGCGGATTGCCCGGGTTGCCGCCGCGGCGCCCCGTGCGGGCGGCCTGACCACCGGCCTGCGGATTCCGCCCCGCCGACTGCGGGTTGAACAACAGGTCCAGCGTGTGCGCAATGGCCGTCACGTCGGCGCTCTTAACCTTGTAGTATCGTATGTCCATCTCGCTCGTGGACGTGCTGGTGGTCAGATCCTGGATGAACCGCTCGATTTCCTGCAACTCTTCCCGCGTCGCGGCGATGACCAGCGAGTTGGATTCGGAGTCCACCGAAATCGTAATCGCCGGCCCGGTGTCGTCCGCGTCGGCCAGGGCGGGTTCGCTCATCATCTCCAGCAGCGACGGCAGAATTTCCACGCCCACGTCGCCGCCCGGATCGGCGTGATGGGGTTCGGACTGCGGTTCGGGCTGCGAAGGATTCGGCTGCTCGACCGGATGGCCGTTCGCGCCGCCGTTGGGGACTCGGTTGTCGCCGGGCTTGTCCTGCGGGTATCGCGGCATGCTTCGGCCGGGGATGCGGTCCGTCACGGTGATCTTCGCGTCGGTCATCTGGCTGTAGACGCGTTCGATCGCGTCGGCCATTCGGTCCGCCCGCATGGCCAGCAGCGGGAAGACCTTGACCTGGAGGTTTCTCTTGACCGGCTGGCTGTCGAACTTGTCGATCATCTCCATCATCTGCTTGATGTCGGCTTCTTCGGCGATGAGCGTGATGGTGTTGAAGAACGAGTCCGGTTCGATATAAGGCCGGTCGGCGGGCTTGCGGTCGCGGTACATCGCTTCGAGTTTCGCCACCACGTCGCGGGCCTTCTGATTCTCCAGCCAGGCGAAATGGATCTCGCGCTGCTTCCGCGGCGTGATGTCCTCGGGGCCTTTGTCCAGGTCGGCCAGCAGCGTCTCGATGACCTTGAAATTCGCCGCCGTCGTGAAGACGATCAGGCTGTTGGTGCGTTCGTCGGCGGTAACGCTATAGCCGCTCTCGCCCCCGCCGCCCTGGCGACGATTGCTGGCGCCCATCCGCGTAATGTCGCCCAGCAGCTTGCTCATCACCTTCTCGATGTCCGCCACGTCGCTGTTTTCCAGCCGATAGACCTTCATCTCCACGCGGGCTTCGCCGTCGACGTCCAACTGCTGCACCATCGCGAGCACGTTGTCGATGTCCGCGGGCAGGCCCCGCACCAGCAGGCTGTTGGTGTTCATCTCGGGCGTGACCGTCACCCGCGTGCCCGCGCCACGCTGCTGGGCTTGATCCGCCAGCGTCCGGTTGATGCTCTCGGCGAGCGAATCCGCCTTGGCGTTCTTGAGGCCGATAATCTGAATCGTCGCCTTCTCCGTGTCGTTGACGTCCACGTCGAACGTCTGGATCAACTGCTCGGCCAGCGCCAGCTTGTCCGCCGTGCCCTGAACGATCAGCGTGTTGTTGCTCTCCAACGCCGCCACGCGGAACGGCGCGCTGCTGTCGCTACGCGGCTGGTATCGGGGCCGCGGCTGCCACTGGTTCTCGCCGCCACCCTCTTGCGGCGGCTGCCACTGAGGCTGCTGCTGCCATTGGCCGCCACCGACGTTGGTGTTGCCCTGGAGCATGTTTTGCAGCACGGGCGCCAGATCGCGGGCCTTGGCGTATTGAAGTTTGAATGTCTTCGTGTCCGACGCCAACGCCGCCGGAACGTCCTGCATCTGCTTGAGCAATTCGTCGACGACCTTGAACTGCTCCTCGCTGGCCGACACGATCACCTGGTTGCTGGTGGCGCTGGCTTCGAACCGCGGGGGCGGCGGTTGGCCTCGCCGGTCGCCGCCGTCACGCTGCTGATACAGCCGGCCCAGCGACTGCGCAATCTCCGGCGCCGACCCCGACGAGAGCGTGTACACGCGCACCGATTGCGCGGTCACCGACTCGGCCACGTCCAGACTGGTCGCCATCTGCGCGACTGCTTCCACCAGGCTGTCCGGCGCGTCGATGATCAACTGCTTGTCGCCCGGCGCCGCCGCCACCATCACCTGCTGCGAGTGGTCGCCCGACCGGTTGACGTACAACTGCCGCAACGTCTCCGCCGCCTGCGACGCCGCGACGTGCTCGACCTTGATCAGCCGCGTCTGCCGCATGCCCTGACGCGCCGTCGCGTCGAGCGTGGCCACCACATCTTCCATCGCCTGCCGGACCGACTCGGGGCCGCGAATGACCACGCTGTTGCTGCCCGGATCCGCCACCACCTGCATCTGCCCGTGCAACTCGTGCGGAATCATGCCGCGAATGACGTCCGCCACGCGGTACGCCTCGCCCGACTTCAACTGAATCACCCGCATCCCCGACGTGGACGCGCCGCCGGGAACGTCCAACTGCTTGATCATCGCCAGAACCTGTTCCATCTCCGACGGCGACGCCTTGACAATCAATGCCTTTTCGCCGGTGGGAACGATCACCAGGTCCGCCGCCGCCACCATCACCAGCGAGCCGCCGCCCTGACGCTGACCTCGCTGCTGGTTCTGCTGGCGGCCGTAAATCTGCATCAACGACCCCGCCAACTGCGACGCGTGCACGTGCTGCACCTGGACGGTCTGGACCTGGCTGACTTCCTTCTGAATCGGCACGTCCAAATCCCGGATGATCTTCACCATCGACTCCCGATCGCTGTCGGGAGCGCGCAGCACCACGCTGTTGCTCATCCAGTCGCCGACGACCTGAATGCGGCCGTGCATGTCGTGCGGAATCATCTGCCGGATCGTCTCGGCCAATTGGCGCGCGTCGCTGCTGGTGAGGTTGACGATCGTCACGTCCTCGCGGGGCGCGTCGGGCCCGACGTCGAGCGAGCGAATGATGTCGGCGATCGCATCCTGTTCTTCCAGCGGCGCGGAGACCAGCATCGTGCTGGTCCGGTCCGACGGCGCGAACACCACCGGCACGGGCCGGGGACGCGAATTGAACACGTGGTGCAGCGACCCGGCCAGCTCGCCGGGACGGATGTTTTTGACGGCCACCATGCGCGTCACGATGGACGCGGCCGGGCCGTTCACTTCGATTTTCCTGAGGATTTCCTGGATCAGTTGCCAGTCGCCGGGGCTGGCGGAGATGATCAGGCTGCCGCCGGTGGGGTCAGACTCCACGCGCAGGCTGGACGCGCCGGGCTGACCCTGCCGCTGCTGCGTGAAGAGTTGGCGGATCATGTTCGCCGTTTCGTGCCCGCGCCCGTTCTTGAGGGGCACGACCTGCACGTCGCGCGACAGGCCGTCCTCGCCCATGTCCAGTTCCTGGATGACGGCCGTTGCCAACTCAATGTCCGCCGCCAGGCCGCTGATGATCACGCTGTTGGTCGGCCCGTCGGCCATCACCGCCGCCGGCTGAACGCCCGTCCGCGGATCGCGGGCGCGGTGCATGAGTTGCTGCATCACATTGGCCATCTGGTTCGCGTCGGCCTTCGTCAGCCGAAACACGCGGAACCCCGACGCCACGCTCGTCGCGCTCACGTCGAGCTGCTCCACCATCGCGTCGACCTGCTTGATCATATTCGGCGGGACGGCCACGATCAGCCGGTTCGACCCCGGGTCGCCCACCACGCTGATGCCCGCGGCGTCGCGATTGGTCGTCAGCGCCTGCCGCACCGAGTTGGCCAGCGACTCGGCCTTGGCGTTCTTGAGATCGTACACCTTCATGTCGCCTTCGCGCGGGCCGCCGCTGTCGAGCTGCGTGACCATGTCCTCGGCCAGCGCGAGCTTGGGCCCGACGCCGATCAGCACCAGCGTGTTGGAGCGGTCGTCGGAGGCGGCAAACGCCCAGTCGTCGGGCATCTTGGTCGGGTCGCCCTTCCACATGAACAGCTGGTTGACGACGTTGACGATGTTGCGCGCCTGCGCCTGCTTGAGCGCGAACGAGCGAACCTGCTGCGACGAGAACGAGTCGCGGTCCATTTCGTCGAACAGAACTTTGACCCGCTGGATGTTGCCCATGTGATCGGTGATGACGACGCCTCGGCCTCGGCTCATCGGCGCGACCGACCCGTACGAGCTGACCATGCGGATGGCGGTTTTGGCGGCGACTTCGGCGTCGAGGTATTTCAGCGGCAGCAGTACGGTGACGATTTCGGTCGGCTTGATGTTTTCGGTTTTTTCCGTGCCGGTGTAGATTTTCGCGTTCAGCATCGGCGTGGGCATGCAGCGGATGAAGCGGCCTTGTTCGATGATGCTCGCCCCGCGCATCGCCAGCAGCGTGTTGAGCATCTCGAACGCTTCTTCGTAGGTGTAGGATTCGCTGTCGAAGAACGTCAGATGGCCCTCGACGGGAACGTCGCCGAGGATCGGTTTTTTGGCCGCCTGCGCGAACCGCCGGACCACTTCGGCGTAGGGCACGCCGTTGTATTGGAACTGGTAGTCGCGCTTGACTTCCGGCGCGGGCGCAGGAGCGGCTTCCGGCGCGGCCGGCGCGGGCTGTTCGGCCGGCGCGGCGGCGGGTTGTTCGGCGGGAGCGGGTTGCGCTGCCGGCTCGGCGGCCTCTTGCGCCACCACCGACGCCACGCCCACGATCACCAAAAACGCCATGGTCAGGAAGACGATCTTCGACTGTCGCATGGTTCATTCTCCTTCAATGGCCCGGCTGGTTGTCCGATCCGTTTCTCCACGAAACGCCTGGCCTAAATTAACAAACGAAAAAACAACGCTCGCGTCCTGCGTCACGACCGTTCAACAACGAGACAACATCTATTTACTCCGGCGGCAACTGATCCGCCCGGATGGCGTACTTTTGTGCCACCGTCGTCCCGACCTCGATGGCGAAATAGTCCTGGCCGATTTGCAGAATGACCCGGCCTTCCGAATTCAGATTCGGATTGTTGGGATGAGGCATCGTCCGGCGGTCGATTCGCACGATCGTGCCGCCGCCGAGCGGCTCGCCAACCTTCAGCCGCTGCGTATGGCTTTGCGTGGCGATATCATACACGCCGACCTCTTTGCTCTGGTCGGGATAAATCGTCAAATCGGCAATTCGCATCCGCGCCATCGGGTCCGGCGGCGGTTGCTGTGGAGGCGGATCCGGCTTCGGCGGGTCGTCCGGCTTCGGTGGGTCCTGCGGTGTGGGTTCCGGCGGGGGCGGCACGCGTTGGATGTACGGCCTGAGCACGTCGCGGGCGGCGATGACCGCGTAGGTGGCTTTGCGGTCGTCGAGATCCGCCGGCGGCGTGGTGGCCGGCATGGTCGTCACGGTTTGCAGGCTGGCGTTTTTCAACGTCGGCATGACGAGGGTCATGAAGTCCACGTCAACCTGAATATCTTTGCCGTTGGGCTTGACCGTCAGCCGGTCGAGCTTATGCACGTACGGTTCGGCGTCGAGGTAGCTGAGGAAATCCACGACCTGATCCAGCCGGCCTTTGGCGCTGATCCGCCAGCCGAGCGATTGGCCGACGCGGTTGGGCAGGTCTTTGGGGCGGATGGGTTCCAGCGGCGGCGAGCCGACGCCGTTGGTGCTGGTCAGGCCCGCCTTGGCGAGCATCTCCATCACGCGCGTCTGCGTCTGGAGACTGACCTTTTCGACGTCGGTGCCGAGCGTTCTGCCGGCATAGCTTTCCAGTGTTTTGCGTTTGGGCGTGTTGGCCGCGATGTTTTTGTTAAAGGCGGCGATGTCCCTCTTCTTGGTGGCCATCTCGCGGTCGAGCTTTTCGACCTCCGAGAGGTGCAGGCTGTTGACCAGCAGATACAGGAGCGTGCCGCCCACCAGGACGCCCACCACGATCGCGACAACACGTTCATTGCGTTTGGCGCTCATCGGATAGCCTCCGCCAGCAGGCCCACGGGGCAGTCTTTGGGCAGGTCGCCCGTGAAGTACGCCAGGCCATCGACGCGAAGCGGCATGCGCAGCCCGCGGTCGCCTCGACGCTGGATCTCCGACGCCGCGGGGGAATTCTTCGCCACGTACACGTACACGAATCGCCCGGTGCCCTGCGGCGGCGCGGCGGTGTTTCCGCCAGGCCCGCCGCCACGATTGCCGCCCCGGCCGCCTGGATTGCCGCCCTGGTTGCCGCCTTGACGCGCGGCGATTTCCTCCAGCCGATACGCCACGTGCGTCTCCGCGGACGCCGACGGCACGAGGAAGCCCGCCTTCGGGTCGGCCACCAGACGCCCCGTGATTCGCAGCGGCGTGGCGGACAACTGCGTCAGCAGCTCCTCGCCGCGCCGAATGTTGTTGAACGAAATCTCGCGATAGGTTATCGCAGGCCTCGCCGCCTCGCCGCCGGCGTTGTTGCTGGCCCGGATCGGCTCGCGAGTGGGCATCACCACCGCCCGCCGACCGAACTGCATCGCCGAATCGTCGTCCTCAGGCCGATATAGACGCTCCTCCTCCAGCGGCAGCAGGTCGTCGAACAGATCGACCATGCTTCGCGGCACGGTGAGCGTGAAGACCATCTCGTCCTTATAAATAATGTACTCGTCCTTGCACGGCTCGATGCGGCTGGGCATCAGCCGATACTCGCCGTCGTCCTGCAACTTCGCCGTGAGGTCGGTGATAATCTTCTGATCGCGCGCCCGCAGCGTGAACTTGATCGTGGCCACCGGCTCATCGTCCTTGCCCTTGAGACGGGAGGGCACATTGGTGGCGGGCTCGATTTTGATTTCCTTGAGGTAGGCGCTCTGGGCGTCGGGCAGCAGGTCGCTGAGATTGGCCCAATGCGCCAGCCAGTCCTGTCGGCCCCGCTCCCACTCCTGGAGCGTGTTGGCTTTCTTGGCGATCGTCGACAACTCGTCGTCGATCTTCTTGAGCTTCTCCATGTCCCTGTGCGCCGCGTCGACGCGACTCTCGATGTCGTCGAGATACATGTAATTGGCCGCCAGCAGGCCTGTGACGATCATCGCCGCCGCCACCAGGGCCGCGACCGACTTGACCTTCTTCGCGTCGCGACGCACGACAGGCCGACGCGGGGAGAGGAAATCGAAATCGAATTCACTGGCCGCGTGGGCCAGCGCCAACCCCAGCGGCGATGCCATCGCCCCCGTCGGCGGTGCTTTTTTGCTGCCGGCCAGTTCGTCGGCCGAGAGCTGTTGGCAGGGCATCCTCAGCCGCAGGGAAAGTTCGCCGACCAGGGCTTCCTCAATGCCCGTCTCGCCCGCGACGAGCACCGTCGCGATTCGCCCCTGCCGCTGAAGGGCCTGGTAACTCTGCAATGTTCGCGCGATTTCCGGCGCCGCCGACGCGACGGTCGGCCCCGTCGGGGAAACCGCCGGCGTGCCGTTGCCGTTGGACGTCGTGCCGTTGGTTGTCGTGCCGTTGGTCGCCGGCGCGATCGGCGCCAGCGGAATCGGGCCTGTGCCCGCGTCGGCAGGTTTGCCTGGCGAGGCCAGCGGAATCGGTGCGGCCGCCGCCGGCGGCGCGCCGTTCTTGACGCTCACCGACCGCGTGAACGACAGCGATCCGCCGTGCAGCACGCTGATCTCAATTTCGTCGAACCCGACGTGAATCACCGCCACGCCTTCGTCGGCAACCACTTCGCGACAGGCGCGGACGCAGTCGGCCGTCGCGCTGGGACGAAGCCCCAGCCGCAACAAACGAAACGAACCCGCCTCCGCGAGGCGACGGTAGAAGTCGACCGTCGGCAGCCGAATCGCCGCCACGAGAACGTGAACCCCCTCGGCCGTCGCGCCGCCGTCGCTACCGTAATGGCCGCCGCCCAGCGTGTGATCGACGACCGCGTCCTCCACGCGGAAAGGCAATTCCTTTTCCACCTGGAAGCGGACCATCGACGCCACTTCGTCGTCGTCCGTCCCCGCCGGCAGCGTAAGCGGCTTGAGCACCGCCTGGCTGCGAGGCACGGCCATCAGAACCGGATACCCCGCGGCGCGAAGCTTCTTCAACGATTTGTGCAGGAAAGGCCCGAACGACGCCGGGTCGTTGACGGCCACGTCGGAGGGGATCTCCACGCTGTGGCACTTGAGGAACTCCGCCCGCCCGCCCGCACGACGCGCGGAGACAACCCGAAGCCGGCGGCTGTCGAAGTCCACGGCCACGAACCGCCGACTGCGATGCGCCAACCGAACGCCAAGCTGTTGCAGATACCGTGCCATCGTACTCCATCACATCCGACGGCCTCGCCGCGAACCTCGGCATCCGTGCCAAGCTCCGCGCGGGCCCAACGCGCCGTCTCCGCGAGGCCCGCGACGCGTGCCCTCGCCCAACATCCGCCGGACAACGCCGCCGGACCAACCTTAGTTATTGCCTTCCGCCTGCGGAATATCGTCCTCGTCGCCGGCGCGCCGGTTCGGGCCGCACGAGAACACGCGGAACTTCTCCTCCCCGTTGTCGCCCTCGGTCAACTCATACTGGATTTCCGTGCCCCAGGGATCGGTGGTTATTTTTCCGTCCTTCAGGAACGGGCCGTAATTCTTCCAGATGGCGGCTTCGCCTTCGTCATCCGGCGCGGTGAGCAGTTCCTGCAATCCCTTGTCCTTCGACGGATACCGCCCGATCTTGAGATGGAACAGTTCGACGGCCGATCGCACTTCCCCGACACGGGACATCGCCGTTTCAATCTGCGCCCCCTTGTAAATATTGCGATACGCCACCGTCGCGCCGGCCGCCAACATCACCAGAATGGCCACCACGATCAGCACTTCAACCAGTGTAAAACCCGTTCGCCTGCTCATACGACGCATCATCGTGTCTCCTATGACTTCATTGTTTGCTTCGCTACCTTTTATAACGCACGTCGGAAAACGATATTTCCGTTCGAGGGAAACCTTTTCGTTAATTGGTTAACGGGTTGACTCGTTAACGAATCAACCCGTTAACCAATCACATCTTCGTACACCGCATCACTTCCTCGGGCGTGGTCACGCCCTGGCGGACTTTGATCCAGCCGTCTTCGCGCAGCAGCCGCAGCCCTTCGCGGCGGGCGATGTTCACGATGTCGCTCGCCGGGCGGCGGGCCATGATGCACTCGCGAATCGCGTCGCTGGTCACCATCAACTCGAACAGCCCGCATCGGCCGTAGTAGCCCGTATTATGACATTTCCGGCACCCGCGGCCTCGATAAAAAATCTCGCCCTTTTGATAGCCAAGATCCGCGGGCAGCGTCTCGCCGTCGGGCTCGTACGGTTCCTTGCATTCCGAGCAGATCGTGCGGACCAGCCGCTGCGCCATCGCCGCCTCCATCGTGCTCGTCACCAGGAACGGCTCGATGCCCATGTCCAGCAGCCGCGTCGCCGCCGAGCACGCGTCGTTGGTGTGCAGCGTGCTGAGCACGAGGTGGCCCGTCAGCGCCGCCTGAATCGCCGCCTCGGCCGTCTCCAGGTCGCGAATCTCGCCGATCATCACCACGTCGGGGTCGTGACGCAGAATCGCACGCAACGCCCGCGCGAACGTCATGCCGATCTTGCTGTTGACGCCAATCTGATTGACGCCCTCAAGGTGATACTCCACCGGCTCTTCCACCGTGAGCACCTTGATCTCCGGAGAGATGATCGCCGACAAGGCCGCGTACAGCGTCGTCGTCTTGCCGCTGCCGGTCGGACCCGTCACCAGCAGAATGCCGTGCGGGCGGTCGATCAGGTGGCCAAAAATTTCGAACGTGTCCTCGCCCATGCCCAGTTGCGGCAGGGTGTACATCGTGGTGCTCTTATTGAGCAGACGCATCACGATGCCCTCGCCGTAGAGCATCGGAATCACGCTGACGCGGACGTCCAACTGCTTGCCGCCGGCGACCAGCTTGATGCGCCCGTCCTGCGGCAGCCGCTTCTCGGCGATGTTCATGTTGGACATGATCTTGATGCGGCTGATGATGGCGGCCTGGAATCGCCGGATCTGCGGCGGCAGCGTCGCCAATTGCAGCACGCCGTCGATGCGGTAGCGGATGTGCAGGTCGTGCTCGTAGGGCTCGATGTGGATGTCGGTGGCGCGTTCGTTGATGGCCTCCAGGAACAGTTCGTTGACCAGCTTGATGACGCTGGCTTCCTGGGCCATCTCGAGATCTTCGTCCTTGGCGCCGTCCTGGTCGCCGATGACCTCGAGATCGTCGGTGGACATCATCTCGTCGATCGTGTCGCCACCGACGCCGTAATGCATTTTGATGTGCTTGTCGATCTCGTCTTCCAGCGCGAGCACCGGCTGAATTTCCAAGCCCGTCAGCAGCTTGAGTTCGTCGAACGCGTAGAGATCGAACGGGTCGCTGGTCGCCACCGTCAGCGTGCCGTTGGCCCGGCTGATCGGCAGCAGGTGCTTGCGGTACATCAGCTTCGGCGGGAGGTTGCGCAGCGTCTCCACGTCGATCTTCGCCGTGGACAAATCCACCAGCGGGATCCCCAGCCGCTCGCTCGTCTCGGCCAATAGCCGCTCCTCGCGAATGTACCCCAGCTTGACCAGCGCGCGGTCCAGCCGCAGGCCCGACGTTGTGCGAAGGTCCATCGCCTCGGCGACCTGCTCGGCCGTCACAAGATTCTTTTCCAGCAATATGTCAACTATGTTCATACGATCGCCCATCCGCCCAGTGCCGACACGATAAGCCCTCGGCAAGGCCCTTGTACACTTTAACCCGACCCGCGGGGCTAGGTTTTGATAAAAAACGTCCCGACCCTCCTACAATTCCCTCGTCGCGTACGGGGTGTCTGCGTCGGTGAATCGGGAAGTCGCTCGGGGACAACGGGGAACCCTGCGGAATTTTCGGGATCCGTGGTAAAGTGACATTTGCATCGTCCCCGGCTGAATCGTACGGTTCTCCTGTTGGATCGGATTTCGTACACCGTTCCACACACACACAACCTTCACTGCCTCAGAGGCCTAACCCGCAATCGCGAGAAAGACTCTGAGGCCATGACGCTGCCGCATAACGCCTTCGAAGCCCTCGAACCCCGCCTGCTGCTGAGCGGCGTGACGTCGGAACCGGTTGAGGACGTTTACTTCCATGGCCCGTCCGCGCCCGCCGATGTCCAGAGCAACAGCAGGCCGGAATACCAATTCACCGCCAGCGCCACCGGAACGATCCTCTTCAACATGCTGGCCTCGAGAAACAACGTGTTCGCCTTCACCGCCAAGACGGCCGGCACGGTGACGATTTCGATCCTCCCCAACGGACAGGACAACGGGGTCGACGCCAAGCTGACGGTCCGCAACGCCAACGGCCAGGTGGTCATGGGCGACAACAACGCCTCCGTGTACCTCACGATCCAGGTGGAAGCCGACCAGACGTACTACATCCAGGCCGAGTGCGCCAACGGCGCCAAGTACAAACTGGTGCGGTCGAAAATCACCGCGCCGGTTTCGACGCCCTCCGTGCCGCCGGCGCCAATCGAGCCACCAGCGCCTCCAACACCGGTCGAACCGCCCACGCCACCGACACCGCCGTCGCCGCCGCCCGCGCCGGAACCGGGGCCGGAACCTTCCAAACCCACGCCGCCCGAAACCAATAGGCCGGGCCTGCCGGGCTTCACCATCCCGGACTTCATTGCGACGCCCTCCAACACCATCACGACCGAAGTAATCAACACCGGGGCAGGCCTGCAACTGATCGTCGTCGGCACCAGCGGCAACGACACCATCGTGCTCTCGCAGACGCTCAACACGCTCACGCTGACGACGGCGACGGAAACCTTCGTCTTCAACGGCGAGTTCACCAGCATCGTCGTGTACGGCTTCGAAGGCAACGACACCATCCAGTTCACCGCCACCGTGACGGCCATGGGATGCATCTACGGCGGCGAAGGCAACGACACCTATTACCTGGCCGGCTCCAACACGATCTGGGCGTTCGGCGGCCTGGGCGACGACCTCTACGTCGCCGTGGGCGGCGGGCAGTCCATCATCACCGCGGGCGGCGGATTCAACAGCTACTGGGTCGACATGAACGACGTCATCGTCGACCCGTCCGCCGCCGAAATCAAGGCCGGCGCCGTCCACCGAATCGCCGAGTTCTATCAGCCCTGGTCCGACAAGAACGACTACATCCCGCTGACCCCCGGCGGCGAAAACTTCCGCGACCCCATCGTCACCAGCTATGCCAAGGGCTACAGCAACTTCTCCTCCAGCCCGCTGTTCGTCGGCGGCCCAAACTACACCGACATCAACCAGGGCAACGTGGGCGACTGCTACTTCCTGGCCTCGCTGGCCTCACTGGCCGAGACCAACCCCATGGTGATCCAGCAGGCCGTCGTGTCCCTCGGCGACGGCACGTACGCCGTGCGGTTCTACAAGAACGGCAAGGAAGTTTACGTCCGCGTGGACGGCGATCTGCCGGTAGGCAGCAACGGACAACTCGCCTACGCCAAGCCGGGCGACAACGGCGCGATCTGGGTCGCCGTCATGGAAAAAGCGTACGCCTTCTTCCGCACGGGCGGCAACAGCTACGCGTCCATCAACGGCGGCTGGATGGCCGACGCCTACGCCGACATCACCGGCACCGCCTCGACCACGCGCACCACCGGCGGATCGGTCAACTCCGTCTACACGTTCCTCCAGACGCAGTTGAACGACGGCAAAGCCGTCACCGCCGCCAGCACCACCGCCAGCCAAGGCCCGATCATCGGCTCGCACGCCTACATGATCGTGAGCGTCCAGGACGTCAACGGCGTGCAGACCGTCACCGTGTACAACCCCTGGGGTTACGACGGCGTGAAATACGACAACAACCCCAACGACGGCCTGATCACCATCACCGTCGCCCAGTTCCAACAGTACTTTTCGAGCATCGTCGCCAACAAGGCCGCGTAAGGCCTGGGAGCTACGCACCGGCCACGATGCCTCCCAGGGCGCCCCTGAGGCGCCCATCGAGACACCGAGTTTTAAAGGAGAGTTTTGCGAGAGCGCGACGCGAGTTGCCGCACTCGCAAAACTTTTTTGTTTTACACCACACGCGTTTTCAGCGGCTTGCCGTTTTGCGCTGTAGAACGTTCCTGCCGGCAAAACGTACATCGATCTGACATCGCGAAGACCGAGCGGGATGACACGGAGTATAAGGATGTAAGGATTGATCCGGTGCAACATTGCATGAAAACAAACCGAGCGGCCTCCACGGCCTCGCGGTGACGTACTGGAACACAGCCCCAACGGGGCGTCTAGTGTAGCCCAGGGTGAGCGTACTCGCGAGCCCTGGGGACAGGCTTCCTCCTCATGCCTGACGCCATTGGCCGAGGCCGCACCGTCACGCGATAGCGGCTCCGAACAACTCGTACATTTCCATGTTCGCGTCGTTCGAAGCCGTACAGGCCCGCGTGCGCGACCTCGGCCAGTGGCGTCAGGCACGAGGAGAGAAAAAGAAAAATCTCCGTCCCCAAGGTTCGCGGAGTACCGCTCACCCTGGGCTACATCAAACGCCCCTGCCGGGGCTATGAACCACCACTTCCGCGTAAGGCCGGAAAGGTCAATCCATTCGTCTTCGTATCCCATGGCTACTCTATCAATCCGTAAATCCGCGTAATCCCGCTCGGTCTTCACGAAGGCGGATCGTCATACCTTTGTTACAATGCCCCCATGCATACAGACTATGACGTCCTGGTGATCGGCGGCGGGCATGCGGGTGTGGAGGCCGCCTGGGCTGCCAGCGCGATGGGTGCGCGGACGGCGTTGGTAACGCTCTCGATGGCCACGGTGGCGCAGATGGCGTGCAACCCCGCCGTCGGCGGCGTGGGCAAGGGGCCTATCGTCCGCGAAATCGACGCGCTCGGCGGCCTGATGGGCCAGGCCGCCGACGCCACCGGCATCCAGTTCCGCATGCTCAACCGCTCCAAAGGCCCCGCCGTCTGGGGCCCGCGATGCCAGTCCGACCGCCATGCCTACGCCGCGTGGATCCAACACACACTCTCGCAACGAACCCACCTCACCGTCATCGAAGGCGAAGTCGTCGACATCCTCGTCGAAGGCGGTCGAGTGACGGGCGCGACGGTCCAATCGACACACGCGGACGGCGAACGTTTTCACGCCAAATCCATCGTCGTGACGACGGGCACGTTTATGAACGGCCAGATGTTCCTGGGCGACCGATCGTGGGACGGAGGCCGCATCGACGAACCCGCCGTCACCGGCCTGTCACGCTCGCTGCAAGCACTGGGCCTGACACTGGGCCGACTGCGGACCGACACCTGCCCGCGATTGGCCGCCGACACCATCGACTACGCCCGCTGCACGCCCCAGCACGGCGACGCGACGCCCACGCCCTTCTCCTTCCTCACCGACCACCTCGACGTCCACCAAATCCCCTGCCACCTCACCGCCACCAACGACGACGTCCACCGCGCCATCCGCGAAAACGTCCACCGCGCCCCGACGCGTTCAGGCCTGCTCCAATCCGCCGGACCTCGATACTGCCCCAACATCGAAACCAAAATCGAACGATTCGCCGATAAAAACGCCCACCCGATTTTCCTCGAACCCGAAGGCATCGCGACCCACTGGGTCTACGTCAACGGCCTGACCACCTCGCTCCCCGAAGACGTGCAGGCCACCGTCATCGGCCGCATCAAGGGCCTGGAAAACGCGACGATCCTGCGGTTCGGCTACGCGATCGAGTACGACTACGCCCCGCCAACCCAACTCCGCGCGACGCTCGAAACCAAAGCCCTCGCCGGCCTGTTCCTCGCCGGACAGGTCAACGGCACCACCGGCTATGAAGAAGCCGCCGCCCAAGGCCTCGTCGCCGGCGCCAACGCCGCCGCCAGCGCCCTGGGCCGAAACGAATTCGTCCTCCGCCGCGACCAGGCCTACATCGGCGTGATGATCGACGACCTCGTGACACGCGGCATCACCGAACCCTACCGCATGTTCACCAGCCGCAGCGAACACCGCCTCAGCCTCCGCGCCGACAACGCCGACCGCCGCCTGACCCCCCTCGGCCGCGCGGCGGGCCTCGTCGACGACCACCGCTGGGAAATCTTCTCCGCCAACCAATCCGCCGTCACCGAAGCGCGAACGATTCTCCATTCCACGCGAAAACATGGGAAAACGTTGTGGGAATTGGCACAACGAACGCAACCGACACCCGAAGACGGAAAAAATGTGGATGTGGCTCCGCCTGTTTGCGTTGTAGAACGTTCGTGTGACACGGAACGTTCCATACCACAGGAACATCCCACAACGCAAACAGGCGAAGCCACCACGAACGGCGATTCGACCTCCGCGCCCGGATCCCGAATCCCGGATCCCGGATCCCGTTTATCCCAACTGACCGCCGCCCACCCGCGCGCGATCGAGTCGCTCCTCGTCGATGCCCGCTACGACGGCTACATGGTTCGCGAGCGCCAATCATTGGCCATGCTCGCAGACCTCGAACACAAATTGATCCCGCGAGACCTGGACTATCGCGCCGTCAAATCGCTGCGTCACGAAGCAAGAGAACGCCTGGCCGCCATCGCCCCGCGCACCCTCGCCCAAGCCTTACGCGTCAGCGGCATCACCCCGGCGGACATCACCGTGCTGGCGATTCACCTGGCGAAAAATACGAAATCCTAAATTCGACATTCGAAACAAATTCCAAAGCCCCAAAGCAGAAAATTTCAAACGCTCCGCGGTCCAAATGTTTTGGATAGCGGAGCGTTTGGGTTTTGTCGTTTGGGGCTTTGGAGTTTGTTTCGGATTTCGGGCTTCGAATTTCGGATTTCGATCGCTACTCATTCTTCAGCACCGCGATGGCGGTGGGTTTGGCGATGCGTTCGGCCAGGGCGAGGTCGTCGGGGGTGAAGGGCTGTTCGCCTTTTCGGTAGAGCGTGACCAGGCCGATCAGTTGCCCGGGGTTGGGCAGCAGCGGCACGACGAGCAGGGTCAGGCCCGGCAGGTAGCGATGGAGTTTTTCGTCGAAGCGGTCGATGCAGTCGGTGGCTTCGAACTGGGTGACCTTCGGGTCGACGAGCACGTCCTCGATCACCGGTCGCGTCAAGGCGAGGCAGAACGGTTGGCCGTCGGGGCGAGGCACGCCGAACCGGCCCGCCAGTTGGAGTTCCGCGTCGCCGTCGCAGACCATGGCCACGCCGAAGACAGGCCCGCTCTGCTGGACGAAGGCCGCGAAGAGGGCGCGGAACACGTCGTCGTCGTTGCGGGCGGAGATCAACTCCTGCTGATACGCCACCAGGGTTTTCTGCACGGACATCTGCCGGCTGAGGCGGCGGTAGCCGCGCGCGAGTTCGTCGGTCGATTCGTCCAGTTGCGACTGGAGGCTTTTGCGTTGTTCGTTGATCGTGCGGGCGAGTTGGCGGAGGCGGTCGACGCGTCGCATCAGCCGGTCGGCCTGCGCGTGTCGATCGAGCTCCTGCCGGACGGTCGCACGAAGGCGGTCGAGATCGAGCGGTTTGTCGAGCACATCCACCCGGCGGCTTGATGCCTGATCCAGCGAGGCCGGGTCGGCGTGGCCGGTGATGACGACGGCGGGGATGTTCGGTCGCGTCTGTCGGAGACGGTCGATGACGTCCAGTCCGGTGCAGTCTCCCAGGCGAAGATCGGTGACGATGAGATCGGGGCTGTTCGCGGCCGCCAGATCCATGGCCTCGCGGCCGTTGGAGGCGAACATCAGGTCGTACTGTCCTGGACCGAGCGCGTCGGCCAACAGGGCGCGAAGGGCCGGCTCGTCGTCCACAATCAGCACACGGGGCTTATCCACCAGGGGCATCACCATCCTCCTCAAGCGTTCGTTTGGCCGCGGGAAGCTGCACGGTCACGGTCGTTCCACATCCGGGCGCGGTGCGGAGGTCGATCTCCCCGCCGTTGGCCTGGATGATCCGTCGGGCCCTGGGCAGGCCCAGACCTCGCCGCCGCCCGGCCCGCTGGTGCGAGAAAAACGGCTCGAAGGCCTTGGCCGCCACGGCGGGCGCCATGCCCGGCCCGTTGTCAGCCACCGTCAGCGTCACGCGGCCGGCCTCGTCGGCGCGAGCGGACAAACGCACCGTCACGGGACCCTCCGCCGCCGTGGCGGCATTGGACAACACTTCCCGCAACACCGACAGCACCTGCCGGCGGTCCGCCCACACCCACACGGGCACGGGACTACCTTCTATATCGGCTGTTAACGCCGACGCTTGAGTATCGCTTCGGAAATCCGACGACGCCTGACGAAGAATCTCCCACGCGTCGAACGCCTCCGCGGCCGGGGCCGATGGCGAGGCGAATTCCATCAACTCCGTGATGATGTCGCTGATCTTCTGCGACTGCTCCGACATCGTCTGCCACAGCCGACGCTCCTCATCCGTGTTCGCCTTTTTGAGCATCAACTGCGACCGCCCCGACAGCACCGCCAGCGGCGTGTTGAGTTCATGGGCGGCCCCGGCGGCCATCTCGCCAACCGCCGCCAGCGCCCGCGTGTGCGCGAGCGCCTGCTGATCGGCGGCGTGTGCTCGCGACGCGCCGGCCAACTGCTCGCTCAACTCCGCCGCCTGCCCGCGGCCCTGAACCGTCGCCAACGCGCAGGCCATCCACGACAGCATGATCTCGTCGGCCTCATCGGCCCGCGACGCGCCCGCCGGGGCGAGCAGTCCACCCACCCATCGGCCCGCGCACGCCAACGGCCGATGCACGAACCCTGGCGGCAGCCAGTCGTCAAATTCCTCCGCGTCCACCGGCAACGTCGACGACGACGCGACGAACGCCGCATCCGGAAGCTCCACAACCGGAGGCAGCGACGCGATCCGCCACTGCGGCTGGCCGTCCCACAGCCGCACCGCCAGCAGTTGCCCCGCGGCGGAGTCGACGGCATACGCAATCAGCGGCGTGCCGACATGACTGGGCACATTCAGTGTCTCGGCGGCAATAGTCGCGATGCGCGGCAGCACGTCGCTGATGCGCGCGTCAGGCCCCAGCGAAACGGCGAATTCCGACACATGCGAAAACGCCCGCGCGTGCGATTGCAGCGACGCCCGCTCGCGAGACAACGCCGCGTTGCGGACGGACAACGCGCGATTGACGTGTAACAACGCCTGGTAATGCCGCTCGCGCGGGGCGGCCTCGTGCAGGCCCAGACGGCGCGACAACTCGTCGATCCGCGCCGACACGGGAATAAGAAAGTTTTCCAACGAATCGAGATCGAGGCCAAACGGCGACAACTCAGTCGACTCGATCGCGACGACGGCCTCGTTGCCGCTGTGCCCGAACGCGCGCTGCCTCGCCAGCCGGTCCGCCAGCGCCACCGCGGCCACCAGGTCGCGATGGGGCAACTCCATCGGCAGCGCCGCCGCCGGCTGATGGTGCAGCCACATCGCGTCGCCCACCGCCTGCGGCAGCCGCCACTGCCCCGCCAGCCGCCGGCCAATCGTCGCGTGATCCACGCCCAACACCTCACGCTCGACCGCCGTCACGTCCGCCGGCCCCAAGGCCGCCTTCTCCAACGCACGCTGATACGACTTCGGCACGCACAGCACCGCCGCCAGCTTGCCCGCGTCGTGCAGCAGCCCGCACGCGAACGCCAACGCCGGCTCCACGTCAGGCCGAACGCGACCGACCAACTCCCGCGCCAACACGCCGACGGCCAAACAATGCACCCACAACGCCGACGACGGAAACTCCCCCGCCGCCCCGCCCGCCGGCGATGGCAGCACGGGCATCGCAAGCAACTCCTCCATCAGCCGATCCACATCCAACGACGCGCCACCGTCAGCAATCGCCGCAGGCCCCTCCACCATCAACATCCGCGCACACAATGCCGGATCCAGCATCGCCAGCCCCGCCACATCCTCAGGCCGCGAATGAAACGCCTCCATCACCCGCGCCGCCACAACCGGCAATGTGAATAACCGCTCCACAGGCCGGAGCATGAGATCCAATTGATGCGTCGACAACGCGGCCGTGTTGGATTGGGCGGTAGACATAACGGCGTATTATCCTCCGGGACCCTCGGAAAAGCAAAACAACAGGCTGTTAGACTGTTAGGCGCAGGCTCATGAGGCGTTAGGCCTAATGATGCATAAGCCCGCGCCTGACAGTCTAACAGCCTAATCGTCTAACAGCCTGCTGTTCCATCACTGCCCTCGCACCAACTCCTTGATACGCTTCGTGACCACTTCGATATTGAAGGGCTTCTTGATGAAGTCGTCCGCGCCGGCGGCTTTGAGCTTGTCGATCTCCGCCGGATTGACCGCGCCGGAAATCACCAGCACCTTGATGTGCGACAACTCGGGATTCTCGCGAATGGTGCGGCAGACCACGTTGCCGTTAATGTCCGGAAGCATGAAATCCAACACCACGATGTCCGGCGAAAACTGCTGCGCCAGCACGCCCGCGTCGAAGCCGGTGGCCGCGGTGGCGACCTCGAATAGTCCGTCCTCCCGCAACGCGTCGACAAACAACTCCACGATGTCGGGATCGTCATCCACGACGAGCACGCGGATTTTGTAGTCCGTCTCCAGGCTGTCAAACGGAATGCCGTTGCTCTTCATGAACGTCAGCAACTCCGCGCGCGGAATCCGCCGGAACTTGCTGCCGGGCACGCGGAACCCTTTCAACTGCCCGCTGTCAAAACAACGAATCACCGTCTGCTGCGAAAGCTTACACAGCTCGGCTGCCTCTCCCGTGGTATACACCGATTTTCGTCGCACGATTGCCTCCTGATCGCAATCCTCAAACAGTTCAACACCCGCACTATTTCAGAACGCCAACTCCAGAAAACTTCGCTTACCAGACGCCCTCGCGTAAAACAAAGAAGACTGCTGATCTTGTTAATTTTACCCAATTTATCATAACTGGCAATAAAAAAACCGGGTGGGGTTTACCCGCACCCGGAAAATCGTCTTTGCGCCAAAAATCGGCCTGTTTGCCGCCGCTATAACACGCCGGTCATGTCGTCCATGAGACGTTCCAGCGCGACGTCGATCCGGTCGGGTGTTTCGTACGTACCAGCCGCGATGTCGGCCTTGACTCGCTCGACCAACTCCGCCCGCACGTCGGGCAGTGTGTGGACCGCCGCCGTCAGCCGGGCGACGCTGGAAATCTCGATCGTGTCGCCAATCGCCTGCGGCGAGGCCGTGTACGCGCTTTGGCTGGCCTGCGCCGTCGGCTGAATCGCCGGAACCGCCCCTTGCCCGATGCCCTGAATGTTCGTCATGATTCTCTCCCTGGCCTCAGCAGGCCACCGCGTGCACACCTTCGCGGTTTGTGGAAAATCGCCCTGCTCGAATCGACGTCCCTGCGGCTCGTGGTGGCGTTATTCGGCGACTTCCCGGAATTCTCATGCCCCTCATGGGCCTGTCAGGGCAACTCCTGCCGCCCTGAAACAGCGTCCTTGCATACAAATCATCGTCCGATTCACGAAAAATTATAAGGGACGAAAATTTGTTTTCACAACACTATAACATATATAAATATAACATGTTATGGAAAATCACGCCATGGGTGTTTCCATTTTATCCAAGAATATTTTCCTTATTTTATCCATTAAATTTTAACGACGCTTTTTATTTTGCCCATCTTAACATCGCGCCGCGGAATACCACTACGCGACAGGAACATCGCGACAAGCGACCCGTGACAAGCGACAAGAGTAGGCCGTGATTGTTTTGTTTCACGGTTTCATCCCGTACGAACGGTTTGAAAGACAAGATTTTCCTTCTCTTGTCACTTGTCGCTTGTCACTGGTCGCTGTGCTCCTACTGGCTACTGGCTGATGGCTAGTGGCTCATTTCCCCACATTCACCGTGACGCTGGCGTAGCCCATGTTGCCTACGGCGTCGGTGGCGCGGACGGTTACGCGGTGGTTGCCGGGTTTGATATTCTTGATCGTGAACGAGAATTTTTCCTCGGCATCGGCGCAGAGTCCGCTGTCGGGCGAGACGGCCACCCACTCGGTCGAGCTATCGAGGGAGTAATGAATGGCCGCGATGCGGCTGTCGTCGACGGCGGTGCCGCTGCCCCGAATCGACGCCGCCTCGCCGTCCTTGCCGTCCACCACCTGCGCCACGAAGTCCTTCACGACCGGGGCCGTGTTGTCCACCCGAACAACCTTCGTGATCTTCGAAGCCGTCAGCGCCTTGTCGGGCGGATTGGCCGGGGCGTCGCTGGCCGTGACGCGAAGCTCGTAGTCGCCGTCGCCAACCGTCTGCGTGTCCCACACGTACATCGGCTGTTCCAGTTTCTCCGCCACGACGATCCAGTTGCTCGTGCCCACCTCGCGATACTCGATCGTATACACGAGTTGATCGTTGTTGGGATCGCTGGCCTGAATCGTGATAATCCGCGCCGCCGTGGGAGAGATGCCCGGAGGCGTCGCCCCGCGTTCATTCGCCCGCGCGCCGCCCGCCCCCTCGCCGCCGACCACCTGAACCGCCGAAATCACCGGCGCGAGATTGGCCACCTGATACACCAGCCGAACGTCGCCCGCCGACGCCGTCGCCGACCCGTCGCCCGCGAACGTCAGCCGATACTGCAAAAAACGACCCGCCGGGCTGGCGACCTTCATAAACCCCGCCTTGGCCTCCGCGGGCGCCGACCACTCGCTCCACGTCTTGTCGTCCGGCTCCGCCGTGTTGCCCGTCCGCGTCGACACCGTCACGCTCGCGCCCTCCGGCGCCGACGACCAGAACCGCACCGTGCCCCATCGCGCGATCTGCTGTGCGTCGATCGCCTTGGCCGTGAACGTGCCGGTCCGCGCGTGCGACGCGCCGATCATGCCCACCGAGCCCTTGTTGGCTGTGCCGAAGTAAATCTGTCCGCCCGCCTGCGTCAGCGCGGTGATCTGCGAACTCTCGGCGTCGGCGAGCATGACCGTCTCGTCGCTGTCCAACGCCAGCCGGAAAATCTGCCCGTTATTCCCCGTGCCGAGGATGAGCGCGTTGTCGACGCGGATCATGGCCAGGATGCTGACGCCCTGTCGGAAGATGGCGCGGGCCAGCCCGTCGGCGTCAATGTGGTACACCGCGTTGCCAGGCCCGTCCGCGGCAGGACTCGCTCCGCCGCCGGGGCCTCGACCCGCCGCAACCGCCACCGCCGAACGCGTCACCGGCGCCACGACGGGCTTGGCGTCGGCAGGCTTGGCGACAACGCCTTCCTCGTCCTCGTCGCCGTCTTCATCGCCGTCGCATTCACCACAGTCGCACGCTTCGTCATCGTCGTCGGCCGGATCGACCACCACGGCCAGGACCGGCGCGCGGTTGGTCATTTCGTCCATGTCGTCGGCCGCGCCGCGAAACGCCGGGCCTCCGCCCGCCGCGCCGCCGCGAGCAACCTCGCCCGTCGCGCGGGCCGCATCGCTCGTCGCCGCGTACAGCCCGCCCCGGCCGTCCAGCACGATCGCGGACACTTCCTTCTCCGTCGCGTTCAGAATCACGCGACCGGTCTTCTTCTCGGGATCAATGCACAGCACCAGGCCACTGGTGTCCGTGCCCGCGTAGAGCGTGCCGTCCCGCTCGCGGGCGAGGCAAAGAATGTTTTTCGCCAGGGCCGACGGGACTTCGTACAGCACGTCGCCCTTGCCGCCGTCGACAACGTACACGCGGGCCTTCGGGCCGGTGGCCACGTACAGTCTGCCCGCGCCGTCGCGAAGGATCGCCCAGACGTACTGCACGTCCTCGTCGCTCCAGACCGCCTTGACGCCGCCTTTGTCGTCCACGGCGTACACGCCCGCGCCGTCGCCGCCGCTCGTGCCGGCGAGCAACTCCTTGCCCGTCCACAGCAGGCTGGTGACGATCGTGCCCTCGACGGTGGCGAACGGGACACTCTTGTCGCCGTCGATTTTGTAAATCGTGTTCTCGCTGCCGCTGGCGACGTAAATGATTTTCCCGTCCGTCGCCAACGCCGACACGATGGCCGGCGCGTCCGCCGTCGACATCCGCACCGCCAATTCACGCCCGAGTTGCAGCCGCCCCTCGGACGTCACCACCACCCCCGACGTCGCGCCCGTGGCGAAATCCGCCTCGGTCGAATGCTCCACCGTCGTCGGCGAAACCGCCAACGCACCCGCGGCCATCAACAACGCACACAACACCGAAACATAATGACGCATAATGACTCTTTCTTTTCCTTGCGGATTCATCGTCCGAACGTGCTACTCGTGCTACGCGAATGCGTTTTGAAATCCGAAATCCGAATTTCGAAATCCGAAACAAATCACAAAACCCCAAAGGAGAAAACTCCAAACCCAGACGGTGACGCCATACGTTTTGATGCGACATAGGCTTTGCCGTTTGGAATTTTCTTCTTTGAATTCTTTGGAATCTGTTTCGGATTTCGCATTTCGGATTTCGGATTTAATACCTTGCCACGCGGCCGCCGTTCCTTACTCTTTCACTTGCTTTTGGGAAAAATCCCCCGCCGTCTTGGAGACCTCGAACGTCGCGCTGGCCGCGCCGTTGAAGACATACGGGCCTGGCAGCGGGCGGACGAGGGTTTTGCGGAACGCCTTGACGTCCTCCCGGTCGGCCTGGGCGAGAATGGCCGCCTTGCTGCCGGGGAGATCGGGCAGTTCTTTCTGACGAATCGCCATCCCGCCTTCGTTCAGCGGCAGGCGGAGATACAGGCAATCGCGGCGGTTGGACGCCATCGTCTGCACCGCCTGGAGCATCTCGCTGACGTTGCGCGGGTCGTACCGTTGCGGCATCTCGCGTCGCAGGGCCTGGGCGGCGTAGTACGCGTCGCACACGTCCAGCGTGTACGTGCCCTCGGGCAGGTCGCGAGGCAGCGCGAACGTCACCGGCAGCGTCGTGCGGCGCTGGCGGTAGGGCTCGACCGTCAACGTGCCCGTCAGCGTCTCGCCAGGCCGATAGACCTTGCCGTCGAGCTTGAATTCCACCACGTCGGCGGCGAGGGATTTTTCCTCGACCGTCACGCGCACCGTGACGCTGCGCGGCTCCGGCGGCGACTGCCACGGGTTGCGATACGCCACCAGCAGCGGCCGAATCATCTCGCCGTAAATGTCCATCGTGTCCATGCCCGAACTGACGTTATCCACCGAGTACACGCCCAACTCGCCGAAATCAATCGCCGCCGTGTACCGCAGCGTGTGCGACTCGGGCAGATTTTTCCAGCCGGTGATGGACGCCTCGACCAACATGCCCACCAATCGCGGCGTGAACATGCGGTGCCCCACCATGTCGTAGTTGTACTGCTGTGTTTCGCCCAGATCCTTCCAGACCACCTCGACGGTCATCGGAATCATCTCGACGTTTTCGCCGAGGTCGCCCGCGACGCCGACGTTCTCGTCCCGCGTGAGCGCGCCCGAAATGTGCGCGAGCGAACCCAGCTTGAAACTGCTGAACACGCCCGCGACCACGCTGTGAATGTAGGCGGGCCCCATGGGAAACCGCACGTCGCCGTCGGAGAAAAACGAATGCCCGAAGGCAAGGACCTTGCCGTCGATGACATCCGTGACCGTGCCGACGGCGGAGATGCTCGCGTCGCCGTGAACCAGCGGAATGGCGATGCCGCTGCCGGGTTCGAGTTTGGCGTCGGCAGCCTCGGCCTCGACGCCCGCCACCGCGCCCGCCTGCACCGGCACCATACCAAACGCCGCCAGCCCCGCCGACGCGTTGGCCAACGCCTCTCGCCCCACACCGCTGACCATCAGCGGCGTCCGCAACGGCAGCAGCGCGGGGGCCTCGCCGGCCGCCGCCTTCGCGACGGCGGCCTCCGCGTCGCCCGCCCCGCGAAACGCCCTGGCGATCTCCGCGTTGCGAACCGCAAACGCCATCTCCAAAAACGCCTTCGACGCCACCTTGTCGTTCTCGCGATGCACCGCACGGGCAGCCGCGACCGGCTCGCGCGGCGACTCGCCCGCCGCCGGCGCGGACGTCGGCATCGCACGCCGCTCGCCCACCACGCCGTTCATCGCCAGCATCTGCGTGATCGGCTGAAGGCCGCAGAGAGGCTCCTTCTGCCCGAACCAGCCGTACGCCACCGCGCCGACCATCTTCTCCTTGCCGTCACGCGGATCCACCACGTACACCGGCGAGCCGCTCATGCCCGCGATCACGTTGGTCTTCTCCAATTCCAGCCCGGACAGCTTCGCCAGAATCACGTCCTGGTGAGGCCCCCAGTGACTGACCACCGACACGATCTCCACCTCGAACCGCTCGATCGTCACCCCGGCCAGCACCGTCTTGCCGTACCCCTTCATGCCACGCTTGAGATGCGAATGATGAAGGTACCGGTCGGAATTGTCGACATACGCCTTGGCCCGCTCCAGCGCGACGTCGCTCACGGCCGGCAACACCGCATCCGCCAACGCCACGTCCATCGCACCGGCGGGCGCCTCGGCAGGCTCCGTCGCGGGCGACGCCTGCCCCGCCGCCGAAACCGCCGCCACACACACCGCCGCCAACACGAACACGCCAAACCATCTCGCCACTGCCTTCATGCGGGAACTCTCCCAATCAATGAGTATGTTTCCTACTGTAGAAATTTCGCCCAACCGGAACAAGGGAATTTACGATAACCGCCAGGGCAATCGCATCGAAAAAGGCCCATTTTTAGGCTGTAGGCTGTAGGCTGTGGGCTGTAGGTTGATTTTCCTTTGCGAAACATCGGTCGCAAAGGCATGTCTCCTACAGCCTACAGCCCACAGCCTTTTCGCGAAAACACGCGGAAATTTAGATGCGATGGCCCTGCGATCACCACACGCGACGTGCCCGCCGCTCTAGAGCGGTTCCAGCTTGCGTGGTGGCTGCTGGCCTGCCTGCGGCGTCGCCAGGCGGCGTCGGCCTGCATCGCCGATGCGATGCATCGACTGCTTCGGCCTCCTGGCCTGGCTCGTCCTCAGCGACGGCCAGCAGCCACCACGCAAGCTGGAACCGCTCTAGCAGATTCTCGGCAGTTCTTCCCCGTAGGGCATTGGGACGACGCGGCGGCTGGCGATGGTGGTGAGGAGTTCGACGAGGGGTTGGTCGCTGGGGCGCGTGACGGCGCCGATGACGGCGGCGTGGGGGGCGAGGTCGTGTGCGCGGAGGATCGCCACGGCCTGTTCGGCGGCGGCGGGTGAGACGACGGCGAGGAGTTTTCCTTCGTTGGCGACGGTGAGGAGGTCGAGGCCTAGCATGTCGGCGGCGGCTCGGGCGGCGCGGTGTTGGGGGATGGCGGCTTCGTCGAGTTCGATGTCGCATCGGCAGGCGTTGGCGAGATCGACGGCGGCGGCGGCGAGTCCGCCCCGCGTGGGGTCTCGCATGCATTTGACGGCCGGCCCGAGCTGGGCGACCAGGTCGCGGCAGAGGGCGTTCAGTGGGGCGCAGTCGCTGGCCAATTCGGTTCGCAGGGCGAGGCCTTGGCGTTGGCAGAGCACCGCCAGGCCGTGCTCGCCGAGCGGACCGGAGAGGATGAGTTTGTCGCCGGGCGTGACCCGGTCGAACCCGAGCGTCGCCGCCGGCCAAACCGTGCCCACGCCGGAGGTGTTGAGGATCATCCCCTTGACGCCGCCACGTTCGACGACCTTCGTGTCGCCCGTGACGATCCGCACGCCCGCCTGCCTCGCCGCCCGCCCCGCCGACGCCAGCACACGACGCAGCAACGCGATTTCCAATCCCTCCTCCAGCACCAGCGAGAGCGACAGCCCCGCGGCGTCGGCGCCGCTGACGGCCAGGTCGTTCACCGTGCCACATACTGCCAATTTGCCGATGTCCCCGCCGGGGAATTCCAGAGGCCAAACCACGTACGAGTCGGTCGTGAACGCCCACGTCGCGGAACGTAGCACGGGCGTCTCGCCCGTGAGTCGCATGGGCGTCTCGCCCATGCAAGGCGGCCTTGAAAGAGGCGCGTTGGAGTCGGCGCGAGCGGCAGCATCGTTGTCGCACGAGGCTTCTGTCGGTTTCGCCACGGGCGAGACGCCCGTGGGACTCATGGGCGAGACGCCCATGCTACATTCCGGACCGCCGCGCAGATACGCCGCGTCGGCCAACGCCCGAGGATTCTGTGCGTTGGCGTCAGGCCCGAGGGCGGGCAGAATCACCTCCGCGATCAACTCCGCGGTGAGCTGCCCGCCGCCCCCGTGAGCCAATTGGATCGACGCGTCGTTCATCGCTACGATTATTTCTTCGCCGCGTACAGCTCGTTGAGCTGCATCAGCACGGCATCGGTAATGTCCAGCGAGTCGGCGGCGTAGAGGATTTTCCGGCTGTTGAACTGGTCGACGAGTTCGTCCATCGTGCGTGCCGCCGCGAGGTCGATGGGGTCCTTGGTCATGACGAGGTTGCACCCGGCCTGCCTGCCGACAACGGCGGCGACTTTCACCATTTCCTCGTACATTTCCTTCGTGCGCTGTACGCGGAGTTGCTGCTGCAACTCCATCTGCACGTTTCGCCAGACCTGGTACTCAATGGTCAGCTTGGTGACCGCTTCCCGCTGCCGATTGAAATCCGGGCTGCCGGGCCTGAGGTCCGCCAGGGCGTTCTGGGCCTTCTTGATGCCCGCCTGCCTGGCCTCGTCCTCGGCCTGGAGACGCATCGACTCGTCCTGCTGCGATTGGTTGTAATCCTTCACCTTTTTGTAGTTGCGGAACAGGCTGTCGATATCCACGACGGCCACCTTCGCGGGGGCGAGAGACTCCTTCTGCTGCGCCGTCCCATGGCTGATCGCCACACCGAGCACCACGCTCACCACAACCACACCGGCCAATCCCATCGTGCGTTTCGTGCGTTTCATCATGTCACCTCGTAAACGTTCATGTATAGCCCAAGGCGCGCGGGAAGTCAAAAACCGAAATTCCGACGCGGGGAATTTGAATCGAATCTTAACAAACACAGGCTATAGGCTGTAGACCGAAGGCTGTAGGCGCGACATGCCGTGGGTACGTCACGTCGCGCCTACAGTCTACAGCCTTATTCCGATGCCCTTACCCCGCCCCCTCGTTCACCGACGCCAAGATCTCCCGTGCCCGCTGGATGGTTCGTTGGTCTCGCAGTCGCGGCAGGGCTTGTTCGAGGAGAGGTTTGGCTCGGTCGGGGCTGCCGAGATACCATGCGTAGAGCATGGCCAGGAGGACCTGCACGTCGGGGGCGTCTTCGGCATAGTGTTTGAGGTATCGTTCGTAGGTGTCGGCTGCCGGGGCGTATTGGGCGTCCTGGAAGAGTTTATTGGCGACGTCGAGCTGGTTTTGTCGCGGCAGGACGGCGGCGGGCTGGAGGGCGCAGAGTTCGACGTAGCGGTCGGCGGCGGCGCGGAAGTCGCCGGCGGCGAGAGCCCGCGTGATGGCCCGGCGAAGTTCGACCTCCTGCGCGCTGGTCGGCGGAGGCGGCGGATCGGCTTGGCTGGGCGTCCATCGGCCCGTCGGCGGCGCCGACGATCGGCCGGTGTACCGGAACGGATCGTACCCCTCGGCCACCATGCGACGATACCCCGCGCGACGCTTGTACGCCCGCCAGAGATTGAACAGGTCGTACGCGTGGCTGGGCACCAGCTTGAACGCCAGCAACATCAACGCCACCGCCATGCCGAACACGTACCCGCTGCTGTGGGCCACGTACGCCACCCCGCCGCCGCCCGTCGGCAGGACATAATCGTGGATTGACGACCACACGTTCCAGATGAATTGCAGGCCGATGAAAAACAGGCTGGAAATCTCCAGCGGCAGAATCAGGTAGAACAAAAACACCAGCAGCGTCACGCGGGTGCGGGGCAGCAGGATCAGAAACGCCCCGGTGACGGCGGCGATGGCCCCGCTGGCGCCAAGGACCGGCGCCGATCCGCCCAGCAGAAGGTATCCCACGCCCGCCAGCACGCCGCCGGCAAGGTAAAACAGCAGGTATCCGAGGTGCCCCAGGCGGTCGTTGATCGCGTTGCCGAACACCCACAGAAAAATCATGTTGCCGCCCAGATGCCAAAACCCGCCGTGCATGAACATGCAGGTGAAAAACTGGAACAGTTGCGGCTGATCGGGCTGCAACAAACCCATCTCGCCCCGCTGGACGCCGTTATAGCCCATCGCGAAAATCACGATATTCGCCAGCACCAGCGCATAATTCGCCCAAGGCCGACGCGTCATCTTGTAATCCGTACGAATCGGAATCATGGAGATATTCTAGCAGAGGCACAAGCCACTAGCCACCAGCCACTCACCACCAGGTATGGATAGCCAAGGGCGAAAAGGACACGGCATCAACGTGATATGGAAACAAACCGATCGGCCTCCCCGTCTATGAGCAAGTCTTCGTCAAGCGGAAAGCGGTTTTTGTTTGCGGATTTCTTCCAGCCGTCTATTCGGTGTCGTCGCCAAGGACGCACCAGATCATGTATTCGT